>JGI25382J43887_10000739_pt1 | contig 11917 bp, 13 predicted proteins | sample GraSoi013_1_40cm_3_FD_43887 | JGI IMG/M metagenome (IMG submission 43887) | reverse complement strand
TAGGTCGAGGCAATGAAGCTGCTCTGCTGCGCCTCCCGCCACGGGACCACGCTCAAAATGGATGAGTTCATCAGGATGTAAAGCGCCGCCACTGCCGTAATAGAAAACAGGATTGCGCGNGGAATCACCCGGGAGGGGTTGCGAATNTCCTCGCCGAGATAACAAACGTTGTAGTAGCCGAAGTAATCGTACAGCGCATAAAGCGTCGCGTGCCCAAGCCCGGCCCANAACACCCAGTTGAGGCGAAATGCCCCGGGAGCNAACTGGAAAATGCGNTCGGCGCTCAAGCGCGGTAATCCCACTCCGATGATCCAACCGCACCCGACCAGCACCCCGGCGAGCAACACCACGGATAAATTTCCCACCACGCGAATCCGCCGGTAGAGCAACAGCACGAGCAGCAGCGGGACGACGGAGGCGAGGATGTTCACTCCCGGGACTTGCCACGCAAAAACGCGCAGGGTCCAATCCGAGAGCCCCGGCAAGAGGTATTGGAGATAGTTGGCGAAGCCGATGCTGCCGCTCGCGACCGACAACGGCGCCGNGAATATGATCTGCCAGACAAGGAGGAATGACAGCCAGCGGCCCGCTCCCGCCGGGCCAAAGGCTTCGCGGAGGTAATTGTAGCTGCCTCCGGCCTTGGGCATGGCCGCGCCCAACTCGGCCCAGACGAGACCGTCGCAAAATGCCAGGATCGCACCCACGAGCCAACCCAGCATGGCTTGAGGCCCGCCCATCGTGTTAAGCAGCAGGGGTATGGTGATGAACGGGCCGATGCCCACCATGTCGGTAATCGCCAGGGCTGTCGCTTGTACCAGCCCTAATTCTCGTCGCAAACCCGGCTGCTCTTTCGGTTCCAGCAATCGCCACCCTCTAGTTCTTCAGCATTCAATCTTTGGGGTTCTCGCCAAGACAGAAATCCCTCTCGCGACTTGGAACATTGTCCGTCTCGAGCCCGCTCGGGCTTATTCCATACCCCCTGAGGGATGTCAAGTTATGCCGGGTGCCAGGGGGGCGTCGAAAAGTCCGGGCTATTTCCCGCGGAGTTGCTGTAGAAGACGGCCTTTCCGCTTCATGTCGAAACGGGCCGGACGCGCCAGAAGGATGAGGAGGTAAACGGTCTGCGCAGCTTCGCGCAGCCGGTCGAGGCAGGTGGGACAGTTTCGTTCCAGGTGTTCGCGGATTTGTAAAGACTCTGCGCCCTGAAGGGCGCCGAGGATATACAATTCGTACAGCTCGTCTAAATGTTGGCAGCCCATGTGCCCATCACCGCGTGGAGGCGGTGCCTGAGGAACCCCAGCCCNGCGCGCAGCCCGGTCTTCACCCTGGCCAGCGGTTCGCCAAGCTTCTCTGCTAATTCCGACTCGGTGTACCCTTCGAACANCACAAGCTCCAGTGCCCCACGCTGAGGCCCGGGCAACTGGCTGATGACTTTCTTGAGCAGCTCGTGCCGGTCTTCGAGCAGGGCGATATCACCCGGCGAGGGCAGCCAGGAGGAAGACTTCTCGAGCGGGACGACCTTCCCGCGGTGAAGCCTCGGGAGCCCTCGCTCGGACCGCAGGCGATCAACGGCCAGGGCACGGGCTGTGACCGCCAGCCACGCCGCGACACTGGCGGGTTCCTGGCGCAATCGCCGGGCTTCGTTCCAGAGCTGCGAGAAGAGATTCTCCAGGACCTCTTCGGCCGCGCGACGGTCGGAAAGGATCCGCACCAACACCCCGAACAGTCGCGGGGCGAACCGGTCGAAGAGCGCGCCCAGCGCATTGGAGTCTCGTTTCGAGACGCGGGCGAGCAACTCTTCAGCAGTTGGACCGTTAGCCTCTTTCATGGTCAGAGAAGGGGTGGCCTGACGTTATTCCTGCGATGGCTAAGCCCCAGGAAGCGGTGCCAGTCCATGGGTTGCAACTTCAAGCCCACATTCAACTCGACTGGCGGCCGGCCCGGGGGGCTGCGGGCCTCCTTGCGGCTCGCGCCTCCCCCGCGGGGGGCAACGATCAGCTACCCCGCAGGTCTTTCAAATCGCCAAATCTCCTGGGTCGTCCTCCGAATGTTTTATTGATGGAAACTATAAAGATTATCGATTGGACAATCGCGCGTCCCTGGCTTAGAAGTACCCGAGTTCCCACAGGAGCATCGGATCCGCGTCGAGAAGACCTTGCCCCCAGGGCTTCAAGACGCGGGCCGGTGCGCAAATGAGTTTTCCCTGACTTCCCCTGGCCGCTTTTCAAAGGCGGAGTCCTCTGCCCGGAGGATTGAGGCAGCGGCAGTCTCCATCGGTCATCGCGGTCGTGCGACCCAGCCCGCTAGCCTTTGATTTTCTTTCCCGCCTCGTCCCAGGTTGCGACAGTCTTTTTGAAATAAGAGAAATTCGCCATGTGACAGGCAATCGCGGCGTTGTTCCCAAAAGTCGCGTCCTCGACTGACGGCCTGCGCGTCCTCACCGACTGGAAGTAATTCCAGAGGTGTTCCCGGTCACCATCGTACCCGAGAGGCGCATAAAAACTCGTGCTCTCAACGGCGGTCTGCGTGGCCGGTTTCGGGTCGTGTTCCTCATGCCAGTGTTCGCCGAAGTCCGCGCGCATCTTTTTTGGCCACCCCGGGGTGCAAGGCCGGTCGTCAGCCCCTTCCTGCGGCGAATAAGTCAGCCTTTCGTCGTGGATTTCGAGGGTCCCGCGCGTCCCCATCAGACGCGTGTATTCGGCTGCGTCGGTGTTCAAAGTCACTCGGAGGGTCGCGCGGAACTTGGGATACTCGTAAAGCGTTGTCATGACGTCGGGGACATCCCGCCCGTCGTTCCAGCGGAAAAGGCCGCCCGAGGAAAGCGCCCTCTCCGGCGGCGCGGTGATGCCGCAAACATAATGAATCCCCGTGAGGAGGTGGACGAAGAGGTCGCCCGGGATCCCCTCCCCGTAATCCTGCCAGCAGCGCCAGCGAGTCCAGCGCTGGGGATCAAAGGGTCGCTTGGGAGCCGAGCCCAGCCACGTTTCCCAGTCCACGGTCTGCGGGGAAATGTCCGGAGGCACGGTATATTGCCAGGCGCCACAAGGGTCATTTCGCCCCATGCCGGCCTCAACCAGGCAGACCTGGCCGATCGCCCCTTTCTCGTACAGCTCCTTGGCCTTGGCATACACAATNGAGCTGCGTCGCTGGCTGCCGATTTGCACGATCCGATTGTGCTTTTGCTCGGCGGCGATCATTTCAAAGCCTTCGCTGACGGCGTGTGTCATCGGCTTTTCGCAGTAGACGTCTTTGCCGGCGTTGCAGCAATCGACGACGATCTGCTTGTGCCAGTGGTCGGGAACGGCGGCAATAATGCAATCAATCTCCTTGTTCTCGAGCAACTCCTGATAGCGTCGGGTGGTCGGGATCGGCTTCTCCACGATCTCCTGAGCCAATTCCCTGCGCCCGTCGTAGAGGTCGCAAGCCGCCACGCACTCGACGCCGGGGAGCCGGATTGACGTTCGCAACAGGCCCGAGCCCTGCATCCCTACCCCGATGATCCCCAGGCGCACTCGGTCGCTCGGAGCCACTGGACGCGGAGGAGCGGGGATCGGGCTGGCCTCGAGCATGATGCTCCTCGCGGCAAGCGTTGCCCCGGCCGTTCGGCGCATGAAGTCACGGCGGGAAATCCGAATTCGGTTCATGGCAGGTCCCCCCCAAAAAAGGCAGATTTAAATTGTGCCCGCGAGTCTTCGACCTTATCCCTTGATCTTCTTGGCGGCCGCGTCCCACACCGCCACAGTCTTATTGAAGTACGAGTAGTTCGACATGTGGCAGCCGATGGACGTGTTGCTGCCGAACACTTCGTTTTCGACGACGGGCTTGCGAGTGCGGACCGACTCGAAGAAATTGGCCTGGTGGTCCACGACGTCGTTGTAGCCGGGCGGGGTCGTATAAATCTCCTCAATGTCGTCGGTGGCCCATTCGCCGCGCTGGGGCAAGGGGTGTTCCTTGCGCCACTCCGCCAGGTACTGCTCCCGAAGCTTCTTCGGCCAGCCGTAAATCGAATAATCTTCGGGCTGCGGCCTCTTGTTCTGCGGACGGTAGATGACCCGGCTCCCCTGAATGATGAGCGTGCCCTTCTTGCCGTAGAAGCCGAAGAATTCTCCCTCGTAGTCATTGTTGTGATTGCAGCGCAGGATGGCGCGTAAGTCCGGATATTCATACATGGTCCAGAGCAGGTCCGGNAAATCGCGCCCGTCCTTGAAATGGAACACCCCGCCCGTGGAGAGCGCCCGGGAGGGCGCCGCGTTGACTCCGCTCACGACCTGGATCCCGGAGAGCAGGTGTACGAACAGGTCGCCCGCCAGCCCTGCGCCGTAGTCCGTAAAGCATCTCCAGCGGAAGAAGCGCGTCGGGTCGAAGGACCGCTTCGGCGCATCGCCGAGGAAAGTGTTCCAGTCGATCGTCTGATCGTTCGCGTCGGGAGGAATCGGGTAGACCCAGGCGCCGCTCGGCGTGTTGCGGTCCCAGGCGGCCATGACCGTATCCACCATGCCGAGCCTGCCGGACTGATAAATCTCNCGGGCCTTGGCGTAAAGGANGGAGCTGACGCGCTGGCTCCCCACGGTGCACATCCGCTTGTTCTTCTGGATGGCCTCGACCATCGCGATGCCGTCCTCNACGNNGTGGGACATGGGCTTTTCGCAGTAGACGTCCTTTCCGGCCTCGACGGCGTCCGTCACGATCTTGCGGTGCCAGTGGTCCATGGTGGCGACGATGACCGCGTCAATATCTTTGCGGTCGAGGATGCGCCGGTACTCACGCGTGATGAAAATGTCCTTGCCGCCGAGGGCTTCCTTGGCGGCCTGGTGCCGGCTGTCGTAGAGGTCCGCCGCAGCCACGCACTCGACTCCCGGCACCTTGAGCGAGGCATCCAGGAGCTCACAACCCCGCACGCCCGTTCCAATGATGCCGAATCGGACGGTATCCGACGGCGGGACCGCGCTCGCCGAGGCCCAAAGCGAGCGTGGTTCAAGCATTGTGACCTTCGCTGCGGCCCCGATGGCCGCAGCCCCCGCCCCAAGCCGCATGAAGTCACGTCGGGTAAGTGGACCGTTCTGCATAGGTTATTCTTTCCCCCCTTCGCGAAATGATGAAGGCTCTGAGTAACGCGTCAGTGTGCCAGAAATGGGCGGGCAGGAAAAGCCCTTTTCTCTAACGAGGGCGGCCTCGGGCGACACCGGGCCTTCCCTGTGGGCTTCTGCCGGAGCACTCGGCTAGTGGGAAATCCGTCAAACGTATCTCACACGCAGGTCTTAGACGGCGGTCCGCCACAGGTGCTGGGGCCGTCTCAGGAAATCTCCGGGATGGTCGTCGGGCAGATTCGCAGTGATCGAGAATTTTCGGGGTTCTCTTCGAAGCCCTAAAAGCCGGCCAGGGAGGACGCTTCGTCCTCAGCCAGGTCGAAGACTTTGTCCAGGCGGACCATCTTCAGGACCTGGAGAACCCTCTTGGGAGCTGCGAAAAACTTGCACTTGCCCCCAGCCTCCCGGATGAGCGTATAAGCGTGCAACAGCGAGCCGATACCGGAGCTATCTACATCCGGCACACCACTGAGGTTGAAGGCCAGGTTCTTGGCGCCGGCTTCCAGGAGCCCCTGGACGCGGTCGCGAAGTGAATCCACCGGCGCACCCAACTTGAGAGGCCCTTCGAGGTCAAGGACCGTAGCGTTTCCGATCTTGCGCTCAGTGATGACCACGGAATCCTCGACGGACAGGGCTTTTCGACCCTTAGAGCTTTAACAGTATCGGGTCAAACTACTTAATCTCGAAGCACAAATCAAGTGAAACGTGAAACTTGGCGACTCGTTAGATCTTTGCAACCGATCCCCTCAGTGTTGACCGGGTGAAAATTTGTCCACAGGCACTCGGTGATTTCGTGGATTTTGAGGTTCGGCCGAGTGAATCCGCGCTTCGATTTCCGCAACCTGTTCCCGCGTGGCCGACTGCTCCGGATTGTTGGCAAGTTCAGCCTTGAACTCACTGAGGGCGCCAGACAGGTCGCCCCGGGCCTTTAGTACGAGGCCGAGTGCGTAATGGTTGTTTGCGCCGTCCGGAGCAAGCTCGATCGCCCGGCGGATATCCCTTTCGCCCTGCTCGGGCCGCCCTCTCTCGGCCCGAATGGTTCCCAGGGCCAGAAACTCCTGCGCATTCAGAGGATTCGCTTCGGTCGCTTGGCTGATGGAGCGTTCGGCCTCTTCGAGTTTTCCCTGCTTGTAGTAGGCGTAACCAAGATTGTAATTGGCCAGCCAGAAATTCGGCCTGCGCTCGAGCACTTGTTGATAGAGATTGGTCGCGGCTGCGTAATATCCGCGCTTCACGGCCAGGTTGGCTAGGTTGATCTTGGCGAGGGTGTTGTTCGGAGCGACTTTCAGGCCGTGGCTGTAGAGCACGAGATTGTCTGCCCAATAAACGCTTTGATACGCTGTAGCAACGCCCAGCACACCGCCTATCATTACCGTCAGCAGGACTTGAATCCCGGGTTGCCCGAATATTCTGAAACGACCGAAGGCCAACCGGCGCCAGCCAAGGGCGCACAGAATCGCGAAGCCGACCGAAGGCAGGTACATGTACCGGTCATGAGCAATCTCGTCCTCGAGAAAAACCCTGAAATTCAATAAAGGCAGGACCGGGGCCGCCAGCAACAGCGCGGCGAACGCCGCTTCGCGGCTTCGTCGCACCCACCACCCCAGCCCTGCTACGACGATGACCATGACTACAGCAGGCACAGCGAAATTGGACACATCGAATCGGGTCACATAATGAGTGTCATAAAACGCGCTCAGCCCAAAAGGCCAGACCATGTGCTTGACGTAAAACCAGAGCACCGATGGCGCCGTGAAGAAGACCGTCGTGAGGGGCATCTCCGTCATGGTATGGGTCAGCCCTTTGACCACTCTCACCCGCATCACGACGTAAATCGCGATGAGCCCGAGATACGGGACCGCCGTCTGGAAAGCCCTCACGATTCGCACTCCATGAGGCCGCGCTCCAGGGTTCCTTTCGCCCGGGCTCCCGTAAAGCCACTTATACGCGACGATGATCAAGGGCAGCACCGCAGCGGATTCCTTCGCGAGGATCGCGAAACCGTACAGCACAAGCGAGGCGGCCATCCATGCCCCGCTGCGAAGTTCCCGGTCGCGACTCTTGAGATAGCAAAGGAGCGAGCCGAGGAAAAGCGCCGCCTCCAGGGGATCCGTCACGCCACAGACCCAGGCAACGGCTTCGATGTGAATCGGGTGAAGCCCAAATATCGCGGCGGCAAAAATCGCGGCCAGACGCTCCCGCAAGAGCCGCGCGGCGAGGAAGTAAACGAGCAGTGTGACCGCGAGGTGCATACCCAGAGTGGTCAGGTGCCATCCGGCTGGGTTCAAGCCGAAGAGCATGTGATTGAGGCGGAGCCAAAAGGAAAAGACCGGCCGGTAGTAGCTTCCGGGCAGGTTCGGGTTTTCGAAACCCCACAGACTCCGCGTGAAATAACGCGGCAGGAACCGCCAGGAGTGGACAACGGGATTTTCGACGATGAGAGCGGTGTCGTCTAAGACAAACTCGTACCGGATCACCCCGCTGTAGGCGACAAACGTCAGGCTCAGGACGAGCGCGACGAGAAAGCCAGCGGATGTTCGACTCCCCAAGTCTGAGTGATCCGTGGACATGGCTTTGAAGCTGACCGGGCGCTCTAACCCTGCCCTGGGCGCGGCGGGCGCTACCCGCTGAGCCAGGCCGCAGGCTTTTCGGGGCGCCAAGGCGTGTCCCGCTGCGCGCGCCGGAGTTCACTCGGGACTGGTCTTGAGTCCGGCCTGCGCCGCCAGTTTCTCGAGCGGCTCGCCGGTCAGGCGCATGGCCAGCCACTTTTCGAGGACGATCGCGCCAAGCGATTTGTAGAACTCAATCGCCGGAGTGTTCCAGTCAAGCACTTGCCATTCGAAACGGCCACACCCTTCCTCAACGGCGATCCTTGCGAGATGGGCCAGCATCGCCTTGCCAATCCCCCGCCCGCGAAATTCANGCCGCACGAACAGGTCCTCGAGAAATAACGTCGGCCGCCCGCGCCACGTGGAGTAGTGATAGAAGAAAACCGCGTATCCCGCCGGCCGGCTCTCCCACTCGGCGATGAGGACGCGAAACCTCGGGCTCGAGGAAAAACCGNCGCGCAAGAGGTCAGCTTCCGCCGCGACCGCCTGCTCCGGAGCGCGCTCGTATTCGGCGAGTTCACGAATGAATTGGACGATCAGCGGGACGTCGCTCGCGATGGCATAGCGGATGTTCAGCATGGCACGTGAGATTGTAACGCAAGGTCGGCCGTCCAAGCCCTGACGGCGGGCGGCTGTCCCAGACGCCCAGGCAGGGGTCCTTCCACAAGACGGCGCGACGGGAGCGCGGTGTTGTTTCTGAACTCACTGTGCTGCGGTTGACTCCCCAACTTGCAAAGCCGTCATGCGCAAGGGATAATGCTCAACAAAAGGAGTCGGGATGACCTTCGAAGAGATGCAGCGGACGATGGAGTTCCTGCTCCAGCACGGAGCGCAGTTGGATGCCCGCCTCGAAAGAACGGCTACGGAAATGCGGGCGGAAGTGCGCGAGGCGGACGCGAAGCTCCGTGAATCGGACGAACGACTTCGCGAGTCCCAGGCCACGTTGACAGCCGCCGTCCTGCGAATCGCCGACCTCGTCGAGGATCTGACGGAAGCTCAGAAGGGCACGGACAATCGCCTGAACGCCCTCATTAACGTCGTCGAGAAATACATCACCGGCACCGACGGCGGCCGCAAGAAGAAAAGCTAAGGTTGTGACGGAAAAACTTGCGCCGAACCTGCTGGACACCAAGTACTTTGACCCCCCCGCCGTTGCCGCCGTTGTTCCACACCAAGCATTCAATCGTTTGCACGTCCCTCCTCCTTCGCCCTTGTCGCACGCTCAAAAAAAAGATAAAGGCCGCGAGCCATCGCGGCCTGGTTTCCTACAGTGGACTGCCAACTGTCGACTGCGAACTGGTCTTCAACAACTGAGTTGAGCAGCCCCGCCGGATTCTGCGGTTGGCCTGCCGAGCCCCCTCGACCGTGTCCAATTCACTTTCGTCGCTTCTTGCCGTTNCGGCGGCGNNTNANNTGCTTNTCGACGACGTTGATCAAGACGTTCAGGCGCTCGTCAGTTTNGCGCAAGCTTTCATCGGTTTTTCGCAGCCCCTCTTCNGTTNTCTTCTGCGCCTCACCGAGCTCGCCGACAATTTCGGCCAGNCGCACCAAAGCGGCGGTCAAGGTTCCTTGAGATTCGCGGAGCCGCTCGTCAGCTTGGCGAAGGTCTTTGTCGGACACCAGAAGCTTTTGAATATCAGCTTCGAATTTCGCCTGCTGCTCGACGATGAATTCCATCGTCTTTTGCATTTCTTCAGGTGTCATCCCTTGGACCTCCTCTAGAGTGCACCCATTATATTCCGATAAGGGTGATCTCGGTGGGCCCTGACGAGGCTTCCGCGTCCGCCAAACGGCCGTTGGCAATAAGCAAGGGCCGCGAAGACTCGCGGCCGAATCGACCCCTTGAGGAGCCTCTGGCAGTTATGCGGGGACCTCAACGTAAGCGGAGTAAGTGTGGGGCGCAGGGACTTGCAGGCCTTCCAGCCCCAGGCCTTCCAGGTGAAACTCGATTGCCTCGCGCATGTTCCGTTCGACTTCGTCGCGAGTGCGGCCGGTCGAGACGCAGCCCTCGAGATCCGGAGAATAGGCGGAGTAGCCGGTCGGGGTTTTCTCAATGACGATCAAAAACTTCTTCATCGTTTCAAACCTGCCTGCTTTAGGACGCGGCAGCTTATAACTTGTCCCATTCTTCCGCCGTGATTTCCCGGCCAGCGGTCATCTCGATCTCCCGCAGCATCATCCGCAACTGGGGCACGGAATACTCGCTGTTTGAGGGAATGGCCAAGCGCTTCTTGCCAAGAACCATGAATTGGTGCTGGGCGCCGGAAAAGGGGCCGTCAAAACCCAGGCGACGCAGCCGGCGGATGAATTCCGCGCGCTTACACGGCGTCCACCGGCTCACGGAGCGGCTCCTTGTTCAAGTCAATGTCGCCGACCACCGGCAAAGGGTGCCGCAACCTGAGCCCAAGCAGAACCCAATCCTCGAGGGTAGAGCGGAGTTCGTCCTCACATTCGCGCAACCCGGTCCCGAACGCAATGACACCCGGACAGGAGGGAATTCGCCCGGAAAATGTTCCGTCTTCGAGTTTGTCGTACACGGCTTCCGCCAATGCGGCTGCCAGGTAGTCGCTTAAGACATATCGTCCCGCCACATATCCTCCGAAGGAGATTGTAACACGACAGCAGAAGCAAAGCCGGGCACAGACCGACCAAAAGCAAAAGGCCGCGATTGCTCGCGGGCTTCTCAACTCCTATCAACAACAACCGGTTTCCAAGACCCAGAATCGTGGACCAGTTCCAAAGCAAAAATGGCCGCGATGGCTCGCGGCCCTGGTTCTTACTGTAAACCGGCGACGACTCGAAAAGCAACTCAACGTTGTATTATCGCCGATCATGAACGCCCATGTTTATCTCATCGTCGTATCGGCACACTGCTTCGGCGACATCTTGCTCCAAGGGGATAAATCGCTTGTCGATGGCCCAGTAATGATCCAACGCACTCGCGGGGCTGGAGATGCGAGCAATGGCAAGCGCCACGCGGCGCCAACGCTCAATTTTGGAAAGCGTGAACTTTGCACCCCCTGCTGCTTGCCGTGCCTTAAACTCTTCACCGAGTTGCGGCTCGTAAATTCCATTCTTCAGGAGTTTGGCACCGAGCTCCCGCCAAAACTGCGTGTACTTCAGGTTATGGTCTATTTTCGCGCGGTCGTCGGTTTCCCCAACGTAAGCTAAGCCGTCGACGGTTTCGTCAATCCGTTGGAAAAGGTCAGCGGATAAGGCCCGAGCAAATTGAGCAGTGTCAAAGGCAATGTTCTCGACGAGTTTGCCCCTGAGTTTGCCCTCCCTTTCATACGTGCCAAGATTATATGCACTCTGTAATGCGAAGCGTTCCAAGAATGCAGCGCTATCTTTATACACCTCGCCACCAGGGATGCTATAAACCTTGACAGGTAGCTTAACGGTTACATCGGCCACTGTTTGATACAGGAGTTTACAGACATGCTCCAATATTTGAGGCCTTAAATGAGCCCTGTGAAACGCTTCGCACCTGAGCTTGTGACAGACAGAAGGAATTTTGCGGTCGTCTTCCGAGATTCGGTTCAATCGGAAATGGAGTATTCTTAGCTTGGGTTCGAATTCCTTGTCGAGTTCTTTCTTTCCTCGTCGGTGTATTTTGGCCCGAGCCCAGCGCGTATCCATTCGGTGCGCGCCGGTTCCCATTGAGGTTCCCATCCGTCGTTCAATGCAAATTCATGTTGTAGTTCCCGGCACATTAAAAGCTCGGCGGCATTGTCTAGAAGGATCAGGGCCAGCCGGACTTGAAGCAAAGAACAGCCGAGAAGGTACCTCTTCGCTTCCTCGATCTGCTCATAGATCAGGCGAACACTCTCCATGGATCCTGCGCGTCCTCCAAAGGAAAAAGGCCGCGATCACTCGCGGCCTGGGTCTTAGTTCTGACTCCTGACTTCTGTCTACTAAATTCAGCTCTCTGACAATTGAGTTGAGCAGCCACGTCACTGCTGAGCGGCTTGTTCCGAGCCCATCCCGCCTCTGCGGGATCCCGGAACCGGTTCTCTCTTAGAAAGGAGGTGATCCAGCCACAGGTTCTCCTACAGCTACCTTGTTACGACTTCACCCCAATCATGGGTCATACCTTGGGCGCTACCCTCCTTGCGGTTCAGATCGCGACTTCTAGTACAACCCACTTTCGTGATGTGACGGGCGGTGTGTACAAGGCCCGGGAACGTATTCACCGCGTCGTTCTGATACGCGATTACTAGC
>JGI25382J43887_10000738_pt1 | contig 11921 bp, 14 predicted proteins | sample GraSoi013_1_40cm_3_FD_43887 | JGI IMG/M metagenome (IMG submission 43887) | reverse complement strand
GCCAGCGTCATGACTGCGGCGAGGTCGGACGGTTGGACGTGCCGGATCACCATGACGCCAGTGTACCGCCCGGCGCTCAGCCGCGCAGGAAGGCCAGGACTTCGCGCTTCACGAGGGCGTGGTCGCCGAGCAGGATGGTGTAGTGGTTCGTATCGGGCACGACCACCAGGCGGCAGCGCGGGATGGCCCGGGCCAGGGCCTCGGCTTCCTCGGGGGTCATCAGACAGTCGTCGGCGCCGAGCAGCGCGTCGGGCGCGCGCAGGAGCAGCGTCGGCGCCGCGATCGTGTGGTGGAGCGCCCGCAGCGGCGTGCGGGCGAGGCTGGCCACCTCTTCCTCGATCGCGTGGCGGGGCACCTTGGAGCGGACGCCNCCGCCCGGNCCCGGCTCGACGTCGTAGGTGAAGTAGCGTGTGAGGTGCTCGTTCCAGCGCCCGCCGAACATCGGGAGGTCCCGGAGCATGCCCAGATAGATCTCCAGCGACGGGAACTCCACGCCGAGCCGGTTGACGGCCGGCGCGATCGAGTCGAACACCTCGGCCCGCACGTCGAGGCCACCGTCGATCAGGATCAGCTTCTCGACACGCGTCGGATGATGGGCGGCGAACCATACGCCGATGGCGGCGCCGAGGGAGTGGCCCATGACGATCGCGCGCCCGAGCCCGAAGTGGTCGAGCAGCCCCACCAGGTCGCGCGCGTGCTCGGCCAGGCTGTAGCCCCGGTCGGGCTTGTCGCTGTCGCCGCGACCGCGGAGGTCGTAGGCGACGAGCCGGAACTCGGGCGTCACCATGTCCGCCAGCGGGTACCAGCACGTGTGATTGGCCGTGAGCCCGTGTACGGCGACGATGGTAGGGCCGGAGCCGGGCCAGAGCTTGGCGGCCAGGCCGATGCCGTTGGTGGTGGCGCGATCCATCAATAGGTGCCCGGCCTCACCCGTTTGTAAAGCTCCTTGAGCTTCTCGGCCGAGAACTCCTTCGACTGGCAGAGCCCGATGATCTGGCGCTCGTCGGCGTCCACCCTGGCCACCGCCTCGGGGATCTTCTCGGCGATCTCGGGGGGAATCGTGACCACGCCGTGCTGATCGGCGTGGACGAGGTCGCCCGGCTTCACCCAGAGCCCGCCCACCTTCACGGGCAGGCCGAAGTCCACCATGTGGACGTAGGCGTGGGAGACGGAGACATGGGCGGCGGCGAACTGGAAGCCGAGCGCACGCACCTCGTCGAGGTCGCGCACCGAGCCGTCGGTGACGGCTCCCGCGCATCCCAGCGCCCTGTGGATGTTCGCCTGCACCTCGCCCCACTGGGCACCCTGGCCGCGCGGGTCGTCGAGGTCGTGGACGACGATGACCCGCGGCGCGGGGATCGAGAGCACGTAGTCCCACCAGGCGAAGGTGCTGGCGCGGTGGCCCTGCAGGGGCTGGGGCTCGGCGCGGATCAGCGCGGTGACGGCGTAGCCCACCAGCGGGCCCAGCTCGGGAAAGAGGCAGCGGACCTCCGAGGATATGAAGCCCTGGTGGCGGGGGCGGACGTTGAACGTCTCGATGGCGTTGGCGACGCTGGGGCTGGTGACCTTCCGAAGCGCGTCGATCACGTCGACCTCCTGTGGTGCGGTTCGAGGGCGGTGAGGCCGGCCGTCAGATGGTGTCCTTTCGGCGCTGGATCAAGAGCCGCCGGAGCGTCTGGGCGGTCTCCTCGACCTGGTGCAGGTTGGGGTTGACCGCCAGCGCGCGGTCCATGTAGAGGAGCGCTTTCTCCGGCTCCCCGAGCTGGAGATAGATCATGCCGTAGCCGCTGAGCGCGCCGAAGTGGTAGGGATTGCGCTTCATCACCTCGTCGCAGTCGGCCAGCGACCTGGCGTACTCGCCCAGCAGGTAGTAAACGGTCGCGCGCTTGTTCCAGCCCTCGGCGAAGTCCGGGCGGAGCTCGATGACGCGGGTGAACGTGTCGACGGCCGCCTCGCCCTGACGCGTCTGCATCTGCTCGATGCCGAGGGCGAGCAGCCGGTCCACCTGCTCGTCGCCGGAGCGGCTCCAGACCTGCCACATCGCGTTCTCCGCGAAGGCGCGCACGACCGAATCGGCGTCGCGGAGCGCCTNGACGAGACGGGGCAGATCGCTCATGGTGCCGGTCTCCCCGAGCATCTGGGCGCCGCGCCGCCGGGCCTCGACGTTGCCCTGATCACCGAGGTCGGCGAGCCCCTGCGCCCGAGGCGAGCCGAAGACAGGCCGTGCGAGCCGCAGGACGCCGACGGGCTGAGCCCCGCTCGCCCGAGGCGCGCCCAAGAACGCCTGGGCGAGCGCGGCCGCCGCGGCGACGAGGACCAAGCCCGTCACGACGGCCGCGCGCGCCTCACGGCGTGTACGCCTCGTTGATGCGGGTCGCGGCGAACCCGGGCTGGCGTCCCCCGCCGGGCAGGTAGACGGTGCCGCCGACCACAGCGGCGCCGATGCCGTGGCGCGCCGTCGGCATCGGGGCCTTCGCGATCCACCGGTTGGCGGCGGCCTCGTACATCTCGGTCGCGTTGAAGATCCTGAACGGCGCCTCGCCGCCGAAGACGAGGATGCGGTCGCCCAGCGCGGCGGCGGCGAGCCCGCCCCGGCCGGTGGGCAGCGGCGGGCCAGTCCGCCAGCTGTCGGTCGCCGGGTCGTAGACCTCGACGTTCGCGTACTGCGTGCCCGTGAACGACCTGCGCCCGCCCAGCGCCCAGACGCGGCCCTGCCAGGCCACCGCGGCCAGGTGGTCGCGCGCCGTCGGCATCGGATTGGCGATGCTCCACCGATCGGCCGCCGGGTCGTAGACCTCGTGAGCGTTGGTCACCTCCTCGGCGCCGCCCCCCAGCGCGTAGAGGCGCCCGCCCACCGCGGCGACGGCCAGCGCGCCGCGCGGGGTCGGCATCGGCACGCGCGTGATCCACGCGTTGCGCCGAGAGTCGTATTCGTACACGGTCGGGGACGCGCTCCAGCCGACGCGGCCTCCGGTAAAGCCACCGACCACGAAGAGCCGCCCGTCGGCGACGGCCGCCGCGGCGTGATGCGTCGGCTCGGGCAGCGGTGCGCGCGACTCCCACTCGTTCGTCGCCGGGTCGTAGGCCTCGACAGTGGCCACGGGGCTCATACGCGGACCGAAGCCGCCGATCACATACACGCGGCCNTCGAGNGCGGCCACGGCCACCTCCTGACGCGCGGTCAGCATCGGCGCGTGCATCCGCCAGGATCCGGGCGCGCTCAGATCGATCGGCGCCGAGGACTCGGTGGTGGCGCCGAGACAGCCGGCCGTGAGNGCGACGAGGCCGGCCAGCCCCAGACGCGTCCACCCGGTCATCGCCGCCCCACCAGGGCGAGGAATGCGGCCTCGTCGAGCACGGTCACTCCCAGCCGCCTGGCGTCGTCGACCTTGCTGCCGGGCGCCTCGCCCGCCACCACGTAGTCCGTCTTCTTGGAGACCACACTGGTGACCCGGCCGCCGAGCCGCTCGGTCAATTCGCGGGCGGCCTCACGGGTGATGGAGGCGAGGGTTCCGGTGAGCACGAACGTCTTGCCGGCCAGCGGCCGCGGCCCTTCGGCCACGAAGTCCGGCTGGGTCATGTCCACGCCCGCCTCGCTCAGCCGCCGGATCACGTCCGTGTTCGTGTCGTCGTCGAAGAACTTCCGGACGGCCTGCGCGATCTGCGGGCCGATGCCGCGGATGTCGCTGAGCTCGTCCAGCGACGCCTGCTGCAGGCGCTCCATGCTCCCGAACTGGTGGGCCAGGAGCGCGGCCACGCGCTCGCCCACCATCCGGATGCCGAGCGCGTTGAGCAACCGCGCCAGGCCCCGCGTCTTGGAGGCCTGGATGGCNGTGACGAGGTTCTCGGCGGACTTCTCGGCGAAGCGCTCGAGCTCGGCGACCTCGGCCACCGTCAGGGTGTAGAGGTCGGCGAAATCCTTCACGCGCTTGCGGTCGACAAGCTGCTCGATGACGGCTTCACCCAGGTGCTCGATGTCCATGGCCCGCCGCGAGCCGAAGTGGCGGAGCCGCTCCTTGAGCTGGGCGGGGCAGGCGGTGTTCAGGCAGCGCCAGTAGGCCTCGCCGGGCAGCCGCGCGGCGGGGTGACCGCAGGCCGGGCAGCGGTCAGGAAAGACGAACGGCCGGCTGTCGGGCGGCCGCTTGGCCGCCACCACCTGCACGACGTACGGGATGACGTCGCCCGCGCGCTCGATGAGGACCGTGTCGCCGACACGGACATCCTTGCGGCGGATCTCGTCCTCGTTGTGCAGGCTCACGTTGCTGATGACCACGCCGGCCAGGGGCACCGGGACGAGCTTGGCCACCGGCGTGAGGGTTCCGGTCTTGCCCACGTTCACCTCCATGGCCTGCACGACCGTGGTGGCCTGGCGCGCCGCGAACTTGAAGGCGATGGCCCAGCGCGGGTGGTGGGTCGTGGAGCCCAGGCGCCACTGCTGCTCGAGCGAATCCACCTTGATCACGGCCCCATCGGCATCGTAGCCGAGGGCGTCGCGTTCGGCTTCCAGCCGGACGCAGTAGTCGATCACCGCGTCCATGGTCGGGCAGCGCTCGGTCTTGGGATTCGTCTTGAAGCCCGACTCCCGGAGCGCGTGCAGCGTCTCCCAGTACGTGGTGAAGCCCAGCTCGCGCGCCGCGCTGACGTGGTAGAGGAAGATGTCGAGCGGCCGGCGCGCGGTGACCGCGGGGTCTTTTTGTCGCACGGCGCCCGCCGCCGCGTTGCGCGGATTCGCGAACGTACCCTCTCCCGCCTCCCCCAGGGCGCGGTTCAGCTGCTCGAAGTCCGCCCGCGGCATGAACACCTCGCCGCGGACCTCCAGCTCCCGCGCCCGGGCCAGCGGGCCCCGCAGCGTGATCGGGATACTGCGGATGGTTTTCAGATTCGGGGTGATCTCCTCGCCCACGCGGCCGTCGCCCCGCGTGGCCCCGCGCACGAAGCGGCCCTGCTCGTAGAGCAGGGCCACGCCGAGGCCGTCGATCTTGGGCTCGCAGACGTAGGTGAAGCGAGCGCCGGGCAGGGCCCGGCCGATGCGCGCCTCGAACTCGCGTAGCTGGTCGGGCGTGGTGGCGTTGTCGAGCGAGAGCATGGCCACGCGGTGCTCGACGGGGCGGAACGTCTCCACCGGCTGGCCGGCCACCCGCTGGGTGGGGCTGTCGGGGCTCACCAGCTCGGGAAACTGCGCTTCCAGCTCCCGCAGCTCGCGCATGAGGGCGTCGTACTCGGCGTCTGAGATCTCGGGCCGCGCCTCGACGTAGTAGAGGTAATCGTGGTGGCGGATCTGCTCCCGCAGCTCGCTGAGGCGCTGGGCCGCGTCNGCCTGATTCATTGGTGTGGATGGTACCATGCGCACGACCCGCGTTCCCCCCGCGGGGGCGCGGGGCGGGCCGGCCAGTCAGGCGCGCGGCGTCGCGCTCAGGCGGATGGCCAGGAACACCGGGAGCAGGCCGGCGGCCACGATGGCCAGCGCCGGGACCGCCGCCTCGGCCCAGAGCGACTCCGAGGTGCGCTCCCACACGCCGACGGCCAGCGTGTTGAGGCCGAGGGGTCTCAGCAGCAGCGTGGCCGGCATCTCCTTCATCGTCTCGACGAAGACCAGGATNAGCGCCGTCAAGAGCCCGCCGCGCATGAGGGGAAGGTGGATACGCCGGAGCGTGCCGCCCACGCCCACGCCGAGCGACCGCGCGGCGTCGTCCAGGCTGGGCGGGATCTTGCCGAGGCTCGCGTCGAGCGTCTGGAAGCTCACCGCCAGGAAGCGCACGACGTAGGCGAAGAGAAGCGCGGCGGCGGAGCCGGTGAGCACCAGGCCGACGGTCCACCCCAGCGCCCATTCCAGCCCCCACCCGAGCGCGTGGTCCACGACGGCGACCGGCGTCAGGACGCCCACCGCGATGACCGAGCCCGGCAGCGCGTAACCCATCGACGCGAACTGCGTCGCCGCGCGGACGCCCGGCGAGGGGTGCAGCCGGGCGGCATAGCCGAGCGCGATGGCCAGCGCACACGTCGTTACTGCGGCGATGCCGGCGAGAAACAGCGTGGTGGCCAGCAACGACGGGAACTCCAGCCGGCCGGTATCGAGGGAGCCGCGCGCCCAGACGAGCAGCTGGCCGACCGGCAGGACGAACGCCAGGCCGAGCACCACGCCGCAAACGGCGGTGGCGCCGAGCGCGCGCCAGCCGCTCAGCGCCGCCGGCGTCACCCCCGGCCCCCGCCGGTGGCTCTGAACGAAGCGCGCCCGTCCGCGCAGGGCCCGCTCCAGCCCCAGCAGGAGGAAGGCGAAGAGCAAGAGCAGGCTGGCGAGCTGGGTGGCCGCGGTGCGGTCGAACATGCCGAGCCAGACGCGGTAGATCGCCTCCGTCAGCGTCCGGTAGCCGAAGGTGGCGACGGTACCGAAGTCCGCGAGGGCTTCCATCATCGCCAGGGATACCCCCGCCACCAGGGACGGGCGGGCCATCGGCAGCGCGACCTCGAGGAAGGCCCGGAGCCGCGTGCGGCCCAGGCTGCGAGCGGTCTCCAGCGTGGCGGCGCCTTGCTCCCGAAACGCGGCGCGCGCGAGCAGGTACACGTACGGGTAGAAGACGAGCGTCATCATCAGCACGACGCCCCCGTACGACCGCAGCTCGGGGAGCCGCACGTGCCCGCCGAGCCAGTGGCGCAGCGCCGTCTGCACCGGACCTGCGTAGTCGAAGAGCCCGAGAAAGGCGAAGCCGATCACGTAGGCGGGCACGGCCAGGGGCAGCATCAGCGCCCACTCGAACACGGCGCGGCCCGGAAACCGGTAGCCGACCACCAGCCAGGCGAGCCCCGTTCCCACGATCATGGTGCCGGCGCCGACGCCAACGAGGAGGAGCAGCGTGTTGCCGATCAGCTCGCCGAGCTGGGTGCGCCAGAGGTGCGCCCACACCTCGAGGCGGGGAGTGGCCAGCGAGGAGAGCACGGCGACGATCGGCACCGCCACGATGGCGGCGATCAGCGTCGCCAGCAGCGTCCAGGGCGACGGCAGCCCGCGCTCCGCCGTCGTCAGGCGCGTCGCCGGGACGCGCCCAACGGCGGCATCGGGAGCTGGCACGAGCGGTTACTTGTAACCGACGCGGTCCGCGAGCTTGGTGGCGGCGGCCTGGAACTCGCCCGCCGAGGCCACGTTCACATCGTCCTGCTTGAAGCGGCCCCAGCGCTCGACCAGGGAACTCATCGTGGCCTGGAGGTTAGCAGGGTACTCGTAGGAGAGGTCGGCGAACATCTGCTGCGCCTCGGCGCTCGACAGGGATTCCAGAAATTTGATCGCCTGGGCGCGGTGCCTGGCGTGGGCCGTCACCCCGGCGCCGGAGACGTTGACGTGGGTACCAGTCGTGTGCTGGTTGGCCCAGAAGATCGCCACCGGAAAGGTCGGATCCTTGGCCAGCAGGCGCGCCAGGTAGTAGTGATTGACCAGGCCCACGTCGCACTGTCCCGCGGCGATCGCCTCGAGGATCTTGGCGTCGCCGTTGATGAGGCTGGGCTGGTTGGCGACCCACCCGCGGACGATCTCCTCGGTCTTCGCCTCGCCGTGGCGCTTGATCATCGTGGCCAGCAGCGACTGGTTGTAGATGTAGCTGGAGGTCCGCAGACACAGGCGGCCCTTCCATCTGGGGTCACCCAGCGCCTCGTAGGTGGAGAGCTCCGCCGGCCTCACCTTCCTGGTGTTGTAGACGATCGTGCGGGCCCGCACGGTGAGGCCGAACCAGCGGCCCTCGGGGTCCCGCAGGCGGGCGGGAATGTTCGCCTGGAGCTCCGGCGAGTCGACCCGCGAGAGCAGCCCCGCCCGCGCGGCGTTCCAGAGGTTGCCGGCGTCGACCGTGAGCAGTATGTCCGCCGGCGTCTTGTCGCCCTCGGCCTTGAGCCGCTCGAACAGCTCCCCGGTGTTGCCGTTGAAGATCTTCACCTGGACCCCGGTCTTCTTGGTGAAGGCGTCGTAGGCGGCCTCCTGGCCGTAATGGCGCGCCGAGTACACCACCACCTCCGGCCCCTCGGCGCCGCCGGGGAGCGGGGGCATCAGCCAGAGCCCCGCCAGAGCCAAGACCACCGTACGGGTGCCTCGCATCGGGTCGTCCTTTTGCCTCGAGGGCGGTCGCCGCCCGGGGGCGGCGTTGCGCGGCTCCGAGCCGTCACGCTATACTCCACCCGGTCGCCGAACGCAAAGTATTAGGTACTCCTAATATGAAGAAAAGGTCAAGCCTCAACGTGGCCGCGGCCGCCACGGCGACCACGGCCTCCGTCCAGGACTACCTGGCCGCGATCTACGACCTGGCCGCGAGCGGCAAGGCCGTGATCGGCGCGCGCCTGGCCAAGCACATGGGGGTGTCCGCGCCCGCCGTCACCGAGTCGATCCAGCGCCTGTCACGCGGGGGCTACGTGAAGGTCGGCCGGGGCAAGACGCTGACGCTGACGGCCAAGGGGGGCCAGATCGCCGAGGTCATGGCGCGGCGTCACCGCCTGCTCGAGCGCTGGCTGACGGACACGCTCGGCCTCAACTGGACGGACGCGCACGAAGAGGCGCACCGGCTCGAGCACGCCGTCTCGCCGCGGGTCGAGGAGCGGCTGGCCGAATTGCTGGGCATGCCGAGCACCTGCCCCCACGGCAACCCCATTCCCGGCATGGCCAAGCCCCGACGGGTCGAGCCCTTCCCGCTCGCCCAGGCCATGGAGGGCGCGACGGTCGTGGTCGAGCGCATCACGGAGGAGGCCGAGGCCGACAAGAGGCTGCTCGAATATCTGTGGCGGAACGACATCCGGCCTGGCCGGCGGCTGAAGATCGTCGAGGTCGCGCCCTGGGCGGGAACGATCACCGCCGCCTGCGACGGGCAGACGATCGCCCTCGGGCTGCCCGCGGCGGCGAAGATCTGGGTCTACGCGCCGAACGAGTCCTCGCGGGGGGGCGGCGGCTGAAGATCCTCGTGCTGGCCCTGCTGGTCCTCGGTCTCTCCTACGCCTCCTACGCCGGGGTGCTGGCGGCCTGGTCCTACCTCGAGCTGTCCGGCGTGGTGGACCAGGCCCTGGCGGACCAGGCCAGGAGCGGCGCGGGGCCGGTCCGGGCGGCGATCATCAAGGGCGCTCAGGAGGCGGGCGTGCGCATCGACGGCCGCAACGTCGCGGTGGGCGAGACCGAGCGCGCCCTGGCGGTCCGGCTCGAGTGGTCCTGGCCGGTGATCGCCTACCAGGGACGGGAGATCCTCGAGGTCCCGCTCTCGCTCGAGCGCTCCCTCGCGCGGCCCTGAGCGCGCGACCTACCGGCTCGCGCGGGTCTCGGCGATGAGCCGCTTGACGCGCTCGTGGTCCTCGCCGGCGGGGACGACCTTCAGGAACTTCTCCCACGAGCGGATGGCGCCGTCAGCGTCGCGCTTGGTCTCGTAGAGCACCTGGCCGCGATAGAGCAGCGCCGGCGGGTACGCGGGATCGATCGCCAGCGCGCGCTCGAACGTCTCCAGCGCCGTGTCCGCGTGCCCGCCGATGGCGACGATCAGCCCCAGGTGCGTGAGCGCGTCGACGTTTTTCGGATCGCGCTTGAGTACCGCCTGGTAGGCGGCGATCGCCTCCCCGTACCGGCCTTCGAGAAGGCTGGCCCGCGCCGCCTGCAGCATGCCACGCAGCATCTCCGGACTGATGGCCCGCGGCCCGGATTCCCCCGGTGTCGCCGCGGGGGCCTCGAGCGCCGCCAGGGGGCGCGAGCCCGGCATGGCGACGCCGGCGGCGGGGTCGGGGCCGCTGTGGCGCATGATGCCGGCGCCGAGGAGGATGCCGAACGCCACCAGCGCCGCCGCGCAGGCCGCCAGCGCCAGCGGGTGACGCCACCCGGCGCGCGCCGGCGCCTCGGCGCGGCCCGGCGCCGCGGCCGGTGGCTGGCGCTCGCCACCGAGACGGTCGAGCTCCGTCAGGACCTGAGCGGCCTCGGCCTCGTACCGCGCGCGCAGGTCCGCGTAGTCGTCGTCAGAGACGTGTCCCGCCTCGTGCTCGAACGAGAGCTCACGAAGCGCCCGGAGAACCTGGCGCTTCCGCTCGACGAGCTGCTCGCGCCCATCGGGCGGCACCGCCAGGAACGTGGTCGGCCCCGCGTTCCGCCTGAGCAGTGGCCAGAGGGTGAACGTGGCGACGGGCACGCCGATCACCAGCGCCACCAGAGCCACGCCCGTGACGCTCGTCACCCCTCGCCCTCCATCTCGCGCCTGATCCGCTCGCTCATGCCCGGGTCGACGCGCGGGGGCGCCGGCGCCCCCGCGCGGCGGCGTGTCCACCGCCTCACGAGCACGGCGACGATCGCCAACCCCACCACGACGGCGAGCGGAGGCAGGAGCCAGACGATGAGCGTGAAGCCCTGGCGCCGTGGCTCGAGGAGGATCCAGTCGCCGTACTTGTCCACGAAGTACTGGACCACCTGCGCGGGCGGCTCGCCGGCGGCCAGCCGCTCGCGGATCAGGTTGCGCATCTGGTTGGCCATCTCGGACGGCGAGTCGGCGACCGAGAGGTTCTGGCAGACCACGCAGCGGAGCTGCGAGGCGACCTCGTAGACCTTCTGCTCGTCGACGCCCCTTGCCGCCGGCTCGGCGCCGACGGCGCGCGAGTCGGGCGCGACGCCGAGCACCGCGAGCGTGATCAGCGCGAGCAGGAGGAGCGGACCGGGTCTCCCGAACATCGCCCTAGCGTACACCGGCCGGCCCCGCGCCGCACCGTCCCCTGCCGGCGGCTCGCTGCAAATTCGTGCAGAGCCCGCCCCCGGTACGGTTGTTGCTTTCCGGCGGAGAAGGAGATATCCGTGGCCGATCCCGCCCGAGCTCCAAAGCTGACCCGCTGGGAGATCAACGAGGGCACGCCCCGCGCCACCCGCGAATGGGTGGCCGCCGCCTTCACGCGGACCGAGGACGTCGTCTACATCGGGCTCGGCGTGCTGCTGGCCGTCAGCGCGCTGACCCTGCTGGTGGCGGGCACGGTCACCCTCGTCCAGCATCTGTTGGCGGGAACGCTGCCAGAACGCGTGGTCGAGCTGCTGGATCGAATCCTGTTGATCCTCATGATCGTGGAGATCCTCTACACGGTGCAGGTCTCCTTCCGTGAGCACACGCTGGTGCCCGAGCCCTTCCTCATCGTCGGTCTGATCGCCGCGACGCGCCGGATTCTCGTGCTCACCGCGGAGTTCGCCAGGCTCCTGGAGAAGGGCGAGGCCGCCTTCCGCAACGCCATGATCGAGCTGGCGCTGCTCACGCTGATGGTGCTGGCGCTGGTGGCGTCCCTGATGATGCTCCGTCGGCGGGGCACCGCCGTCGCCGACCGGGCCTAGCCGCGGGGGTTCGCGCCGCTCGCCGGGGTCGTGTCCCGAATGATGTGGAAAATCGAATTGGCGATCTCCCGGTGTGCCGCGACGACGATAGCATGAACGTCGGCGCCGCGAGATTTCGGGGTAGCTGGGTAGTGCATGAGTCTGAAATCCACCAAGCGGTCTGGGCGGATGGCACGCGGCATCTGCTCTTCGAGCCGCTGGAACTCCTCTAGAAGCTGGCCGCCCTGACGCCGCGCCCCCGGATCAATCTCGTGCCCTACCACGGGGTGCTGGCTCCCCATGCGCGCTGGCGGGCGACCGCGGCGTGTCGGAGTGGGTCTTCACGGCGACGACGTCGGACGGCAAGAAGATCGAGGTGAAGGGCTGCGACGTCTTCACGTTCAAGAACGGGAAGATCGCCGTGAAGGAGTCCTACTTCAAGAACCGCACCGCCTGAGCTACGAGGTCCGGAGCGCGACGGTGGCGGCGGCGACGTAGCCGTCCCCGTCGCGCGCCATCGTCCACATCACGAGGGACTTCTCGGCGATCGGCCCCAGGAAGCGATCCGTGGCGTTCGTCGTGTCGCGGTTCGGGTGCCGATCGTACGGGGCGCGCGCGTAGACGGCGTTCGTGACCT
>JGI25382J43887_10000736_pt1 | contig 11950 bp, 12 predicted proteins | sample GraSoi013_1_40cm_3_FD_43887 | JGI IMG/M metagenome (IMG submission 43887) | reverse complement strand
CGTTCCAGGATGCGGCCCAGTAAATAAAGGCCGAAAGTGTTCAGGAGCAGATGGAGCCAGCCGATGTGGAGAAACATCGGCATCACGAGCCGCCAATATTCCCCGTGCCGGAAGTAGGATTGATAGGCCGCGCCGAACTCGAGGAGTACGTCAGGGTCCGTCGAACCTCCCGCGCGTTCCATCAGGAAGAAAACGATGAGGTTCAGCGCCACGATGACGTAAGTGGCCCTGGGTTGCCTCGGAGACGGCCGGGGGAGCGAGACTTCGCGAGGATCGCCGGGGATGATAATGGGCTGGTCCGACACTTTTCTAGCCTTGCTCAGCGACTCGAGAGGATTGGATTACGACCGGAAATGCTGACACCAGCCAACGGCCCACGCAGGTTGCGGTGAGCAACTCGTTGCTTCCATTACTCTTCAGGAATTTCCTCATAATAACTTTCTCCCGCGCAAGAGCGGCACAACACGCGTCCGTCCACTTGCTTTTCCCGGCCGTCGTTGACGCCTTCCCCGCATTCCTCACATACGATTCGTGAGTGAGGCCGCCCGGGCAGGTCTTCGGGTTTGAGCTTCACCTGGACGGGCCGCAGGGTGAACAGGTCCTGGTCGTCCATCANTTTGTAGGCCTGGAGCTGCTGCCTGTAGGGATCGGACATTTCGGGAAACATGGATTTCGCCTTGGCGCGGGAATCGTCGCGAGCCANAACGCGCACGGCGCGATTNGNCTTGAGGTCCACAAATGTGGCCGCAACCTTCCCGTAGTCGAGATACTTGAGAGACCGCCGGCCGAGGCGGCATCCCGTCACCAGACTGACGGCGTCCGTAGCGCAACGGTCGATTTCAACGTAAGTCAACAGCCGCTTCGGCTCCCGCTCGGGATCGTCAATGCCCAGCGCCTTGAGGCCCAGCATCGCCATGCGCACGCCGAGCACCTGTCCCGGACACATGTGTCCGTGGTTCTGCGCGGCCAGGGCGAGATATTCCTCGAGGGCCTTCATCGCTTGCCTCATTCCGGGCTGGCTGCCCGCATTTTTGTTGACGGCCGCCGGGACGATGATTCGAATCCCGCTACTTGGCTCATCGCGGCGCCTTGCCGCGCTCTGGATCCGTCGCGTGCCAGCCTGGGAATTTGAAATTATACTCCCCCCAAAGACCGGCGCCGAACTTTCGGCTGCTCCGCACGAAAAAGGTGCGAAAAGCAGCGGATGGGGTTGAGCGGAGGGAGCGCTTCGCCTACTTTTCCCCGATCATGTACTGGCAACCGCGAGGGCCTATTCTCGCCGAGTGGACGGTGTGGGCGGGGACGTCGAATCGTTCGCCGGGCCTGAACGTCTGCGCCTTTCCTTCGGTTGTCAAGGTCATCTCTCCGTCGAGGACGATATGGGCGGTGGTCACGGGATGCGTGTGCTCGGGGTAATTCGCGTTCGGCCCGTCGCTCCATACATTGACGTGTCTGAATCCCTCCTCGCGGAGTTTTTTCTCCCAATCTCTTTCGTTCAACTGCTTGCGTGCCCTCCGTCTAAAAAAGTGCCCGCTGAAGGAGCTGGACGGGCTCGAGCCGCCCAAAGTCAGGCGGAAAATACTTTCAAGTCGGGGCGGATCGCGCCTGCTGCCGGAGGAGTATCGTTCCGCGCCGATTCAGGGCAGGCCGTAATACGACGGGCGGCGCGGGTCGAGGCGTTTAAGCCCGGCGCGCCCCGCTTCGTCGAGCGCCGCTTCGTATTCCGGAGAAGTGAGGCGACGATTGATTTCGGGGTATTCCTGGCGCGAGACCTTTCCCGCCGGGTAGAACTGAGCCATCACATTGACGTAGGTGTGGGGCGAAAGTTCCTGGGCGATCCAGCGCATGACCTCGCGCGTCCCCGCGATCTGTTCGGGCATCACGAGGTGGCGGATCATCAGGCCCCGCACGGCGNGGCCCTCCTCATCCGTTACGAGTTCNCCCACCTGCCGGTGCATCTCTTTGATCGTCCGGCGGGCCACCTCGGGGTAGTCCGGAGCCTTCGAGTATTTCCTCGCCATCTCCGAGTCCCAGTACTTGAAGTCCGGCATGTAGATGTCCACNACGCCTTCCATCAGCTCGAGGCTCTCCATCGAATCATAGGCGCTGGTGTTGTAAACCAGGGGCAGCCTGAGGCCGCCCTCGATGGCCAGGGGCAACGCCTCGATGATCTGCGGCACGACNTGCTCGGGCGTCACGAAATTGATGTTGTGACANCCCTCGGCCTGGAGCTCNAGCATCATGGCGGCAAGCTTTTCGGGCGGGGCGGGCGTGCCGCGCAGTTGCCAGCTAATGTCGAAGTTCTGGCAAAATACACAGCGAAGATTGCAGCCGGAAAAGAAGATTGTGCCGGAACCCTTCGATCCGCGCAGGCAGTCTTCTTCGCCGAAGTGGGCAAAATAACTGCCGACCACGGCGTAACGGCCGGTCTTGCAGACTGCAAACTTGTCGGCAAGCCGGTCCACTCCACAGTCCCGCGGGCAGACCTCGCAGGACCTGAGCGCTTCGAGCGCGCGCTCGACGCGGCGCTTCAGTTCGCCGCTTTCGTAGAGCCGCAAGTACGCCGGCTCGAACCTGGCGGCGGTTATGCAATTCTTTGCCAGCATCGGGCTGGTCATTTAGGTAATATTATATAGCGGCGGAGGCTCGGTGGATACCGCGAGCGGTCGGGTTAGCGTCTCAAGGTGGAGAAGAGCACCTGATCGAAGGGTTGATACCGGGGGGAGCAGAGGGGGCGGAGATGGCTTTCCATCGCATTTTGCGCTTTACGCTGATCGGCGGCGTTTTGGTCGTTGGGGCAGCGGTTTTTGGGCCCGGACTGCGCGGCGGAGCGGGCGCTTCAGAGCCTTGGAAGCCGGGGCAAGTCATTTCGACCGACGAGCTCGCCAAACGACTTGCAAACAACGCGGCCGCAAAGCCTCACATCATTTGCGTGGGGCCGCGTGTCTTNTANNACGAAGCTCATATCCCCNGAGCGGCTTACTGCGGCCNGGGGTCNAAGCCCGAGGGGCTCGAGAAACTGAAGCAGTGCGCGCAAGGACTCACNCATCAACNGGAAGTTGTACTCTACTGCGGGTGCTGTCCCTGGAAGGATTGTCCGAACATCCGCCCCGCGTTCACCTTGCTGCGGGCAATGGGCTTTACGAGAGTTAAGGTTCTTGAAATCCCTCAGAACTTCGGCCAGGACTGGGTAAACAAAGGCTTCCCTGTCGCGAGAGCGAGATAGTTCGCGGGGAATGCAATCCTTCTCCTGTCCCGTCTCTCGCCGAGGGGACGGAAAGTTCCTACCCCCTTCGTCAGGCTCCTCCTCTCTTTAAGCGCACTTCTCCACCGAGACTCGGACGTTGTAGTCTTGCTCTTTGCTTTTCGGGTCAAGCCGCCGGCCGATCAGAACATTAGCCTCAGGCCAATAGGCCTGGAGGGTGCCGGTCGCGACATCGCGGAGGCTTCCAACACTCAAAGCCTGCCGGTTCATGGCCTCCGCTACGCCCCTTGCACACTTCTTGGGAAGAAAGTAGGATGCTAACTGTTCCGCTCGTCGTTTTGCGGCGCGCGGACAGGGCCGCGCGAGCAAAGTTCGGAACGGAAGGTGCCGCATGACAAATGCTGCGAAGGGTCGGTTGACAACCCCTCTGGTGCGCAAGAATGGGGAGTTGCGCCCCGCGGGTTGGGACGAAGCGCTCGACGTCGCCGCGGATGGGTTTCGCCGCTCGCTCGAAAAGCACGGGCCCGAAAGTTTCGGCATTTTTAGTTGCTCGAAGACCACCAACGAACTCAACTTTCTAGCCCAAAAGTTCGCCCGCGCTGTCATCGGAAGCAACAACATCGACAGTTGCAACCGGACTTGACACGCCCCGAGCGTCGCCGGTCTGGCGGCGGTTTTCGGAGCGGGCGGCGGGACGAGCTCGTACCGCGAGGTGGAGGACACGGACCTCGTCATCCTCTGGGGCTCAAACGCGCGCGAAACTCATCCCATCTTTTTTCACCACGTGCTCAAAGGTGTGCGGAAAGGCGCCCGGCTTTACGTCGTCGACCCGCGGCGCACGAGCTCGGCGTGCTGGGCGGACGTCTGGCTGGGCCTCGACGTCGGCTCGGACATCGCGCTGGCGAATGCCATGGGACGCGAGATCATCGCGGCGGGCCTCCAGAACCGGGCTTTTATCGAGAACGCAACGTCGGACTTCGGGGCTTATCGGGAAGCTGTCCAACCCTACACGCTGGAGAACGCCGAAAAACNGACGGGCGTCCCCGCGAGCGTCATCCGTGAACTCGCTCACGCTTACGCCCGCGCCGACCGGGCCCAACTCTGCTGGACGCTGGGAATCACGGAACACCACAACGCCGTCGATAACGTCCTCGCGGTGATCAATCTGGCGCTTCTCACCGGGCATGTGGGCCGCTATGGCTCCGGCGTAAATCCCCTGCGAGGCCAAAATAACGTCCAGGGCGGCGGAGACATGGGCGCCCTTCCCGACCGCCTTCCCGGCTTCCAGCACGTCGAGAATGCCGAGCTGCGTGCGAAGTTCGACAAAGCCTGGAACGTGAAGGTCCCTCCCAAGGAGGGATTGCATTTGAGCCGCATGTTCGAGGCGATGGAACTTGGGAAATTCCACGCCCTCTACGTGATTGGCGAGAACCCTTTGCAGTCCGAGGCGGACCAGCGGCGGTGCGAGCGCCTTCTGAGAGGACTCGAATTCCTGGTGGTCCAAGATATTCTTCTGACGCCGACCGGCGAGCTGGCCCACGTCGTTCTGCCCGCCGCGGCGGGTTGGTGCGAATCGGAAGGGACGGTCACGAGCAGCGAGCGGCGCGTCCAGCGCGTGCGCAAGGCCGTGGACCCTCCCGTGGGGGCGAGGGACGATATTGAAATTCTCTCGGACTTGGCCGGCCGTCTGGGACACCACTGGGGCCGGCTCACCGCCGAGGATATCTGGAATGAAGTGAGGCGGCTGAGTCCGGTGCACGCAGGGATGAGCTACGCTCGTCTCGAAGCCCTGGGCGGCATCCAGTGGCCCTGCTACGACGAGTCTCACCCGGGCGAGTTGTTCCTGCACAGCCGGCTGTGGCAGAGGCCGGTCGTGGGACCGCGGGCGCAATTCAGTGTGGTGGAATTCGAACCTCCCGTCGATGCTCTCGACGAGACCTATCCCATCCGATTGACGACCGGCCGCCGCTTGGATTCGTTCAATACGGGCGTTCAGACCTCCCGTTACCGGTCGCCGTTGCGCGAACCTGAGAGGCTGGACCTTTCGCCTGAGGACGGCGCGCGCTATGGCTTGACCGAGGGGGAACGCGTCCGCGTTAGCTCGCGGCGCGCCTCGGCGGAGGTTCAGGTCCGATTTGATCCCTCCCTGCGACCCGGCCTGGCCTTCCTGACGATTCATTTCCAGGACGTCGTGGCAACCAACCTCCTGACGATTGACGCCACGGACCCGAAGTCCGGCACGGCCGAATTCAAAGCCACGGCCATCCGCATCGACAAGCTCGCCGAGCGACCCGGCGCCCAAGGGAGGGCTAGGCTTCAGCCAGCCCAGTAGGCTTGTATTGACGCGGAGACCCGCGTGCCGGGCCGGCCGCCCGTTTAGAGGCGTTCCTGCTCCAGAGGGCCCGGGGCGCGGCGAAGAGTCTCCGGGCCGCAGAGACGCTTCGCGGCCCTCAGCGGGACATTCGTCTGGAAGACCACCTTGGATATCCACCTCGCTAAAATCGAACCTGCACTCGAAGAACGCGAAGCCGTCAACTCTGTTTTGGGCGCACCTGAATCGGGATGGAGCGGAGGCGAGCGGCGCATCGACCTCGAAGGGCATTGCGCGTTCGGCGGTCACCGGTCGCAAGCGCAACGCCACCTGCTTCTGCCGGTCCTGCACGCCATACAATCGCGGCTGGGCTGGATCACACCCGGCGCCCTCAATTACACCTGCCAAAGGCTTGACCTGCCGCCTGCCGAAGCCTACGCCGTAGCGAGCTTCTATGGGCTCTTCTCGTTGACCCCGCGCCCGCGTCGAGTGCTCCATATCTGCGACGACATTGCGTGCATGACGCGAGGCGCCGAGGAGCTCTGCGGCCGGGTCGAACAACGGCTCGGGCCTCCCTCAACGGATACGCTCGACGGAAAAGCCACTTGGTATCGAAGCCCCTGCCTCGGACTTTGCGAGCGGGCGCCGGCCGCCCTGATATCGTTTGCCGGTGAAAGACCCTGCGAAGGAGTCTTTGCGCCGGCGGATCCAAATCGAATCATTGCGGCCCTGCAAGCGGAGGGGGGCGACGCCGCGAGAGAGTCTCCCGACCGGTTTGATGCGAAAGCTTCGGTCCCTCAGGCCGGCCAACCGGGACTGATGCTGCTCAAGCGCGCCGGCCGGATCGACGCGGAAAGCATCGACGACTATCGGGCTCACGGGGGCTTCGAGACGCTGCGCCGCGCGTTTTCGCTAGGCCGAAGCTGGGTTGTGCGCGAGGTCTCGGCATCCGGGCTTGTAGGACGAGGCGGCGCGGCCTTCCCGACCGGCAAGAAATGGGACCCCGCGAACCGGCCCGTTTATCTGGTGTGCAACGCCGATGAGTCCGAGCCCGGGGCTTTCAAAGATCGGGTCGTGATGGAAGCCGACCCGTTCTCCGTCATCGAGGCGATGACCATCGCGGGCTATGCCACCGGCTGCGAGCGCGGATATTTATACCTGCGCGGCGAGTATCCGCTGGCCGGCGAGCGCCTCGCGCATGCAGTCACGATGGCGCGCCAGCGGGGATTCCTCGGCGACAACATTCTCGGCCAGGGCGTTCGGTTCGACGTCGAGATCCGACGCGGCGCCGGCGCCTACATCTGCGGCGAAGAAACGGCGCTTTTCAACTCGATCGAGGGGTACCGCGGCGAGCCGCGGAACAAGCCGCCGTTCCCGACTCAATTCGGCTTGTTCGGTAAGCCGACCGTCGTCAACAATGTCGAGACGCTCATCAACGTCCTCCTGATTGTCGAGAAGGGCGGCGAGCGCTTTGCGACGATGGGCACCTCCGGCTCCACCGGCCCGAAGCTCTTCTCAGTTTCGGGTCATGTGGCTCGGCCGGGCGTTTATGAAGTCCTCTTCGGCGCCACTCTGAGGCAACTCATTGAGCTCGCGGGCGGCGTTTCGGGGAGCGGGCGCTTGCAGGCCGTCCTGCTCGGCGGCGCAGCCGGAACGTTCGTTTCACCCGGGGAACTGGACACCCCGCTCACATTCGAGGGCACCCGAGCCATCGGAGCGGTCCTGGGATCGGGCGCGGTCGTGCTTTTTGACGATACCGTCGACCTGCGCAAGGTTCTCTTGCGAATCGCCGCTTTCTTCCGCGACGAGTCCTGCGGCCAGTGCGTTCCCTGCCGTGTGGGGACGGTGAGGCAGGAAGAGCTCTTGCAACGCCTCGCGCGGGGCCGCCCCATGGGGTCGACGGAGGAGGAGCTCAATTTGCTCAAGGAAATCGCACAGGCGATGCGCGATGCCTCGATCTGCGGGCTGGGCCAGACGGCTTCAAGCGCCGTCGAGTCGGCGCTGCGGCGCTGGCGGCTGTTCCCGCCTGGAGCTTAGAGTAACGTCTCAAATCAAAACAAGAGCCGTATGGGCCAACGCGACCAAAAAGATCCGTGGCTTCCCCACCAGCCGAGACCGCCGGTAATCCCCACCCCGCGCGGCCTCGTTCCTGTCCCCCCTACCCTCCCGCCGCGACGGCAAGTGAGCTTGACCGTCAACGGCCGAAAAGTTTCCGTGGCCGAAGGCACCACTCTGCTCGAGGCCCTGCGGGGGATAGGCATTGACACGCCGACCCTCTGCTACCTTGAAACGCTGACTCCGGTCAATGTGTGCCGGATCTGCGTCGTCGAGGTGGAAGGGTCGCGGACGCTCGTTCCTGCCTGCTCGCGCAAAGTCGAAGAGGGGATGGTCGTGAAGACGGACACGGAGCGCGTTCGTCTCAGCCGGCGGCTGGTGGTCGAATTCCTGGCTTCCTCGGTGGACGTTTCAACCTCGCCCCAAATTCAGGCCTATATGAATGAGTACGGGGCCCGTCCGCAGCGGTTCGGGCCCGCGAGCCCTCCGGCGGGCCATCGAGACGCGGCTCGCGCGGGTTACCACCAAGCGACGGACGGGTCTCGAGCCGCCACCGTCGGGCAGCCCGTCAAGAAAGATAACGAGCTCTATTATCGCGATTACGGCAAATGCATCCTCTGCTACAAGTGCGTCGAGGCTTGCGGCACCGACGCGCAGAATACCTTCGCAATCGCCGTGGCCGGCCGCGGCTTCGAAGCGCGGATTTCCACGGAGCATGCGATTCCTCTTCCGGAGTCGGCCTGCGTCTACTGCGGAAACTGCATCGGAGTCTGTCCCACCGGGGCGCTGATGTTCGCGAGCGAATACGAAATGCGCCAGTCAGGGACCTGGGATGAGTCGAGACAGACCCAGACCGACACGATCTGCCCGTATTGCGGTGTTGGATGCACCACGACCCTCCACGTCCAGGACGGGAAAATCGTCAAAGTCACCTCACCTTTGGACAAGGACGTGACGCGCGGCCATCTCTGCGTCAAAGGACGCTTCGGCTGGCAGTTTGTCCAAATTCGCGACCCCGGGAGTGAAAGGCGCTGACCGGAGATGCGAGCTCCCGACCAGGTCCCGCAATTGGCCGCCCGAAAAGGCGCGGATGTTTTCGCCTGTCGCCTCCAGGATACGCTGGACGGCTTCGCGGCTGTTGAAGGCGATGTGTGGCGTAATGACGACGCTATCTCGGTTGAGGAGCGAGTGGTTGAGCGGGGAATGGGTGAACACCGAAACAACCTCCGCCTCCTGCCGCCCGCCAGGGGTTCGCTCGGCGAGGGGTCGGGTGGAGAGTTCGAGCGCATGCCCGTCGAATGAGGTTTCCTTCAGAAGGGTTTCTTCCCACCCTTCGAGTTCGAAAAAAACAATCCTCATCTCTTCCCCCTATTTCGGGGGCGCCATCCAGTTCGGCAGCCTCTCAGCCTCGCGGCCGCGGGTATTGGGCTTCGACGGTTGTCCGCATGCCGCCGCGAGTCGAAAATTCCCCCCGCACGACGGCCCATTTCGGCCGGCAAGCCCGCGCCACGTCGTCCAAAATCCGGTTTACCGCGTTCTCATAAAAGATGCCGAGGTTGCGATAGGCGAGGATGTAGTACTTCAGCGACTTCAGTTCCAAGCACTGCTTTGCCGGTAGATAGTGGATCGTAATCGTCCCGAAGTCCGGGAGTTTGGTTCGAGGACAGATGGACGTATATTCAGGGATCGAAATTTTAATTTCGTAGCCTTCGTATTGGTTCGGCCACGTCTCAATAGCAGGCAGGCGGGCATCAATCCCTCTCTGCGCGTGTTTGGCTGTGTATTTTCCCTCGGCTTCGGGCATTTCCGGACCTCCACGGTTCCTGTCTTCGCAAGGTATCTAACGAGTGTGGTTTTCTTCTAGAACCCTTGGGCTTGTCCCGACAGCATACCTGAGACATGGCGGCTGGCTCAATGAGTTTCCTGCAATGATGTAGCGGGCTCCAAGAACTAAGTCAGGGTTTTTCAACAAGTTAAAAATTCTAGTTGACAATAACATGCTCAAGAATTATTATAGTTTCCGACTAACCTTCAGGCGCATCTAATCCGCTTAAAGTCTCTGGAGGCGAGTCGTAGCGTAAGCACCCAGAGGGAGGGGGCAGCAGATGGGTAAGATTATTGGCATCGACCTTGGAACAACCAACTCCGTGGTCGCAGTAATGGAAGGCGGTGAGCCAGCCGTCATCGCAAACCCGGAAGGGGGACGGACGACCCCCTCGGTGGTGGGGTTTTCGAAAACCGGCGAGCGTCTGGTCGGGCAAGTGGCCAAGCGGCAGTCTATCACCAACCCGGAAAACACGGTTTACTCCATCAAGCGATTCATGGGCCGCCGCTTTAACGAAGTGCAGGCTGAGATCAAGACGGTGCCCTACAAAGTGGTCGCGGGACCGAATGGCGACGTGCGCGTGATGGCCCAAGGGAAGGAATATTCGCCGCCGGAAATCTCCGCCATGATCTTGCAAAAAATGAAGGACGCGGCAGAGCAATATTTGGGCGAAAAGGTCACTCAGGCGGTCATCACCGTCCCCGCCTACTTCAACGATGCCCAGCGCCAGGCGACCAAGGACGCCGGTAAGATCGCCGGCCTCGAGGTCATGCGGATCGTGAACGAACCCACGGCTGCGGCGCTGGCTTACGGACTCGATAAGAAGAAGGACGAGACGATCGCCGTGTACGACTTCGGAGGCGGGACTTTTGACATTTCCATCCTCGAAGTGGGCGAGGGCGTGGTCGAGGTTAAGTCGACCAACGGCGACACGCACCTCGGCGGCGACGATATCGACAAGCGAATAATCGACTGGATTGTGGAGGAGTTCCGGAAGGACCAGGGCATAGACCTCGCGAAGGACCGCATGGCATTGCAGCGGCTCAAGGAGGCGGCGGAAAAAGCCAAGATGGAGCTCTCCACCGTCCTCGAGACCGAGATCAACCTGCCCTTTGTTACCGCCGACGCTTCAGGTCCGAAACACCTCGCGATGAAGCTGACTCGTGCCCGGTTCGAGCAGATGTGCGAGGACATCTTTCACCGTTCGGTGGGGCCTGTGAAGCAGGCGCTCCAAGACGCGGGGATAGGCCCCGAAAAGATCGATGAAGTGGTGCTGGTCGGCGGCTCGACGCGCATCCCGCGCATCCAGCAGATTGTGCGGGACCTCTTCAGCGGGAAAGAACCGCATAAGGGCGTGAACCCGGATGAAGTGGTGGCGGTCGGCGCGGCAGTCCAGGCCGGAGTGCTGGCCGGTGAAGTGAAAGACCTCCTGCTGCTCGACGTCACTCCGTTGACGCTCGGGGTCGAAACTCTGGGCGGCGTGTTCACGCCGCTGATCCAGCGTAACACGACGATTCCGACCAAGAAGAGAGATACCTTCTCGACGGCGGCCGACAACCAGACTTCGGTGGAAGTCCACGTCCTGCAGGGCGAGCGCCAGATGGCGAAGGACAACCGGACGCTGGGAAAGTTCCACCTGGTGGGCATCCCGTCCGCCCCGCGCGGCCTCCCGCAGATCGAGGTCACTTTCGACATCGATGCCAACGGCATCCTGAACGTCTCGGCGAAAGACCTCGGGACCGGCCGGGAGCAGAAAATCACCATCACGTCCTCGAGCGGTCTTAGCAAGGATGACGTGGACAAGATGAGGAAAGAAGCGGAACTCCATGCCGATGATGACCGCCGCTTAAAGGACGAGGTGGAAGTCAAAAACCGGGCCGATTCGCTGGTGTACTCGGTGGAAAAGACGCTCAAAGAGAATCGGGACAAGATTTCCGAGCCCGACGCGAAGAACATCGAGGGCGCGCTGGATGAAGCCAAGAAAGCGATTCAAGAGGGCGACATGGTCCGGATCACCGCGGCGGTGGACCACCTGACTCAGGCTTCGCACAGGCTAGCCGAAGCGATGTACAAGCAGACGTCGGCCTCTCAGCCGGCTCCGGAGGCTGGTGCCGCGCCCGGCAGCGCCTCCACCGCCGACGACGGCCGTGGCAAGCCGAAGGCGGAAGGCGAGGTCATCGACGCGGAAGTGGTTGACGCGGACGAAAAGAAAAAGAATTGAGGCTGGCGGCCTGCGGGCCTTCGAAGGGCGGACTTTCGGGGCCGAAGGCGAATTGATCGCAGGAATTCGGCAAGATGGGCGGAAGACGACGCAATCTGTGGGAAGGGCCGTCCAGGAGAAACCGCGCGTGGAGCAGCGAGTCCAGGTCGGGGTTGAATGTCCGCAGTGCCACTGGCGGCATTTCCTTGAGGTCGAGATGGACGAGAAGTTCCTGAACACCCCGCTCGCCAGGGAGATCCGCCATCATCTCGAGGCCTGGATCGCCTCACGCTGCCCCGATCATCTTGGGCTGATTTCGAAGTTCAGCAAGAACTGACGAGCTGTCCGGCACGC
>JGI25382J43887_10000735_pt1 | contig 11955 bp, 9 predicted proteins | sample GraSoi013_1_40cm_3_FD_43887 | JGI IMG/M metagenome (IMG submission 43887) | reverse complement strand
GGGGCGTTACCGCTCCGTCTCCTCCTTCAGGTGCTCGAAACCCGATGCGGCGCTGAGAATCTGCTCGTCCAACCAGCGATCGACGATGCTCTTCCGAAAGCGCCACTCCTTCCCCAGCTTCGCCGCCGGAATCCGCCTCTGCTGCGCCCACTTGTAGATGGTCTGCGGTGTGAGCCGGAGGTAGGCCGCGACCTCTTCAATCGTCAGAATGTCGTTGTTGAGCGGAGGTGCGCGGCGCTTGTCCTCATCCCGAGTCATGGGCGCTTACGCCGCCGGGTAGTGTCGGCAAGCGTGTCAACCAGGGGAAGCACGAGACCGCGAAACCGCGGCAGCGTATCTGGGTTGACCGATGGGGCAGTCGGCCTCGCTTCGCCCTGTATCAGCTTGTTCACGGCGTAGATGACCGCTGCGTAGAAATTGCCCTGGTACGTTCCGAACACGCGGAAGGGCTGGTTGCGATCACCGAGGAAGGGGCGCAGGCTCCATGCCAGCTGGATTCCCACGAAGGCGAACAACACCGCCCACGCTCGCATGATGGTGAGCGCCTTGCGCGGGTACACCTCGCGTTTCTCGCACACCAAGCTCAGCCCCTCGTGCAGGGCGTACATGCCGAACAGTCCGGCGATGCCGGCGATCGCGATGTTCAGCAGGTGCTGGAAGTAGTAGTTCGCACCGGTAATGAGAAAGAACGCCGTGATCGGCACGAACGCCGCCAGCAGCACACACGCGAGCGCGAGCGCGCCGAACACCAGCACGGCGACCTGCAGCAGGCGCAAGCGAGAGCCGACGAGCACCTGCACCACGAAAAACGCAGGGAAGCAGACGGCGAACGTCGCGAAAAACAGGAAGGGCAGCTTGACGGCGGCCGACNCGGCCTGCGCGGGACCGGAGTAGGCACCGGCGACCAGTCCGAAGAACCCGGAAAGCGCGACGATCGTGACAACCGCGTAGCGAAGCTTGCTGCGAAGCCCGACGCCTTCAACGACCTCCTCGAAGAAGCGGTCGCGGTCGCTGAGCAGTGATCTCAGGAAATCGTGGTAGGTCGCCATCGCGCGCCTGGGGATGGCTCCGTCCGGCCGTGTGGCCATCGTTCAAGCCCCCTCTCGCGTTCGAAGGCCAACCTACCGTTTTATTGATGTTCTGTCAATTGTCATAGTGTCTGTTAATGTTTATTAGTGGCCATCCGCGCTACCTGGGGCCGGAGAGGCGCCCCAGCTTGCCGCTGGTCTCCTCCACCCGCGCCGCCCACTCGCCGCGCGGCAGGTCGTACCGCTGCAGGAACTCGCGATAGTCCGCCACGGCCGCCGCGGTGTCCCCCAACGCCTCTTCGATCCGGGCCCGCTCGAACAGCGCCGGCGCGGCGAAGACGACATTCGCGGGACCCAGAAACCGGTGGTGGTCCCAGAACACGGCCTCGTACCACGTGAGCAGCCTGGCCGCCTCCGCCGTGTCGCCCGCGGCGAGCAGCCAGCGGCTGGCGGACAGGCGGTTCACCGCATTGAAATACGGATGGTGTCGGCCGTAGTCGTGGTGTCGCGTGTGCTCGGCGCTCTCCCACTCGAGCGCGGCGAGAGCGCGCCCGGCCGCCCGGCGCTCACCGGCACGCTCCGCCGCGAACGCCGCCAGCGAGCGCTCGAGCAGGTCTGCATTGACACTACCGCTCTCGCGGACCTGCCGGCGCGCCCGAGCGAGTCCCGCCGTATCGCCGCCGGCGTGCGCCAGAATCCCGTCGAGCCATGCCACTTCCGCGCGGCCCTCCGCCCACGTGGGCAGCCGCGCTGCGCGCCGGGCCGCCGCCTGACGAGGCTCCACCTCCCCAAATCGGGCACCGGCCACAGCGAGACCGTAGGCCGTGAGCGGCGCCGTGGAGTCGTTCGTGAGACGCCGCCACCGCTCCATCGCCACCAGCGCCGAGTCCCAGCCGCCGCGTGCCGCATAGGCGAATCCCTTTCCTGCCCACAGGACGGCTTGAAACGGCACGCTAGGCGCGAGCGCAAGCACCGCATTGTTGAATTCCACCTGGGCTCGCGGAAAGCCCGGGAACAGAAACCCGATCCCGATGTACTGGCTCGGCGCCGCGCCGTGAGTGGCCACGACGAATTGCGCGTCGTGGGCGAGTTGGGCCGGGGCCCAGTCTCCGCCGGACACGAGGAGCCCGTTCACCGCGCTGTAGAAAGCGATGAGATCGGGATTGAGCCGGAATCCCGTTGCGGTGGCGAAGCCCTGCAGCCTCCGCAGGACACGGGCAGCCCCCGCCGTGTCCCGTTGGGCGACCACGATCCAGGAGAGATGCTCCCAGGCGGGCGCGAACCTCGGGTTGAGCGCAACCGTTCGCTCGAGGGCNGCGCGCGAATCGTCGTACGTCGTCCCCAGGTACGGCGTCCAGTGAACCATGTAGTTGCCGTAGTCGTACCAGGCCGGCCAGTAATTCGGGAAGCGACGCGTGACGTCCCGCCAGACGGCCAGCTCCTCGCTCATCGTGTGCGCGAGGAAACGGGCCTCGATCATGAGCCGGTCGGCCTCGGGGAGCTCGCGCCGGTGCGCGACGAGTGCCACCAAGGCCGCGCTGTCGGGTGGCGTCCCCTCGTAGTCACGGGGATACAACGATCGCCAGAAGGCGAACCAGAAGTGCGAGTCGGCAGCGAACGCCCGGTCGAACGCCCGTACGGCCTCGTCGAACTCGGCTCGCGCCAGAGCTTGCTCCCCCTGCAGGTACGCCCGCAGCGCCGGGACTGAGCGCGTGGTGATGGCGGCCAGCTGGGGTGCGGGCGGCGTGCCGCGCTGCCATACCTGCCGGAGCAGGGCCAGCGTGGCAGCATCGGTCAGGCCCGCGACATCGTCCGCGGGACCGGTTACGGTCGCGTGGGCAAGCGCCGCCAGGCTGTCCACGTCGAACAGAGCGGCGTCCAGGCGCACCTCCCGTCCCGCCGGGACCAGCGTCCCGCGCAGCACGCTGCGCGCGCCGAGACGGCGGGCGAGCTCAGCCCCTCGCTCGGGCGTGAGGGGCTCGCCTTCGGCGACTTGCGCGAGGACGGTGATCGCCTCCGCGGTGCGGATCCCACCCACGCCGTCGAGGTTGGCGCTCAGGGTCACCACCAGCTCCCGGCCGAGGCGCTCGAGCGCAGTGTCCGCCGCGACCGGCACGAACGGCATCACCGCGATCGTCGAGGCAGACGGCACCACCGCGCCCGCGGCCCAGCGACTCCGGAGCACGAGGAACGCGACTCCCAGCGCGACCGCCGCCACGCCGGCGCCGCGGGCGACGATGCGACGCGAGCGACTCGGAGCGAGGCGCGGCGGCGCCCGGAGCGCGGCGTCGAGCGCCTCGGCGAACTGTGCCGTGGTTGCGTACCGGTCGGCCGGCGCCTTTGCCAGCGCGCGCCCCAGCACGAGTACCACCGACTCCGGCACGGTCCGCCGGAGCTGCGTCACGGGCGCAGGATCGGCCGTGAGGTGCTGGTGCAACACGCTCTCGACCGTCGGGCCCGTGAACGGCGGCTGCCCCGCCAGCATCTCGTACAACACGCACCCCAGGCTGTACAGGTCGCTCCGCCCATCGAGCTGCCGCTGACCGGCCGCCTGCTCGGGGCTCATGTACGCCGGGGTCCCGACCGTCAGTCCGGTCGCCGTCAACGTGTCCCCACCCGCCGTTATGATCGCCCGCGCAATCCCGAAGTCGGCAACCACCGCATGGCCTGCTTGCAGCAAAATGTTCTCCGGTTTGATATCGCGGTGGAGCACGTTGCGGCGATGGGCGTGGTCGAGGGCACTCGCGACCTCGCCGGTGATTCGCACGGCGTCTTCGAGCGGCAGCTGCTTCTCGCGGCTCAGGCGTTCCCGCAGGGACTCCCCTTCGACGTAGGGCATCACGTAGTAGAGGAACCCGTCGCCCTCGCCCGAGTCGTGGAGCGGGAGGATGTGCGCGTGGGTCAGGCCGCCCGCCATCGCGATCTCACGGAGAAACCGCTCCGGACCGAGGGCAACTGCAACTTCGGGCTTCAGGACCTTGAGGGCGACTTTCCGACGGTGCCTCAAGTCCTGGGCCAGGTAGACGGTCGCCATCCCACCGCGGCCGAGTTCACGCTCGATCGCGTAACGCTGAGCGAGGGCGCCCTGGAGGCGGGCAAGCAAGTCGGGCAGACGGAGGCTCGGACCCGTGGGTGAGTTCCATCATACGAACCCCGCTCAGGGCCCGCCAGAGCGCCACGCTGTTGGGTCTTGCCAGCCGCGCCCGCACAATGCATTCTGGAGACACAGGCGGCGATCCACGCCCAACCTCGTCGGCCCTCCCCCAGCGAGGGTCCCCGTGAGGCAAAGGGGGGGATACTCCCGGATCGGCATCGCGAAAACCTTTGCGTCGCCACGGAGCGTCGCTGCTGGGGGGCGGTTGGCCCGTGGCCAGACCAAAGGACGGACACGATGCCGACCAACAAGGACTTCAAGCGCCTCGTTCGCGCTCGCATGCAAAAGACGGGCGAAGCTTACACCACCGCCCGCGCGCAGCTCCTCAGCAGGAAGCAAGCTTCCGCCCCCGCGACTGCCCCGCCCCAGTACGCCAAGCTCGCCGGCACGAGCGATGCCACGCTCAAGGCGAAGACCGGCTGTACCTGGGAGCGCTGGGTGAAGGCGCTCGATCGGGTGGAAGCCCACACGTGGCCGCACCGGCAGATCGCCGCATACGTGCATGAGAAGTACAAGGTGCCGGGCTGGTGGGCGCAGACGGTCACCGTTGGCTACGAGCGTATCAAGGGCCTGCGCGCCATCGGGCAGCGGCGGGGCGGCGGGTTCGAGGCCACGAAGAGCAAGACGTTCGCACTGCCGGCCGCCCGGCTGTATCGGGCGTTCAGCGACGCGCGCACTCGGGCGCGTTGGCTGCCGGGCATCTCCCTCACCGTCCGCACCGCGACCCGCGAGAAGTACATGCGGATCACCTGGCCGGACGGGACGTCGGTCGACGTGGGTTTCACCCGCAAGGGCCCCGCCAAGGGCCAGGTGCAGATACAGCACAGCAAGCTCGCTGACCAGTCAGCGGCGACGCGGATGAAGCAGTACTGGGCGGAGCGGCTGGCGGCGCTCGGGGAGGTGCTGGGGCGGCCGACCGGTTGAGCGATCCGGAACTACGAGCGGGGGCGGCTAGAGTACGACTAGCTTGCCCCCGCCCGTCAGGACAATCGTGAGATTCATCACGAGCAGCATGAGGTCATAGTGCCAGCCGTGCGTCCGCTCGCCCCAAAAACCCGTTTTCCATACGAAGATCTTCTTCTGTATCGCGCCGAGCATGATCAGGATCAGACCGATGGCGGCGAGCTGCGTCAGGATCCCGACAGCCACGCCGCTGCTGCCCAGCAGCTCCGCCGTGCCGAGAAACACCGTGAAGCGGGGGCTCGCGCCGATGCTGTGTGAGCGCGCCACCGGGTCCTTCAGGTGATTCAGGCCGCTCGAGAAGAACACCACGCCAACCATGAGTCGAAGCAGCAGTAGCCCCACGTCGCTGAACCGCAACAGCGCGGGAAACAGGACGCTCATCAAGCGCGGGCCTGGGTACGGGCAGCGCCCTCCGCGTGAGCCTCGACGAACCACAGCCACTTGTCGACACCCCGCGAGATCTCCGTGCAGATGTCGGTCGAGTCCGCGTCCCCCAGTTCGTCCGTCTCACCGATGGCCTGGCGGATGCGCTCCCCGAAACTCGCCAGTGCGTTGGACAACGCCCATACATGCTCCTCGCCACTCGAGATGTTGATGGGGTACTGCGGCAGCTCGGATCGCTCGGCCACGATCGCACCGGTCCCTTCCGCGATGCCGCCTAATTGAATCACCCGCTCCGCCAGGAGGTCGACGTACTCGAGCGCGGCGCTGTGAATCTCGTCGAACAGTTTGTGGAGCGCGATGAACTGGGACCCCTTCACGTTCCAGTGCGCCTGTTTCGCCTGTAACTGGAGGTCGATCGCGTCCGCCAGCCGCTGATTCAAGAGGTCGATCACCTGCCCACGGGTGGATTCGGGGATGTCGTTGAGCGTGGGGTGCGTCGTGCCAGCCATAACACAACTCCGGTTTGGGGTGAATGGTGAGTCAGGGTCGATTTCCATCGGGCCGCCGCGGGTGGCGCCGCAGGCCCGCGGTGGCTGCGTCGATCCGTGCGATGTAGGCGCGCGTCCCCTCCCCGTGCGCCCGGCGCGGCACGACGTAGTGAGGATCGTCAGGCTGCGAGCTGCGCAGGTCGTCGACCATGAGGTCGCCGCCGTGCGCCTCGACCNCGGCCTCGAACCGCTCCACCGCGGATAGCAGGTCCACCAGGTCGTCGGGGCGCTCGGCGCCGGTGACGGTGATGCCGCGCTGCCGGAGCCGGGCCGCGACCTCGGCGGCGGCCGCGTCTTGTTCCTGCGCGCGGTGGGGGTCCAGGCTGCGCTCGAGGTCCTCGTAGTTGTCCATACGTTCCTCCGTGTTCCACAAGCGTCAGGAGTGCCCGGGCTGTTCCCGCGAATGGGGCGGGCGCTGCGAGCGCCGCTCGGGTCGAGACCGTCCGGAGGGGATCTTATCTCCTCGAGCCGTCGGTGTCGACCGGCACTACGGGCAGCACCAGGTGCGACGGCAGCGACGCGGAGCAATAGACGCGCTCGGTGGCCGTGACGAAATCAGCCGCCGTCGCCTGATAGATGCTGGGCACGAATTTCTGCGGATTGCGGTCGATCAGCGGAAACCAGGTCGATTGCACCTGGACCATGAGGCGGTGCCCCTTGAGAAAGACGTGGTCGCGATCGCGCAGTGGGACCTTCCACTCGACAGGCGTATTCGGCGGGAGCGGCCGGGGGTGCTCGTAGCCCGTGAGGTAGCGGCCGCGGCGCACCTCCATGGCGATCGGCAGCTCGTAGCCGTTCACGGATCGCGCGTACTCGCCGGGCCCGGCGCCGGCCTCCGGGTCCCACGCGCTCCGCTGAGCGTCCTCGGGGTACACGTCGATCAGCTTGACGACGAAGTCGGCGTCGGTGCCCGAGGTGGACGCGAACAGGTCGGCCGCCACCTCGCCAGTGATCGTGAGATCGTGCTCGAGCGGCGCGCTCACGAACGTCAGCACGTCGGGCCGCTGCTCGACGAAGCGTTGATCTTGGACCTCCCAGGTGCGCCAGTCGGCGCCTGGGTACGTNGGGGAGATGGGGCGCTGCCGGTAAGGGACCGGGCTTGCCGGATCNGAGATGTATTCGCGATACCCNGCGCCCCGCTCCGCGCGAGGACGGTCGAAGGACAGCGTCCCGTCGGCGTGGAGATACAGGTTGGTGGGCTTGGCCTCCGGGGGCGGCCACGCGCCGTAGGTCCGCCAGCGGTTCGCCCCCGACTGAAAGGTCGTCGCCCGCCAGGGCGGCGGCTCGCCTCTCCCATGGAGGTAGTAGCGGAAGAACGGCGCCTCGATCGTCTCGCGGAACTCGCGNGCCGTCTCATGCCCGCCGAGCGCGATCGGCCCGATGCTGTCCGCTTTGGGGGCGCGCCACTGGCCATGATACCAGGGACCGGCGACCATAAAGTTCGTGTGGTCCGGGTCGCGCTCGGCGGCGTGGCGAAAGATCTGCCACGGCCCCCACGGATCTTCCTGGTCCCAGAAGCCCGCGACGTTCAGGTTGGGGACCGTCGAAGCGTGCAGCTGGCTGATCCATGCCTCCTTCTTCCAGAATTCGTCGTAATCCGCGTGAGCCACGACGTCGTTCCAGTAGGGAATGGAGCCATGGAGGTACTTGGCGTTGATGTTCGAGAGCGGCCCCAGGGCCAAGTACCACGCATACGTGTCGTACGTCTCGAACGCGAAGTGGGTGTTCTTGTACTTGTCCGCCTGCTCGAGCACCGCGTACTCGAACGCGTAACTCTCGCGCAACGCGCCATAGCGGTGGTCGTCGTCGTTCATCCACTGATCCACCGGAGACGCCTGCTCGCTCATCGCCTTGAGGGCCGGGTGCGGGTGCAACAGCGCCAGCGCCGTAGTCAGTCCGTCGTAGGAGACGCCGAACATGCCGACCTTGCCGCTGTTGTTCGGGACATGGTGCACGAGCCACTCGATGCTGTCGTAGGCGTCGGTTGTTTCGTTGGTGGCGGTCGAGTCGGCCAGATCGACCTGCGAGGTCAGCTTGAACACGCCTTCCGACTTGAACCGTCCCCGCAAGTTCTGGATCACGAAGATATAGCCGTCCTGCGCGAGCTCCTTGATGCTCGGCGGCAGCCGCGGCGGCGGCTGGCTGGGTACTCCGTACGGCGTGCGGCGCAACAGGATCGGCAGCGGCTCGGTCTGATCGACCGGCGTCAAGATCACGGTCTGCAGGCGCACGCCGTCCCGCACGGGGATCATCACTGCTTCGAGCTTGAATGGCGGCTGCGGCGCCGGTTGCTGCGCGGGGCTGGGAGCGGCGAGCAACCGGGTGGCGACGAAGCACACGCGCGCGTACATCGATCCTCCCTGCGCCGAATCATGTCCGCACGAATGTTCCAAAGGCCAAGGCCAGGCACCAAGCCTTGATTAGCCGACTCAAACGTAGCCTCGGGTGGCCATTCTTGCTCTCGGTTACGGCGAGGTGGTCGGCGCGATCGTCAGCCTGGCGCTCGCGGTCGCTGCGATGGCTGGCGCGGCTCAGATCGTTGGGCCAGCAGCGACGCAGCTACTTCCTCAGATCCCGAGCCAGTAGTTCACCTTGACCAGGAAGATGTTCTCCGACGACCCGCGGAACAGCGCCCGGGAGTCGTCGCCGAAATCGATCGCGCCGCGCGTGAGCGACGAGGAGCCGCTGCGGGTCCACACCAGGTAGAGNGTCGAGCCCGGCCGATATTCCCAGCGCAGCACCGCGTTGCCCCGCAGCGAGCGGAGCGTGAAGCTCGGATCGACGATCACGAACCGGGCGGCGGGCCCGCCCCCGTCGGGGTCGATGAAGATCGAGTCGCGCACCCCCAGCGACGGGTTCCCCGGCTTGATCGAATCCGTTCCCACATCCGCCCCATAGACGAGCCGGCGCAGGCCGCGCGGAGCCGCGAACTCCTTGTAGCGGGAGTAGGCGCCGCTCGCGATCAGGGGTTGCATGAACAGCTCGAGCGTCAGGTTGGGTGAGAACGTGACGTTGAAGCGCGTGTTCATCGCGAGGGAGTTCTGCACCAGGTCGGCAAAGACGTAGCGGTGGCCGTAGAATGCCGTGGCCGTCGGGTCGGACACGGTGCTCACGTACTGGTAGCCGGTCTCATCGTGACTCGCGGACGGCCCGAGCGAGAGCGACACGTTGGAGGCCGGCCGCAGCTGCACGGAGACGCTGGCCGAGCGGCTGCAGTCGCCGTCGCGGTTGCAGCCCAGCTCCGCGGATCCGCTCAGCACGACGTTCTTGCGGGAATCGGTGGAGGCGTTCGTGGCCCAGAAGTCGGCCCCGGGCCGGCGCAGCACGGGGCCGCCGCGGCTCAGGCGGTCGTCGAGCACGCTCGGCCGGTGGATCCAGAATGCGTTGATGTCCCAATAGTTGTGCGGCTGGATGTAGCCGAACAGCTGCACCTGCCGGTCGGTCAGGTCGCCGTCGAAGTTGTACTGCTGCTGGCCGCCGGCGATGAAGAGCAGCTGGCGGTACCAGCGGGTCGGCTTCGTCCACTGGGGGAAGATGTTCCCGCTCATCCACCAGTAGTCGGCCCGGCCGAGGAACGAGATGTCGTTGTTCTCGAATCCCGGCGTGCGCATGTTGGTGGACAACTCCCACAACAGGTGCCCGGACTCCCGGGCGAAACGCGCATACGCGCCCACGCCGCGCAGCGCCGTGAGCGAGGGATCGTAGGCGTCGCTCAGCACCCCGTTCGAGCCGTTCCCCCGGTCGGGCCGCTGGAAGTAGCGCGCGCTCGACGTCTGCAGTCGCAGCAGCGCCGCGGTGTCGCCCGACACCTGCGTGCCCGCCAGCTGTGCCATGAGGCGGTACTCCCGCTTGCCGAACCACATCTCNGTCCCGAGGCCGAACGATTCGGCGTGGCGGCTCAGGCGGTCGGCCAGGAACGGGTCGTCGAGCTCGCGCACCACCGACGTGCCGATCGCCCGCAGCACGGTCGCGCCGCCGCGCAGGTCCTTCGCCACGCGGGCCACGAAGTAGTTCGTGAACGGCTCGACGGTGACGTCGCCGCGCGTGCCGTCGCTCTTCAGGAATGCCGCTCGCTCGCGCCGAGTGAGCGCGTCGAGCGCGCCGATCGACCACCCCGAGGGCGTGCGTCCCGTGAGCTTCGCGGCACCGAGAATCGCGGTGTTGTGCGGCTGGTCGGCGTACACGCCGCCCGCGGCGTCCACGTTGTCCGGCGCCTGCGGCGGGCGGCCGATGCGGCGCGTGTAGAACATGCCGAGGCTCGAGACGTTGGAGCAGAAGTAGCAGTTGAGGCCGCCGAACCCGAAGTAGCCCGCGCCCTCGACGAAGAAGGGACGGCGCTCCTCGAAGAACGTCTCGAACGCGGACAGGTTCACTACGGCCGGGTCCACCTCGACCTGCCCGAAGTCGGGGTTCACCGTCGCGTTGAGGGTGAGGTTGGACGTCAGCAGCACCCGTGCGTCCACGCCGCCGCGGCCGTCCCAGGTATGCGCCTTCTGGAACGGGTCGTTCGGGTCGCTCACCGGGACGTTGGCCGAGCGCCCCACCATGTAGGGTAGGATTTCGGCTCGGCCGGGAGCGCGCCGGATCACGAGCCCCCGCAGATGCCCGAAGCGCGGTGGACCGCCCGCTTCGGTGAGGCCCCAGAAGGACCACTGCGACAGCTCGTTCAACCGGTTCTCCTGGCGCCAGATCTGCAGGCCCCACGTCTGCTCCTCGGCGGTCGCCGGATAGCGCAGCTGCGAAAACGGGATCCGCATCTCGGCGGTCCAGCCGAGCGAATCGATCGCCGTCTTGACCTCCCACACCGGGTCCCAGGAATCGTCCGAGCCGCCGCCCAGGCCGTTGGCGTCGCCCCGCACGCCGGAGGGATTCACCGTGAAGAACAGCCGGCCGATGTGGTCGTGATAGGTGTCGAAGATCACTTCGACGTAGTCCGAGTTGGCGGAGCCGTCCCGGCGCACCAGTCGGGTCTGCACGCCNGCCGCTCCGTGGTCGTCGAACATCCGCGCCCCCACGTACAGCGCCGCTCCGTCGAACGCGAACCGGACCTCCGTCCGCTGCGTAGCGGGCTGACCTTCGTGCGGCTGGGCCTGGCGAAAGGCGGTGGCCGGGGGTGCCGTCTGCCAGACGGCCTCGTCCAACCGGCCGTCGAGCCGAATCTCGCCTGCGAGAGGAACGGCCCGTGCTTCCGGCGGAGGGCTTGGGTGGATGCTCTGAGCAGCGGCCGAGACGGCGCAGGCTACGGGGGCGGCCGGGGCGACAGCAACGCCGAGGACCGCCAGACGGATGAGCGTTCTCGACACGCGCGTGCCCTTGGATGGGGATACCTATTCCGACGCGTAGCCACGGCGGAAGGTTGCAAACCGGGACACCGCGTGCGTGCGCTACGGCGCGTCCGCGGCAGCTGCGAGACTCACCCGACTGCCATCGGCGAAGATCACCTCGCTGGGTTGCCAGACCACCCGCAACTTACTCAGGGGCGTGTCTCGCAGCCGCTGATGCTCAGTCCGGAACGGGTTGTACTTGATGATGCGTCCTTGCTCGCGCCGCGTCTGCCCGGGGCCAAGCGCCAGCTCTACCTTGAGGTGCGCGCTGTAGATCGTGTCTCCCACGGCGTCGAGAAAAGCCACGTCACCCTGGAAGGCCCGGACCGGCTTCGTCCCTTTGTTGCGGTACGCGAATGTCAGAGAGATGTAGTCGTCGAAGCGCTCCAAGTCGGGGTCCTTCGGCAGGTAGCCTTTGCTGACCAGCGTCACGGTGAGCAGGGAGTCGAGCTGCCGCTTGCGCGCTTCCTCGCGCGCCCGCGCGGCGGCCGTCGTTTCCGCAGCGGCGCGCTCCATCCGCGCGTGCTCGGTGCGCCCCCACGCCAGCAGCTCCG
>JGI25382J43887_10000731_pt1 | contig 11979 bp, 12 predicted proteins | sample GraSoi013_1_40cm_3_FD_43887 | JGI IMG/M metagenome (IMG submission 43887) | reverse complement strand
TTTTTTTTAGCTTACTGATATCAATCTAGTTTTCTAGATTTTTGCGTTTTTGCTCTATTTTTTTTTCAGCTTCGAGTCTTTCAAGCTTGTATTGTTTTAGATCAACAAACTTGATTATTCCAGATAGATTTGGATGAACCTTTTTTATTTCTCTAAACATGTCTTGTGATACCTTTCTATAGTCAGGATGGCCCTGCGGAACAGTTCTAAGTTCAATCAAATGCGTTGCCTCCCGAAGATTTAGTTTGATAAAATAAGGATAGTTGTAAGCAAAGTTTACAACATACTGTGCTTGCTCTGGCATATTTTTTTTTAAACCAGAAAATGTTTCTTTTGACTTGTACATACAGTCTTGAAAATCTTTTCTTATGCCTAACGCAGAAATTTCATCTGGGGTAACAAATCCATGATCTGCAGTCAAGAGCTGTCGCTCTAGTGTTAAAACACGGTGTCTGTGGATATCGCGGAACATGCCAAAGTTAGTCATCAGATCAAACGTATATTCAGTCATTTCAAAAGCGCGCGGTGGCCTGTGTCGCCTGTTTTGCCGAAGACTAGAAAATGTCTTAATTATTTTCTTTCTTGCCACAGAATTTAGCTTTTTGATATCAGAAATGATATCATGATATGATATTCCAGGCGACTGTTCATAAAGTATTGCAGCAATTATTTTCTCTTCTGCCCTTTTTTCTGGTTCAAAATCAACTAGTTCTACTAGGAAATTTNTCTTGTTCTTNNGTNTGNCGTATTTTTTACCAAGGTTCCATGATATCTTTTTTATATCACCTAGGTATTTTTGCAAAGCCTTGCCATATTTGTCATCGGCTCTTTTAACAAACGACTTGATGGTACTATCAAGCTCGCGCTGGATTTTGAGGGCAAGTTCTCTCTCCTCTCGTAGTTCAGAGGAATATAGTATCGTGAGAAGGTACTCAAAGGCACGTCCATTTCCTGTTATGCCTACGTTTGTTAGAGTCGATGCAGGAAGGATTCCTCGTAGAACGTCAAGTGCTTTTGCCTTGATTGTAGCATTATAGATTCTAGTTGCGGACTTGATGTCGTCATCATTTGTTAGTTTTGAAAATAAAACTTCGTTCCCACTAGAGTTTCGAAATTTTTGGTTACCAATCGGTTCTCTTTCTTGGATGAATGAAATCATTGGCTGTATATTTCTAGAATATACATCAAAATCAAAGTTACATGATTCTAAATATTTATCAGCATGTCTTGATTCCATGATGTCAGGTTCTCTGTAAAACTTGTACTGTCCGTCTACTTTTTTGTCCCACGCTACATATCGTGACGACTTTTCAAGGTACGACAGTCCAATTCTGCGGTCTTCAATTTTTTTCACAGCAATATTTGACAGCCCTTCTATTGCAATTTGAGCTTCACCAAGCTCTGCCACAGAATCGTCGCCGTATTCAAGTAGTACCTTGTTGTAAAACTCGTCACCGCGATTTTGATTTTGTAAAAATTCGTCTAAAAATATTTTACGCATGCTCTTGTCNGTTCTTGAATATCTTGACATTAGCGCTCCGCGATCTACTTGGCGTGGTGTTATTATGGCAAAGACAGAACCATCTACATTAGAAAAGTGTTTTAGCAGAATTTCTTTTTCAGATTCGGAGAATTCAGACAACACGATTGGAAAGTAATTCAATTATAAATAATCTACTTTTTTCCAAGCTGAATTAGATCTGAGCCCTGTCCTGGTACATTACGTCTTGACTGCCAACGCATTAAAACTTCTTTGAAAGATTCTGCTTCTTTGGCATCTTCGGTGTACATTAGAGTAGTTACCCATCTTCCGTCGCCTGCACCTCCGCCTATGGAGTTCATCCAGAAATCAGTCGGCATGTTTTCAAAGGCTTTATGGTTTGGGTCGCGGCTTAAATCTGTCCACCGTTTTGACACAAAATGTAGGACTTGGTCAAGCTCTTCTTTTGTAATCATTGTTGTACCATTACTAAATTAGTGATTTTAAAATTATTGATTATACCAAAATTTATCAAAAATATCTCAATGACTTAGCTAAAATGATCTTACAAAAACTGGAAAGCTTGTTAACACTTTGCTGGTTATATAAAGTCTAAAACTTGTACCCAATGAGCAAGGAAGAGATCGAATTTATCGGAAAGCAAGTCAAGGACATGTATGGCACCTACATTGGTAAAGTCATTGGTACCATAACCGATATTGACGGAAGTGTACAAACCGTCGGTGTTGATTGCGGTTCTGATGGACTAAAACAAATTCCGTTCGAACAACTAGTCGTCCAAGGCGCATTTGTAATTTTCATTCCTAGATGGAGATTGGATGCCCAGAGGCTGTTGAGAGAAAAGGGCCTAACATTACGTCGAATTCGTGCACTGATAGATATCGTATCTGAAAACGACGACATGAAGGAGGATGCTGAACTGATCCACGAAAAATACAAGATGAAGTTGCTAACTCTAGACGAGACAGAAAAACAGATCAAAGACAAACTAGAACAAAGACTGGCAGACCTCGACAATCAGCTAAAATCAATTCGAATGCTGCGCTTTGATGCCAAGTTGCAAAACAAAAGCAACGAAATAACTGATGCCAAGTACGAATCAGTCAAGACACATACAGTCGAAATCATTGAACACATTGAACATGAGAAGGCAGAGATAGCAAACATCCAACGTCGCATCACTGATCTTTCAGTTGAAAACTTGGAGCGCGCACAAAGTCCAAAAGATGTGCATTCAGCCGCCGTTTCTTACCTCGGCAAGGTAGAAACCCCCCCAACTTCCCAGCCCAACACTCCAGTAACAGCTGGCGAAGGAGTTGGTAACAATACCCCCCCCTCATCAGCACCAAAGCCAGTTGCGATTGGAGCTGACGGCGCAGAAGATACTCAAGACTCAGATTGGCTTAAGAGAATTTCTTCTTCTTGAGTTACATCTATAGTAGGACTGCATAACTCCGCTTTCACCTCCTTTTGAGCGAACCTTTTTGTTAAGACAAGTACAAAAGATACCATATTGGAAACAACCTATCCTATAGGTCTTGGTCATAATGACACACAAACTAGAAAAAAAGCAGACCAAGACTATGTCAAGTTCTGGGAAGAGCAGGCCGAGAACCTAAGCTGGTTTGAAAAATGGGATAAAACGTTACAATGGAGCCCTCCATTTGCCAAGTGGTTTGTGGGAGGAAAGATTAACGCCTCATACAACGCTCTTGATGTTATAGTTGCCAAAAACCCAGAAAAAAAGGCCATATTGTGGGTGGGAGAAAATGGCAACAAAAAAGAGCTTAGTTATCGCGAACTATACCAATATGTATCCAAGTTTGCAAACGCTCTCAAGTCACTTGGAGTCAAAAAAGGCGATAGAATAACTATCTATCTTCCGATGATTCCAGAACTAATCGTCTCCATGCTTGCGTGTGCAAGAATAGGGGCAATACATACTGTAATATTTTCAGGTTTTAGTGCCCAGTCAATTCGGGATAGGGTTGAGGATTCAAAGTCTAAGATAATAATTACTGCCGATGGGGGATTTAGAAGAGGAACTATAGTACAACTAAAACAAGTAATTGACGAGGCCATACAAGATCTTGATTTTGTGGAAAACGTAATTGTCTTTGAACACGTAAATGTTCAGGTTTCATATGGTACAAAAGAAAAAAGATGGCAAGACTTGGTACAAAATGCATCACCAATATGCGATGCAGAAAAACTTGACAGCGCGCATCCCTTGTATATTTTGTATACTTCGGGAACAACAGGAAAACCAAAAGGAGTTCTCCATGGTACAGGTGGATACCTAGTACACCTGTACAGTACATTCAAGTGGGTTTTTGACATTAAAGATTCTGACATTTACTTTTGTACTGCAGACATTGGATGGGTGACAGGCCATAGCTATATGGCATATGGCCCNCTTTTACATGGAACGACTCTGGTNATGTATGANGGAGCGCCAGACTATCCTACACCTGCAAGAATGTGGGAAATTATATCGCAATACAAAGTTACCATATTTTATACCACGCCTACTGCATTGCGTATGTTTATGAAATATGGAGATGCCCTTCCAAACTCACAAGATCTTTCTAGCTTGAGATTACTTGGAACCGTAGGTGAGCCAATAAATCCAGAGGTATGGAGATGGTACTATGATACCATTGGAAAACAAAAGTGCCCAATTGTGGACACTTGGTGGCAGACTGAAACAGGAGGAATAATGCTTTCTCCTGTGCCAGGACTAGAAACAATTCCATTAAAGCCAGGCTCTGCAACAAAACCAATTCCTGGTATTGTCGCTGCAGTAGTTGATGAAAATGGAAAATCTCTTCCGGCTGGAACTAAGGGTTACCTCGCAATCAGGCAGCCATGGCCTGGGATGCTGTTATCCTTGTATGGTGATGATGAAAAATACAAGCTAGTATACTGGTCAAAATACAAAACAATGTACTATCCAGGGGATTATGCAATGCAAGACAGTGACGGTTATTTCTGGATGCTAGGAAGAGCAGATGATGTCTTGAAAATAGCAGGCCACAGGCTNGGAACTGCTGAACTTGAAAGCGGGTTTGTCTCGTACAAATCAGTTGCAGAGGCTGCAGTGTGCAGCATTCCTCATGAGGTAAAGGGGGAGTCAATCATTGCGTTTCTAGTACTAAAAGAGGGAGTTTTACAAACTCCAAATCTCAAAGAAGAGATAACAAGTCATATCAGAAAAATGATAGGTCCTATTGCAACACCTGACCAGTTGTATTTTGTGTCAAAGCTGCCAAAGACTAGGAGCGGCAAAATAATGAGAAGACTGTTAAAAGCAATCGCAAAAGATGAACAGGTTGGAGATATCAGTACTCTAGAAGACGAAGCGTCTGTAGACGAAGTTCGAGGTGCGCTAAACGAATTAAAACAGACCATTCAAAAAAACAAGGTCAAATAGATATTATCTCAAGCTTCGAGTCTTGGTTAATTTTGTACTTGTCTGCAAACCCAGATGTGACTTCAAGTACATATTTTGCGTTTTTGCCACCTGCATTCTGTACCGGACACATTGTAGTTTCCAAGGCAGACTTGCATGGCGGTACATTTCTCTCTATATCAACGACGTTTCCGTTGCTATCAAACCAAATTATGTCCAGGGCAAACTGCATGTTTAACATCCATATTGGTATGACTTGCTCTTTATCAAAAACAAAGATCATCCCTTGGTCATATGGCAATTCATTTTGGAACATTAGCCCACGGATTCTTTGAGCATCGGTTTCTGCCACCTGTACATTTAGTACGATACCATCAAGCTTTACAGTACCNTTTTTGAATTTGACGTCGGCAAGTTTCGAGTCAGCAGGAATTGTAAGCACACCTACCACTCCTATTATGACTGCGGCAATAGCTACCGGAATTAAAACCTGTGCTCTTGTTGCCACAAAAAATTAAAAGATACGGTCTAGTTAAAAACTAATGCAAAAAATGTAAGTATTTAGCTCATCTTGTGCTTGATATCGTGTATATGGTTTGCAAATTTTTTAGTTTCGTGGCCAACATCAGCAATTGTAGAACTGTTGTAAACTTTGTCCAAGTATTTCCCAGCAATAATCATGGGTACGCCTATGGCATTTGTTATTCCCAAAGGTTCTGGTGCAAAAAACAAGATAAATCCAATTTTTTTAAGCTTCTTGCCTGGAGCAGGGGCTCGTTGTAAGGCAGCAAGCGAACGGGCAGTTCCACGGTCATCGAGGCTTCCAAGCGCAGAATAAACCTCAGCGCGCCGCTTCATGGAGTCACCNAATCTTTTAATTTTATGAATACCTGTTCTNAGATCCTTGTCCATTGCAACAGATTCCAAGGGAAATAGTTAAGATTCCATGCAAAAGTTCAATCACAAGCAGGTAAAGATTTCTTAGCAAAAGAACAGGTTATATCGCTTTAAATGCATTCCAATCTACATCATGAAAGAAAAGCGAGCAGAGCGACTAGAATCCATAAAAGAAGCGCACAAGTCAGCAAAAACAGATTACTCCAGGATGGAAGATTATCTTGAAGTCATATCAGAACTTGTAGAATTAAAGGGATATGCAAATACTATAGAAATATCAAGATATCTTAATGTTAGTGCACCTTCAGTTACCAAGATGCTACAAAGGCTTGATGAAAACGGATACCTAGAGTATGAAAAGTACAAGGGGATAAATCTGACAGAGAAGGGAAATGCTTTGGCTGGTACAATAAGACAAAAGCATGGAATACTTTTAGAGTTCTTTAAGATGCTTGGAATAAATCATGATATAGCAAACCAGGATGCGGAAGGANTAGAGCACCACTTAAACCCGCAAACCATAAAACAGTTGCGCAAATTCGTTACGTATCTGAAGGCCAACCCAAAGNTTCTTCAAAGTTTTCAGTAGCTAGTCGTGAACAACTAGTTTGATGTCGTTTTTTGACATTACTGCGTTAACAATTCTTTTTCCAGAGCCTGATCTTTTTGCAATAATTATTTTGCCTCGTTTGCCAACTCGCGTGGATAAGATATGTCTATCGTTTACATAAATGTCTGCGTCCATTCCGGTTTTGGCATTGTCAACTTCAAATATTAGATTATTCCCAGATTCCGACATTTCAAACCGTTCACTTGTACTAGCTTGGTCTTTTTCTTCTACATCAATGTGAACGCCAAGTGATTTCTCAAGTTCGTTTATTGTAGAACCGCCACGGCCTATAAGAGCAGGAATAGATTCTTTGTCAACCCGTACTCGTATACTATTATTTGAAAGAATCTCAATCTCGGCTTTTGAATCAAATCTACGAATCGTATCTCTAATTTTTGATTCTGCTAGTCTCTCAATTCCACCACTTTTTGCTTCTTTTGATATCGGGATTACGATATTTTCTTCACCATACGTGTAAATCTCATATTCTAGACTATGGTTTTCAAAGTTCCTCACTTCAATTACAGGTCTTGCCAAATCTTGTTCTGTCATGCCAGTGGGCACTTTGACTTTGAATTCAAGCTCGTATACTTTGGAGATTTCCCCTCCTTCAACAAATACTACGGTATCTAAAATGTGCGGTATCATGCCAAGGTCTACTTTTCCTATAAATCTCTGGATTGCATCAAGTGGTGCATTTGCGTGTACTACACCTACCATGCCAACGCCTGCTAATCGTAGATCAGAAAACACTCTAAAATCATGGAATCTTCTAATCTCGTCATATATTGTATAGTCAGGTCTTACAAGTAGCAGGATGTCTGCAGCGTTTTCAAAACTTCCATCAAGCTGCGTATATTGTGTAGTCTTTTCATCTACTTGAAGGTCTCTTGGCGACTCGAATGTTTTGACAATTTTTCCTCGCTTGGAATAAAATTCAGCCAGGCTTGAAGCAAGTGTGCTCTTTCCAGAGCCTGGAGCTCCTGCAATGAGTACTCCTTCTGCCTTGTCAGAAAATTTCTGCATGAGTTTTTCTGAAATCCTGTACTGCTCCAAAGATAGTTTTACTATTGGATGAGTGATTGTAATTTCATAGCTATCTGAAAAGGGAGGATGGGTTATTACTACTCTAAAGTCACGAAACTGGACAACAAGGGCTCCAGGCTTTGATATCTCGACTACTCCAGATCGAGTAACTCTTGAGACTTCTAATATTTGGGTAGTAATTCCCTCCAAGTATTCCTTTGTTAGTATCTTTCCGTCTAGCTGTACCAACAAAAATGCACCAGGCTTGCCACGTTTGGCAACGGGGGGCGTTCCCTCTTTGAGGTGCACGCTCATGGTCTGGTTATCAAAGAACTTTTCAAATTCTAAATCAGTTACCTTGATTTCTGGCTTTGAATACTTGGTCTTGATACCTTCGGCCTGTGCAACAAGTGCCTGCACATAATCTGCAGTATAAAACATTGCATCGTTTTTCTTTGCAATGTCTTTTATTATTGCATCAATACGGCCATGTCTTGCAAGCTTGATGTCCTCCATGCTTGGTCGCTGACCCTCAAACCGTAGTGTTATGCCGCTCTTTTGAGCAAGTTCACGTATTTTTTTTATCTCTTCGAGCCCAACAAATCCATAGTCTTTGCTTTGTGAAGCCTGTGATTGCAGCTCATCTAATACCGCAACAGGTATGATAATTTCACAGTCCTTGAGATTTCCTGATTCGATTAGTTTTGTAATCTCTCCGTCTATTATTATGCTAGTGTCAACTACTACCTTATCCACTAGAAACAGAACTTATTCGGTACTTTTTAATCATAGCTTTGCAAATATCTAAGAGTAATATACCTAGAATGTAAGGATAAGGCATTGGTTGGCAAAAATGATGTCTTGATAATAGAAGACAGCTTGGCAACTGCGATGCTTATTCACGACTTTCTAAAAAAACTCGGTTACGAAAATGTGCATACTTGCAATACTGGAAAGGCTGGGATGAAAAAATTTGAAGAACTTGCCAAATCTGACCATCTTCCTATAGTTTTACTTGATTATAATCTACCAGATATGAACGCAAGCGAGGTGATGCTACAGCTATTTAATGTCAAGTCTGATGCTAAAGTAATACTTGAAACCGCGGAGGAAAAAGATGATGAGACAGTCAAGGATGCATTGCGACATGGCGCTTATCTATATCTACCAAAGCCAATTAGATTTGAGAATCTCAAAAACGTAATAAAAATTCTCGAAGACGAAAAAAAAGTTCTTGATGACCAACCATCTGAAGAGCAACATGGGGTAGAATATTTTTTGAAGACCAACACAAGAATAAGCTTGAAAAGACTTGCAGAGTATTCGAAGAAACAAGAAGCAGATGTTATGGCCTTTCTAAAAGAACTTGAAGATCAGGGAAGGGTCTCTAAGATAGAAAGCATTAAAGAAATTTCCTGTAGTAACTGTGGCTCTGTTAGAATATCTCAATACTTTTTCTGCCCTTCGTGTCATAGCTCAAACTTTAAGCAAGGAAAACTAATTGAACATTTCAAGTGTGGAAATGTCTCAATCGATGACACCTATAAGGACAGCATTTGCCCCAAGTGTAGAAAAGAAATTAAAATAATAGGTGTTGATTATAGGGCAATAGAAAATTATTACATTTGTATTGACTGCGGAGAAAAATTTCCAGAACCCGCTCAAGATTATATCTGTGTAAAATGCAATAACAGATTCACATTAGAACATGCACACTGGGTAACAAGTGAAGGGTTCGCTCTAAAAACTACGAACTAGAAATATCTGATATAGTTTTTAAAACATTTTGAAAATCAAATGGTTTTAGGATATATGCGCGAGCACCCGCACTGATACACTCCCTCATGGTCTTTTGATTGTCGCTTGCGGTAATCATAATTATTCTAGCTTTTGGCTCAATTGAAAGAATTTCTTTAAGAGCTGAAAGCCCGTCCTTTTTGGGCATGGCCATATCAAGAAGAATCATCTCTGGTTTTGTCTTGATAAATAGTTGTACTGCTTCTTCGCCCGTGGTTGCTTCCCCTACAAGCTCATGCTTTCCTATCACGAGAATGTCTTTTAGCACTAGTCTTATGGCATCAGAATCATCAGCTATTAACACACGCACCATTTCCTAGAATTTATTTAACTGGATTTGTATATAAGTACAAAAGAGTATTTCTTACCAGTCTGCTATCTCTGGAAATGAATTTTGCATTGTAGCTATAAAGTTGTCAATGTCATCATTGTTTTGATTATTTAATAGATGAATCATCTTGTTAGCAGCTTCAGCAATTATGGTGTATGAACCATCAAGTGTTCCTTTGTCCATGATATGCTTTAATATGATATCGCTTACGTGTGCAACCTTGCCGATCTTATCTTGTCCCATCATGGGTGCCAAACCCTTGATTTTATGAAGATGTCCTTCTATTCTCTTAGAGTTGTTGAAAATGTGTTCGTCGTTTCTGCAAGATGATAAAACCTGCTCTAAACCATCCAAATCTACCTGTATTTCCTGCCTTGCAGCCTTGAGAAACTCGTCTGACATTTTAACTAATTAACAGCTATCTTTTATACTAACTTTTATAGGATTCCGTCCATGCCTTCCATTCAAAGTTGAGAATTACTCAGAAGACCTTCATACTACTTGGAGTTATAATTGGAGTTTCGGCAATTAACCTGTATCTATTGGTAAATACAGCACAAGAAAATCAAGCGGTATTGCATTCGATTAGTGACGCAAGTGATCTTAAGGTTATAGTGGAAAAAATATCGGCAACCGCAAACTCTATCGCAAGTGGCATTGAAAAAGACAGGGACACACTGACAACTGAGATATCAGATTTTGATACAATCTACACCGTATTGGGGGTTGGAGGAACTTATCAGAGCCAGAGTGTAGTTCCAGTTCCAGAAGAGCTTAGAGAGATCTACAATGACATGGGCAACTCGTGGCAGCAGTACAAGGTAGATGCAGAAAAAATCAAGAAAGAATCTGTGTTTAACCCACAAACGGTAGATTCTTTGAGATATATTCTTGACAAAAACGGTGACTTGCTCTCATTAACAAATGGTATAACAAATGACCTTGCTCCACTCGATCGAAATTACAACAGGCACAAGGAGATAGCAACTGAAATGTTGACAATTGCAAAAGACATTGGAGAAAAAACACTACTTGTATCCATTGGAGAGCAAGGAAACACGTCTGCAGCAATAAAAAAGGACAGGATACTCTTTGATGCAGACTTGAAAAAGTTAGAAGGNTTGCCNCTAGATAATCAAGAACTTGGTACCTATGATATCAAACAGGAAACATTGCAACAAATTCCAAGGGAGAATTCAGATTCTATTAGACAGCTTGATCCTCTTTGGGAATCTGTTCAAGTCAAACTTGTTTTCATTGAATCAAATCCAGTATTGTCAAGGGAATTTGGAGCAGCTTTGGCTAGTTTGAATGATCACCGAAATATCTTACTTGATACAGCTTCAATGTTCACAGATGAATGGAACAAATTACTAGATTCTAAATTGCGTGAAAGAGTGGTAGTAGTGCAGGCGCTACTAATTACGGACGTTGCAGTATTTGTGTTAGTCATTATCTCAATTAGGAAATCTTTGAGTCCTCTTGATACTATGGTAAAAGCAGTTGCTAGGATAAAAGAAGGATTTTACGGTGAAAAAATTGCATATGACGCAAAGGACGAAATAGGCGAACTTGCGCAGATAATAAACGCAATGTCAAGCACTATTCAGCATAAAGAAGCAGAAGCTAGGCAAGTCGACATAGCAAAAGACGAATTTCTAGCAATGATAACACATGAATTAAAAACACCACTTGTTCCTATCCAAGGATATTCTGATATTCTACTTGGAGAACATCTTGGGCCATTGAACAAAAATCAAAAAGATAGATTGGAAGTAATTAGATCAAGTGCTGGTAACTTGTTGCAGCTTATTTCGGATTTGCTTGATGCGCAAAAATTGGAACTAGGCCAACTTAGAATAAAAAAATCAAACAATAATCTGAAAAACACAATAGAGAAAACAATAATTGAAATGTCACCACAGGCCGTGTCAGATCAGATTTCGCTTGTGGGTAACGTGGCACAAGATGTGTACATAAATTACGATGAAAACAGAATTAGCCAAGTTCTCACGAACTTGATTAAAAATAGCTTGAAAGCATGTATTCCAAAAGAAGGAAAGATCGAAGTATCAATCGAAGAGCGTCCAACCGAAGTAATAGTCTCAGTCAAGGACAATGGAAGGGGGATACCTGATAACGCGGTCGAACATGTATTCAAAAAGTTTTATCAAGTGGATACCTCCCTTACAAGGGAAAAGGGAGGTAGCGGCCTGGGTCTGCCAATTTGCAAGGGAATTGTAGTTGCCCATGGTGGAAGAATCTGGGTCCAAAGCCAAGTAAACAAAGGTTCGACTTTTTTGTTTTCTATTCCAAAGGCGTAAAGGTCTCAAAACCCTGTATATAAAATACAAATAGTTGCATGTTAAGCTGTTCAGATATTGCTACAAGATTATGCTGACAAG
>JGI25382J43887_10000729_pt1 | contig 11993 bp, 8 predicted proteins | sample GraSoi013_1_40cm_3_FD_43887 | JGI IMG/M metagenome (IMG submission 43887) | reverse complement strand
AGAGTCGTTGCACGTGCCGGAATAGCGTAGTCCGAAATTGAAGGACCAGATGTTGCGCCGTTACCGTTCCAAGTACGGAACTCGCCAGATTCTGCAGTTGGCTCAATAGGGCAATCAGCACAACGAGCCCTGCCGAGATGGCAAGCAGCGTGGCTGACGAGCGAGGAACAAAAGCCGGCAGGAGCAACGCTAGCCACGCGGGCAACGGATGTCCCCCAATCGCATTGTCTATCGCAATTTTCAAAGGCAACGGGCCAAGCAGCGAAATGGGCGCAGAAACGACATTGAGCAGCAGGAGCCCAAGGATCGCTTTCCAACATGGCCTCATGTGCTTCAGCAGGCGGCGATACACCAGCAAGTGAGGGCGCCGGTCGGGTAGGTTCATTAACGTTGCTTTGGAACCGACTGCAGAGCCACGGAGCCATAACCGTGGAGAGCGCTGACGGGCAAATGCGGAAGAACTTCGCGGTAAACCATCCATTCGATCGCTGCCCTGTCTGACGGCACCGCTATCACGTTGCAGCCGCAGTAGGTTCGCGCGTGGCGCAACAGCCGTCGATAGAGGGTCAGCGTCGTGTATCTGGCTACTGGCATCAGACCTCCTGTTGTTTGAGCGCCGTCAGGACGCCAGTCGTGGCCCCAGCGCCTTCCCAGTGACCTGGCGCGAAGCCGGGGCCTCGCACTATTCCACAATGACTTCCCATACATCCAGGGGTGGGGCGTACAGATATAGTAATAGACGCCCGGCTGCGTGAAGGTGATGGCCTCGGACTCTCCGCTGGCCAGATCGCCTGTATCCCACTCGCGCTTTGCGAACGCGGTGGCGTCATGATTTAGTTTGCCGACATTCGTAAAGGTTATTGTGGTTCCCGTCTTGATCCGGATGCGGGCCGGCGAGTACTTGAATTCCTCGTTGTCGCCGATCTTGACCGTGACGACGCCTGTCTCGATTGGTGGTATCGATGCCATCCAGACCGCCGGCCGTCGTCGTGCCAACCCGGCGGGACCACCAATGGTCGATGGTGGAGGAGGCGGCCAGAGGGCGGTCAATTGTCCTTCCAAGGAAAAGGCCCACACCGCGTCACCGTATGCGCTGCCCTGCAGGCTGTTGCCACCAGTAGCGATGGCGACGCACTGCTCGCCGTCTACCTCATAAACAACGGGCGGGGCGTCAGCCCCAAAGCCGGTCTGGAACCGCCATAGCTCCTGACCCGTCTTGGCATCGAGCGCGAGGAAGTTGCCATCCGGCTCGCCCCGAAAGACGAGCCCACCGGCCGTTACGGTCGCCCCTCCCCCGAGGCGGTACGGCGTCTTGTGCTGCCAGACGATTTTGTTTGTCGTGCTGTCGATCGCTGTGAAGGTACCGCTCATGGGTGAGCCAACCGGCGTCACCTGACTCCCGCGGCCATAGCTCTTCCCCTGCACGAACTCCCGTTTGCCGCTCCGCACATAAGCGCTGGTGCGCACNGTGCCGGACACGTAGAAATATCCCGTGTCGGGGCTGTACGGCACCGGCGACCAGTTCGTGCCACCGTCCCCCGACGGCTGTATCAGCANCGGGGCTTCCCAGAAGGGCTCGAAGATACACCCGGCTTTGTCAAAGCCCGGGAGTAGCTTGGCGCACTGGGGCACGGTCGCATCCCCGAGGGGGAATGGTTGCGTTTTGGCTGTCTTCTGGCGCGGCTCTTGGGGCACGGGGCGCTCCTCGATGCCAATCAAGGGCTTACCATTCGTGCGGTCGAGGATGTACACCCACCCGGTGTGGCCGGCTTCAGCAACGCCCTTGCGCGGCTGCCCATTGATCACCGTGTCGAAGAGGACCATCGGGCTCGAGGCATCATAGTTCCAGATGTCGTGGTGCACCTGCTGGAAGTGCCAGACGTATTCGCCAGTCTTTGCCTTTAAGGCCACCATCGAGGCACAGAACAGGTTGTCACCCTCACGCATCGACCCGTCATGATTCGGTCCACAGTTGCCCGTCACGAAGTAGAGAAGTCCGAGGTCCGGATCGAGGGCGGGCGTGTTCCATACGGTCGCCCCACCGCGCATCGCATGATCGGTGCCGGATGGCCAGGTGTCACTGCCGAACTCGCCAGGCCCTGGCAGTGTGTACCATCGCCACAGAATGGCGCCGGTCTTAGCGTCCAGGGCAGTGAGGCGACCCCGCACCCCGTACTCGCCGCCGGAAATGCCGGTGTAGACAATGCCGTCGTAATAGAGCGGCGCACTGGTGAGGGAGTAGCCGTCCTGCCACTTCTCAATGGGGGTCTTCCACACTGCCTTGCCAGTCTTCATGTCCAGCGCCACGACGTTGGCGTCGAGTTGACCGAAAAAGAGCAATCCTTCGCCCATGGCGAGACCGCGATTGACCCAGCCACAGCAGAGGGCCGAAATCTTCTTGTCGATATCGGACCAGTACTCCCAGAGAATTGCCCCGGTCTTGGCATTGAGGGCGAAGATATCGTTGTTGCCCGTGATGACATACATGACGCCATTTTTGACCAACGGCGATGCCTCCAAGGAGTACTTGGCGCTGAACCCAGAGCCTTTGAGACGGGTCATCCAAGCCCCTTTGAGTTGCGTAACGTTTGAGGTGTCAATCTGCTTCAGGGTGGAATAGCGCTGATTGGTCAGATTGCCGCCGTTGGTCACCCAGTCCTTGCCTATAGGACTCCGAAGTAGACGATTGATCTCCTGGTCGGCGGCCAAGACCGGCAAGATCACCAGGGATAAGATGCTCAGAGTCATCATCAACAGTGCCACCGATCGCTGGCCAAAAGAACCCATAGGCGAATTCATTCTCCCTCCAGCACCGCTTGAAGATTGGTGTCGGGCCCGATGGCGAGGCGGGCTAAACGATACGGATTGGCAATCGGCAAGCGATTTGGACCACCGCGGTACAGGCAGGCCGCCCGGTAGCCGGTGCGCTCCAGCGCTCTCTCAACTGCCTGCTGGTTTACGCCGCTATCACCGAATGGATAGGCGATCACTTCAACGGGCTTACTCAGTCCGGCCTCGAGCGTGGCCTTGGAGCGGCGCAGCTCTGCCTCAAGCTCGGCCGAAGCAAGTTCGGAAAACCTCCGGTGCGACGCCCCGTGTGACTGGACCGAAACGCCCTGACGCTCCAGTTCCCGCAGATCATCCCAATCACAAATGGCTTCCGGCGGCTCAACGCCAGCATCAAACTCGTTGCTCTTTCCGATGAAGTCGGTCGGCACGAAGAGCAGGCCGGGATAACCAAATCGGAGCAGCCATGGAAGGGCAACCTGCCGCATCGACTGGTAGCCGTCATCAAAGGTCAGTAGCACTGACCGCCTGGGCAAACTCGCGGGCGCTGCAAGGCCCACTAGAAAAGTCTGCAGGTCGATCACGTGCCAGGCGTTTTCCTGGAGCCGGCTCAGTAAGCCGCTGAACGTCGCTTCCGAGACATAGAACCAGGTGTCCACACAGCCGGCCGGTGGCCCTCCAATCTTGTGGAAGCCTAGAATCGCTAGCACCTGCTCTCCTGGTTGAGCATCTGCAAAGCCCCCCATCGCCGCTATCTCCGATTCATTGAGGTCTCATCCCAACGCCCGCTCAAGGAGACGTCCAACCACCTTTCGCGCATCAAAGTGCTCTTCCGCCAGCGCGCGAGCCAGACGGCATTGTCGCTCGTAGTCGCCAGCCACTTGTTCCAGGCAACGCGCGGCTTCCTGGAGGTTGCGAAAGCGAAACATGCCTGCGGCCTCGGGGAGGAATCGGCTCGGGCCCGTATGCTGGACCACGGCCGGCTTCGCGCTAGCCAGATAGCAAAGGGTCCGGTCGCTGACCCAGGCATTCTGCAGTCGAACGCACGCCGGCTTCACGCAGCTGAACTCCCCGCGGGAGTCCTGGATGTAGCGTTGGTAGTCCCACGGCGTGGACGCGACGGCATGGGCATCGCGTACATGCCATCCTCGTTCTAGCAGTGCCGCCCCTTCCTCGCCATCTGATCCAATGTCGAGCGCCAGTTCCAGCGGCCAGCGCGTGTGGCGCGGCAATTCCAGGAATGGGAGGAAGCCAGAGCGCTTGTCATCAAAGTCCCCTTCCTCTCCTGTCCAGGCGGCAGACCACCAGTGAGCCACAGTCGTGAATGGCGCATCTCCCACCGCCGCATGCGGGGGCCACCAATCGAGCGCCACACATGGCGGCGTGTACTGCCACTTCAGCCCCAAGTCCGGAAACGGCGCCCCAGGCTGGCCCACCGTCTCGCCGATGCTGAAGTAGACGTCGTGTGGCGCGAGGCACACCTTCCCCTTGCTCACCCAAATCTGGAGCAGAGCCGGATCGATGTCCAACAAGGCTGACCGTCGGAAGCGCTTCACCACTTCCGGCTGCATCTTGTGACCGAGATCGAGGAGTAGATCTGCCTCGGCGGCCAGCTCAAAATCCACGCAGCCCGCCGTTACTTCAGGGGACAGCGGCTCCCGGGTCTCGGAACACAGCGATAGAGCCTCTCCGAGGCCGTAGCGGCGTAGACGACTCCTCAGGGCAGCGATATATGTCTGCACTTCCTGGGCGGGTGCATGTGGGTCGACAAGCTCCAGCCAGATCACCTGGCAGCCGAGCGCACGNAGCCCCAAGGCCCAGTTGAGATAGACCCACTGATGGCCGCCGCCCTCGGGATAGGAGATCGTATCGGCGCAGAGGCACGCCNTGATGCTCATTGAGGGGAAGCTCGAGCGCCGCTAGAAAATGGCTTAGACGCGCTGACGTCCACCGTGATATCGAATCGATCAACGACTTGCCCGTTGACGTTCTTGAAGTACCCCTGCGCCTTGGTGGGATCGCCGTAGATGTTGAAGACGATGAAGAGTGCGCCGAACCTGGCCCCCTGGCTGCCGGTGTAGATTTTGGCCCATTCCCCTTTGCAGCCGTATGGAAACGTGGTGGGAAGGCAACGCTCCTGGTTCCTGATGCCNTGTCCACCCAGGCCCGAGACGAAGACAAAGGATTTCCCGGGACTCCCCTTGCCGATGCAGATCGTGTCGGGGTCGGAGCANGACGCATCCACGACTTGCTCTTTGGTGCTGGTCAGCGTCCTGGTTCGGTGATAGCTGTGCTCATGGGCCGTGGCGATGATCGCGCCAAGGTCCTTGCAGGTTTCGTAGACTTGCCACCCCATCTCGTCGTCCTTGCCACCAACCTGCATNGCTCGCTGGTTCTTGTGCCAGCTGCAGATTTTCCAGATGTGATCGTCCGTCGCGAGCTGGTCCTGAATGTAGCTCGCGTAGACGCCGTCACCGGTGCCGGCTCCGGCTTCACCGACGAAGACGAGCTTCAGCCCGCGGTATGTCACGGAGTACATCTGATCGTCGAGGTCAGAATCGTCCGGGGTGACGCCGATGCGGGCCATGCGCGCCTTCAAGAGCTTGGCATAGCATCCATTTCGATCCCGGCAATTCTCCCGCCAGTTGGCTGTGTCATGGTTCCCGATCGACGCGAAGTATGGGAAGTCGCGTCCGAGAACACTCTCGATCGTCCTGAAGAACCGACGCGCGTTCTCGGCGTAGTCAAAGTCGCCCTGGTGCAGGACCATATGGGCTCCCTCCGACTTGATGAGCTCGAGAACGCGTCTGAACGCCGCGTCATTGCCGCTATCGCCGATGAAGGCGACTTTCAGGTCAGGATCCGTGGGGATCGGGCCCGACGCTCCCTGGGCGTGCCCACGCACGGGCCCAAGGGCGAATGCAAGGAGCGCCGCCAGAACTCCACCGGCGATGAAGCGTGAGACTCGGTGGGCGCGCCACACGTCGCCGCGAATGGTGCTACCTACTCGTAGCGGAGCGCCTCGATCGGATCGAGGCGCGCCGCCTTCCTCGCGGGATAGAACCCGAAAAAGATGCCGATAGCGGCCGCGAAACCGAAGGCCAGCACGATCGTGGCCGGCGCTACCAGCGTCCGCCACTCGGCGAAGTGGCTGATCGCGCGTGAGCTCACGAGACCGGCCGCGATGCCGAGGACGCCGCCGATCACCGAGAGCGTGACGGCCTCGACGAGAAACTGAAGGAGGATGTCCCGTCCTTGCGCCCCCACCGCCATCCGGAGCCCTATTTCGCGCGTCCGCTCGGTCACCGACACGAGCATGATGTTCATGATCCCGATGCCACCTACCAGGAGCGACACCGACGCAATGGCGGCGAGGAGGTAGGTCATGATCTGCGCGGCCTGCTCCTTGGTCTCGAGCACATCCGTCAGATTTCCCAGCTTGAAGTCGTCGTCGTCGCCCGGCTGCAGCCGATGGCGCTGCCGGAGTAGCGCGCGGATCTGCGTCTCGGCTTCGTCCATGTCATCACCGGGCCAAATCTTGATCTCGACTTTTCTGACCGAACGAGGGTTGGGTTGGGTCGTACCCAGCACCTTCTTCTTCGCCGTCGAGAGTGGAATCAGTATGACGTCGTCCTGATCCCAACCATATGCGCTCTCCCCCTTCGCGGCCAGGAGCCCGATCACCGTGAACGGGGCCTTCTGGACCCGGATGATCTGGCCGAGCGGATCGGAGTCACCGAAGAGATTCAGGACGGTAGTCTGCCCGAGGATCGCGACCTTGGTGGCGCCGTCGACGTCCTCGGCCCCGAGCGGTCGACCGCCGTCGAGCGGCCAATCGTGGGCCTCCAGGTAATCCTCGGTCACACCGTAGACGTCCGTGGACCAATTGAGGTTGCCGTAGACGACCTGGCCTTTGGCCTTCATGGAGGGCGCCGACACCTGCACGGCCGAGATCTCGCGCGCGATGGCGGCCGCGTCGTCTTCGGTGAGCGTGTACTGGGTGCCCAGTCCGAGGCGGACACCAGTCGAAGTCACGCTGCCGGACGTGGCGACGATGAGGTTGGAGCCAAGGCTCTCGATCCGCTCGGTCACGCTCGCCTGCGCCCCGGCGCCCACGCCCACCATCGCGATCACGGCGCCCACGCCGATGATGATGCCCAGCATCGTCAATGCGCTGCGAAGCTTGTTCACGCGCAGCGCGCGGACGGCGATCCGGGCGCTCTCCCAAACGTTCATGCCACCGCCTCCTCCTCGAGCCGCGCCTGTGCNACCGAAGCGTCGCGCGGCAAGAGGACCGGCTCGTCGCGCTGCAANCGGCCGTCGCGAAGCGTCAGCACGCGGCTCGCGAAGGCGGCGATATCCGGCTCGTGCGTGACGAGGACGATCGTGATGCCCTGGCGGTTCAGTTGCTGCAAGAGGACGAGGATCTCGACACTGGTCCGCGTGTCGAGGTTCCCGGTCGGCTCGTCGGCCAGCAGTACGGTGGGGTCGTTGATGAGGGCCCGGGCGATGGCGACACGCTGCTGCTGACCTCCCGAGAGCTGGCTCGGATGGTGGTGCGCCCGATCGGCGAGCCCAACGGCGGCCAGCCTCTCGCGCGCGCGGGCGCGCCGAACGCGGGCCGGTAGACCCGCGTAGATCAGTGGAAGCTCGACGTTTTCCAGGGCGCTCGTCCTGGGCAGGAGGTTGAACGTCTGGAAAACGAACCCGATCTTGCCGTTGCGGATCCGTGCGAGCTCGACCGGCGAGAGGCCAGCGACATCCTCGCCATCCAGGACGTAGCGGCCGCCCGTAGGGGAGTCGAGACAGCCGAGAATGTTCATGAAGGTAGACTTTCCCGAGCCGGAGGGACCCATGATCGCGACGAGCTCACCGCGCTCGACCCGGAGCGTCAGGCCGCGGATCGCGTGAACCGTGTGTGGGCCAAGTCGATAATCCTTCGTGAGCCCGTCGATGACGATCAGTGCCATGGCTCAGGACCCGAGCCTGGGCGCGCCGCCCTTGCCCGACTTCTTCTTCCCGCCGCTGCCAACCGCGAGGCCGACGACGACTTCTTCGCCCTCCTGGAGGTCGCCTCCGAGCACTTCGGTCGCACTCCCGTCAGTGAGGCCGAGGGTGAGCGCCACCGATCGGAGCTCACCGTCCGGACCCAGAGCCCACACCCGGCCGGGAACGCCACCCCGCCCATCGACGCCGCTCTGATCGAGCCCGCTCCGCCGGACGCGCGGCTCTCGGCTGCTCGCGACCGACCGCGAACCGTCCCCATCCTGATTGGAGCGATCCAGCTTTGACTTGCCTTCCTTGGGCTCGCCTTCCTGGCCCGGCTTGAGCTTGCCTTCCCTGGGTTTGCCGTCCGCACCGGGCGGCCGGAACCGCAACGCCACGTTCGGTATCTTGAGGACGCTCGGCCTCTCGGCGACGATCAACTTCAAATTCGCAGTCATCCCCGGCAAGAGTATCCCGTCGGGATTATCGACGGCGACGACCACGATGTAGGTGACAACGCTCTGCACGACCTGGGCAGCCTTGCGGACCTGGACGATCCGGCCCTTGAAGGTCTTGCCCGCAAAGGCGTCCACCGTGAACTTCGCGGGGGCGTCGACTCGGATCCGTCCGATGTCAGCCTCGTCGACGTTCGCCTCGACCTGCATCTTCGTCAGGTCCTTGGCGATCGTGAAGAGGATCGGCGCCGACAAGCTCGCCGCCACCGTTTGCCCGACATCCACCGCCCGCGACACCACCACGCCGGCGACCGGCGCCCGGATCGTGGTGTAATCGAGGTCGAGCAGCGTCTGGTGCAGCGCTGCCTCCTTCTGCTCCACCTGCGCACGGGTCGCCTGCAGCATCGCTTCGGCGACGCGAAGCTGCGCTTGGGCGGATGTGATGGCGCCGGCCAGCGAGTCCTCCTTGGCCTGCGCAGCGTTGAGCAGGGTGCCAGCCGCGTCGTAGGCGGAATCGGCCGTGTCGTAGTCGCTCTTGGGAATCAATTTGCGTTGGAGGAGTTGCCGCTTTCGGCCGAGGTCGCGGTTGGTGTCGACGATCGCCACCTGAGCACGAGCGGTCTGAGCCTTGCCTTCGGCCCATGCGGAACGTGCGTTTCCCACTTCCGCCCGCGCGCGCTCGACCTGGGCCTCTTGGTTGAGCACCATGGCCTGGGCGGCGTCCCGGTCGGCGCGAGCCTGTTTAACCTTCGCCTCGAATGTCGCGGGGTCGATCCTGGCGATTACCTGGCCCCTATGCACGGTGGAGTTGAAATCGGCGGAGAGCTCCTTGATTTGGCCCGAGACCTGGGTCCCGACCTGAACCGTCGTGACAGCGTTGAGGTTGCCCGTCGCGGAGACCGCGGCGACCAGGGGCCCGCGCTCGGCCCGCTCGAACCGGTACTTGGGAACGCCTTCCTGATCTTGCGCGTAGAGATACCCCCAGACCCCCGCTCCCATAGCAAGGGCGACTAGGAGGAGCGGCGGGGTACGCTTCTGCAGCCACCGGCCAGGTGCTCTGTCGCCCTGTCGCGCAAAGTCTGGCATCACGCGATCCTCCCCAGATAGCGACGGCACCAATAGCGAGCGATCCGCTGAATACCGGGTTGCGTGCCGAAGGTGAACTTGAACTGCTCCAGCCAGGAGACCTCGCATCCAAGGCGGCGTGACCCCCGGGCGGCCTGCGTGCACACCCGGAAGCGGCCGCCGCCTGGGACGTTGGCGACCCTAGAGACCGGCATCACGGCCGTGATCATGTCGTGGCCTCCGGCACGGTCGCCGCCGCCCATCGGACTCGCCGCGCCCAGCCGAGCAGGCCGAGGGCGTGCGCCAGCTCTGCCTCGTATAGTCTCAGGGTCGGAACGAACAAATTCGCCCAATCGGGGAAGTAGATGTGCGACTCCCACTCGATCGCGGCCAGGGCGCGGAAGACGGCCCCAAGAGTCGCGAGGCGCGCAACGTTCTCTTGATCGCAGTCCGGCCAGCGCTCCCGTATCACCGAGAAGTAGGTGGTGAGGTCCGGACTCGCGCAGATGCGACGTTGGGTGGCGACAACCTGGGCCAGGTCGGCGGTGGGCACGCCAAAGCCGGAATCCGCCCAGTCGAAGGCCGCGATCCGAGGGCCCGCCGGGGTCGCCTGCACGCGCAGGTTCTTGCCGTTGAGATCGCCATGCACGAGGGTTCGCGGCAGTCCAGTGGCGACACGCTCGAGCCGATCCCAGTGCTCGTCAAGCTGGTCGAACCTCGCAAGGAGGCCATCGAGAAACGTCAGGTCGTCCGCGCTGAGCGCGGGACTGTCGAGGTGATCCCGAATGAGGTCTCGCGCACCGTGCATCTGCTTGCGATAGCGGGCCGGTCCGGCGTCGGGCAGTTCAGCTTTGTCGGCGACATGGCGTGCCTCGGTGTGGAGGGTCCCGAGCCAACGGCCCGCGGCCCCACGATGCGCCGGCAGAAAGGCGTCGTACGTCTCGCCTTGGATCTCTCCGATGAAGAGCCAGTAGAACCCCTTCTGAGAGTCGTCGTTCGGGTCCGCGACGGCTCCGTAATAGCGAGGCCCCGCGAGGGGCACGTGCGGAAGGATCTGCTCGTACACGGTGCGTTCGATCAAGCCGTCAGCTCGCGTGCACCGCTTGGCGATGACGGTCGAGCCGTCGGTGCCCGCGCCCTCGAGCCGGTATACCTCACGGCGACGGGCTTTCCCCGTCACCCGGGCGACGCCGTCGGGCACCGGGCGATCGTAACCGAGCCGGTGCCACGCCTGGACGGCGGGGTGGGCCAGCAGACGCTCCAGACGCCTTTCGCTCGCGAAGGGCGAGGGCGTCCGGTTCGGCGTCGGCCGGGCAAGGGCTCTCGTCGTGTCGCTCACGATGCGCCCTTGTTCGATCGTGAGGACGGCGGAGCAACCTGCGAGCGTCGTTGGGCGATGGCTGATGATGACGACGGTGCGGCCCTTCTGGAGACGCTCCAACGCCTCGACGATCACGGCCTCGGTATCCATGTCGACGGCGCTCGTGGGCTCGTCCAGAATGAGGACCGGGCTGTCCTTCAGGAAGGCGCGGGCGATGGCAATGCGCTGGCGCTGGCCGCCCGAGAGCTGGACTCCGCGCTCGCCGACCTGAGTATCATAGCCCTGAGGAAGCCGGACGATGAAGTCGTGGGCGTTGGCGGCCTGGGCGGCCGCGATCAGTTCGTTCCGGAGGGCACCCGGCTTCGCGTAACCGATGTTCTCGGCGATGCTGCTCGAGAAGAGCACCGGGTCCTGAGGCACCAGCGCGAATTGACGCCGGAGATCCTCCAGCCTGAAGGCTCGGAGGTCGGCGCCGTCGAGCCTGACCTCTCCCGCCGTCGGGTCGTAGAACCGCATGAGCAGGTTGATGAGCGTGCTCTTGCCGGCCCCGGACGCGCCGGCGATCCCCAGGCGCGCGCCGAATCCGATGCTGAAGGAGACGTCCTGCAGGGCCGGACGATCATCGCCGTAGGCGAAGGAGACGTTGAGGAAGGCGACGGCTCCGGCGGCGCGCTCGAGTGGCCGCGCATCAGGTCGCTCCTCGACATCCGGCCGCTCGTCGAGCAGAGAGAACGCTCGCTCGACGCTGGCCAGATGCAGCTGCAAGCTCGCCGCCTTCTGGCCCATGGTCCTGAGCGGCTGATAGAGCTGGGCGAGATACCCCATCACCATGAGAAGCTCGCCCAGGGTGAGTGCGCCGGACCGGACGTGGCCGATCCCGATCAGGAGCAGCGCCGCGGTTCCGACGGCCGTGGTCAGCCCGACCAGGAGTTGGTAGCTGCCCTCGAGGCCCGCCACGCGGATCCGAGCCCGCACACCGTCCCCGGAGCGGCTGAGGAAGCGCTGCTCTTCCCGCGCTTCCTGACTGAACGCTTTGACGATCCGGAGCGCGCCGAGTACTTCCTGCACCACTGACATGGCGCTGCTCTCGAGCTTCCTCACCTCTCGCCACTGCCGGCGCATGCGCCGGCGAAACACCCGCGCGATCAGGACGGGGCCCGGCGAGATGGCGAGGGCGATCAGGGCCAGTGACCAGTCGATCCGAGCCATGACGTAGATCATCGCGACGAAGGTGACCGTGGCGGAGACGAAGGGGATGACGCCCTCAGTGAGGACGTACTGGACAGCCTGGGCGTCGCGCTGGATCCGGTACGTCGAGTCCGCCGTGCCGCGCGCGTCGTGGTAGGAGAGAGAAATGCGCTGGGCGTGACGAAAGAGCT
>JGI25382J43887_10000728_pt1 | contig 11996 bp, 14 predicted proteins | sample GraSoi013_1_40cm_3_FD_43887 | JGI IMG/M metagenome (IMG submission 43887) | reverse complement strand
TTCGCCTCTGACGATGGATTTGACTCCTGAGCCGCCGATGACCGCAATTGGAGGTTTCATTCTTCTTCCTCGTAGAGCGCGCCTAGCTCGTGGAGCGAGAGCTTTGCGCCCTGGCTGAGTTTCTTCTTCGCCGTTTCCTTCAGGTTTTGTTTGTGGGTTTCTTCTTTTTGGCGCTGGCTCATCTTATCAGCTAGATCGATTGATTTTCTGACAACCTGGTATTGCTCGTCTGTGTCTTTGTATTCTCCGCGGAGCTGGTTTAGGGATTTTCTGACATCTTCCTGTTTTATCTTGAGTGCTTGGAACCGTTCGGAGAATATCACAGTCTCTTCATGATGTTTCTGGCTTTCTTCTGCGAGTTCCTGGATTTTGGAGTGGAGCTTGTCTGCTTCCTCGTTATCTTTGGCAACCTCGTCTCGTAGTCGTAGGAGCTTCTTTGACGCTGTTACCTGGATTTCTAGGGCTCGGATCTTTATCATCAAACGCTTCTCTTCCTCTTTGCCTAACGGGACTGCTTGTACCTGCCACTCAAGCTGTTGCAGCTCGTGTTCGGCTGTTACGGACGTGAGTAGTTTGGGCGCTGTTTTCTGGAGAGTCTTGAGCTTTGTAATGTTCTGTCTTGCTTTGTCTCTTAGGTTATCGCGGGTTTTCTTGAGGGCTCGGACTGTCTCGTTCAGCTCGTCGCGGATCTTCCTACTTTCTTGTAGTTCACTCCGGGTCTTATCGAGCTTTCCTCTTATTTCAGAGAATTCTCCTAGAAGTTTTCGTTCGTCGGTTTTGATCCGCTGGCGCTCGTCTGCGAGCGTGTCGAGATTGGTCATAGCTGGATCCCCCGTTTGGATGGGCGACGGGTTCTGATCCTTGGCATTGGGGAAGCCGCCTTATAGACGTTCAACTCTCAATATCCACGAGGAGGCTGGTGGCGTTGGAGCGGGTTGGGACTCGCTTGTCCATGTTCGGGACTGTTCACGTGGACCCTGCCAGCGGAGCTGCTGTTAGGGATACTATTGTCGCGTTGAAGCCGGAGGTTGTGGCCTTGGAGTTGGATGAGGCTCGGATGATGGCTCTTGAGAATCCGAAGGCTCAGAGCGGACGCGGCGCTGGAGTATCGTTTCTTACAATGGCCTTGTTGGAGAGGTTTGCGGGCCAGATGACCGGGTCGCCGCCGGGAACTGAGATGCTGGAGGCGGCGAAGGCTGCGAAGGCTGTCGGGTCCCGAGTGGAGTTTATCGATCTGCCAATCACGAGTACTGGTGCGGCGTTGAGGAAGCTGCCGAGGAAGGAGAAGGCGAAGCTGATGGTTGACGCGCTGCTCAGCCTTGTGGTCTTGCCTTTCAGCAGGATAAACTGGTCGAAGGTGACCGAGGATATGGACTCACAGATCGGGGCTTTCCGGAAGAGGTATCCGGTCTTGAGCAGAATACTGATCGACACGCGCGAGGAGTACATGATCAACCGGTTGAAACGGGTATTGGACTCGACGACTGGGCAGGTCTTGGCGGTGGTAGGGTTCGGGCACCGAGCCTCGCTGGCGCGAGCCTTAACAGGGTATATGGAGGGACCAGGGTTTGCAACGGGCTACTCCTGGCAAGTGTCAACGGGCAGCTGAAGGGAAACCTAGGGTTCTGCTGGCGGCGGTTTTAGGACCATTTCACGAAGGGCCACGGAGGAAGGAAGCATAGGCACAGGGAAGTGAACGTGGATTCCAAGCGTTTTCACGAAGGAAGCGGCGCGGGAAAAACGACCACCCATGGGGTCACATAATAGTTAGCAGAAAAAAATAGTTACAGAAAAAGAAAAGTTACGACTCAAGCACTGTCTTGTCAGGCTTTTCTTGACCTTTCGGGTCGTGGTGGGCTGATTTCGATAGCTCCCGAAGGAGGTAGGCTATGGCGTTGTCAAGCCTAGCACTAGAATCGGGGTCCACGCTGTAAACATGGAGTTGGATTAGGGTTCTGATTCCGCCCTCGCGGCCACGCGGATGGGACTTAAAATAAAGTCCGGGAAACGCCTTGCGCGTACGGTCTAGAGCGGGCGCAAGCGCTGACTCGATAATTCCCACTAGGTCTACGGACACTTCCTCAGGGGCTTCCCCCTTTGAGGCTCTCAGCATCGGAATGACCGAGCCGGTGAAGATCGCTTTCATCTCGGAAGGAACGCCTGGAAGGGAGACTAGCCTCGTTGTGCCAACGCTGATCATAACCCCTGGCGCGGTCCCAACAGGATTTGGCAAGGGCTTAGCTCCCTCTGGGAAAGTGGCCATTTTTCTGCGAAACCGGGTTAGACCCGTGGAAGCTTCCAGCTTACTGTAACGGGCTTTGACCATTGCCAAGGCTCCCGGGTTCAGTATGAGCCGCTTGTGAAGGGCAAGTGCGACGCCTTTGAGGGTCATGTCATCATGGGTTGGCCCGAGACCCCCAAGTGTGATCAAGAGATCCGGCTTTCGGCGAAGCGCACCTGTAACCCCATCCTTTATCGCCNCTAGAGAGTCGCGAAGAACTGTGATCCTCAGAAGAGTCCAACCGAACCTTGTGAAACGTTTCGCCATCCAGTGGGAATTGGTATCCAGCGTATGCCCGATTAGCAACTCGTTGCCAACANAGATTATCTCCGCCGTCGGCGATTTCTTCACTCAGCCATGCCCTCGAAAGAACNGGACTAGTGTTTCTCCAATGAGAGAACAGCGGCCAGTGCCCCAGAGAGAGCGCGGTTCGCGTCCTTCCCGAAACCGATAATCACGAGGTCATTTTCAGATGGATGGAAGAATTCTCGAATTCGAGCGTCTTCACGTGGTGATAGCTCGGCAACCTTCTTGTTGTCAGGTGGAATCGAGAGCTTTCCGTTGACAACAGCTATTGTTAGGGTTCCTTCGGCGCCTACCTTGATAGCTTCGTCCCTTTGTGAGACTCCTGTTATCCCGGGCTTGTACATTTTCGCCAGGTGGACTCCTACCGAGACTTTGCCAGGGACGAGTTCTGTCTCATCTAGTGTTTTGATCTCGCGCACGGCGATCTGCTTGAGATATTTCTGCAATGTCTCTCGTCCTTGCCTGGAAAGCTTGACGCCCGTTCCTTCACCAACTTCAACCAGGCCCTGTTCCGCGAGCCTCTCCAACAAACCACGGGTAACACCGTCGTTGATCTGAAGCGCCTGGGCAAGAGCGCGGCGTCCAACAGGACCTTGTTCGTCGATGAGAACTAGGGCGTTTAGAAGCTGGACTGTAGTAAGCTGGGGAAGCGGACCCCTCGCTCCACGACGCCACTTGTCCAGCATTTCCTCTAACATAAGATTCGACAGCCGGAGCGATCCGGCCGATGAAAAGTTAACTCTTCCCAAGAGACCAGGTGTGTTCATTAAGACTTCATTGTCCGGCGCGTATCATCGAAGCACTAGTTGCTCACTGTTTTCCCGCAGTTAGGGCAGACGAGTGTCCCACGGGAGACCATTGTGGCGCAATGGGGACACCATTCAAAGTCTCTTTGCTCAACATGTCTCTCATCAAGGACTCCCTGTGCCTTGTCAGACTCGGTCTGGGCATTATCCACCTTCCCCGCATACGTGTAATCGAGCTTCGGAAAGTTGGTCGTTAGCGGCCTTCCTTTGATCCAAGCGGGAGGTGGTACGAAGCAAAATCCTGACACTAATCCCCTCAACCTTTCAAAAACGCCAGCTTCCTGAGTAATCATGACAGTGAGACTCCTCCCCGCCTTGGGTCTGACTATCAGGTGTCCACGTCTTATTGTGCCAGGCGTCTTGAGATCTATCTGGGAGATATCCTCCCTCCGAATCTCAAAGTCTCTCTTGCGTTCCAGTTCGTCTATGGACACAGGATCTCCGAAACGCAATCTTCTCTGCCCCCAAGCAATGATAACTAGAATGATCGGGAGGGCGATGAAATAGGCGTACGCAGGCGAAACTCCGACAAGGATGCCAATTGCTGAGACTCCGCCGATTGCCGCCAACGCGGCAAGGANGAGTATTACAACAAACCATCGGCTGGTCCTAACNCCCATGATTCTCTGAGAAGTAAAGTAGACTCCATACCCTCCCCCAAAGTTGCCCTTTTTCTTCAAGCCCCCGGTCATNAGGCCACCGAAGTATTCTTCTTTCTCGCGAGTGAACTCACGCCAAGCGGCGACTCCAGCGGACAGCTGTTCTTGTTCGACTAGTAGGGATTCGAGATTTCTACCTTCAGGGTGAAGAAGCAGCCATTTGTTTCTGAACATCTTAGTAACAAAGTGCAAGTCAGCTAGATCCAAGACCAAAACTACTCCGACTAGGACAAATCCGAGTAGCCACCAATTGGAAAATGCGTCCAGAGAAGGCAGGATGCCGACTAGTACGCCAACTCCAATTATATAGACGAAAGAGAACATCGCGAAGATGCTACTCCAGCGATTCCAACTGACGTCCCATTTGTAGAAGCCAGGGTGACTACTCTGGAAATGCGAAGATCGGGAAAGTTTGCCCTCCCGGCCTCCGCCGAACTCAGTCCCACAAAGCTGACAAACATAGTTCCGAGCGTAGATTTTCCACGGTGCAATTCCGATAATGCCGACAATCAGTCCTACAACGAAAACTGTGGTGCCAGCGGGCGTGAAGTGGCAATCTGGAGTTGGCTGGCCGGGGGCAGCCAAGCATTGATTAATTCGACCGCTATAATACACCATCCCCAGTCCAAGAAACGCCATAACGGTTTCGATGGTGTTCCTTTTCATTTTCTCCTTCCGTCGCTAGCCTCAATTGGGGTTTCCAGTTTAATAATGGACGATTTCCGTAACTTCGCAACCTACAGGATCTTAGGGTGAAGATCAACGTGAGCGAACTTCGGGTGAGGCCTCTTCAGACATCGGATCGCAATTGGGTCGCGTCCTTCACCAAGTCTCACTGGGGTTCCGAAATTATCGTCGCCAAAGGCCGGATAATTCGCCCGGCTGAACTTGATGGTTTTGCAGCTTCCAAGGGAAAAGAACCAATCGGTTTGCTGACCTATAGAATCGAGGGTCTTGATTGCGAGATTGTTACGATAGATAGCACCGTTGAAGGTGCCGGAGTTGGAACAGCACTGATCAACGCTGTCAGGAAAATAGCGAAGGCGAAGCGCTGTAAGCGGCTCTGGCTCATAACTACGAATGACAATCTAAACGCCTTAGGGTTCTATCAGAAAAGAGGTTTCCGAATCATAGCGGTCCGTCCCAATGCTGTGGATGAGGCTAGGAAATTGAAGCCTCAGATTTCCTTGAAGGCGGCGAACGGGATTCCGATTAGGGATGAGTTGGAACTAGAACTTGAGCTGTCAGAGTAAGACGGTTCTTCCAAGATGGGATACTGTCAGACGGGATTTCTAAGAATACTATCGCTACGGTTTCTTCTTATCGCTGAGCCACCATTTCAGATAATCTTTGTGGCGTCGTTTTTTCTCTTCGTCCGCGGATTCCTCGGTGCGAAGCATCTTCTCTCTTCCTTCGAGAAGGTTTTGCTGGGTGAAGGTTAGGCCGCAACTCTTGCACGCGTACGACTTGATTGCAGGGTCATAACTTAGGTTTCCACCGCACTCCAAGCAATAGTTCGGCAAACTTCTCCTCAAGAAGAAATTCGGCTCCGGAACCAAATAAAGATTCGGTTACTCAAACGGGCCAAGGACGAAAAAATCGGACCTTGCAGCTAGAAAATCGTCTGTCCCCATGTACTTGCCAGACGCATTAGACCGTTGACTCCTAGTCGTTCAGTTCAAGGGACTGAAAGATCGCCTGGGAGGCTTGATATTTGGGAAGGTCGGCTCGCGTCACGGCGAACGAGACCGGGAGCTTTGAAAAGAATCCCGTTTGGGCTCTGTTCAATTGTTTTGGATTAAATCATGGGTTCCTAGTCCGATCGTCTGAGAGAAAATGGCACAGGACACACACCAACCCATGGCAAAGCGCGGAAAGAGGACAATACTGCTGGCTCTTGTACTAGTATTGGTGGTCGTTGGAGGGGTCGTGGGATTCCTCTTCTACGCGCCCTCGAACGCGCAGATAAGCATCAGGGACCCTCCACAGCAACCCTACGACTCGAGCGTTCAAGCGATCTACGTGAGCTTCACCAGTATCGAGATACACTCTGCTAACGCCGGTGACGCTAGCGGATGGCACACAGTAACCACAAGCGCGACAGTAAACCTGTTTACAGTGCTCAACGTATCCAAGGTTCTTGGCAAGGCTTCATTGCCAGCCGGAAGGTACACCGAACTGAGATTCAACGTCAGCGCGATCATCGTGACCATATCCGGGATTAACGTGACCTTCACTATGCCCAGCGCATCTCCAAAGATACCGATAACCGGCGCAGGAGCACAAGCTTACGGTGCGCTGACTGTGAACATTGTGCTGGACCTTTCCTTCAAGAATAGCGAGATTCTGAACAATCCGACGCTGAAGCTAAACCCGGTTGCCACGGCAGAGGTAGCCTAGCCCAGCTCTGCTGAACAGCAATCCTACCACACCATCGATTCCTGAGAACAGTACTTTAGGCTAATCTCCCTCTTTTTCCATGTTGAACAATATTACTGCTAATTGGAAGGTTCATGCTTTCGAGTCCACAAGATCAAAATCGCGCTTGCATAGGAGGAACGGTTAATATGCAGAATACGCCGGTCAGAATTCGATTCGAATGCCTCGATATCATGGCAACATGCACAAGAAGAAAGCCACCGGCGGGATTAAGCGCCCATGGCGCGGAAAACGCGCCTACGAGGCTGGTGGAGAACCAGTCGAGACAACCCTTGGTAAAGTCAAGCAGAGAAGAGTTGGAATTCGAGGCGGGGCTCAAAAGATCAGATTGGCATCGGCTGACTGGGCTGTCGTCACCGACAAATCGACAGGAAAGTCGTCGAAGTCGAAGCTTCTACGGGTTGTCAAGAATCCAGCAAATATTGACTATCAGAGGAGAGGCGTAATTACGAAAGGTGCGATCGTCGATACGGAGCTAGGCCAAGCGCGCGTCACTTCTCGTCCCGGACAAGACGGAGTCATCAACGCGGTCCTCGTATCCCAAGCCAGCAAATCCTAAGAAAGAATGTGAAGCCAGGGTGAAAAACCCGGGTCACATTATCATCTGGCCATTCCACATCGACAGCACAAAGACCAGAGGACAGGGAAGAAAACTCCCAATAGCGAGAGCGCTCAAGCAACCGAATCTTAGAGAGATCATCCAAGCCGCAACGATACTGGGTTATGTTCCGGAACCGAAGGAAAAATCGGCAATGCCCAGCCTTCACTGGGAGAAGGCAGGATACGTTACCGTCAAGAAGACAGCTCCGAAGGTTGCAATGCTGAAATCGATCGCCGGAGAGATCGTGAAGATCCGACAGAAGGAGGCCCAGGCCGCCGAACCGAAAAAAGACCGGCGATAGACTCGACCTACGCGTGTTTCTTGTTCGGATACAAGATGATCTTTCCCGAACGTCCAGATTTCATCAACGCAAAGGCCTTAGAGAACTCTTCAAGATCGAACCGGTGAGTTATCAGCTTCGAAAGATCAACCTGACCCGCCTTCAACACCGCAGCTGTCTTGTACCAGGTTCCGAAGAGCCGACGGCCGAAGACGCCTCGGACATGAGCATCCTTGAAAACAATCCAGTTTGCCACGTCAAGTTCGATTTTCTTCGAAGGAAGACCGAAGAGGATGGCTGTTCCGCCGGGACGAAGAACCTTGAACCCTTCCTCGAACGAGGGCTGCGCGCCTGACATCTCAAAGAAGGCATCAACTCCACGCCCATCTGTTTGACGCATGATCTCTTTCACGACATCTTGTTGAGACCCGTTGATCAAGACATCTCCACCCATATCCTTCGCCAGCTTCAGCCGGTAATCGACGATGTCCACTCCGAAGATCTTAGTCGCACCGAACGACTTGCAGAGCCCGATTAGACAAGCTCCGATTGGACCACAGCCAAAGACTGCGACGGTATTGCCCGAGATCTCTGCCGCGGAGGCTGCGTGAACCGCGTTACCGAGCGGCTCTTGAGCTGATGCCACCTCGATCGGAATCTTGCGATCGTTGAGCCATGCATGCTGCTCGTTGAGAGCATGGTACTCTGCGAAACAGCCGTCTGTATCTACTCCCCGCAGAAGCATTCGCTCGCAGATGTGAGCGTTACCGGTTCTGCACTGGAAGCATTTGCCACAGAAGATGTGCGTCTCGCCGGAGACAATATCGCCTTCGCGAAGATCGGAAACCTCCTTGCCTACCTCGATAATCTTGCCGGCGAACTCGTGTCCCATAACCATGGGAGGCTTGACCTTGTCCCGGATCGATTCATGCCAATCGTAGATGTGCATGTCCGTCCCACAGATCGATGTGGCTTCTATCCGGACGAGAATGTCTCGGAGACCGGGTTTAGGTGTGGGCCATTTCTCGAAGACCGCGCCAGGACCCGGAGATGGCTTTACGACAGCGTGCATCTTTTCTTTCACCTGATTTCCTCGAAGCTGAGGGTTAGCCGCGCGAGATGCGCTGTAAAACGTTTTAGATTAGGAACAAATTCTCGATCTTGAGATTATGAGCCAAGAGTCCGGTTTGCAAAGAGCGCCGCTTCTAGATGCTTTGAGGGAAGAACTTAGAGGACTGGACGAGCAGGATCTGTTGTGGCGTGTCAGGACTCTTCAAAGTCCGTCCGCGCCGCACGCCAGAGTCGATGGTAAGAGCGTCATAGTTCTCTGCTCGAACAACTATCTTGGACTCGCAAACCATCCCAAGCTCAAACAGGCAGCTCTTGCGGCAACAAGAAAGTANGGAGCCGGCAGCGGGTCTGTACGCGTTATCGCTGGAACCATGGACCTTCACGTTAAGCTCGAAAAAGAACTGGCAGACTACAGGAGATCAGAATCGTCGATTACTTTCCAATCAGGCTACGCTACGAACCTGGGAGTAATCATGTCCCTCGTTGACGAACGTGATCTGATCATCAGCGACGAACTGAACCATGGCAGCATAATCGATGGTTGTCGCCTGACGAAAGCCGAGAGGCGAGTCTACAAGCACAAGGACATGGACGATCTAGAAAAACGGCTGCAGGGAACGGAACGGTTCCGTAGGGTCCTCGTAATTACTGACGGCGTCTTCAGCATGGATGGAGACGTCGCTCCGCTGAAGGATATTGTCAGACTATCCCAGGAGCATAACGCGGTGACTTATGTTGACGATGCTCACGGAGACGGTGTCTTAGGTGAGAACGGCCGTGGGATTACCAACCATTTTCATCTGGAGGGAAAGGTGGACATCGACATGGGAACTTTCTCGAAAGCCTTCGGATGCGTCGGTGGATATGTTGTCGGCTCGAAAGACCTCTGCAAATACCTCCAGAACAAGGTCCGTAGCTATCTCCTCTCCGGGTCCCACCCGCCCGCCGTCGTAGGCGCGTGTATCGCGGCGTTACAGATCGTCCAGAAACAACCATCTTTGGTCAAGAAGCTCTGGGACAACACACGATACTTCAAGAAAGGACTGAAAGACATTGGCTTCGACACTGGGAATAGCGAGACTCCTATCACCCCGGTGATAGTTGGAGAAGCGGGTAAGGCTCGTGAACTAGCTGATAGCCTCTTCAAGCTTGGAATATTCGTCCTACCGATCGTCTTCCCAATGGTAGCAAGAGACAAGGCAAGAGTCAGGACAATTGTGACAAGTGCCCATACGAGGAAGGATCTAGATGTGGCGCTGGCAGCCTTCGAGAAAGCTGGCAAGCAACTAGCGCTGCTGTAACGACAATTGTACTTTGCTCGGGTTAGAGTTGGCAACAAAGAAAAGGAAACGAGTAAAGAAACCCCGAAGACCAAGATTCATCGTTCGCAAGGTTACGTTGAAGGATCTTCCCATTCTGGTTCACCAGCGAAGAGCGATGTGGCGTGATCTTGGGGCGAGAGAACAAAGAGAGCTGGATAGGGCGGACAAGGTCTATGCAGGATGGGCTAGATCAAGGATGAAGAGCGGAACTCTGATGGGCTGGGTAGCCGAGAATGAAGACAAGGTCCTTGGTGGAGGATGCGTATGGCTGCAGCCCGTTCAACCGAGGCCCGGATACAAGCTCATGATCCAACCGTATTTGCTTTCAATGTACACGGAGCCTCTCTATAGAGGACTTGGCGTGGCCTCAGGAGTAGTCGAAAAAGCGTTGGAGTGGTGCAGATCGAATGGGTTTCTCCAGCTCCGATTACACGCGAGCAAGATGGGACGCAAGGTCTACCTCAAACATGGTTTCGAGCGCACTTGGGAAATGAGACGCAGAATCAAGAAGCTCAGAGAAGACAGCTAGCGGGTTACATGAGGAAAGAAGTTTAGCTATCCAGTCATCGTGTAAAACTCATCTTGTCGCGAGTGGTTCCGAGATGCTCCTGCGGTGGAGAGCTAGTGATTGTAGGAGAGGATCGTACTTCGGAAGGCTGGCGGACCGGCTTCAAGCTTCAATGCAAGAAATGCCACAAAAGATGGACATACACAGGTGGAACCTACCGCGCAGACCCGAGTCAGGGCTGAGAACGAAATGTCTATCCAAGCAATGGCGGAAGAAATCTCTAATCAGGAGCTAGATCTTCCAAGGTTTGGTTCTCAACTTCGAGAAATACACCTTCCGAGGCTCGACCGCTCCTCATTCGTATTTGCTGGATCAGGCGACTCATACGCAGCAGCCGTATTCGCCCAAGAACTCTCTCATGGAGAAGCCATTGCTTCGGACCCTTACGAGTTACTCACGAACATCCAGCGAGTAAGAGGGAAGAACCTCGTCATCGTCTCGGTCAGTGGCAGAACGAGGACGAACATCAAACTTGCCAGGAAGGCAAAGGAAATCGCTGCCAAGCGAATAGCCATCTCAGCCAATCAAGAGAGCCCACTATCTAGAGAGTGTGATGAGACTCTACAGCTTAGGTACAGAAACGCCGGGACACTAACGTCTGGCACAGTCAGTTTCACGACCAGCTTATTGGCCTGCGCCTACCTTCTCGGAAGTCTGCCTAGATCCATCAAGGGAAAGACCGCCCTCTTAGGCACCGCACTCTCGACTAGAAGTATGACACAAGTTGCGAAAGGATCATTTGTCTTTACGGGATCAGGAGTGAATTATGCTCTTTCGCTTTACGGGGCAGGGAAAATCAACGAAGTATTGGGTTCCAAAGCTGAAGCGGTATACCCTGAACAAGTTGGGCATGCGAAGCTGTTCACGATAGACAAGAAACGGGACATTATTGTGTGCATATCATCGGAGCGAGACAAGGCCATGAAAACGCATGAATTGCTCCGCAAAGACGGCTTCCAAAGTTCATTGCTTGCGATCCCAGGAAGAAATGCGGTCATCCGAAGTTTGGAAAATGCTGCTCATCTACAGCAACTTAGCATCGCCATGGCGAAGAAAAGGCGAATAACAGAATGCGCATTTCTCTCAAACAAGAAGAGTCTAAGTCTAAGCAGTCGCCTCATCTACTAGATTCGTAGCGACGAAAAGGTCGAATGCAACGATCGTTCGGGTAAGAATAGGCTTGAGGGGTTATCAAACTGGGAAGCAGTCAATGACAGGAGGATCCACATGAAAATCGAGTCGAACCCTAATGATGATAGACCAGTAGCATACCAAGTCGAAATTAGAGGATTTCCAACTTACTATGCCAAATTATTCGCGGATACGGGCTTCGGCGTGGTTTTCGAAGATGATGGCGAGACAGGATATGTTTACGCCACGAACGATAAAGCAGACAAAATATTTGACGCACTTCATCTCTACAATTCGAAAAACCCCAACAAGCCATCATCTGGCGATAAGTTCTTCATCGTTTGGAATCCGAAGATGGAGAAGGCTGGATATTCTATAATAACAAGTTTCAAGGGATAATAGATTTCAAGAAATTGCTCGCATGTTGCAGAAGCGGATTTCCACCGAAACTCGGAGAATGGTGCAGATCTTCGCACACTTGGAGTGATGAAATGATGAAGGGCCTCGAGTGATAGTCGCTTCTCAATTCGGC
>JGI25382J43887_10000722_pt1 | contig 12043 bp, 15 predicted proteins | sample GraSoi013_1_40cm_3_FD_43887 | JGI IMG/M metagenome (IMG submission 43887) | reverse complement strand
CTCTCTCAGAGGGAGGGAGTGAATCCCGTTGTATAATCCTTCTGCTTCCCGCAATCCAACTCCATTTTTGAGGAGGAGCCATGCTGCGAAGAATCGTGGCAAGATCGCTTCTGTTTGTCATTCCGGTAACGGTGTGGACGGCGGACGGAGCGGCGCAGACCAGAGAAATGAAGAATCCCCTCGAGGGGCAACGGAAGGCCATCGACCAGGGAGAGTTCGTCTATAAGCGGCGTTGCTCGAATTGCCATGGTTTGGATGCGCGAGGCTACCGTGCGCCGGATCTGACGGCGGGGCAATTTGTGAACGGGACCAGCGATGCTCAACTATATCGCGTCATCACACGCGGCATTCCCACGACCGAAATGTCCGGAACCAACATGAACGAAGACGAGGTCTGGGCCCTGATTTCTTACATCCGCACCATCATGAAGCAAGGCGCCAACGAAGCTACTCGTGGAAATGCGCGGACCGGTGAAGCCCTTTATTCAGGCAAAGGTGGTTGCGGCAATTGTCACATGGTCAATGGCAAAGGAGGGCGGTCAGGTCCCGATCTGTCTCGCATCGGCGTGGCTCGTTCACAAATGGCGCTTGCGCGCGAGATCCGTAGCGCGAGCGAATACATCCCGCAAGGATATGAACCCGTGACGGTCGTTATGCGCGATGGCCGGCAGATCAAGGGCGCTCGAAAGAACGAGGATTCGTTCTCGGTTCAAATCATGGACACGAATGAGCAATTNTCGACATTTCTGAAAAAGGATTTGCGAGACGTCATCGAAGAAAAAAAATCGCTCATGCCGGACTATGGCCCGGACAAACTTACCGAAACCGAACTCGACGACCTGCTGGCGTATCTCCGCACGCTTCGCGGCCGTTGAAGGAGGAAGTATGAAAGTGCAGTTTGGAAGAATCATCGTTCTCGGNGTCCTCATCGGAATTTCCGTTTGGTGCGGGCTGGCTGCCGGCCAGATTTCGCCTCAACAGTTGGTCGATGGCCTGAAGAACCCGTCCCGATGGCTCACCTACTCGGGAGACTACAACGGGCAGCGTTACAGTCCTNTAACGCAGCTCACGCCATCGAACGCGCAGCAACTCACCGTACAGTGGGCCTTTCAGACCGGTGTNCTGGGAAGGTTCGAAGCTGTGCCTGTCGTCATCGATGGAATCGTCTACGTTACGGGCCCAGCAAACCGCGCTTGGGCCATCGATGCGCGGACAGGCCGGAGGATCTGGAGCTATCAGCACGAAGTGCCCGAGAAGCCGGGAACGAGCGTGAACCGTGGATTCGCAGTTCTGGGAAACAAGTTGTACATGACGACGTTGGATTCTCACCTGGTCGCGCTCGACATGAAGACCGGCAATGTGGTTTGGGAGTCGGTCATGGACGATTACAAACGCGGATATTACGCCACCATGGCACCGCTCGTCGTAAAGAACGAGGTGATTGTGGGAATCGGCGGCGCCGATGAAGGGACTCGCGGTTTCATCGATTCCTTCGACGCGGAAACCGGCAAGCGGAACTGGCGCTTCTGGACAGTTCCCGAACCCGGCTCCCCCGGCAGTGAAACCTGGACCGGCAACGCCTGGGAGCATGGCGGGGGCTCGACGTGGCTGACCGGGACCTATGATCCCGAGTTGAATCTCATCTACTGGGGAACGGGAAATCCGGCGCCGGATCTGCTGGGGAGTGTCCGGGCCGGCGACAATCTCTATACAGCTTCGGTCGTTGCGCTCGATGCCGATACGGGAAAGCTCCGCTGGCATTATCAATTCACTCCCCACGACACGCATGATTGGGACGCGGTCCAAATCCCCGTGCTGGCCGACATCAATGCCGGCGGCGCGCGGCGCAAAGTTTTGATGCTAGCGAACCGGAACGGTTTCTTCTATACGCTCGATCGCACGAATGGAAAGCTGATGGTTGCTAAACCGTTCGTGCAGACGACATGGGCGAAAGAAATTGGTGCGGACGGAAGACCGGTCGAACTGCCGAACAACACCCCGACCGACCAAGGTACGGTGACTTGTCCCGATGTGATCGGAGGAACCAACTGGAATTCGCCGGCTTTCAATCCCGCAACGGGCTTGTTTTACGTCACGGCCCGCGAGACCTGCGCGACCTATTATGCATGGCAGCAGGATTTCATCGAAGATCGAGATTTCTTCGGCGGCACCGGAAGAAACACAGGCCGCGGTTCCGGCGCCGTGCGTGCCATTGATCCGCTGACGGGCCAGATCAAATGGGAATCCAAACAATTTACACCTTCCATGTCGGGATTGTTGACCACCGCCTCCGGACTGCTGTTCGGAGGAGACGCTGACGGCAACGTGACAGCTTATGACGCTCGCACCGGCAGAATCGTTTGGAATTTCCAAACCGGCTCGGCCGTCTACGCCGCACCGGTTACGGTGATGGTCGGCACAAAGCAACTGGTTCTGGCCGGCTCCGGTACAACCATCTTTGCCTTTGGCTTGCCGGCCAACTGAGATATGACATTTTGGGGCGGATGGCCGGAATGGTCCTGAAGTTCGTGATCTCGGCCGCCATGATCATGGCTGTGGCCGCGGCTCTACTGCTGTGAATCGCGACAGCTGCGGCGGCTATGGTTTCTGCCAGTGTTGCCGGGGCGCGAGCTGGCCGCTGCCGGCGTCGGCGAGAATCTTGCCGTCCCGGTAAACGATTTCGCCGCGGCGGATCGTGACGATGGGCCAGCCGGTGACTTCCCAGCCTGAGAAGATCGAGAACCGGGCATTGGCCAGTTGATCTTCATCGCGAATCGTCCGCCTCAGGTTGGGATCCCAAATCACGACATCACCATCAGAGCCGATGGCGATCGTCCCCTTCCGGGGGTACAACCCAAACAGCTTGGCCGGATTAGTCGATGATTCGGATCGTTCACGGTGACGTGCAGGATCACGTCGGCGATTGCCTGTTTCTCGACCAGATCGGTCGCCTCGGCCAACAGGGGGCGCAGATCCGTGTTCGCCGCAAGAGTGATGAAGTTGCTAATCGTCGTTTTCCCGCCCGCGAGAGCTGCCCGGGATGCGGAAGTGTAGTCATCGGCCCCTTTTAAGGTGGCCGCTGTCCGCATCGGTGTCAGATGAACGTGAGGATCGATTCCTCCCGGCAGCACCAGCATGCCTTTGGCATCGATCACTTGTGCGCCGGCCGCCGCCGTCAGGTTCCGTCCAATTTCGGCGATGACACCGTTGCGAATGCGAAGGTCCGCGTCGGTGCGTCCCACAGCCGTGACTATCAAACCGTTACGAATGATCAGTTCGGCCGGTCGCTGAGCAGCCNTTCCTGAANTGTAGGCAAACAGNACGGCAACCACCGCAAGNACGGNTGTCAGCGTCAGCGTGTTTTTCNACGCCATTACTTCTTGAGCACCGGGTGAACCCAGCCCGCGGTGAGAATGCCCGGCGANGGCCGGAAGCTGAGATAGTCCACGTGCTCGGGGATGTCGAGCCATCCGTGCACCACGCCTGCCGGGATGATGATGATGTCGCCAGGCTTCACGGTTTTCTTCACGACTTCGTATGCCATGCCGCCGCAGGTTGGCCCGTTCAAGTCCGGCGAGGGNTTGTGGCGTCCGTTGACGATGTAGCCGTCGGTGAACATCGTTCCACCGCCGGAGACGATGTAGTAGCCTTCGGTCTGCGAATCGTGAGTGATGCCGCCAGCCGTCCCGCCAGCTGGAGCAGTCGCCATCTGGCGCCCGCATGGCGTAGGGGCCGGAGCTGCGGCAGCGCCCCTGCCGGCGGCTGCTGCGTTGGCAGCTGCCCCCGCAGCCGGAACCGCGACGCCATTCACTGTCTTCCCGCGATGAATGATGCCGACGCTGAAGTTCTCGTGGCCGATGTCGACGGTTCTGATGTTCCGATCGATTCCCTGTCCCTGACTGTTGACAATGTCGACCTCTTCCTTCGTGATGTAAGTTGCCGTGGTCGGTTTCGTCCTCCCGCCCTGAGTCAATACCAGGGCCGGACTCAGAACGGCGGCGAGGGCGACTGCACGTACAAATAAAGTTCGCATAAGCATCCTCCTCGGAGAAACGCCTGGTGACTATAGCTTGAATTGACGGTGCCGACGAGTCCAGAAAATTCCGTCAGTCTGGCCCCGCAAAATCGATCGACGCCTGCGATTCCAGGCTCAGCTGAGCTAGCGCGTCTGCCAGCACTCTGGTTCCTGTGGCAACGTCATCTGCGGAAGCATATTCGTCCGGCCGGTGACTGACACCCTCACGACAGCGGACAAAGAGCATACCCACTTCGGTGATGCGCGACATGAAAAGAGAATCGTGATAGGCACGGCTTGGTAGAGGAAATGGTGAAATTCCACAACGCTCACAGGATTGGTTAAGCGCGTTGAGCGCTCGACGGCCTGAGTGTGCCGGTGGATCCGCGTTGAGAACTTCCTTTTTTAGTTTGACACCTCTTCGCTCGGTCACACGGCCGCACGCTTCATCGATGGCACGTAGTACGGCATCGCGCCGCGCACCGTCAATGTCGCGAACGTCGATCTCTATTTTGACACGGCTGGGAATGCTGTTGACGGCGCCCGGGAAGACATCACAGACGCCGACCGTCCCAACAGTGTCGATCGCGCCGGTCGATTTGACAACGGATTCTACGGCGAGACTGATTTCCGAAGCTGCAAGGAAGGCATCATGACGTTGCGGCATTAACACAGTGCCGGCATGCCCCCCTTCGCCATCGAGCCAAATTCGCAAGCTTGCCGGAGCCGCAATCGCAGTCACCACACCCACTGGAATGTTGCGCGCCTCCAGGACCGGACCCTGTTCGACATGCAGTTCAAGAAACGCCTCATAGTAGCCTTCAGGCAGGACGACATCATCCAGCGTTCCGGTGAAACCGGCTGCCGTTCGCACTTGATCCAGAGATTGTCCTTCCTTGTCGGTCAGAGTTTTGGCGCGTCCGGCCTGCAAGCTTCCCGAGAGTAAGCGGCTGCCCAGACATCCGATACCAAAACGTGTGGGCTCCTCCGACGTGAACATCAGAAGTTCGATCGAGCGCCGTGGCTGAAAACCGGCGCGTTGCAGTGCGCGAATAGCTTCCAGACCACCAAGAACACCGACGGTGCCATCGTACGCGCCGGCAAAGGGAATCGCATCGGTATGTGAACCTGTTCCGATTGCTGCGAGGCTGGGCTCCGAGCCTACCCAACGCGCGAACAGATTGCCGACGGCGTCCTCCCGGACGATCAAGTCCGCGGCGCGGCAGAGCTCTCGGATATAGGCTCGCGCAGCGAGGTCCACTTTTGAGAACACGACTCGGGTCACAGCCGGCGGCGGCGCATCCGTAAATGATGCGAGTTTGTCGAGTTCGCCGTAGAGCTGTTTGGAATTGATCGTGATTTGCATGATCACGTGAGAGGGTGCCGGTTCCAGTCCTTATATATGAGGTACGTCGCCTCACCTTTACCCAAAGCACCAAACCACTGTGGGCAATACGGACCCATCCAGATGAAATCTCCGGCAGCCACCGGATACCAATCTTCGCCCAGCCTGTAAATTCCCCGGCCTTCGAGCATGAGAAGACCATGCTCCATCACATGGATTTCAACCATCGAAAGCGACGCGCCGGGTTTATACGTCATCAGGTTCACTGCACAGTCGAATGCCATGTTATCCGGCAACAGATGCCGGACAGCAATCGACTCATCCCCTTCCAGCGGCTCGGAGGAAACGGCTGATTTTCGGCCGGCGAAAGCGGCAGGCGGACGCACACCGTCGAGTGATATGTAGCGTTTCTCGATGACCGCAAGTTTGCTTTCATTGACGGCAGTGATGGAATGTTGGAGCTGCTGAGGAATGTAAGCGTAATCGTTCTTAGTAAGAGCATGCGGTTGTCCGGAGAAATCGGCAGTAACTTGGCCTTCGATGACATAAATAAATCGCTCGCATGACGTTGGAAGTTCGCCCAGACACCCACCGGATTCCAGCTCTGCCGTATATTGCGTGAAGGCTGCTCCGATGGCCGGCGCCGCGTGGATGATCGCAGCGGCCTTCCTCATTCCCGGCAATGCGGCGCGAACGAATGTATCCGCGGTAAATACCGCATGATCCTGCCGTCGAACGCTTCTTGTTACTCCGAATTGATGCATAGCTGATCAGAACCGGTTTGGTGGTTCAGAATATTGAAGAACTCCACACGGAATTGCAAGCGCCGGTTGCCGGCTCTACCGTCTGACCTAACGGCGCGTCAAATTGATAGAATGACATGGGATGCGAGGGGCCTAAACCCCTTGTGGCCATTGAATGCGGTAGGCTGGAAGTATGGTGTTAGAGATTACGAATCCGGAAAGAGATCTTTTATTTGAGCTGCTCGAGTCGGCTCACCGGGAAATGATTCAGGAGATCGATCACACGGATACGCGCGATTTCAGGAAACTGCTGAAGAATAAGCTCGACTTGCTGGAGCGCGTTGGGGCGAAAATCGGGGCAGCACATACGGAACAGACGCTTCATTGAGTCTCGAACGAGGCTATCGCGGATTCGTGTTTCAGGATATAGCCGATTTCATCGAGGCTCTCGAGGATGCACGTCTTCGAGAAGGAGTCGATTGGAAAAGTGACAGTGGGGCCGCCCTGGATCGAAAGTGTTTGGGACGCGAGATCGATCGTTACCGAGGTGCCGGGCTGCAGCAAGCGGTGAGTCTTGGCATCCACAACAATCGGCAGCAGTCCGTTTTTTAGCGCGTTCTGGCGAAAGATGTCGGCGAAGCTGGTCGAGATGACGGCTTTGAAACCGAAATCCACCAGTGCCCANGGCGCGTGCTCTCGCGAGCTGCCGCAGCCGAAATTATTTCCACCGACGAGAACCTGAGAACCGCCNTNAATCAGGGCACGGAAGTCCGGACGGTCGGCAAACAGNTGCTCCCCCAGACCGACNTTATCGGTGACTTTCAAGAAGCGAGCCGGGATGATCTGATCCGTATCGATGTTTTCCTGGGGTATGACGACAACACGCGATGAAATCTTCATAAGACGGTTCCAAACCGGCGCGGATCGGCCACACGGCCCTCGATAGCGCTGGCTGCCGCCGTAAGCGGCGACGCCAGAAGCGTGCGTGCTCCCTTCCCTTGACGGCCTTCAAAATTTCGATTGCTTGTGCTCACAGATACCTTGCCCGCCGGAACGGCGTCGCCGTTCATCGCAATACACATGCTGCAGCCGGCTTCGCGCCACTCTGCACCGGCTTCCTTGAAAATGCGGTCGAGGCCTTCGGCTTCGGCCTGCCGCTTCACTTCGTAGGAACCCGGCACAACGAGCATGCGAACCCCGCTGCTTACTTTGTGCCCGCGAATCACCCGGGCAGCACTGCGCAGATCCGAAAGCCTGCTGTTCGTACAGCTTCCTATGAACACAACGTCAATTGGATGTCCGGCCAAAGCCTGACCGGGTTCCAATGCCATGTACTTCAGTGCCGCCGCATCGGCTTCGTTCTCCGGTTTCGGAACGCGGGCCGAGATTGGAATGCTCATCGCCGGATTCGTTCCGTAGGTGATCATCGGTTCGAGCGCCGAAACGTCTATAGTGACCGTCTTGTCGAAGTGAGCGCCTTCATCGCTGGGCAGCTTTTTCCATCGGGCGAGCGCGTCATCCCAGTCTTTCCCCTTTGGAGCGAATTCGCGGCCGGCCAGATACTCAAATGTGCGGTCGTCGGGTGCGATCACACCGGCGCGCGCCCCGGCCTCGATGGACATGTTGCAGATGGTCATGCGCGCGTCCATATCGAGAGCGCGAATCGCGGAGCCGGCGAATTCGAAAACGCATCCGNTTCCACCACCTGTTCCGATTTGACCGATCAGCGCAAGGATCATGTCCTTTGCCGTCACGCCCGGCTGGAGCTGTCCATCAAACTGAACGAGGAAATTTTTNGATTTGCGCTGCAGAAGGCATTGGGTCGCGAGGACCATCTCGACTTCGCTCGTACCGATCCCGTGAGCAAGCGCGCCGAACGCGCCGTGCGTGGAGGTATGACTGTCGCCGCAGACGATGGTNNAGCCGGGCTGGCTCAATCCCAGCTCCGGACCGATTACGTGAACGATTCCTTGTTTCGGNCTGTTCAGATCAAACAGCGGTACNCCGAATTCGGCGCAATTCGCGGCCAGGGTGCGGACCTGATTGGCGGCCATCTCGTCGAAACCGGAAAGCGACCGGCTCGAGGTCGGAATCGAATGATCCATGGTTGCAAATGTCTTATCGGTGCGGCGGACTTTCAGACCGCGCTTCCTGAGGCCGGTGAAGGCCTGAGGCGTCGTGACCTCGTGGATCAAATGCAGGTCGATATAGAGAATGGCGGGCGCGTCGGTCTCAGCAACGACGACGTGGGAGTCCCAGATTTTGTCGTATAAAGTTTTCATATTCCAACATGTTATTAGCCACAAAGAGGCACAAAATTCACAAAAATATTTTGTGTGTTTTGTGCCTTTTTGTGGCTATTCCCTATCCTATGTCGCATCGGGCATCCGAATATAGTCACACACCAGTTCGCCCATTTCCTTGGTCGAGACGATTCGCTCTTTGGATTTTTCACGGCCTGCCCGGCTCTTCAGATCCGGGGTGCGGTAGCCGCGGCTCAGCACTTTGACAATCGCACGTTCCAGTTTGGTGGCTTCGCGAGGCAGTTCGAGCGAATGTTCCAGCAGCAGCGCTGCCGAGGAAATCGCGCCCAAAGGGTTGGCAATTCCCTTCCCTGCGATATCCGGAGCGGAGCCGTGAACGGGCTCATAGAGTCCAATCTTGCCGCCGATACTTGCGGAAGGCAGCAGGCCCAGGCTTCCGGCGAGCATTGAGGCCTCATCGCTGAGGATGTCTCCGAACATGTTGTTCGTCAGGATGACATCGAATTGCGCAGGCTTTGCGATCAACTGCATCGCGCAGTTGTCCACGTACATGTTCTGAAACGCGATATCGGGAAATTGTTTCGCAACTTCNCCGCACGTTTGCCGCCACAGCACTGAAGCTTCCAGCACATTCGCCTTATCCACCGACGTAACCCGCCGCCGCCGGTGGCGCGCAAGCTTGAACGCGACTCGAGCAATACGCTGTATTTCGTCGCGCGTATAGATTTCGGTATTGAATGCNTGCGTCTCGTCAAGGCCGCGCGGCGAACCGAAATAGATTCCACCGAGCAGTTCACGGACGATCATCAGGTCGACTCCGCGAACAGAATCGCGGCGAAGGGGCGAACTGTCGACCAAAGCTTCGAAAACACTGACCGGCCGGAGATTCGCGTAATTGCCCAGCAGCTTTCGCAANTCGAGCAGCCCGTTTTCGCATTTTTTCCCGGGCGGCAGATGATCGAACCTGGGATCACCGACAGCGCCAAGGAAAACCGCGTCCGACGTCAGGCAAACNTCTTGGCTAGCTTTTGGCAGCGGTTCGCCATGACGTTCAATGGCAACGCCGCCAATATCGGCCTCGACATACTCGAATTCGTGATTATGCTCGCCGGCAATGACGTCCAAAACCCGGCGAGCTTCTCGCAGCACCTCCGGGCCGACTCCATCACCCGGCAGCCACGCTATGCGCGCTTTCATGTATCGAAATCAAATCCTGATCTTCAACCCTTTTTTTACTGTCGGCGACTTCGAGGAATTTGACATACGCCCTTTCGAGCTGCTCTCGAGTGAGCGCGTATCCAAGCTCGCGATACCGTGCTTCGAGCGCGTGGCGGCCCGAATGTTTCCCCAGCACAATCATGCTTCGCGGCACACCGACATGGTCGGGCGACATGATTTCATAAGTGACGGCGTTCTTGAGCATGCCGTCCTGATGTATTCCCGCCTCGTGAGCGAATGCATTCTCACCGACGATCGCCTTATTCACCTGAACCTGTTTACCGGTAAGCTGGCAAAGCAACTGGCTGGAGCGATATAACTCCTGGGTCTTCACGCCGGTCGTGACGTTGTAATAGCGCTTTCGCGTATCCAGCGCCATGACGACCTCTTCCAAGGCCGCGTTTCCGGCACGCTCGCCGATCCCGTTGATCGCGCATTCGACCTGGCGGGCGCCATTCTCAATTGCGGCAAGACTGTTGGCAACAGCCAATCCAAGATCATCGTGGCAGTGCGTGCTGATCGTGATGCGATCGGCATTCTTCAAGCGCTCCCGCAGTGTACGAATGAGCTGTCCATATTCCGCCGGCGTTTGATAACCAACCGTATCCGGCACGTTGACAATCGTCGCGCCCGCATCAATCACCGCATCGAAGATCGTACACAGGTAATTGATTTCCGTGCGGCCGGCATCCTCGGCAGAAAATTCGACCTCGTCGCACACCTTGCGCGCGCGCTCGACAGCCTTGACGGCAATATCNAGAGCTTCACCACGACTCTTGTTCAGCTTGTACTTCAGGTGAATATCGCTTGTCGCCAGAAATGTATGAATGCGCGGATGCGCGGCGCCCTCCAGCGCCTGCCAGCAGCGATCGATATCCGGGGGCACGGCGCGAGCCAGCGCGGCAATCGTTGTGCTGCGAATCTCGGCAGCAATTTTTTTCACCGCCTCAAAGTCGCCTTCCGAGGCGATCGGGAATCCCGCTTCGATCACATCCACCTGCAGGCGTTCAAGCTGCCGTGCCATCTTCAGCTTCTCTTCGACGTTCATACTGAAGCCGGGAGCCTGTTCTCCATCTCTCAATGTCGTGTCGAAAATGATGATTCGGTCCATCTGTTTCTCCTTTTATTAGCGTCGGGCCCACCGTCCAGATCGTTTCGGTACACCGCCTTCTGTTGATGCTGCGCGCTATCGCGCTTGCGCTCCGCGCGGCGGCCTCATTACTACTGGCCGCCCCCCACGCCTCTTCTAATGCGCAGTCGCATTAGCCTGCCGGTCAACCCAAGCACTCCCAAGAATTCCTTGCAGAAAAATGCGCTGAAAAGTCCTGACNATCTCCTCGCGTGTGCTCGAGCCCGATGTCTTGTACCACTGATAAGTCCAATTCAACATTCCAAGCAGCGCATACGCCGCCAATTTCGGATNCACGTCCTTCACGTTGTACTTCTTCGTGACGTCGGCGATGATGCCGGCGGCCATCCGGACATATTCNTTCTTGCGCCGGTTGATCCTGGACCGATCGGAAGCCGANAGCGTCCTGCACTCATGAAGAAGACCTGTCACNTCGAGATTGCGCTCTTCAAGCACCAGGCGCAGATGGAGATCGATCATCGTTTCCAATCGCTCGAGAGGATCGGAAATTCCCGCGAGCGGCCGGATGACATACGCTTCGGTCAGATCCAGACCATAATCGAGCACGGTATACAGCAAACTTTCTTTGCTCGAGATGTGGTGATAAAGACCCGCCTTGGTGAGACCCGCCGCCGAGGCCACATCACTCATCGAAGTATTGTCGTAGCCTTTGCGGTGAAACACTTCCGCGGCAACCTCGAAAACCCGGTTCCGGGTGAAATCGCCGTTCCCGCTTTGCCGTTTTTGCCGCTTTTCACGCATACAGAGTCCACCTACCGACCGATCGGTAGGTTAACCTTGTACGCCGATTAAGTCAATGGGGAAATGTGGGAAACAGCCACAAAAGGCACAAAACACACAAAAGAGATCAAAAACACGCGCAAGGTGTAAATTCGGCCGCCCAGCCGGTCACGTGCTTCGACGATGGTTACGCGGATATCGGCTCGCACAAGCCGCTGCGCCGCGGCCAGACCCGCGGCGCCTCCGCCGATGATCAGCACCGATATGGACCTGTCCTGGCCGTCCACAGTCCGATCATCCCTCCATACTCTGAAATTGAAGCTGTAGCGGGGATGNTTCGGCCTCGCCGCGACAGTATTTACCGGAGGTCCCAATGAAGGCTTTAAAATCGATGGCACTCACTCCGTACCATGCTCAGCCGGTTTGGTGTCACCACTGCTGCATCCGGATCGCTCCCTACGATCCAAGAACAGTGGCCCACGGAAAGGATTACCACCGGGATTGCTATGCCAAGGTCTTGCATGCTCAGGCCAAGAGTAAGAACTAGCGGGACGCGGAACAACTCAAGACGAGCAACTGTAGCGGCGG
>JGI25382J43887_10000721_pt1 | contig 12047 bp, 10 predicted proteins | sample GraSoi013_1_40cm_3_FD_43887 | JGI IMG/M metagenome (IMG submission 43887) | reverse complement strand
ACTGCTACTGCGTGAGCTTCTGTCTTTTTCTTGCCCTGCATTTCGATGTACTTCTTGGCGTTGTCCCAAGCTCCTCCGCTGTTTGCCAAGTGGTATGCTAGGAACAACCCGCTTACTACTGCACCCATTAGCACGCCGGCCACCGCAGTCGGGCCAAGCAGCACGCCTGTTATGATTGGCGCGGCCACCGTTACAAGCGCAGGCTTCCACAGCTCCCTGAGGCTTGCGGTAGTCGCAATATCGACGCACTTTGCATAGTCGGGTGTAGCCTTGCCGTCCAAGATCCCCGGTATATCCTTGAATTGCCTCCTCACTTCGTCAACCATCTTCGAGGCAGACCTGCTGACTCCTGCGATAAGCAGGCTCGTAACAAAGAACGGAATAAGCCCACCGATGAGCAGCCCGATGACTAAACCTACGTCGGACAGGGAATATTCAAAGGTCATTGACGGAAATATTTTGTTAGCTTCGTGCTGAAATGCCTGTATCATGGCAAGAGCTGCGAGCCCAGCGCTAGCGATTGCAAAGCCCTTCGTGATTGCCTTTGTTGTGTTGCCAGCTGCATCTATCTTGTCCGTTATCTCGCGGTTCTCATCACCCATGCTTGTCATTTCCACTATGCCGCCAGCGTTGTCGCTGATTGGCCCGAACGCGTCTATGCAAAGCACAATGCCTGCAAGGCTGAGCATGGCCATAGCGGCCATCGCCGTGCCGTAAATGCCCATGAGCGGGTCCTGCGTTATTCCAAATGTGATCCCGTAAGAAATTCCGAGTACAACTATTATTGCAAGCATGAATGGACCGGTCGACTGCATTCCCTTGACGATCCCGGTAAGTGTGTTTGAGGCGTACCCCCACTTCGTCGAATCTGCTATCTCCCTTACTGGCTTGTACTTATAGTTGGTATAGTAGTCGGTGATTTTCTGTATTACTGGAACGAGTATAACTCCAACGACTGTCGTTGCAAAGAGCGCGTATGACAGCACATTGTAGCCCAAGAAAGTGGTAGTGAAGAAAAAATTGAGTGCGATCGCTATTGCAGCGCTCACGATAAATGCCACGTCAAGTGGCTTCATCGGGTCTGTAATTTTTCTTGAAGTAATTGTCATTGCGCCAATTATTGACGCTATCAATCCTGCTGCCCCGATAAGCATTGGGTATATGATAAGTGGGCTAACTTCAATCCCGGCTAGTGATAGCGTTGTCGGTGCAAATCTGTCGCCCCCTATCGCCTGAACTGATGCAGGGACTATGAGCGCGCCAAGAAGCATGGCCGCAAGTGCGGTGACAATGTATGATTCGTAAACATCAGAGCCCATTCCAGCCGCGTCGCCAACATTGTCGCCCACATTGTCTGCGATGGTAGCCGGGTTTCTTGGGTCGTCTTCTGGTATGCCCGCTTCAACCTTGCCTACTAGGTCGGCGCCAAGATCCGCTGCCTTTGTAAATATGCCTCCGCCTGCTCTGATGAATAGTGCAATCAGGCTAGCTCCAATGCCTACACCGGCTATCATGAGCGGGTTAGGAAATACGAAAAACAATATTGTAATCACAATGAGTGCCATGGCCGGGACCGAAAGGCCGACAGTCGCGCCACCTCTGAATGCAGTTGCAAATGCAGGCCCCAGTCCCTTATGTGTCGCCTGCGCTGCCCTTACCGCGGCTTTGACAGTTATCTTGAGCGAAATGAGGCCGGCAATGGCAGACATCGCTGCACCCACTGCAAATGCTATACCGTTTGAAAATCCTGAAGCAAATGCAATTATTATTGCGAGGGCAACCGCTACAGGTATAACTATCCTAAATTCGCGCCTCAAGAAAGCCTGAGCGCCTTGTCTTACTGCAACGGAAATTTTCATCATTTGTTCTGTTCCGCTTTGTTGCCTGCTAACCCACCCAGCGAGCGCGGCTGCAACTCCCATCGATGCTATAGCTGCACCGATCGGAAGTATTTCTTCAAATGTCATATAACGAAAAACCGTGCCCTAGACTGCATATATAAATTGTAGGAAAATGATTCGAAAACAAGAGGAGAATTAGAGCGCCTTGAACTGTTCGCTCCATCGCATATAAGCCCTTATCATATCGATGCTGACTGAAGGTTTTCTGTTCTTTAACATCTCTTTAAAGTCGATCATGTTGATCGCCCTAGGATTGGCACCGGCTTCCATAGCTCTTCCACTCTCAAACAACTCGTTTACGACCCTTAGCTGGACCGACTGGCAAATGTCCTTGATGTCACTTGCGCTGTAGCTTTCGCTCACTTTGGCAAGCTCGTCTACCCTGAGCGCACCTTCTACGTTGAGCGGAGCGGAGTATTGCGTGAAAAGGTTTGTCCTTGACGCGACATCGGGCAAGGTTACATAGATTCGTTTTTGGAACCTTCTCAGGAATCCAGCTTCAAGGGTCCATGGCTTGTTGGTCGCACCAATGACGTATAATTGTGATTCCTTGCTCTTGCTGTTGATNCCGTCCATTTCTGTAAGGAACTGGTTCTTGACCCTGACNTCACCTCCAACTTCGCTGTTGCGAGTGCCCAGAAGTGAATCAATTTCGTCGATGAACAGAAGAACTGGCACACCCTCGCTTTCGTTCAAGCTGCGGGCCATCTTGAACAATTTTGCAATATTTTTTTCAGCTTCCCCAAGCCACTTGCTCATCATGGACGCTGCGTCGACATTGATGAAGTAGCCGTCAATTTCTGCGGCCGCCGCAGCTGCTAGCAGAGTCTTGCCGCATCCTGGAGGACCGTACAGCAGTATTCCGCGTGGCCAGCCAAGCGGGAACAGGTCTGCCCTTTTCATCGGATAAACAATAGATTCTCGAATGGCCCTCTTGGCGTCTTCTAGCCCAATAACTTCGTTCCAGCTTACTCTTGGCTTTTCCTTCATTACCAGNTCGTCAAAGTCGGCCTTTAGCGTTTCCACGTTGGCTGACTTGCTGCTAGGTGACGATGCGGCAGACCTGCTTCCATGCCCGTTTGAAGGTTCCTGCTTGGTATTGTCAATTTGGGTTGGCGTCGGCCGCTCTTCTTCCAGCCCGTGTGACATCTGGAGAGCCTTGATCCTGTTCTGGTAGGCACTTGCCCTTTCCATGTAAACCTTGTTTAATTTGTAATCAGGATAGATCTGGACCAGCTTGACCAGCGCTTCTATTGCGCGCTGGTACGACTGAATTGCCATCCCCCGTGACCCCTGAGAATCCAGCCGGATTGCCTCGGCTGCATATTTGCTAGCGCTATTTTCCAGTTCCTGTGGTGCAAGACTCATAGTTACAGTTCAAGGCTGAATTGGTTCTGACTTTGAATTACTTGTGTGTAAATCTATGTTGCCTAGCCAACAAAATTATTTGCACCTTACGCCGGAACTCTTTCCGACTCGTCCACTTTCTTCTCTTGTGCTAGCCCGGCCTCTTCTTTCACCTCATCTCTAGTTGAATTGACATTGCCCGCGGCTAATGCTACGGTTACTTCGGCGAGGATCGCCGGCTCTATCTCATGCCTCAAATCCACGGCATGCCCCCCAGACAGCTTGGAAATCGCGTGATGTATTTCTTCGAGCGCGGCCTCGGCCGCCGGGACCATCTGTCCGATGTCATCCTTTATCTCGCTGACAGATGACGCGGCGCCTTCGATTATCATAATAAAGTCTTCCAAGTAGCGGGTTGACTCAATCTTTTCCGACATCTCATGCAGTATCATTTCGCCATTTTTCACGAGCTCAAGCATCCGGGTCATCTCCTGGCAGCTTTCGCTCTTGCTGTTCGCGCTAAGGATAAAGTTGATCCGTGATTCGAGCCTTGACCGCAATATGCCCATTGCGTAAGCGTTTCGCTGGAGGCTTGCGAGCGCAGCGTTCGCTCTCTCTTTTACAGAACCGTTCTTCTTGAACAGCAATTGCTATTCTAGCCTTAGTATGGAAAAATAACGAAAAACTACACAGTCAAAAGATGTTGGCATTTTGCCTGCCATAGCTTGCCTAGTCGGCCCAGCCACTAGCCGCCCTAGGCAAGTTTCTGTGGCATTGCCGGCAAGTCTGGAATGCCGGGTAACTCGTCTTTCATCTTTTGTTCTACTACCTTCGATGCTTCTTCTATGAGGCGCACGGCCTCTTCGTTTGCCGTCTCAAAGTTAATAGTGTAACCTCCAACCTGGCCGGCATCGACGAGTATCCCGCTGAGGAGCTCAGATATGATGCCAAGTTCCTCTTCCATCTCTGGCACTCGCGAAGTCAGGGCCGACCTCAGGTTCTTTACAACTGCCATAGCAGGGCTTAGCACTATTACAAGGTCGCCAAAGTCAGAAGCTGATGACAACTTTGCGATAAGTTTCTCGAGTGCGACGCGCGACATGAAGACGATCTTTGAAACCTGTCTTGCCCTCGCAAGGTCCGACGAGAGCACTGCCGAGTACTGAGCGTTGTTCTCCTTTATCGAACTTACCAGTTTGAGGAAGACCTCCTCATCCTTTGACTTGAGCAAGGTATGGAGCTCCTCAAGCCGGGCGATCTGCAGCTCTATCTTTTTCTGAACCGCATCAAGCCGTGGTTTTAGCGGCCCTCCTGGTTTGGGAGGCGAAACGGATTGATCATCGTTATTGAGTATTGACTCGGATTTTACCCATCTTGAATTCATTCTGGCTTTGAATATGACCCTTGAAATAATACCTGTCATGTGCCGGAAAGTTTTGTAACTGCGGTAACAACCATCGACAGTAACAGCTTAGCATTTTTTCGAGCTTTGACGCAATCTATTTGACCAATCATTTTACCTTCATTTTCTATTTTGAAATGATGTGCTTACTGATAGTAATAACGATCTTCCAGGCAGTCTTGAAGAATTTGGGCTGTCAAAGTATGAAGCAAGGGCGTACCTTACAATGACGGGCAAGGGCTCGCTTGCAGCAAGTGAGATTGCCTATTATGCAAACCTGCCCCGGACAAAAATCTACCAGACAATAAAAAAACTGGAGAAAAAGCGGCTGGCAGTCATCTCGAAGCAAAAACCGCTTATCTGCAGCGCGATTCCTCCGGAGGAGGCGTTTGCCGAAATAGTGAACCTCCACGAGCGCAGGGTGAAGAACATGAGGAAGATTATTGATCGCTTGCAAAAGCTAAACGATGAGGGCCAACGCCCCAAGGGTTCTGAGGAGCGGCGGTACTTCATCCTTGACGCAAACTCGGCCCTGGAAAAAATAGGAAGCCTGATAGCGGGATCTCGTTCGTCAATCAGTGCAACTCTGGACCCGTGGGGCCTGAGGCTTATTTCGCAGTGCAAAACCTCGCTTGTAAAGGCGGTCACGTCAGGCGTCCGAGCGCGGTTCATACTCGGACCGCAATGCATTGGAAGCGAAAACCTTTCCCAGCTACCAGAAGCGATCGATCTTCGGACGGACGAAGTGTCTTCCAACTTGATAATAATCGATGCAACGCACATGATATCTGTCGACAGCAGCAACGGAAAAGCCGCACTTTTCTCATTGACTGATTCGTTTGGTGCCTTACACTCCAGAAACTTTGAGGAGGCGTGGGGCCGGGCAGGTGAACTAAAGTATTTGCTGGGCACAGAGCCGTTGGTGGCTGCAAAAGCGGTCGAACTTGCAAGGATTGTGGAGAACGGGCTTTCGCTCACGATGTTAGAATACTCAGTTAGCGGCAAGGACATGCCGGCCGAGCTTGTGCAGGATATTGACGAAAAGTATGGCTTGAAAATTTCAGAGATGAGCTCTGGAGAAGTGATGGATCTAATCGATTCCGCCCTTAAGATAAGCTGCCTCGGCAGCTTGAAGCACGACAGGAGCAACAATATCCTAAGCCTCCAGTCAAAAGTAGAAAGCAAGCATGTCCTCCCATGGGCGCTGGTATTGGGGTCATACTTCAGACATGCAGGTAACGAACCCCGGATAATGCAACATGGCAAAAATGCTCATCTGGTTCACCTGCGGCTCTCAAAGCCAATTGCATGAATTAAATATCGAGCTTGCTNATGANAGCTAGTGCGCGCGATCACAATAATCGCAATTGTTGCAGCAGCGGCNGCCGGGATTATTGCCGGAACCATCCTGTACGTCACCCCTCTAACTCGCGCAACCAGCGAGCATGAAAATCAGCAGCAAGGACCTGTCGCGAGTGGGACGAAGCCGAGCAACAACGGCTACCGGCAGGTTAGCATAGCTGTAAACGGCGTAGAACTTGTGACTGACATTGCGGAGACTAACGACCAGAGGACAGTGGGACTGGCCGTCAAGGACACCCTCAACGAAAATGAGGCGATGCTATTTGTCTTCAGCACAGAGTGGACACACTCGTTCTGGATGAAGAACATGAAGTTTCCTATTGACATCATCTGGCTTGACGCTCACAAAGAAGTGGTCCATATCGAGCACAGCCTGGAGCCATGCTTACCAGATTCAACCTGCCAGACGTATGAGCCCAACGTTGACTCGCTTTACGTGCTAGAGACCGTGGCCGGCTTTGCACAGAAATACAATGTAACTGAAGGCACTCTGGTAGAGTTTGACCTGGATTAGGGCGTGTGTCTGAACAGTCTGACCAGTTTTGCCATCGAGTTTATCGCCACAAAGAACGTGCCCCATGCAACCAAAGAACTGGCCATAGATGCCTCATAAGGCTGGGTACCGGCTTGGAGCAGCCCGTACTGCATCAGGACCCTAGTTATCGAGAATATGACCTCAGAGACAGAAAAGGCGGCAAAGAGCTTCTTTAGGTCCTGCCTTATCCGGTGCGAATCGCGCCTGCCGGTCGCTGGGTTGACGTACTTGCTCCGATTGTCAACATAGAATAACGCTGCAAAGACCGGAATGTAGACGCCATATTCCACTGCGAGCGCGACCAGAGAATTTGCGAAGTCATCGCTGTCATAATGCGCATAGACCTGTGACGCATAGGCGCTTGCAAAAAAACCGCCAGCTCCGGAAATTATCAGGTTCCTATTGAAGAGTATAGCGTCCTTGTATTTGCTGAAAAACCCGACAGTCCTGGTCATAGTAGAATTTCTGGTGACTTTTGATATTAAGACTATTCGGACTGTTCTTCGTCGTTCTCGTCTTCTTCCTCAGCAGCCACTTCAACCCTTTCCTCCATCTTTTGCACCTTCCTCGCGAACACTAGGTACGTCGTGTGCCCTATCATCCTCATCGATGGCCGGGTCATCCCCTCTCTTGCCTCCATGTTGCGGATTAAGAGTTCCACGCAGTCAATGTCGGCATAGCCACTTTTCTTCAGCTCCGTCGCCGTTTTCTCAATCTGATTCATCGTTGGGCAGATGGCTACAAACGCGCCGCTGCCTTTTAGTGCATCGTGCACCCGATCCAGGACTGTCCATGGGTCACCAAGGTCGACGATAGCGACATCAGCATCCCTTACTTCAACACCCTGGTGTGGGTCGTGCTCATTTAATGTCACATACTGCAACATGCCAGCCTTATCCAAGTTGCGCCTTGCTATCTCCATGAATTCCGGATTGACGTCAAAACTGTAAATGTGTCCATCTGGCTTGACTATGCTAGCCATGAATGTCGCAAGAGCGCCGCTGCCTGTACCAACTTCAAGTACTTTAGAGCCGTTTTTGAGGCCTGTGCGAGCAGCAATGTATCCAAGGTCCTTTGGATAGACAATCTGAGTCCTGCGCTCCGACTTCATGATAAAATCGTGAATGGTGGGCTCTATGAGAAAGATGAGTTTGCCCTCAGTCGTCCTTACGGCAGATCCGAACTCCATGCCAATTGTGGCAGAAATGTCTATGATGCCCAGGTGTGTGTGGAGTTTTTTTTCCTGCGTCACCTTGGTAAGCCACTTCTTGCGTGGTGTGTGGAACAGCAGCACGTACGAACCTTCCTCGATTTTGCCCAAGATACAAGCGCATAGCAATCCAGAGGGGATAAAAATGAATCTAAAAGGGTAAACCTTCTGGTTCCTACTTGCACAATAATTAACTAATGCCCGAGCTGGCACTGCCCTTAATGTCTTGTAGGGGCCTTTGTACAACGCACCCAAACTGTATGCCGGTGAAAAAGATCGACTACTCGAAGGGGATGAAGGTGTGCATCACCTGCGACAGGACCATATTCACGGGACTACAAAACTATCACTGCCCGTGCTGCAACAAGAACCTGCGCACAAAGCCGCAGTACTATTGCGAAAATAGCAGGGCTGCAAAAGAGTCTATGCTGCGCCCCCACTGACTACATGCGTTCAAGCGCGAATATGCCGAGGACGTTAAGCGCATTTCTCAAGGCGATACCAAACGCCTTGACAAGGGCAAGGCGCGCCATTCTAACATCTGCATTTCCTTCCTTTAGTACAGGCACCTTTTCATAAAACAAATTGAATGTCGTCGCAAGGTTGTACGCATAGCGCGCAAGCGACTTGGGTGATAACGATTTTGCAGCGTCTTCGACGACGAGGTCGAGCTTGGCTATCTCTTTTATCACGGCTATCTCTGCCTCACGAGTCAGGAGCTGAAACTGGGAATCATTGTTGATCGTCTGGCCTGACTTTTCCAGTATGCGCTGCGAACGCGCATAAGCATACTGCAGGTATGGGCCGGTATCGCCTTCGAGGCTTAGCGTCTCCTTAATGTCAAACGTGATTATCTTGTCAAGGTCCTGCTTGATCATACTGTAGCGTATCGCGGATACTGCGATCTCTTCAGCTATTGTGTTCAGCTCGCGTTCTGAAAACCCAGGGTTTCTTTTCTTTACTTCCTCATATGCCTTTGAATGCAGCGTGTCAAGCACATAGTCGGCGTTGACATAGATGCCCTTCCTGCCGGACATGTGCATGGACTGCCTGTCGCCTATGTCCATTCCAAAAATCTTTGCAGTGTCTGAACTTAGGGTCACTGCTTCATAGCCGAGATGGAAGTATTCACGCGTGTGAACCCCGATCTTTGAGAGGACCTGCGATACTATCCGCTGTAACCGGGCTTGCCGTGAGTCGATAATTGTTATCACCCGCTCGCCCCTGTTGAATTCCCTTTCCATGACGGATTTGTCATTAAGAGTAGTACGGTAAAGCATCGAACCATCCCACTGCTTTTCAAATTCGACATAGGAAAACGGATCGTCTACAAGCCCAAGCTTCCACGCAGCATAGGGTATATCTTTTGCAATGTACGTTGCAGTGCCATCGCTCCTTACTAAGACCTTGTCCTCTTCATCTTTTGCCTCTATGACCCAGCACCCCTTGTTCTTGCCTTCCTCTTCAAAATGAGTAATCTTGTTTTTCTTTAGCAGCTCAAATGCCTTGCTCCACAAGTTTGACATTACGATTTGCGACTCAAAATTCAGGAGGTCGTAGCGCGCTTTCATCCGCCAACATGTTTTCAATTGTTCATCCAGAACCCGCATGGTAATTTCGGCAGCAAAGCGGGCGATCTCGGACTTGCCTTCTTCTATTTCCTTGAGNACCAGTTTGCGCTTTTCTGCCAGCTGAGGGTCCTTTTCGTACATCTCGTTTATCTTGACGTACACCTCATCGCCGCAGTAGTGNTCAAACTTTNTNCCNTTGGGCGGTTCAACTTCAAAGCCGGCAAATTTGAAGCCCACGACTATATCGGCGACCTGCAATCCTGAATCATCGATGTAATTGAGCACTGTTGTTATGTGGTTGGTAGCCTTCATTATGCGGTAAAGTGCGTCTCCGATTATCACATTGCGCATGTGGCCTACGTGAAGCGCCTTGTTTGGGTTGACGCTCGTATGTTCAATTACAATGTGTCTGCCTTTCCCGGANTCATGGTAACCATATGTCTCNGGGTTCTTGAGCACCTGTGCAAGTGTTGTCGGCGACAGGCGCGCGTAATCTGCCTTGAAGTTGATGTGGCCGCCGGCAGGCTCTGCCGACAAGATATACGTGTCTTTAACTCGCGGCTTGAGTGCTTCAACCAACTCGGTCGCTACTCTGGGTGGCGGTTTTTTGGCCGGCTTGCTAAGGAGGAATGCCACATTGCATGAGAGATCGCCAAATTCCTTTTGTGGAGGCTCGGTTACGTCAAATTCGACTGCAGGGTAGCCAGCGCTTTTGACCGCGTCCCCAACAATTTCTCTTACCTGCTGTATCAAAACGCGGAGTGTCATGCCTTCTCTCCCAAATAGTTGAACGCGACGTAATCTACAGCTTCGGCAAGGCCAACCCCTTCGCNCCCAGCCACCACNTGATCAGCTTTTTTCTTGACGATTTCGTCAGCGTGTCCCAGCGCTATGCTACAGCCACAAATGTCGTACATTGGTGCGTCAGTTTCGCTGTCGCCTATTGCGACTGTGTCTTCGGGGTCTGCCTTGAGCATCTTTAGTGCCTCTACAAGCCCATATGCCTTGTTGACCCCTTTTTCGTTGATGTGAAAAGCGTACTTACTGTCTGAAAGATAAAGCGGGAGACCTTGCTCTTCCAAAATTTTCTGGCCTTCTTTGAGGTCAAATGTGCGGAGCATTACTACTTCAGTCATCCTTGGAAAGACCGGCTTTGCCTGCACACCGTCGATGCTTTTCTTCAGGGCTTCATAGCCTTGCATGCATTTTTCTTTGTTCGCCAATAGCTTATGTTCCTGCGGCGCGATCGTTATCGCGCCGCCGTTTTCTCCCACTGCGATTCTTGTGGTGCCACCAAAAACCGCTAGCACGTACGCTTCGACTGAAGACCTTCCGGTGACATAAATTACATTGTAGCCTAGCCTTTCAAGATAGCGCAGCTTTGCAAGCGCCGGTAGATGAATCGCACCACCCCCATTTTCTGTAAGGGTACCATCAATATCAACCGCGAAAACCTTGATTTTCAAGGGCGGGATTAAAGCAGGGTTTGAACGTTATAAGTGTAGTGAGGTTTATGCCATGTCCATCGAAACTGAACCTTTCAGCATTTCGCGAAATGCTGCAATATCTTGCGGCGTTATAATGGTGGCTGTTAGAGGAGCGATCGCTGGGGCTTCGGGGATCTCTACCATAGGCGCTGCAGGCACCTTTTCAGCCGGCTTTACTTTGCCCGGCCCTCTTATCCTTCTATCAGTCAGCGACTTTTGCTTCTTGATGTCTACCTTGATCTTAAAGCCGTACTTGCCCCGGTTGCTCCACTTGTCTACTTCGACAATGTCGCCGGTGCCGACGAGCCTATCTCCTTCGGCCGTTACGACCGTAAAGTCTGTCCTATCGCCCGCCTTTATTGTCGATATTTTTTCGTAAAAATGCTGCCAGTCAAGAGGGTTTGTGATGAGCGCTTGTACTGTCAGCATGTCGCCAACTGAAACTTCCTTGATGTAGCTTGACAGAATTTCAATGTTGCAAAGCTTCGCGTACATATCAAAGTAAAGGTGCTTCTAGCTTAAATAACTTTTGGAAAAAGATACACTATTTTGAAATAAGCTTGGCTTAATTTTACACTTGTATAGATAATGTAGCAAATTGTAAGATTTAATATAATTTCTAACGAAAGACGTCGTTCGTGATTTCATCCGGACGCCATGTGAAACATGAGCAATTCAGACGCATTCAGGCTAATCAGGGTTTTGTCATGTTTAGTGATGTAACTTTTCCTAAACAATGGCGCGAACGGATGTAGTAATGAATTCATTTTGCACAAGATTCAAAGACATGGAATCAGTTACAGGCCGATTGAAAAAGTCACTTATTCTTACAATAGTTGGAATTATTGTAGTAGCTGTTAGAACATTTGCCTTATCTCAGCCAAGAGAGCTTGTCAATCCCATTTCAGTCACTACGGACAAATCATATTATCAAACTGGAAATCCGGCAACCATAATGGTGACTATTCATGTCAAACCGCAGGTCCACAAGGAAGGAGAACGGGGGCCAGACTCAGGCTGGCAAATGTGATTATTGGTGTAAGGAGTGTTTGAGCAAAATTACTTACAAAGGCTGACAAATGCTATGTTTCATATACAGGCTCTCATGTGAATGAAAATAGGGCCCGTCGCCTAGTCAGGACAGGGTGCTGTTCATCTTTTGCAAAAAGAGAGCACAAGCCTCCGAAGCCAGTTGTCGTGGGATCGAAGCCCACCGGGCCCGCTATCCTTGC
>JGI25382J43887_10000720_pt1 | contig 12048 bp, 15 predicted proteins | sample GraSoi013_1_40cm_3_FD_43887 | JGI IMG/M metagenome (IMG submission 43887) | reverse complement strand
GATCTTAACCCATTCCAATCTGAATACTTCCATCCAGTCACACATCCAGGGGATAGAGACGAGATCGTCGCTGGTGGACCTTGTGTCATCATAGCTACGTCCGGAATGCTCGAAGGTGGACCTGCCATCGACTACTTCCGGCGTCTAGCGCCCGACCCTAGAAACACGCTAGCTTACGTCAGCTACCAGGTTGAGGGAACTCTCGGCAACAGAATCAAGAACGGTCTAAAGGAAGTATCTCTCTTCGGTCCTGACGGCAAGATAGAGATGGTAAAATGCGATATGCGGGTCGAATCGATAGAAGGATTCTCGGGCCACTCAGATCGCAACCAGCTTCTGGGTTTCATAAAACGAATGATGCCCAAACCCACAAGAATAATCGTCAACCATGGGGAGCGAAGAAAGTCCGAACTGTTCGCCCAGAACGTCAATCGAATCTTCGGAATCAAAACAGTCGTGCCAGATGTTCTAGAATCGCTTAGACTTCGCTAGTTGCTTCCGGGCAGAGTCTCTTTCTGCAATGAGACCGCAGGGATGGCAGTTTCAGAGCCCGCGGTTTCCCGGCGCCAGATCTTTACACCAGGCGGAGTGATTACAATGCGCTCCTCCCCGAGCCTTGCGATGTCGCCACCAATCGACTTTACGTGGTCCGTCAATTCTGTTATCGCGAGCTTAGTCTCGTCAACACTCTTCCGCGCCAATGGAGTAATTCGGACGATCAGTATGTTTCCAGTCCGAATCTCTGTCTTGATAGCTTCAACATCATCCAGTTCCTGCAACGGAAGCGCTTTCACGTAGAGAGTAGAGTGCGCCATATGAAAACATCAAATCATGATATGATAATACGTTTCTCAAACCCGCTGCCAGAACGACTTTAAACTTTGCCTGACCAAATTCGAGACAAATCATCAACTTCCAGAATGCGAGGGCGCCTGGGACTTTATTGTCTCCCACACGGGATCCCCAACGTAATGGACATTCAGAATCACTTTCCCCTTCTTTGTGGCAGCCAAAGCTTCCGAAGCAAGCAGTGATCTTCCGACCGACAAGAATTTACCGTGCTTCTCGTCGATGATGACGACTAGCTCCTTCTCACCAAAACTGCCCTCGACTTTTCTGATTCCCGGTGCCATGATATCAGCTCCACCTACTACATGGGGAACCGCGCCCATGTCTACTGTAATGCGGGGCATCTTTTCCAAAGCAACCGTATTCGTCAACACTGGAACAAACTGTCCCTCTCTCTTGAACGCGACCGGGAGCCCGTCGACAAAAATGACTTCCGAACTCTTCACCATCTCCGTTTCGACGCGAGATTTGCGGGACAGATATTCGAAACCGGGAATCTTGTTCAAGTCTTCAATCAGAGGTTTGGAATCCCGATCTTTCAAGATAGTTCTGTTTGGCAAATCGATTCAGTTTCTTCTACGACAATCTTTAAAAGTGTACAAACGCCGTGACACTTACTTCCCCCAGTTGAATCTCGAATGTCTGACGTTGCTGCAAAAATCTTTGAAGAGAGTCTAAACAAAGTCGTTCTCGTCCAGCTGAAAGGGGGACGAAGCGTAAGGGGAAGACTGTACAGTTTCGACCAACACATGAACTTGGTCCTGGAAGAAGCTGAAGATGTTACCAATTCTGATGCGACAAAAAAACTAGGAACGATCATTGTACGAGGTGACAACGTGGTTTTAGTGTCACCACCGCCAAAAAGGTAACCGCCTAGTCTAGAAGGCCAATTATCTCCGGGTTCCGCTGAATCTGTCCATAATCCCACCTAATTCGGCACCTCCGACCAACGAGTAAATCTGAGATTGCGACGATTTCTGAAAATCTTAGCTGGCAAACGGATGGTGGATGCAGATAGGTGAATTCGCGATTCTGACGCCGGTTGCATTACTGGAGGAATTCCTGCGGTCATCACAAAATGCGAATCCGGCAACGCACTACGTCCCTCATTCCTACAAAGGTTAAATAGAATCGCTGGGGCGCGTCCTCGAAAGCGCGTCTGTGACTAAGTTTGATTCGGCGAACGGCCTTCTCGCTCCTAGTTGTCTTAATCACCTCGCTAATCATCATGCCCTATAGCATGCCGCGTGCGGCAGGCTCATCGCCGGGAATGACGCAATTTGTTCAGTTGAATGACCCAGCGATTAATGCTACTGGCTCCCATACAGCCTTAAATTTGACCTATGCCATGACTGATCTATACACTAATTCGTCCAACGGGTTCACCAAATCCAGTCCATTCGTGGGAAACCTAACATGGTTTAGCTCAGTCAACAGAACGGTGGACAACTCTCCTATCCCCGGAACGGACTTTAGGTTCAACATCACGACCTCTAGTGCTATCACTGGATCACAAAACATGAACTGGACCCTCCCAATTCCCAAAGGAGGCTGCTCAACTTGCAACCTGACCATTCTACGGTTTGACTTTCCACAGCCAACATTCACACAAAACCGCGGAAACAACGCAACCTTCGCAGTGTACAACGCTTCCAATCGCATATCCCTGAGTCCACCGACCAACTCGTCCTTGTACTGTCCGCAACTAGTGTTGCAACGATGCTTCGATGCGACGTCTTTCATCGGCTATAATCTTACACTCTCAATCCGGTTCAACTTGAACTTCACCGGTACGGGTCAGCAGTCTATGGACGCTGAATTCGGTGAGCTGATAGTCTTTTCTCCAAACTTCGGCCTTACCTTTACAAACTCTCTCAGTCATACAATGACTCTCGACCCGACGAGCAACACGGTAGCTCACCTAGCGAACCTGCCCCTGAATTATAATCGGACCGTCTCCTACCATCCCCTCAATAAGCCACAGATTGTGAACCACGACTGGACCACGGTAATCATCAGCTATTACTATCCTACTCCCTACACGATTGTTCAGATCAACGCAACGACCCCATCCTACACAGGCTCAGGAAGCCCGTTCGCATTCGACAAGGGGGCCTGCATCAAAAGTGCGTTGATCGACTGCAGCAGCATCTACTCCACATCGTTCGTCTCTCTAAACATGACGAACAACAAAGTGAAAGGAACCGTAACTGTTAACGCGACCAGCGAAAATGCACCTGCAACTTTAAGAACAGTCATCCCAGCATCTCTATCTGGGCCTGTTTCGCCTACGGCTTTCTGGCAGCTGGGCGAAACAATAGGGGTGGAAGCGGCGACCAGCACTCTTGTCGCAACGGGCAGCCTCAACATCACGTTCCGCGATCCCAATGGAGCCTTGACTACGATCCCTCGACGGACAATGGCTCTCAAATCACCAGGCGGCGTGTTCAACTTCACTATCCCCATTTTCGCGCCCTTGGGAAATTGGACGATCGCTTCCACCTTCACTAGCGCCTTTGATCTGGGAGCTAGAAACACGTCGTTTAGAGTTGATCAGATTCAGGTCAGCTCATTCAGCAGCGGCGGTGGCAACACCGGGCTGACCGTACAGGGAAGTCTGACGTACGCGTCAAACAGCTCTGCGGCGATAGGTGTTAGCGGAACCGTCTTTGCCATCGACGCGGGAACACCGACCAACATTCCTGTTACGAATAAGACCGCCGGGGGCGGCGGCGGGCTCTACGTTTCCAATATTACAGTCGTCAATGGTGTGTTCACCCAAGGGCAACCGCTCATTATGATATTCACTATTGTCAATCCGAGTCCAAGTATGGCGTTTAGTGCAAACGTGACGATAGAACACGAATGGCCCGGTTCTCAACCCCATGGAGCGAATGTGACGTTTCCCCTTGGCACCCCTGGGGACGGATTTGGGGACCTACCATTCATTTCAGGTCCACAGGCCTATCAGGCGGCCTTGACTCTGACGGGGCACGGCGTACAGATAGCCTTGACCAGTCTCAGTAATGGGAATCTTGCCTCAAAGAATTTCATGATGAGTGTCGGAACGGACCCTGTTGTCCCTAGCAGACAACACACAGGGCTTTTCAAGATCAGTGTGTCTAGCAAGGCGGGCACGTCCACTTTCTCGGCGAATTCGCTTGAATCCCCTCCTTATGCCTACGTCGTTGGCTTGCCCTTTGTCCCTAGCCGATTCCTAGCATATTCGGCACCGTTCAAGACAGACACAAGTGGAAGCTTCTCACTCACAATAAAATCAGACGCAATCCTCGCGGCGAAGAAACTTGTAGTTTTTGCTCTTGCTGAGGACTCCTCAGGCGTCGTTCTCGTGAATGATGTCTTAAAACCCAGCTTCTTCTCCGACTCGACCATACTGCTATCGAGCATGGACGCGATTGGTGAGGTAGCCGAGAATCAGATGGTCACAGCGACCGTGCATCTGACTAACAACTCAACAAAGCTCACTCAAACCATCAGCGTTAACCTCTACCTCGATTCCAAAGTCGTTGCAGGTCCAACAAGCGTCACCCTCGGTCCCGGAGCTAGTCAACCCATCACTCTATCGTTCAAGGCGCCATCGATTCCTGGACGATACGTTCTCACATTCTCGTCACCCCAGTATAGCGGCCCATTGGCAACCCAAACACTCCAGGTAACAATACTTCAGAGCAACTTGCAAATCCTTATTCCCGCAGCAATAGGCGTCGTGGCTGCTATTATCATCCTAGGGTTCTACCTGGTCAGAAGACAACCTGAGACCATGGAGACGCAAGAAAGGACAAAACCGGCAGGCTCCAAACCTAAGACTCCAGGTTCAGGGAACCCTCCTTCCAAATCCTTAACTTGAACCCAACACCCTTACGAGTTGAAGTCTAGATGGAAGCGGGTCCTAAGGAAGCACAACCGGAAGCCCCATTACAAGAGCCAACGGTGCGTGAGCGAAATCCCGGCGGGCTGTTCTACGAATGCATCAATTGCGGATCTAGACTGACAGCAGACCAATTGGCGATGACGCCCGAGATCAAGTGCCCCTTCTGCGGCTATAGAATTCTCAGAAAAGTCAGGCCGCCCATCGTTAAACACGTGAAGGCCAGATAGAAACAGATACCTCGGCTGTAATTTCGTCCTATCGTTGNTCACGTAAAGCATTATACTGATTCTTGTACATCTCACCGTAGAGCAGAAGTTTGGAGCAGCTAACCACTCAGGTAAGAGACAAGCATAGGCTACTCTCTGAGCTCGCGAGACGCAGAGGCTTCTTCTGGGGTTCCTTCGAAATATACGGGGGTGTAAGCGGCTTCATCGACTTGGGCCCTTTAGGGACTGGTCTCAAGCGAGAAATCGAAGACTCTTGGAGAGATTTCTTCCTTAGACGCCACGGATTCACAGAGATATCGACTCCGATCATAACCCCCGAACGGGTCCTCGAGGCCTCGGGGCACGTCCAGAATTTCAAAGATCCAATGACGGAGTGTACCAACTGTCATCGAAGGTTCAGAGCGGACCAGTTGATCAAAGAAGCCGCAGGGACTGAGACTGAGGGTCTGGATCTGGACCAACTATCCGTCCTACTGAAGCAGGTAAAATGTCCTGAATGTGGAGGAGTCCTCGGGTCACCGCAATACTTCGTCACCATGTTCAAGACGAACATCGGCCCATACGGAGAAGACCCCGCTTACACTCGACCCGAAGCAGCGCAGGGAATATTCGTCGACTTCCACCGGGTACTTGAAGTGATGAGGGAAAAATTCCCGTTGGGCATAGCACAGGTCGGGACGGTGTTGAGGAATGAAATTTCTCCCCGCCAGGGACCCATTCGGCTGCGCGAATTCACAATAATGGACTTCGAACTCTTCTTCGATCCTGAAAGACCAGAGTGCCCCTACATCGACGAAGTTAGGGAAGACAAGCTGTCCATCGTAACAGAGGATACTAGAAAGAAAGGAAGAAGTGAAACCACTAGAATCACAACTGCGGAAGCTCTCGAAAAACGACTCGTAAAGTCCCCGTGGATGGCATATTTCATGTCGCAGTCCGCGCGGTTCTTGGCAAAGCTAGGGATCAACGAGCACTATCAACGATTTTTTGAGAAACTCTCCACGGAAAGAGCACATTATTCTTCTCAGACTTTCGATCATGAAGTGAAGCTTGACAGGTGGGATTGGGTCGAAGTCGCCGGGTTCGCCTACAGAACCGACTTCGACCTTCGCAGTCACATGCAGGCCACCGGAATAGATCTGCGAGTCTTCAAAGCATATGATTCACCGATTGAAAAGAAAGTCCGAACAATCAGGCCGAACCACCAGAAGATACGCCAACGATTCGGAACAGACGCTGGAAGAATCATCAGCCTCCTGGCAAAGGAGGATTTACCTCGAATCCTCCAAGGGAAGAGACGCGGCGAGTCAATCAAAATTGACGCTCATGATATTCCGGCAGAATTCTTCGACACGAAAGAGGAGGTGGTCAAGGAGACCGGAACAAAATTCCTTCCCCACGTCATTGAGCCTAGTTTTGGGGTAGAGAGGCTCGTTTACTCCACGCTAGAACATAATCTCAGAATGAAGGAGGAAAGATTGATTTTGAGCCTACCCTTCGGGATCGCCCCGACACAAGCCGCCGTCTATCCTCTTGTTAACAGGGATGGTCTTGTGGAGAAGGCCCAGAGCGTCCATCGAAGCCTCCTCGAAAGCGGTCTGCGCGTCGAGTATGACGATGGGGGGTCAATCGGGCGGAGATATGCCCGGGCTGATGAAGCCGGCATACCGCTCGGAATTACCGTCGACTACGAGACAATGAAGGACGGTTCCGTCACCCTGCGGGATCGAGACTCGTGGAACCAGATAAGGGTCCAAATCGACGAACTCAAGTCAACGATCGACTCCATTGTCAGCAGCGGATTCCCGGCAAAAACTGGCCAGGCTCGCCGCAACTAGTTTTTATGGGAATGTCGCCTCTTACCTGCAGTAGAACCCCCCGGTGTCGATGTTGACCTTTCCAGTTGAAACCGAAGCTAGCATTAGACGTAGAATCCTGGACATTTGTCGTGATCAGACGAGGAACGTCGTCGAGATAACGCGTGAACTAGCCCTGATGACTGACAGCGTTGGCGATGGCAAGGGCAAAGATGCGAAGGACCACTATCAGAACATGATCAAAATTCTGGACGATTTCGAAGGCACCAAGAAGAAGCTGCTGGAAGAGGTTGCTTCATTCGGAGCCCTATTGAGTAACCGGGAGGACTTCATCCGACTCATCTTCCGGGTAGGCGAGGTGGCCGACTACGCTCAAGGGATAGGCTACCGACTGACCGCGGTTATCGACCGCAGCTGGAAGGTCGACAAGAGATACACCAAACGACTATCCGAACTCATCGGACTCGTTCTCGAAGAAATGTCCAAGATTCGTGAAACCATGATGTCCCTCGGATTCAACCCGACAAAAGCTATGGAACTCTCGAAGGGCGTTGAGGAGACAGAAAGGAAAGTCGACACCGCTTACCGCTCCTTGGACCTAGAGGTGCTTGACGAGAAGATTCCCCTTCGCACACTCCTGTTGATCAGGGACCTCAGCGCTCACATGGAGAATATGGCGGACCTCGGAGTGGACGTTGTGGACCTAATCCGAGTCATCGCTTTGACCGCCTAGTAAGCCCATGAAGACCTCCCTGGCTCAGGATCAAGCCGAACTCATTGGGACAAGACTCATCATCTGGGATTACAAATCAGGTCTCGGAATATACAGATCAGGATTCTTCGGAAAACCAGTAGGCATTCCCAAGCCAAAACCTGACCAGGACTTTGAAGTCCCACTCCTATTAGATCTCATGGAGGGACTTTACCTACTCGAGCACAAGAGAATCGGCGTCATCGACGGACGCAGCAAGAAACCTGTCGGAAAGAGCGTGCTGCTGAAGGCAGCCCGGGAAACCTATCGAGGCTTCAGCGCTGCCTACCAAGTATACAAGGACTTGAGGGAGAAAGGCTACGTCGTCACTCCGGGAATCAAGTTCGGAGCCGATTTCGCCGTCTACGAACACGGCCCAGGAATAGACCACGCACCATTCATTGTATCTGTCGAAACTCCTGAATCAGTGATGGGTCCTTTCGAAGTGGTCCGCGCGGGAAGACTCGCTACCACGGTGAGAAAACATTTCATAATTGCGATTCCCGACACGAAATCTGGAAAGATCCGGTATCTAGTGTTTCAATGGTTCAAGGCGTGACGAACAAGGATCTGTTCTAAAGCGTGAGCTCCTCAAGTCCACGCGGGTAATGGGTAATGAAATCCATTCCCTTCTTCGTTATCACAACCGTGTCGGAGTGCCGGAATCCCGCGTAGCCAGGAAAGTATAGACCTGGTTCACATGAGAACACCATTCCTTCACGCATGATCGTCCGGTCCCCCGGATCAAGCCATGGCGGTTCGTGACCGTCCAAACCTATTCCGTGTCCCGTATGATGTCTATGAGCATCCGTGAGTCCTGAGTCTTCAATAGATTTGCCAGCTACCTCGTCTATCTTGCTACATGTTGTTCCAGGGCGGAATTCTTTGAGAGCGGCGTTCTGTGCTTTCAGCATAGCTTCAAAGTAACGCTTGGCCTTGGAGCTAGGTTTTCCAATGATGACGGTTCGTTCAAGCTCGCTCGTGTAGCCTCCCATTTCCACTCCGGCCTCTGTAACGAGAACATCTCCTCTCCGAATCTTATTCTTGGTGTAGACTGCATGAGGAATCGCAGAGTTGACACCAACCTGCCCGCGGAAGCCAACGACCACTGGAGACAAGGCTATTTTCAATTGGACATAGGTTTGTCCGAGTTTCTTCAACATTCTGGCAAGTGCATCGTAGCTGGATTTCACAGCTACTAGAGTATCATGAAGACCAGCACGCGTATTTTCGAGCAAAATATCGTGCGCTATCTCCGACCATTTTGCACTCTCTCGGAGGAGCCGTATCTCCTGTTTCGATTTCGTCAGCCGCAATCTGTCCACAATGTCTTTCCCGTCAATGAACTTGGCCCGACGCATTAGGTCCTGCAATGCAGGTCCTCGATAACCATAGCCCCCAGCGGCTCCCTGCGCGGAATCTGTGGCAATTCGGGAAGATGCAAGTCCTTTCTGAGCCATGAACTTCGCAAAAAGCCGCATCGGGTGGGTCTCGCCAGGGTAGTCAGGATAGGTTAGCACATCGCCAGCAAACGGGCATTCCTTTCGAGCATGGTCATACTCCAGGCGTGGAGCCATGAAGAAAGGTGGTTCCTCATTGGGAATGACCGCAGCGAGAGGCCGTTCCGTCGAAATATGCGCGAAGCCCGTTGTGTAAAGAATTCTCGTCGAATTGGTCAGATAGAGAGCATCAATCCTGTTTCTTCGAAGCTGGTTCTGAATCTTCGCGATTCGGTTTTCGTGTTCCTCGGTGCTGATCTTTAGCTCATCGGGAGCCATAGGATAGAGTTTTGCAGCTTCGACCTGTTAATAACTGGTAATCAGTANACCAAAAAAAGAAGCGGCAGGCTGGNGAAAACCAGCCTAGTCGATCCTTATCTGTTTGGGTTTGTTCCCAGGGCTCTTGCGTGTGAGGACAAGCTCCAGGACTCCGTTCTTGTAGCTCGCCTTCGATGTATCGGGGTCTACTTCAACGGGAAGCTCCAAGGACTTGTAGTAACGCCTCTTGTCGGTATCCACTTTCAGCACTAGGTTCCGTCCGTCGCACTCGAGTGCAATGTCCGACTTCTCCACGCCTGGAAGTTCAGCAACAACCTTGACAGTGTCTGACTGAACCATGGCGTCAACGAGAGGTTCGCGTTCTTCCTTGACGTCGAGGCTTGGCTTCGCGGTTCCAAATGGTCCTCCTTTGATTGATGGTTTCACGTTGCCGAATTCTCTGACTATTGGTTTGCCGTCTGGTCCCATGCTGAACGAGTAGCCGTAGACAAAAGGTCCCATCTCTCTAACTGTTCCTCCGTCGGGCAGTTTTCTCTCCCGGACTAGATCCTTCGGTAGCTCGAGCCCGCGGAACATTTCTTCGAAGTTTCGATCGAAATCGTCGAACCAATTGGTCAATGGGGATCGGAAGCGTCGCTTGAACCATTCTGGTAAGAATTCATCGTCTTCCAATCGATCTCACCTCCTTGTGTCGATAATCGTCGAGGGTCTTACGCGTCTTTTCCAAGAATGCAATGAACTCGGGTAGAACGGTCTTGCCAAGCTGGCTCAGCTCGTAGGTTCCTTCTACTGGTTCGTCTACAATTCCTGCTTCAGACAGTGCTGTAAGGTTGTGGTAGACAAGTTTGGGGTTGATTCTCGCTCGAAAGTCTCTCTTGAGAGCCGACTTTTGTAGCATCGGTGCAAGCATTCTCATCCTAGTCTCGTTCACCAGTAGCTCGATTGTGCGGAGTGTTTGCTGCAGAGTCCGCTCTAGCGTGTCCTCGAACCATCCAAGCGTCTCGATCTGTAACTTCCCAGTGCCTACGGCTCCGGGGGCCTGTTCCTCAATCAGGTCTGGAGGGATCTCTTCAGGAGAGAAGATCAACGATCGAGCGTTCTGTGACTGGCTGATGAGCCGGATCCTGCTCCAAACCGACTCTTCCGGAAGACTCGCAGAGCAGAATACGACGATAATCTCGTCTTTCTTGACTCCGCAAACATCCGCTTCCATGCTTGAACGGTCGTCGTCTCCCTCTAGTGAGGGGTCGAGATATGTGTCGAATCCTTTGCTCATCAGCGACCTGGCTGCTATGTATTTTTGGAAGACCTCGAGCTCCCTGTCGCTGGCCGAGTCCCCGAATCTGTTGCTGAACGTCTCGTAGTCTAGCGCCGATCGTGGCTCAACTCTTCGTGCTTCATCTTCATTTGAAAGTCTTAGGTTCATTGCGCCTGACCCTCTTCTGTTACCTACGGTAACATCTGGGGCAGATAAATGTTACCTGAAGTAACTAGAGATTCGCCAGTAACACTAGTAAACGGAGACTTTTGTCACGCCCTGGATCTTCAAGAGTCGGGGAATGATTTCGCCCGGGACGGCTCTGTCGCCGATTAGGACGAGTTTAGGCTCCGGGATCAATTCTGGATCATCGACCAAGGCCTGTCGAATGCTAATTCCAAGTTCTGAAAACAGCTGCGTGGCTCCAGCGATGATTCCCGGTTTGTGAGGGTCTTCAACGATAATTTCGACCACACCAAGCCCTAGCTGCTTCGCGACCCCTCTCAGCGAGAGCCCAGCGGATCGGAGATTCGAAAAGAGCGATTTGAACTCCGGATTACGCTCTATCATTCTGATGGTTTCATCTACCGTCCGCCTATCGACCCCCGCCAACTTTGCGATTCTCACCACGGGTATCTCGATATCATTCAGATAGACCTCACTTCCGCGGAGTCCCAAACCGTTCTCAAGGATTATGCGCACCACCTTCAGCCTCTCAGGCTGTCCTTCCAACATGGATTGTATCTTGCTCCACATTCTAGCCGAACTCTAATGTACATAACTGTACTGGCAAGCTTAAAATGTTACCTGGACGAACATACATAGACGTTCTACTTGCAGACGCTCGCCAAACGGGAACTCATGACGGTTAGTCTTTCTCAGGAAGAAATCCCGACTCGGTGGTATAATATTCAGGCCGATCTTGCCGAGCCTCTACCTCCACCGCTCGACCCTGGGACCAAGCAACCCGTCAATCCCACCTCCTTGGAGAGAATCTTCGCAAAAGAGCTCATTCGCCAAGAAATCAGCTCTGAACAGAATATCACGATCCCAGAAACCGTTCGGGACGCCTATATCCAGATCGGCAGACCGACACCCCTGGTACGGGCGAGGAGACTTGAGAAGTTTCTCAAGACCCCTGCCAAGATCTTCTACAAGGCGGAATATCTCAGTCCCACAGGAAGCCACAAGCCTAACACAGCCCTGGCTCAAGCCTATTACAACAGTCAGCAGGGAACGCAGAGACTAGTAACTGAATCCGGCGCCGGTCAGTGGGGATCAGCGCTCGCCCTTGCCTCCTCCATCTTCAACCTGAAGTGTCGGGTCTACATGGTCCGAGTCAGCTACGACCAGAAGCCCGGACGAAGAACCATGATGGAAACTTACGGGGCAGAAGTCTTCCCATCGCCCAGCAAGGAAACAAAATTCGGAAAATCCTTGCTTGATCAGAATCCAGACCATCCTGGAACTTTGGGA
>JGI25382J43887_10000716_pt1 | contig 12067 bp, 6 predicted proteins | sample GraSoi013_1_40cm_3_FD_43887 | JGI IMG/M metagenome (IMG submission 43887) | reverse complement strand
CGGACCGCCGCCTGTCGCGCCGAGGAAAAGGTTCGCGGCGGTCGTGGTGATCTTGCCAAACGTAGCGGGATTGCTCAGAGCCTGGCCCGGAATATTGAACCTCACGGAATTTGTGACNTTGAACGCCTCCGCCCGAAACTCCACACGGTGACCCTCACCAATCGAGAATTCTCTCGAGACGGCTTCATCCCATTCCCAATATCCGGGCCCCAAAACATTGTTCGCGCCTAGATTTCCATAGGTGCCCGGCGCCGGCTGCGCGAACGCGGCCGGATTCAGCCAGGCCACGCACGGAGCNGGCGCGCACGATTTTCCTTTGTTGGGCGCGTCGGTGTTCGCGAGGACCTGGTTTGGACGCTGTGTGCCCGTATTCCCAAAAAAGCCGCTCAACGCGTTGTCGAGGCCCGTGAATAGTGTCAAGGGCTGGCCCGTTCGCGCGGTATATATCGTCGAGAGTGTCCAGCCTGTGGCTGCCGCACGCAATGCGCGCCCGGCAAACTTCGGCGTTTGGTACACCAACGTCAGGTTGACGATGTGCCGGCGGTCGAGCGCGCCCGGCGCAACCCCCCCACCTTGGGCGCCGCCGCAATTGCCCACGTCCAGGTTCCGGTTGACGGGGCCGTTGTTCTGGTACGCCTGATGAACGTAATTGGCGCCCGGGTTCAGCAGTGCAATAAGGGGTAGGCCGATGCAGTGGGACCAAGTGTAGTTCGCCGCCAGGTTCAGGGTCTGTCTGAGCCGCCAGCTTGTATTCAGCAGCAGACCGTGATAGTTCTGAGTTCCCCCGTCATCATATTGCGTCAAATATCCGAGCGCGCCCGCAGCCGCGGGATTGGCCAAATACAACGCCCGCCGCTGGTTTACATTCGAGGGGCAGTTGGCGGCCAACGCGGCACATTGCGCAAGCTGAGCCGGCGTCGGGACGAGAAAACTTGGTACACCGGGGAGCAATTGGGCCGGATTGAGTTCTATCGCATTCCATACGTGGTTCAGTTCAGTACCCACGTAGGTGGCCGATGCGAACAGGTTGGGCGTGAATTGCCGCTGGATACCGAAATTCCAACTGTACTGCTTCGTCGTTTTCATGTCGGCTGGAATAGGCAGATAGGACGAAAAGGGTACGTTCGGAAACACAGGGTGAGCCGAATCGTACGAATAGGGGAACGGATTTCNGCCAGGAAAGCCTGCCCATGGATCGTCCAGCTTGATGCCGGACNGAACCACCGCTAACCGAAACGGCGCTGCCGACTCGGTGTTCCAGTGCAANTCCTGCCGCATAAAATCGTAGGCAATCCCTGCGCCGGCGCGAATTGCGGTCTTACCGTCGCCGAACGGATCCCATGCAATGCCCAGGCGCGGCTCGAGGTTTCTCCAATGGCTGTCCAGTCCTGATTTGCCATGGAATTCTGGATCGCCGGGATAAGTAAAGCCGGGAGGAGCAGTGGGGATCACCTTGCTCACCGCACCCGCGTAGAAACGCGCCCGGCTGAAAGTGTAAACATCGCCTTGCTTGAACGACATCGGAAAGAAGGGATTCCAGCGGAGACCATAGGTAACAGTCAGCTTGGATGTCGCTTTCCAGGTGTCCTGGGCGTAAGCCCCGAAGTAGTTCTGCGTCAGGTTTACCGGACTCGGACTTTGTTGCCGGAGTTGCGCGACGTTTCCGGTGAGAAAGTCGCCCAGGCTCGCGCCGGTAACGGCAGCGGTGACTGTAAAGTAGCCCTGGGAAAAGGAGTTTGCCAACCCGTTCAAAAGCGAGCGCATCGCGTTGACGCCGAANGCGAGCTGGTGNGAGCCNCGAANCATGGTTACGTCGTCATTAGCGCCGAAGTTGGTAGCTCTGGCGTAGAGGTTCGAGGAATAGCCGCCGCCGATGGTAAACGCGCCCTGCACAGATAAAGTCATGTACTTGGAAAGGTAGTCGAAGGAGTTTATGCCCACGTCCTGAGTATTAAAAAAACGAGCTCCCGGATTCCACACCGCAACGCGATTCCCCGACACGCGAAATGCGTTGACCGTGTTGGAGCTGATCAAGTAAGTGTGGCCTATGGCGAGCGACTGCGACAGGTCGTCGGTGCCATTGCCATTGGGCTGGGAGGCGCCCTGCCCGCCCGTGGCCAGGAGATCGTTAGGCGCCAAAGTGTAAGGGACCCTGGTGTCCACCCGGCTTGCGATATAGCGCCCAAAAATGTTTTGTTTCTCGCTCAGTTGATAATCCAACCGGATCGGAACTTGCAGGCGGTCCTCATGCAGAGGGGCCCCCGTCGTCATTCTGCCGCACGGGTTAGTAGTCTGGGGAAGCCTTTTGGCGATATTGATGGCCGCCGGACTTAAAAGACTTTGACTCACCTGGTTGTTAACAAATGGGGATCTCAGGTTGACGCCGTTCGTGCACCCGGCGGCGACATATTGCGTGAAGTCCCCGGTCAACATCGGCGGAGTAGGTACAAATTCGGTCTGGGCGCTGGGAGTTTGACGTGTGGTCGTACCTTGGTACCCGACGAAGAAGAACAGTTTGTCCTTCCTAATTGGGCCACCCAAGACCCCGCCGAACTGGTTGCGCTTGAGCTGATCGTCCCGCGTGGCAAAAAAGTCGCGGCCGTTCAAAGCGCCATTGCGGATAAATTCGAACAGATCGCCATGAAACGAGTTGCTGCCGGATTTGGTGACGGAGTTGACGGAGGCTGCCGAGTGCCCCCCGTTAGAGGCATCCTGGCTGCTGGTAACTAGTTTGAACTCCTGAAGCGCATCCGGAAAAGGTAGGGGCATGTTCGTGCCGTCATAGGTGTCCAGGTGCGGGACCCCGTCCAGGTTGTACTGGATGCTATAGCTCATACCGCCGGCGACGGAAATGTTCACGCCCCCGGGCATGCTGTACTGCGGCGCGGCCCCAGTCTGGACGGCCAACCCGGAGAGCGTGATCAGGTCGGTCGCTTGCCGCCCATTGAGCGGCAGATCGAGGATCCTCTGAGTCTCGATCACGGTGCCCACACCCGCGCTTCGCGTTTCGACNGAGGTCGGGCTCGCCTGCACCTGGATCGATTCCGAGACCTGGCCGACGCCGAGCACCACCGGAANCACAGGATTGCTGCCAACCTGCAACTCGATTCCAGTCTGCAGGTAGCCGCGAAATCCCTCCTTGGATGCTTCCAATCGGTAGGGACCTAGCGGCAAATTCGGCAGGATATAGGAGCCGGTTTCATCCGTCATCGCGGTGCGTTTGGCTCCCGTGTCCGTTTGCGTCACGGTGATCTCGACGCCGGGCACCACGGCTCCGGAGTCGTCTTTCACTGTGCCGCTGATCTGTGACACGGCCTGTCCAAAGACAAGCACGCCGGCAATGAGGTAACTACAGGCTAACGGGGCTAACGCTTTCATTTCACACCCCCGACACCGAAGTACTGTTAACAGCAATCAGTTAACGGGACCTAGTATTACACGTGAACTAGAATGTCAAGCTCAAGCACGGCCTCGGTGAGCAAGTGGCACAGTTTGCTCGTGGGACGCTAAAGCGAAAGATTCCAGAAATCATCGCATCGTTGGAAGGGAATCGCTTCAGCGATCATCACCGCTTCTTGATACGTCAGAGTCTGGCCCACATGAATTTTTTGGAATCGCAGATATGCGATCTCGACGTGGAGTTTTGCGACGCATTGATTCGCCACCACACGAAACGTTTGCATGAACTGACGCCTCGGTGTGAGCCACGAGGATTTTGGGAAGAACGACGATCGGCCTTCCGGTCGATGTTGGACATGGGGTCATTTTCGGGTTTTCCACCGATTCCAGGGCATTTGGTTGCAGATGGCTTACAAACCCAAATTCTTGACCCTTTTCTACGGAGTTCTACTGCGATAGAGTCATTTTTCATGATGGNCTCTTCAACATTCGCTCGACGCATGTGGGCCGCTTGGATTCTGATTGTCTTTGGCGCATCCACGATCGCTGGCGGTCAGCAAACGAGCGGCGGGCTGGATGTCGTGCAGGTTCGGCCGAACTTTTACATGATCGCCGGGGCTGGGGGAAATATCGGCGTTCAGATCGGGGTCGATGGCGTCGTGCTGGTGGATGCGGGTACCGAAGGCGCCTCCGACCGCGTTTTGGCCGCGATCCGAAAACTGACCGAACTGCCCACCCGCTACATTATTAATACGGGCGCAGAACCGGATCACGTGGGCGGAAATAGCAAGCTGGCCAAAGCCGGGCTGACCATTTTCACCAATGCGCTTGGGAATCCGAACTTTACCAACGCCATGACCAACGGCGGGGGTGCGTCGATTCTCGCGCACGACAGCATCCTGAAAAGGATGAGCGCCCCCACAGGCAAGACCTCTGCTTTCCCCGTTGAAAACTGGCCGACGGAAGCTTTCTACACCAATAGAAAGACCTTGCGGGTGAACGATGAGGGGATCGAAGTCTTGCACCTGCCCGCGGCTCACAGCGACTCGGACAGCTTTGTCTTTTTCCGGCGATCGGATGTCGTGGCGGCCGGAGATATCTTTGACATGACGCGCTTTCCAGTGATCGATGTTGCCAAAGGCGGCAGCATACAGGGAGAGATCGACGCGCTAAACCGGTTGATCGCCTTGGCAATTCCGTCGGGACCTTTCATTTACGAGGGCATTGGGACATACGTGATTCCCGGTCACGGGCGGCTGTGCGAGCAACTGGACGTTGTGAATTATCGCGATATGGTGGTGATCGTCCGCGATGTGATCGCGGACATGATCAAACGGGGAATGACTCTCGATCAAATCAAGGAGGCGTCTCCGGCCAAACCTTACGAAACGGAATACGGCACCGAACCCGGTTCGACCAACGCGTTCGTCGAAGCAGTTTACAAGAGCTTGACCGCTAAAAAATAATCCAGAGCTATCGGAAGAGATCATCCATGAGAGATCGAATTTTCGCTCTAATGATTGTTATAGCGATGCCGCTCGCGGCGCAGCCTCCGCAAGGCGGGCGCGGCGGCCCCCCGCAGAGTCCCCAGACCATGGCGCCGGTCGATTTGACCGGTTATTGGGTTTCCGTGGTTAACGAGGATTGGCGCTTCCGCATGGTGATGCCTCCGCCGGGCGATTATCAAGGTGTTCCGATGACCCCCGCCGCTGTCAAGGTCGCCGACGCTTGGGATCCGGCCAAGGATGAAGCCGCCGGGGACCAGTGCAAGGCGTATGGTGCGCCGGCGTTGCTGCGCGTGCCGGAACATCTTCACTTCACATGGCCAGATGAGCGCACGCTACGCCTGGACACCGACGCGGGAATGCAGATTCGTCTGTTTCATTTCGGAGATTGGAAGCCCCCCGCGGGCCCGCCGACTCTGCAGGGAGATTCTGTAGCCGTGTGGGAATTTCCGCGCGGCCGAGGCAATGCCGAAGCTGATTCGAACGTGCCGCCCCAAGGAAGAGGATCGCTGAAAGTCACGACGTCGCACCTGAAGGCCGGCTACCTCCGGAAAAACGGTGTTCCGTATAGCGAAAATGCGGCTCTCGCGGAATACTACGACATGCTGAAGGAGCGTAACGGCGACGTGATGCTCGTCGTCACGATCGTAACGACCGATCCGCAATATCTGCGCGAACCATTTATCATCACTTCGCATTTCAAGAAGCAGGCCAACGATGCCGGGTGGAAGCCCACGCCCTGCTCCTCGAGATGGTAAGCAAACGGAGAAGGGAATCGAGCATGACAAAGACGACACGCAATCCAATCTGCCTGGCGATCTTTTTCTGTTTCAGTTTCCCGGCGCTGGCGCAGGTCGATCTGTCGGGATCCTGGGCTTCCAAAAACCACGAGGACGGGCTGGAACGCGGAGCCGGTCCGAACCCTGGCGACTTCACCGGAGTTCCCTTCAATGAATCCGGCCGGGCCAAGGCCCTGGCTTATTCCCAGTCGGAACTCTCGATGCCCGAGCGCATATGCGCCTTCTACTCCCAATGGCACATGATGATCGGCACGTTCAGCGTGAAGATATGGAATGAAACCGATTCCGTGACGGGAAAGACGGTCGCCTGGGTCGTCGGCGCGTGGGAAGACCGCGCGCAGATGACCATTTGGATGGACGGGCGTCCGCATCCCTCGGCGAACGCTCCCCACAGTCAGGCCGGCTTCACCACGGGGGTTTGGGACGGCGACGTGCTCACCGCTACCACCACGCACATGTTGACCGGGTACCTTCGCCGCAATGGCGTCATGACCAGTGACCAGGCTACGATGATCACGCACTTCATTCGTCACGGCGATATGCTGACGCTGGCGTCGCAGCTCGACGACCCGATTTATTTAAGCGAGCCTTACTACATCACACGAACCTTCGTGAATACCCCCGCACTCATGAACTCCGGCGGTCCCCCTTGCATTCCTGGAGATGAGGGTGTGCCGGAGGGCACAGTTCCGCATTATCTTCCGGGGCAAAATCCTTTGATCGATGAGGTGATGAAGCTCTACCACATTCCCAGAGAAGCCGCGATCGGGGGAGCGGAAACCATGTATCCGGCCTTCCGCGACAAGCTGAAGGACAAGTTCACGATTCCTCCCAAATGCACGCGAAACTGCGGAGCGCCTCCGCCGCCGAATTAGGCGAAGGTACTACCGCTTACCGTCAAAAAATGACTTTGAGCGCGTACGTGATAGCTGTGCTGCTGTGTTTGTTTATTTCTATTAACGNGTCTGCCCAGACGAGTAATGCGACGGTTGGCGGAACTGTTGCCGACGCCANGGGAGCTTTGATCCCGGGCGTGACGGTTACTGCGACCAACACCGGCACGGGTATCGCTAACACGGTGCTTACCAACGAATCCGGAGCTTATCAGTTTGCGGCGCTGCAACCAGGAACATACAAAGTGAGCGTAGAACTCGCCGGGTTCCAAACACAGACCTTCACCGACGTTCAACTGGGCGGCGCGCAGCAAGTTCGTCTGAATTTCACTCTGGAGGTTGCCGCCGCGGCAGGAACGAGCGTCGATGTGACGATCGCGGCAGACACCGTCCTTGCCACGTCATCCAACTCGATCGGCGCGGTGCTGCCGGAGTACAAANTTCGCGACCTTCCGACGGTCGCGGGTAACGTCTTTAACATCGTGCAGAACATGCCCGGTGTGTTCCGCGACCCCGCAACCGGCATCTTCGGTTACATGGCTGGGGGACGTCTGGGCGATGTCAACGCGACGCGTGATGGAGTCAATGTAAATGATGGGCGCTACGAGAACGGCGCGTGGTCTGTCGTTTATACCAGCCCCGATCTGGTGGAGGAAGTAAAGGTGATTGTCGCGCCGGTCGATGCGGAAACGTCGCGTGGCTCCGGCCAGGTCGCCATGGTCACACGCTCCGGAACCAATCAATTCCGCGGAAGTGCCTATTGGGACAATCACAACTCGGCGCTAGACGCGAACGACTGGTTCAACAACCGGTCCAACGTTTCCAAGAGCTACGATAACCGTAATCAATACGGTGTCCGCCTTGGTGGACCGATCATCAAGAAGAAAACTTTCTTCTTTGCACTGTTCGAAGGCCAGCGGGATGTGAAAAAGGCTCAGGCAGCCGGTCTCACCTTGACCGATATGGCAAAGGCGGGCATCTTCCGGTACTGGCCCGGTGTCGATCCGGCGAACGCCGCGAGCCTGAATCCCAGTGTCGATGTTTTCGGTAATCCAGCGAGGCCCGCCGGGGCAAATCTCAGCGTGCTTGCTGATCCGACTCAACCCGCCGCGATCGGGTTGTTCGGCTCCTGCGTCTATAAGGGCGCTCCCGTGCCCAACTGTAAGACATTCAGCGATCCGAATAGGACGGCAATTTCAAATGCACCGTTTATTCAAGAGGAATTGCGGCGGATGCCTTCTCCCAACCAGTTCACTTCGAGCGGACAGTTAAATCCTGACGGCCTGAATACGGCCTTGATTCGTTTCACACGCCGCCAGGAAGGTTTGGACCAGACCAATGGAAATGGCGATGAGGTTGATCGCGATCAGTACAACTTACGCATCGACCACAATTTCAACTCCAATCACAAACTCAGTCTGATCGGAACGAAAGAGCACACGTGGGGGATGGCGACCCAGGCCGGTCTCCGAGCCTGGCCTAACGCCTATGACGGCCTAGCCGTGAAGCGTCCGTACGTTTACAGCATTCAACTCACATCCACCTTATCGAATAATCTTCTGAACCAACTCCGCCTTAGCAAGAGAGCGTCGAATAATTGGCAATGGGGATCTGCAAACCGCGGTGACGCGGTGGGCGCCGAAGCCCTAAAGCTGCATCCGGTCGCGAACGGCATTCCGTTCCAGGTTCAGTTTGCAACAACTGCGGGCGGCACTGTGGCGCTTCCCCAAAGAGTACCTCCCTTCAGCAACCTCGGCGGATTTGGCCGCTGGCGCGAAGGCATCAACCCAATGCGGAGCATAGGAGACGACTTGAGTTGGTCGGTCCGCAGACATGCCTTCAAGACGGGCATCGAATGGCGACGGCAGGAATCAAATGGATTCAATGATCCGAATTACACACCTCTTGTACAGCTTGGGGCCGGTAACACCCTCGTGACCGGGCTCGACGGAAATGGATTCGCGGGCCTGACGGGCACGGCTGGCAACAACGCGCGGAATTTGCTCTACGATCTCAGCGGCTCTGTAGACAACAGTCGGCAGGCTTTCGGTGTCGCCAGCGTCAAGAACACTACCCTAGCCGGCACTCCGGTTGTCCCTAATAACCGCCATTGGAATTACCAAAGCGAATTGAGCGCGTATTTCAAGGATGATTGGAAATTCCGTTCGGACCTGACGCTGAATCTGGGAATTCACTACGAATATTACGGTCAACCGTACGAGCACGACGGACTGGCGGCCCGCGTCGTGGGTGACGAAAACACATTCAAGAATGTGAATTGCACTTCGAATATCGGTGCGATCGGATCCTTCTACAGCACTTGCAGCAATCTCGTGCAAGTGCAGTTTGTAGGCAAGAATTCGACCCACCCGGACGTTCTAACTAATCTCAAGGGTAACGACCTGAACAATTTTGCTCCCTCCGTCGGTCTCGCGTGGAACGTGCCCTGGTTTGGAAAGGGGAAAACCGTCATTCGGAGTGGATACGGCATTTCCTACGAAGGCGCGCTACGCGACTTCATCATGGTGGATAGCGCCATCGGCGCCGTACCAGGCATTAACCTCACGGGGTCCAACAACAACGGCTTGCAACAATTGGTGAGCGCCTACACCACGATTGCCACTTTAACGCTGCCGATTCCGTTCCCCGCCGGGACAGCTACAACAGCGCCTTTCATCGTTCCGACAACAGATCGATCGTTGGGTATCACGACATACAATCACGTGTCTCCGTACACGCAGAACTGGAATTTCGAGATCCAAAGGGAAGTGGCTAATAACACAACTATTGAGGTCCGGTATATCGGCACGAAGGGAACCAAACTGAGGGGCCAGATAAATCTGAACTCGATCGACGTGCTGACCCATAACCGCGATCTCTTCAATGCACTGCTCACCGCTCGCGCCGGAGGTGAATCGCCACTTCTCGACACACTGCTCATGGGCACCAACTTCTCTGGCGCAGGTCTCGTCAATGGCACAACGCTTACTGGGGCCGGTGCGCTGCGGGCCAGTACCACGACGCGCACGCTTCTGGCCAACGGGGCCTTTGGCGCTCTGATGAACACGTTGAACACCACCAACGTNGGTGTGTCCAATCCGCCTCCCGGTGCGGGTTACACCCTTCGCCGGAACGGTTTTCCGGACAACTACTTCGTGGTATCTCCGCAATACCTGAATGTGAACATCGACGGGAACAACGCCAATTCCACCTATAATGCGCTGCAACTGCAGTTGACGAAACGCTTGTCGCATGGCTTCACCAACACGACGACTTATACGTGGAGTAGGGCTTTGAGTCTTGCCACAACAACCGTCAGTGGAATAAACCCGAACAATGCGATCGATCCGAGCCATTTCCAGGTAAAAGGTCTTCAAAGTGTCGATCACACCCATCAGATCACGGCAAATGCGGCATATGAACTGCCGCTCGGAAGTCAACACTTTCTCCTCGGTAACGCCCCGGCCTGGGTACAAAACGTCGTCAGCAAATGGCAATTGGGCGGGATCTTCAACTTCCTGACGGGACCCCCGTTAACGCTCACCACAGGAGTGAACACAATCACCAACAACGCTGCCANCCCCAGTGTGGCCGGCAAAGTCCCCTCCGGCTTTGGCAAGCTCACGAAGACTGCGGCTGGCATCAACTATTTTGATGGTTACACACAAATCAATGACCCCGGCTTTGCGGCTGTATCACCCGTGTGCGCGGCTTCAGACAGCGCCTGCAATACATTGCGTTCTGGGTATTCAAACAAGGCGATTGTCGATCCGAATGGAAATATCATCCTGGTAAACCCTCAACCCGGAGAGGCCGGCAGTCTCGGGTACACAACGGTTCGCGGACCTAAGGCCATGTTGTTTGACATGAACCTCGTGAAGCGTTTCCAGNTCACCGAAACGAAGCAGTTCGAATTTCGAATTGATGCGGTGAATATCTTGAATCACCCGAATTTCGCCGCGCCGAATGTGAATATCGATAACACCGATTTCGGTGTTATTAGCAATCTGCTGAACGGGGCCAATAATGTTGGCGGCAACGGCGGAATGAGAAGTTTTGTCATCAACACGCGTATCAACTTCTAAACACCGGAATCCAAGGTTTGGGACCCGCGCTTCTCAGCTAACGTTGCAGGTTTCGGCGTTTCTTCTCCGGTGGCCTGTTGTCCGCATGGGCTAGAACGTTATGCGCGCAACGAGAAGCCCCTGGCGTGGTGCGAGGTTCGCGGTATTCCCAAAGAATGTACCTGCGGTGGCCAGCACTCGTCCAAAACCCGCAGACGTAATGCCGTTGGGCAGGCGGGTTTGCAATTGTTTAAAGTTCGTTAGAGCGGTCCCGGTCGGATCGTACCAGTACGAACGGTTGAACACGTTATACAGTTCCATTCGCACATTGAAGCTCATTCCCTCCCGGATCCGGAAGGACCGGCTGATGTTCATACTTTCCCCTGGACGGCGCTGTTTACGGTAATCGCTGTAATATGTAATAGGCGGGCGAGTTGCCGAACTTGCCCGGCTCCGGGTCGACCCAAGCATTCGGGTTCAGAACGAATGTCCTGTTCGGATCGTAGCAATGACAGTTGAGATCGACTGTGAACAGGGGCTGGCCCGGAACACGGTTCGCGAAACTGGGTCCCTGGAACAAATAGGAATCCAGCGCGCTCTGTGCATTCGGCACCTGGAGAGGCATGCCGCTCGCGTACTGTGCCGATACTGCGTACGTCCACCCGCCCGTTACCGATCCAACTATTCTGTTCGCGTGCAATCTCGGAAGCGCATAAGTTAACGCGATATTGAAAAAGAGCGGCTGGTCGTAAGCCGAAATGTACTTGTTCGAGTTGCGATCGAATACGTTGTTGTACTGCGCGTTCCCCGTGCTACCCGAGACCGCAATCCATAATCAAGCGTAAATTTGCGCGTTACTTTCCAGGTGTCTTGAGCATAAATGCCGAACTGCTTTTTTCCCATCCGGGGATGCGTTGGATTATCCATCCTTACGGTATCGACCACTCCGAGTAGGAAACTGGCATAGGCGAATCCAACGTTGGCGCCGTTGACGGGCGCGGTTTGGAAAGGTTGGCCGGTTTCTGCAGCGGAGAATGTATAAACGCCGTCGGTGTTTGCATCGACTGTGGGGGGATATCCCTCGGTGCGGAATTCCGATCCAAATTTGTACGTATGGTTGTTTTTGACCCAGCTAACGTAGGTATTGAAAGAGGGACTCTGTGTGATCTGGTTTGTTCCCGCCTCCGAACCGATTGTCTTCATCCCACCTGTACCGTTCATTGCGAGAAATCCCTGCATAATTGGAAAGAACTTGTTTTCGAGGCCTCCTTTCAGCCCAAGTTCTTTCTCGGCGTTGTAATTCGTGATTGGTGCCGATATCCGTGAACGGGTTACCCGAGTTGAATGCTTCGTTCACCAAGTATTCGTACGCGGTCCCGTGGAACTGGTTCGTGCCCGACTTCATG
>JGI25382J43887_10000712_pt1 | contig 12075 bp, 10 predicted proteins | sample GraSoi013_1_40cm_3_FD_43887 | JGI IMG/M metagenome (IMG submission 43887) | reverse complement strand
TTCTGCACAAAATGGAGGGCCAGCTCTTCGACGTCCTCCCGCCGCTCGCGCAACGGCGGGCAGACGATGGGAATGACCTTCAGCCGGTAATAGAGGTCCTCGCGGAACTTGCGCTCTTTCAGGAGCTGTTCCAGGTTTTTATTCGTCGCCGCGATAATCCGGACGTCCACCTTGATCGGCTCCGTCCCGCCGACGCGAAGCATCTCGCGTTCCTGAAGGACCCGCAAAATTTTGGCCTGCATGGCCAGGCTGGTGTCGCCGATTTCGTCCAGGAACAAAGTCGAGTGATGGGCCCTCTCGAAAAGGCCTTTCTTCTGCTGGTGCGCATCGGTGAAGGCGCCCTTCTCATGGCCGAAGAGTTCGCTCTCGAGCAGGGTTTCGGTAAGCGCCGCGCAGTTAACGGCCAGGAACGGCCGGTCGCCGCGCGGGCTGTGGCTGTGGATTTCGCGCGCCACCAGCTCTTTGCCGGTCCCGCTTTCACCAAGGATGAGCACGGTGTGAGCTGTAGAAGCCACCTTGAGGATCATCCGAACCATCGCCTTGGTGGCGGGCGAGTCTCCGATGATGGTCTGCTTGAGCGTCTCCAAGCGCTCGAAGACCTCCCGGACGACTTCCAGCAATCGGTCGCGGTCCACCGGCTTTTCCAGATACTGGTAAACGCCCTTCTTGGTGGCCTCGATCGCGGACGGAATGGAGGGATAACCCGTAATGAGGACGACGGCGACGGTGGGGTCGGCGGCGAGGATGCCGCTNAAAAGCTCGATGCCGGTCATCCCGGTCAAGTTGAGGTCNGTCAGGACCAGATCAAAGCGTTTCTGGCCCAAGAGACGCAGAGCAGACTCGCCGCTCGCCGTCGTCTCAGTGTCGTAGCCTTCGTCCCGCAGGATGTCGCGGTAGATTTCGCGCTGGCGTTCCTCGTCGTCAACCACCAGGATGGTTTGGCCGGGCATGAAGGGGAGTCCTTACGCGGAGGCTGGCGATGTCGCCGTGGCCAACTGGGAGACAGGGCGGCGGGGAAGCGGAAGCTCGACGACCATGACGGTGCCGGGCACATCTCCATCGGCGGCGTAGATGCGTCCGCCGTGGTCTTCCACAATCTTTTTCGTGATGGCCAGTCCCAGGCCGAGGCCGGTGGCCTTGGTNGAGAAATAGGCCGTGAAAACTTTTTCGCGCTCCGAAGCCGGAATGCCGGGGCCCNAGTCGGCGAAGCGCAGCTCGAGCACATCTTTCTCCGGGGGGCACTGGCCGCTGATACAGATCTGGCCGCCCTGGGGCATCGCTTCGACGGCGTTGGTCAAAATGTTCAGGAAGCAGGTCTTCATCTGGGCGGCGTCCGCCTGGAGCTGCGGCAGGTCGGCGGGGAGCTGGAGCTTAATCCTAATGCCTCGCTGGCGAGCCTGACGCTCGACCATGGCCACGGCCTGCTCAGTCGTCACTTTCAGGTTGCAGGGGGCAAGCTGCGGTGGGGTCTGCCGTCCCGCCGCCATAAAGTCATTCACCAGGCGGTTCAACCGGTTGATCTCGTCTTTGACGTTCCGCAGGTTCCGCTGAAGCTCGCGCGTCACGTGCTCGTCACCGTCCACGTGTTTGGCGCGGATCTGATCGATGCTCAAATTGATGAAATTCAGGGAATTCCGGACTTCGTGGGCGACCGTGGCGGCAAACCGGCCCAGGAGGGAAGACTTTTCCGCCTCATTCAGCCGTTGTTGCAACTGACGGTGCTCCCGCAGCCGTTCCACCATGCGGTTAAACGTCTCCGCCAGGCGCGCCATCTCGTCGGCGCCGTTAACGGGGAGCGTGACGCCAAGGTTGCCCTGGGCCACTTGCTGGGCCCCGTTCACGAGCATATCCACCGGTTTGGTAAATCGAAAGGCGAGGTAAACGACCGCAGCGAGCGCAGCCGTCATCGTGGCCAGGAGCCAGTAAAGGCGCTCCCGGTACCACCGCCGNAGTAACTCTTCGAGCTCGCTGGCCTCGCCTTTGGCCTGCGCATAAGCGATCACCTTGTCGTTCTGAACGATGGGGAACTGGACGACGTAAGGCTTCTGCTCGAGTGTCGGGTCAATGTCCTTGAACTCGGCGAGGATGGCGATCTGGTCCCGTTTGCCCCCCACCTTCTGCTTCTTGAATTTGATTTTCTTCCCGACCTGCCCCGGTGTGGTNCTGGCGATCACTTCCCCGGTGGGGCTGGCGAGCGCGACGGAAGAGAAGCCGGCATCCTTCATCGCTTTCACGTAGGCGTTGAGGGCCTGGTTCCGGTCGGCGGTCGGAGGAATCTGCGTATGCGTGAGCTGGCTGATCGACAGGAGATAGGAAGTCTCCGCGGCTACGTAGTCCATGATCTGCCGCCGGTGCTGGAAATGCGTCCAGGTCAGGATGGCGCTCGTGCANACCATGGTCAGAAACATGACCAGCGCCAGCCGGGTCCGCAAGCGAAGATTTAGGAGCAGCCGTTTCAAGCTAGGACCTTCGTCGGGTGAAGTCTCTCAAGACCATTTGATGCTGAATTCTATCGGAATGATTGCTGCCAGGTCAACAAAGCGTCGCGGAACGTGAAGGAGAGCGGGCAAACCGGGCGGAAGGAGGCGCTCCCGAACTATTCGCCGGCGGTCAACTCGAAGATTTTGGCTTCCACAAAGAGCCGGAAGAGNAGCGGGTCGAGAAGNTGGGACTTCACTTCGTCGCCGATGATTTCCAGGGCGCGCCCGACCGGAACGGCGCGTTTATAAGGACGGTCGCGGGCCGTGAGGGCGTCAAATATATCCGAGATCGTCATCATTTTCGCCTGGAAGGGGATCTCCTCCGCTTTCATCTTGTACGGGTAACCGCTGCCGTCCAGTTTCTCGTGGTGGGCCTTGGCGATGTCAGGAATTTTCTTCAGCTCCTTGGTCCACGGGATTTCGCTCAGGAAGCGGAAGCTGTGGATGACGTGCGATTCGATTTGCAGGCGCTCCTCGGGGTCGAGGCTTCCTTTGGGGATCGAGAGGAGCCGGAGCTCTTCCTGCGCGAGGAGCGGTTCGGTCGGGCCGGAGGGGTCCGCAAAAGCCCAGCCGGCAATTTCCACCAATTTGTCCGAGATTTTTTGAGGAAGGACCGTCGGCTCATTCGCCTGGAGGATGTGCTGGAGGAACTCGTCAAGCGTCTGGAGCTGATTCTTCTGCTCTGTCTCGATTTCCGTGAAGGGTGCTTCAAAGTTCTGGTTTCCGTTGCGCAGCACGTAGTCCAATTTCTTCCGGTTGGTTTCGGCCTCGATGGCCTTCCGGATGTACTGGAACCGCTTGTGGACAAGTTCGAGTTGGGCGGGATAGAGCTTTTTCGCCTTGACCAGGACTTCCTCGCGCACGCCGACTTTCCCGAAGTCATGCAGGAGCGAGGCGTAACGGATTTCCTGGATCTCTTCCCGCGTAAAGTGGATTTCCTTGTAGGGGCCGGCGTCGCAGCGGTCCACGACCTCCGCAAGCCCCACGGTCAATTTCATCACACGTTCCGAATGGCCGAAGGTCGTGGGGTCGCGGGACTCGATCGCGGTGACGGAAGCCTTCACAAAGCCTTCGAACAACCGGTGGATNTCCCGATAGAGCAGGTTGTTTTCGAGCGCCACGGCCGCCTGGCTGGCCAGCGAGGCCGCNAGCTCCTGGCTCCACTGGGAAAACGGGACGACTTCTTCCCCTACCACGGCTCGCGACGTCAGCTTCGCCTCCGGGTGCTTCTTGGCGTTGATGAGCTGCAGTACCCCGATCGTCTCCTTCTTCTGGTTCCTCATCGGCAGGACCAGCATCGACTTGGTGCGGTAGCCGAAGGTCTGGTCGAAGTCGCGGTTCAGGCGGAAGGGGTGATTGCGGATGCGGTAGGCGTCCTTGATGTTCAGGATTTTGCCCGTCGCCGCGGCATAGCCCGCGATGCTTTGCGTGTCGATCGGCAGAGTGAACTGGCGGAAGGGGACGGAGTGGCTGTCGCTCTGGGTGAGCCGGAAGACGAGGTGCTTGCCGCCGCCCGGCTCCTCTTCCACCAGGTAGAGCGAACCGGCGTCGGCGGAGGTGATCTCGCGGCTCTTGGTGAGGATGAGTTCGAGGAGCGCATCCGTGTTGCGCTCGGTGGAGAGCGCCACACCGATCTCGTTCAGCGTCTCGAGTTCCGAGGCGGCCGCCAGGAGCTGCCGGCGCGTCCGGGCGCGGTCGGCGCCGGACCGCAAATTCTCAAANGCACTTTCGACNCTCTTTTGCAGNACCAGGCGCGACGCCCGGCGGGGAAGGACCGCAAACACCCGGGAGTTGAGCCGCGAGCGGACGGGAGCGTCGCCATCGAGAAGATAAATGATGCACCAGGCATCAGCCTTGGGCGCGACCTTCTCGATGCGGCCCAGGTCGTCGCGGGCGGCATCGGCGAGGAGGACCGCGGGCGTCGTCCAGTCAGGGTCCGCCCCCTCCCGTTCAATCGACATAACCTTATAGGGGCCTCGCAACGCGCGGAACACAGGGGCGAGTGAGGATGGCCGAAAGTAATAAAGAGTCCCTGCCATCGTTTTCTGCGGGGGACAGAGTGGGCGCTTCGGGCTTCTACTCGTGCTTATTATACCCCTTCGGAACGGCAAACCCATAGCCCGGCGCGGGTCTCCGGAAACTCGTCGCCGGCCCAAGCCGCCTTCGCGCTTCCTTGATTTCGGGCACGCGTGGATGAGGGCTTCAGCCGCGCCCGCAGCGGGCGTTCCGAGCGTGACCGAGCGGCCCCGCGCTCCTTGGCGCCGGCGCCGTTCGATCCATTGAAAAGGCCTCCATCGCGCGCCCCGTCAACCCCGCCTCATCCGCCTGCTCCTTGCGCCCCTTTCACCAGGGAATTAAGGACCACTCGGGCCCGTTTAGAATTCATAAAACAATCTTGACTTTACGATTCAATGGAGTTTACAAACAGGAAGAAGAATTTCGGAGAAAGACGCTTCTTGGGTCAAAAAGGGCAACCCGGGGACACCCTCTCCAGCGAATCGCCCTTCGCCTTTCGAGCCCTGACTGAAACGACTGCTTGACCCAGAGACCGACAGAGACAGTTGCCTGATCTACCTGTCGCGGACGACAAGAATCAAGCCGGACTTTCGAATAGGGAGACCCTCACCACGATGAAAAAAACTTATCTGCTGTTGGCGCTTTGCTGCGCCTGCTCGAGCTCGGCCTTCGGACGCAAGGACAACTACGAAAGTTTCCTCATCGAGTTCACACCCTCCTACTGGCTTGTGAATTCGAGCGGAAAAGCGCAGTCGGGCACGGATTCGGTGGACCTCCGGTCTGACCTGGGCGTCCGAAAAAACACGTCTGAATTTCTCGGCAAGGTGACCTTAAAGCCGTTCCGGAAACATCGGCTGGTTTTCGAAGGTGCCCCCTTTCGCTTCAGCGGGAGGAACAATTTGAACCGGACCTTTACCTTTGCGGGACAGACCTACGTGGTGCAGGACCAGATTACTTTCAAAGCGCAGATCAACTATTTGTTTGGAGGGTACCAGTACGATGTGGTGAGCCTGAGGCACGGGCACTTCGGGATCGTCACGGGCGTGGCCTACTTCGACGCCCGCGGCACGATCACGAGCAGCGCGCCAGGAACGAGCTCTTCGGACAGGGTGCAGTTGCCTCTCCCCCTGCTCGGGGCTGAGTTTCGCGTCTTCCCGATGCGCGCGAGCAACCGGATCAACATTAACGGGGAACTCAAAGGCATGTCCTTTGGCCGGTACGGTAACTATTTTCAGTCGGCCTTGAACGCCGGCCTCAGCTTCGGACGACACTTCACCTTCCAGGCCGGTTTCGCGCTTCAAGACCTCGACGTCCGGGACGACACCAGGACCAAGACCTTCAACACCAGGTTTGCAGGCCCCGTTTTTTCCATTCAGTTCCGAGAGTAAGGGCCGGCCGGTCCCCGCCCGCCTCTAAGTCGAAATCCGGTACCGAATTCGGAAGTGACGAGCGCGCGGGTGCCCGGTGATCCCGCCTCGCCGCACCCCGACAGCGGCAACGATCTCACGAAAGCTTATCCATGGCCGCGGTCGCCGGGCCGGGCCCTATCACTTCGTAGTTGTTTTGGTTCCGGGCGTCTCGCTCGTGCGGAGTTCTCTTATCCGCTTGATGATTTGCTTGCAGAAAAGAGGCGCGGGGAAAAAATCGCCCTTGCGCCTGCATGTGGTTTCGTGGTAGAAAATCTACTTCTCGCAGTTAAAACAGGTAATGAGGCGCGGCCAGGGGAAGGTCGTTGGGGGCGACCCGCTTGGGATGGCCGGTCGTCGGCTGCCTCTGGCGAAGCGGCCAGAGGAGAGGCATTTTCCTCTCCTGCCGAAGGTTTTGGACAGGATGGGGGAGCCGCCGGGACTGCCGCGCATGATTTTCGGGCACTTCCTTGCAGCCGAGCGGCAGGGGGGACCGAAATCGAAAGCCTGACGCGGACAATCCAGGCAGTCTTAGTCTGAAAGTGAAACTCAGTCCTTTTTCTTTACGCTCGCGTCGTAGGAGCTCATTCCGTGCGCGTTCTTGACTGCCTTGATCAGGTCTTCAACTTTCACTTTCTCAGGATCGTACTTGACCACTGCTTCCTGGTTTTCGAGCGATACTTTCGCTTCTTTCACGCCCTTGACGGACTCCAGTGCAGACTGCACTGCGGTGACACAGGAACCTCAAGTCATGCCCGTGACGCTCAGCGTAACCGTCGCTTCCTTCGAAGCAGCCGGCGCGGCCGCTCCGGCGGAGACCACGAGCCCGGCTACCGCGAGCGCAACGCCGAAAAGCAATGCCCTCTTTGTCATGTGGATACCCTCCGCCGTGAATTATACCACTCAAGGCACGCCGTTGCCGCGGCGCTTGCTCCGGCCGAATCTGTTGCGCGATGGGCTTCGTCCTCAGCACAAAACCGGTCCGCGAGGCGGTCGCGGGCAGGAACCATTTCGAGCATGGGCGAATCTATGCCAGTGAGGTTTCCGTGAATCAGATCATGCTGCGGTCCTTCAGACCGTTGAAATCATCCTACTCTAAGCGAGCGACCAGATTCTTCAGGCTGTCCCAGAGGGCTTTCCTCCGGCATTTCGATTCGGCCTCACGCAGGATGGAATGGCTCGTCCCTATCTTCCGTCGAGCTTCCCACCGTCTCCTCTGCTCCAGCCAGCACTTGGTGGACTGGTGGGCGCGATCCGAGGCCGGGTTGTGGCTCTTGCGCGCCAGTAGAACGATGATGGAATCGCTCTACGAAGCCTCTGCTGACGTCGGCGAGTGGTTCATCCGCCACCCTCTCGTCAATTCGCGGTCGAAATTCTCGGGCCTGGTTCCGGCAAGATTACTTCGCGCGGCTTCCGAGTTGACCCGGAAGCTTCTAGCTTCGGAGCGAGTGCAGGCTTTCGCGGCCCGCTGGCAGCCCGCCAAGCGGCGACTCTATGCCGCGCTGCGCTACGAGCGCCTTTCAACCCTCGCGCAACAATTTGTTCAAAACAGAATTTTGCCTGTGGGGTGTTGGATCCGNTCTCAAACGAGGTACGCGCAGACTCGCCTTAGCGAGTCTGCGCGCCGAACGTGGTTTAGTTGCATGGCCTGGCTGGGGAAGTCCGANGCGAGTTAGCCGGCCGGCTGGATGCTTTCGACATGGATTGATTTGTCTTCCATCTCATTTCCGGTCAGTTTCACTTCCATCCCGACGTTGTCCTCTTTCACCGCATCCTGATTGTTGATGGCGACCACCGCCTGCGTCTTGCTGTCCACTAGGACGTACTTGGCTCCTTTTTGTTTCACGCAGGTGATAGCGCAACCCTTGTGCTCCGCTTTCGCTCCCTTGGCCCCGCACCCGCTGTCGCTGATCCAACCTGTCCAGGTCTTGCCCTCAGGCTTCGCGGCGGCGAACGCGCTCAAGATCAGAAAAACCACTGCACCCAGGGTGACGAGTACGAACTTCTTTTTCATATTCATCCTCCAAATTTTCTGTTGGAAGCTGCCCGGCCGATCTCACCAAGCCGCAGTCCAGCCGGAATCATCCCACAGCCGGTGCGATACATCAAGGCCGAGATGGGACTGAACGCCTCAAAAAGGCTTTCGCCCGGCGGGTGGCGCGGAAGTAAGTTCAGGTCCGAGACCACCTCCGTCAAACCCGGCAAGAGCAGGCTTCGAGCTCCCGTCCACGAAAGACCCTTGCGTTCCGGCCTCAAGTTCTGCGATGTTAGGGGGGTTGAGAGAACCGTGCAGGCGCTGCTCCGCGTTCCGCGGCTTGCGACGGGACCGCTGGAACGCAAACCCGCATGACGCCCGCGTCACGCCGCACTGAGGCAGATTCGGCAAAGTTGAACGACGAAAACACANCATATTGGCTGGCTCTCGGCCGGGTGGAGGGCNTGGGCGTCCGGGGGGCCCGCAAGCTGATGGGGCACTTTGGCTCGCCCGCGGCAGCCTACCACGCTTCGCTGACGGAGCTCGAAGGCTGCGGACTGCCGGCGCACGTCGCGCAGGCGATCTTCGCTCAGGCGGGACTTGAGGAAGCTGAAAAGGAAATAGAGGCTGCGGCCAAGCTGGGCTGTGAATTGATGACGGCCGGGTCCGCCGATTACCCGCCCTTGCTCAGAGAGATCCCCGACCCCCCGCTGGTACTCTACGTCCGCGGCGACTCGAAAGTCCTTTCCCGGCACACCGTCGCCATGGTGGGGACTCGCCGCCCTACCGCTTACGGGCTCCAGGTGGCGCGGCGCCTGGCCCGGGACCTTGCTGAACGCCAACTGGTCATCGCCAGCGGGCTGGCGCGCGGAATTGATTCGGCTGCCCACCACGGGGCGCTTGAAGGAGCAGGCAAAACCGTGGCCGTCCTCGGCTCGGGCATTGACGTGATTTACCCGAAGGAGAACAAACGTCTGGTGGAAAAAATCTTGGCGAGCGGGGCGCTGGTCTCGGAATTTCCGCTCGGCACGGCGCCCACGCCCGAAAATTTTCCCATCCGGAACCGGATCATCAGCGGCCTCTCGCTGGGCGTGATCATCGTGGAGGCGGCCGAGTACAGCGGCAGCCTGATCACCGCGCGTCTGGCCAGCGAGCAGAACCGCGAAGTGTTCGGGGTCCCCGGCAATATCACCACCGCGCAGAGTTTCGGTCCAAACCACCTCATCAAGCAGGGGGCCAAGCTGGTGGACCATTGGATTGACGTCGTCGAAGAGTTCCCCGCCGAAATTCGGATGCAACTCCTGCCGCCCGCGGAGGCATCGGAACGTGCGACGAACAGACCTGACGCGCCGTCGCTCTTCGATCAGTCGTTGACTTTGGAGCAGAAAGCCGTGTATGAGGTCTTGAGACCGGATGTGCCTTTATTCGTGGACTCGATCGTCGGCTCCGTCTCGCTCTCCTCGCCGCGGGTGCTCGCGGCGTTGCTCGAACTCGAGATGAGCGGTTTGATCCGCCAGTTACCGGGCAAAAATTTCATCCGCAAACTGTGAGGGCAGGACGCGCTGCTGCCCGGGAGCGCGCCGAGACGACTAATCGTCGAGAGGGTCGAAACGAAATCGAAAGGAGCCAAAGCGGTCAGGCGCTGCTGAACACTTAAAAATATTCCTTATGGGTAAATCGCTGGTTATCGTCGAATCCCCGGCCAAGGCCAAGACCATCAACAAGTACCTGGGGTCGGACTACACCGTGAAAGCGTCGATGGGGCACGTGAAGGACCTGCCCAAGAAGGAACTCGGCGTGGACGTGAAGAACGGTTTCAAGCCCACGTATAACATCATCCCGTCGAAGGCCCGCACCATCCAGGAGCTCAAGGCCGCGGCGGCGAAGGCGGACGCCATTTACCTCGCCACCGACCCCGATCGCGAGGGGGAAGCCATCGGCGCGCACCTGCGTGACTTGCTACACTCGAAAAAGAAAAAGTTCTACCGCGTCCTGTTCAACGAAATTACCCGCGAGGCGGTGCGGGAGGCCTTCGAGCGCCCCGGCGAAATCGACTCGCACCTGGTGGACGCCCAGCAGGCGCGCCGCATCCTGGACAGGCTGGTCGGCTATCAGGTCAGCCCGCTGCTCTGGGAAAAAGTAAAGCGGGGCATCTCCGCAGGTCGCGTCCAGACAGTTGCGCTGCGCCTGATCGTCGAGCGAGAGCGCGAAATCCAGGCCTTCGAGAAACGCGAGTACTGGACGATTTTGGCCAACCTCGAAGGCAGGCATCCCCCTGCCTTTGACGCGCGCGTCGCCAAGCTCCAGGGCAAGGACCTGGAAATCCCGGACCAGACGACTGCCGATCAGCACGTGGCGGCGCTCAAGTCCGCCGAGTTCCTGGTGCGCTCGGTCGAGACCCGCGAAAAGTCGAAGTACCCCGTGCCGCCCTTTATCACCAGCAAGCTCCAGCAGGAATCCGTTCGCAAACTGCACTTCACCGCCAAAAAGACGATGATGCTGGCGCAGAGGCTCTACGAAGGCGTGGAGCTTGGTGAGGAAGGGTCCGTCGGCCTGATCACCTATATGCGGACGGACTCCACCCGGGTCGCGGAAAGCGCTCTCAGTGCCGTCCGCGGCTACATCCAGAAGAGTTTCGGCGACGCCTACCTCCCTCCCGAGCCCATCCGCTACAAGTCCAAGAAAGGCGCGCAGGACGCGCATGAGGCCATTCGTCCGTCCTCCGTCGAGCGAACGCCGGAGTCCGTTCGCCCGTTCCTGGGGTCCGACGAATTCAAACTCTACAAACTCATCTGGCAGCGNTTCGTGGCCTCGCAGATGAAGCCGGCGCTCTTCGACCAGACCACCATCGAAATCGGCGCGGGCGACTACCTGCTGCGCGCCACGGGTTCGGTGGAAAAGTTCAACGGCTTCCGGGCCGTCTATGAGGAAGGCAAAGACGAAAAAGCCGAGATGGAAGAGGAGGAGGANCTGAAGCACCGCCTCCCTCAGGTCGAGGNGGGCGAGGTCCTGCGCCTGCATCGAATCGATCCCGAGCAGCACTTCACCGAGCCTCCGCCCCGCTTCACCGAGGCGACGCTNGTCAAGGCCCTCGAGGAGAAGGGCATCGGCCGGCCCTCGACCTATGCCACAATCCTTTCGGTTATCCAGAACCGCGACTACGTCGAGAAACACCAGGGACGCTTCTACCCCTCCGAACTCGGCATGGTCACGAGTGACCTGCTGGTGAAAAATTTCAGCGATATCTTCGACGTCACCTACACCGCGCGGATGGAAGAAGAACTCGACGAGATTGAGGAGGGAAAACTCTCCTGGAAAGAGGCGCTCGACGAGTTCTACAAGAAGTTCAAGAAGGACCTTCGCGTGGCGGAGCGCGAAATGGCCGACCTGAAGGGCGAGGGCGTCCCGACCGACGAGAAGTGCGAAAAGTGCGGCAAGCCCATGGTCATCCGCCTGGGCCGCAACGGGCAGTTCCTCGCCTGCACGGGATATCCGGAATGTGACGGGACGCGCGACCTGACACCCGAGCTGGCCGCGCAATACGGCAGCACCGGCCCGCCCGCTCCTGAAGTCCCGGCCGAGACTTGCGAAAAGTGCGGAAAGCCCATGGCGGTGAAACGCGGCCGCTTCGGGTATTTCCTCGCGTGCACCGGCTACCCCGAGTGCCGCAATACGAAGAAGATTGTGATGAAAGAAGGCGCCGCAACGGCCGTAGGCGACACGCCGCTCGAGGAGAAATGCCCCGAATGCGGGAACAACCTGGTCATCAAGCACGGCCGCTACGGCCAGTTCACGGCCTGCAGCAATTATCCCAACTGCAAATTCGTNAAGCGCCAGACGCTCGGCATACCCTGCCCGGAAAAAGGCTGCACAGGAGAGATCGTCGTCCGCCACACCAAGCGAGGCAGGACGTTTTATGGCTGCGCGCGCTATCCGGACTGCAAGTTCACCGTCTGGGATAAGCCCGTCGCCGAGCCCTGCCCGAATTGCGGCTCCCCCATCCTGCTCGAAAAGTTCTCGAAGAAGTCCGGCGCCCGCCGCTACTGCCCCAACGAAACCTGCAAGTACGAACACGCCCTGGCGTAGAACGAGCGCCACGATGGGCGGGCCGAAGGTAAAATAGACCGGCGACGCCGGCATGGTGGCTTGACCAACTTCATTTGCTTGAGCCGTCTTGACTCGCGCTCCGCGCCGCCGC
>JGI25382J43887_10000711_pt1 | contig 12078 bp, 8 predicted proteins | sample GraSoi013_1_40cm_3_FD_43887 | JGI IMG/M metagenome (IMG submission 43887) | reverse complement strand
GGCAGGATTCTGACGAACCGCCCATTTGGAAAGGCCGGCTTTCTCACCTTATCCGACGGCGAAGGCCAGCTTCAAGTGTACGTGAAGAAAGATCGCCTGCCNGAACGCGATTTTCAATTGTACAAATTGCTCGATATCGGCGACTTCATCGGCGTCGAGGGAACGCTGTTTCGCACGAAAACGGGCGANCTGACTGTGCTTGCGGGCGAGCTGACATTTTTNGCCAAGTGTTTCCTGCCGCTGCCGGAGAAGTGGCATGGACTGAGGGACATTGAAATCCGTTACCGCCAGCGCTACATCGATCTTGTTGTGAATCGCGAAGTCCGCGAAGTGTTTGTCAAGCGCGGCGTCATTATTCGCGAGTTGCGGAAGTTTCTCGACGATCGTGACTATCTCGAAGTCGAAACACCGATCCTCCACCCGATCGCNGGAGGAGCGCTCGCCAAGCCGTTCAAGACGCATCACAACGCGCTCGACATGTCTCTATATCTGCGCATCGCTCCCGAGTTGTATCTGAAACGTCTCATCGTCGGCGGGTTGAATCGGGTTTATGACTTGAATCGAATCTTCCGCAACGAAGGTATCTCCACGCGCCACAATCCCGAATTCACGATGCTCGAGTTCTACCAGGCCTACAGCAATTACACCGACCTGATGGATCTCACTGAAGAGATGCTGACCGGCATCGCNGAGAAAGTTTGCGGTTCGAAGGTGATCACATACGACGACCTGCAGATCGATTTTCGGAAATGGACGCGACTCTCCATGAAAGAGGCGATCCTCAAGTTTTCAGCGGAGAAAATCGATGAAGACAGGCTGAGTGATCNCGCGGCGGTCGAAGCGTTATTGAAACACTTGCANGCTGAGTTCGATCCTAAATTGCCGCTCGGCAATCTCATTGGAATTTTGTTTGAGACTGTAGCCGAACAGCATCTCGTGCAACCCACNTTCATTTACGACTACCCGGTCGAACTGTCGCCCCTGTCAAAACGAAAAGCAAGCGACNCGAGTCTGGTTGAGCGCTTCGAGCTGTATATCGGAGGGATGGAAATCGNCAATGGCTATTCCGAGTTGAACGATCCCATGGATCAACGCGAGCGATTCCTTTCGCAGTTGCGCGAGCGGGAACGCGGCGATGAGGAAGCGCATCAGATGGACGAAGATTACATCCGCGCCTTGAGCTACGGCATGCCTCCAACCGCGGGTGAAGGCATTGGCGTGGACCGGCTAACGATGCTGGTGACGAATTCAGCGTCGATCAGAGATGTGATTCTGTTTCCGCATTTGAGGGCAGAATGAGGGCTTTATTCTATGAAATTCGAAGTAATCGTAGCCGTTCGCTATCTCAAGGCCAAGCGCAAACAAGCCGTCATCTCGCTCATCACTCTCATCTCCATCATCGGCGTTGGGGCCGGTGTCGCCGCTCTGATTATTGCTCTTGCCATCAATGCGGGTTTTCGTGATGACCTGCAGAGGAGATTGCTCGGCGCGCAGGCGCACGTTTCGGTGTTGCGCAAGGACCGGGCTACGGGCATTTCCGATTACCTGAGGACCACGAAAGAGGTTGAGCAAGTTCCCGGTGTTGTGTTTGCTGCTCCAGCCTTCTATCAGAAGGGGTTGATCTACAGCGGATCGCAGGCGGCCGGCATCATTGTCAAAGGCATTCTTCCGGAGATGGAGAGTCCGTTATCGGCGCTTTCGGCCAACATGGTCGACGGGAGTCTGAAAGATTTCCGCGATGACTCTGTGATTCTCGGAAANGAGCTATCGAAAACGCTCGGCACTTTCCATGGCGATCGCGTGAAGATTGTCAGTATCGAGACGTCGCTGACTCCGCTAGGGGCCATCCCTCGCAACCGGACCTTCACAGTGAGCGGGTTATTCGAATCTGGACTTTACGAGTTGGATAGCACGTGGGTTTACATTCCACTGACTGCCGCTCAACGGCTCTTCGGCCTGGGAGATGTCGCGTCGACAATCGAAGTGAAGGTGAACGATATCTATCAGGCAAAAGCGATCGGCCGGAAGATCATCGACCGTATCGGCGCAGATTTCGATTTTACGGACTGGATGACCATGAACCAATCCATCTTTCAGGCGCTTCGCCTCGAGCGTATCGTGACGCTCATTACGATCGGTCTGATCGTTCTGGTCGCTGCGCTGAACATCGTCGCGACGCTCATCATGATGGTGTTGGAGAAAACGCGTGATATCGCGATTCTTNTGTCGATGGGGGCNACGAAGGACAACATTCGCCGTATCTTTATCTTGCAGGGCGTCATTATCGGCGTGATTGGAACCGCATTCGGCNTCGTTGTTGGACAGACCGCATGCCGCATCGCGGACAAATATCATCTNATCAGCCTCGCGCCCGACGTCTATTCGATCGCTTACGTTCCTTTCAAAGCGGCAGCGCTGGATTCGGCAATTGTTGCGGGTTTGGCCGTTTTGATTAGCTTTGTTGCAACCCTTTACCCTTCGGCCGCGGCTTCGAAACTCCAACCTGTGGAAGCGCTGCGATACGAATGATCCAGGCGCAAAATCTCACGAAGATTTATAAAAGCCCCGCCTCTCAAATAGTGGTTTTCGAAGACCTGAACTTCGAGGTCCAGGCCGGCAGCCTTTTCGCGATAATTGGTCCCTCGGGTGCNGGGAAGAGCACCTTACTTCACCTTCTTGGCGGGCTGGACCGGCCGACCCGAGGTGACGTGCTGTTCAAGAATCAGAGTATTTTCCAATGGCAAGCTTCACAGCTGGCTCAGTTCAGAAATCGTCATGTGGGTTTCGTCTTTCAATTTCATCATCTTCTGCCGGAATTCACCGCGCTCGAGAATACGATGATGCCGAAGCTCATTCGGGGTGACGACCGCAGCAGCACCGAAGCANCGGCACGTCAAATTCTTGATCGGGTNGGCCTGGCCCAGCGGCTCGACCACAAAGTGGGTGAGGTTTCCGGGGGGGAACAACAGCGGATCGCGATAGCGCGGGCCTTGATTGGTCAGCCCGAATTGTTATTGGCCGATGAGCCTACCGGCAATCTCGACCACCGGACCGGTGACGCTATTTTTCAAATGATTCGCGAGCTTCATCGGGAGCGGGGGCTTACTTCAGTCATCGTCACTCATAATGAGCGGATCGCCGTCCAATGTAACGAGGTCTGGGAACTCGACGCGGGCGCGTTTGAAAGAAAGGGATAAAATTTCAAGGTTGTGAGACTTACGCACATCGTTTAGAATCAAGACAGCCGNGGCTACGTGTCGACCAANGTACTAGGCGCAGTGGAGCCCGGGTTGCCAGGTGACGGCTACATGAGAGAATCAAAAGACTATGTTCGAACGATATACCGAGAGAGCACGACGGGTCATATTCTTCGCCCGCTATGAAGCTAGCCAGTTCGGGAGCACGACGATCGAAACCGAGCATCTGCTTCTCGGATTGATCCGCGAAGATAAGAATCTGACTAATCGTTTCCTTCGAAATCATTCTTCTATCGAAAGCATTCGGAAGGAGATCGAAGGTCGAACCACGATTCGCGAGAAAGTCTCGACGTCGATCGATCTTCCTCTTTCGAACGAATGTAAACGCATCCTTGCCTACGCTGCCGAAGAGGCGGAGCGGCTTAATCACCGGCACATCGGCACAGAACATTTATTGCTCGGCATCCTTCGTGAAGAAAAATGCGTCGCTGCGGAGATTCTTCACGAGAGGGGGCTTCGGCTTAACGCCATTCGAGAGGAACTGGCGCGCTCCGTCGTTGACCGCCAAACGCTTATCAAGCCGAAGGAAACCCCGCTACTTAGCGAGTTTTCCCGAGATCTCACGCAAGCCGCGATGGATGGTATTCTGGACCCGCTTGTCGGCCGTGATGCGGAGATTGATCGCGTCATTCAAATCCTCTGCCGGAGGACGAAAAACAACCCGGTCCTGATCGGCGATCCTGGCGTGGGAAAAACGGCCATCGTTGAAGGTCTCGCGCAGCGCATCGTCGATGGTGAGGTTCCGTCGTTTCTCTCCGACAAGCGCATTCTGGTGCTGGATCTCTCGCTGATTGTGGCGGGAACGAAATATCGCGGCCAGTTTGAAGAGCGCTTGAAAACCATCATGAAAGAGCTCGTCGATAATCCGAACACCGTTGTATTCATTGACGAGTTACACACACTAGTCGGTGCGGGATCGGCGGAAGGTTCACTCGATGCGGCGAACATTCTGAAGCCGGCATTGTCGCGCGGCGAGATCCAGTGTATCGGCGCAACAACCCCAGCCGAATACCGCAAATCGATCGAGAAAGACCGGTCGTTGGAACGGCGTTTCCAGGCCGTGAAGGTCGGAGCACCGAGCGAGAGTGAAGCCGTGCGGATCTTGCAGGGTGTCAAGTCTCGTTATGAAAAATTCCACATGGTGAACTATACCGATGAGGCGATCGAGTCGGCGGTGTACCTGTCGAACCGGTATATTCCCGATCGGTTTTTACCCGACAAAGCCATCGACCTTCTCGATGAAGCCGGCGCGCGTGTCAAGCTTCGCCAGGCAACGCTGCCTTCGGAAATGACCGACATCCAGCGGCGGATCAAGTTCATCGTCGCGCGGATGGAAAGCGCGATCTCGAGCAAGGACTTCGAAAAGGCCGAGCATTACAAGAACCAAGAGCAGCTCGAGCGTGAGAACCTGCGCAATGTTCGGGAGAAGTTCAATATCAGCGAAACCACGAGCATGGGCGTTGTGACCAAAGCCGATATCGAAGATGTGGTTTCGCGCTGGACAGGCGTTCCCGTCAACTCGATCAAAGAAGAAGAAATGCAGAGGCTCTCGAGGATCGAAGAAGAACTGCATCGGCGCATCGTCAGCCAGGATCAGGCCATCAACGCGCTCGCGCGCGCCATCCGGCGGTCCCGTGCGGGCTTGAAATCGCCCCACCGTCCGGCTGGCTCGTTCTTATTCCTCGGCCCGACCGGCGTCGGAAAGACGGAAATGGCTCGGTCGCTGGCCCAGTTCCTGTTCGGCAGCGAAAAATCTTTGATCCGGTTCGACATGTCCGAGTTCATGGAAAAGCATTCGGTGTCGAAGCTGATCGGATCGCCTCCAGGGTATGTCGGCTATGAGGAAGGCGGCCAGCTTACCGAGCGTGTAAAGCGGAATCCGTACTCCGTCATTTTGCTCGACGAAATCGAAAAGGCCCATCCGGATGTGTACAACATCCTGTTGCAAGTCTTTGAAGATGGGCATTTGACCGACGGCCTCGGCAATACCATCGATTTCAAGAACACCATCATCATCATGACCTCGAACATCGGCGCGCGCTTCCTGTCCAAGCACACCAGCCTGGGTTTCCAGGCGCCGAGCGAAGAAGCGACGGCTCAGAAGATGGAAGATGCCGTCATGCAGGAAGTGAAGAGGCTGTTCAATCCGGAATTTATCAACCGGTTGGATGAAATCATCATCTTCAATTCACTGACGAATGAGGATCTCGGCCGCATCGTCGACATGATGATTGCGCAATTGAACGAGAACCTTGTCCACAAGAGGCTTGAGGTCTCCATCACCGATGACGCGAAACAATGGATCCTCGACAAGGCTTGTCGTGACAAAAACTACGGCGCACGCCCACTACGTCGAGCGATTCAGCGCTATATCGAAGATCCGTTGTCGGAAGCTCTCATCCAGGGGAATCTGAAGGAGTTGTCCAAAGTCGAGGTTTATATGGAGGGCGGGCAGCTCTGGTATCGTCCCATGGATCGGGACCGCGAAGAAGTCGGCGTACCACTGACCATGTAGGAAATTTGTAATTCAGGGACCCACCCCGAATTCTGAACCACAGGAATTCGGGGTGGGTCCCTGAATTACAGTAACAAAATCCCCGCTATCCAGTCTAAATCCGTCCACTTATAGTAAAATTCACGGGCTTGGAGGGTGCATGATGGCCGTTACAGTGTTGTTGGCTCTCGTTTTTACAGCTGTAGAGCCGCAGGCGCTGCAGACTCCTGATCCAAATCGCATCGAAGAAGTCCGTGTGACCGGCAATCGCAGGATACCGTCGGACACGATCAAGTACAACCTTCAGACGAAGCCAAATGACCAGTTCAACCCAAACGTCATCCGCCGGGATATCAAAACGCTCTATGCCCTCGGGCATTTTGACNATATNCGAGTCGAGGAAGATCAGGGGAAGACCGGCAAGATCATCATATTCCGGGTCANGGAAAAGAAGCTGATTCGGAGCGTGAAATATGATGGCTTGAAATCCGTCACAAACTCCGAGGTTCTCGACAAATTGAGGGAAAAAAAGGCCAGCATCAGCCAGGAATCCCCGTACGATCCCACCAAGATAAGGAAAGCCGAAACGATCATTAAGATGATGCTCGCCGAGAAGGGTCACCAGGACGCCACGGTTGAGGCGACAACTGAAGACATTCCTCCCAACTCCATTGCCGTGACATTCAAAGTCGATGAGGGACCGAAGATTCGGATTCAAAAGATCTCGATCGAAGGTAACAAAGTCTTTCCGGCTAGCCAGATCAAGAAATCAATGAAACTTATCAAAGAGGCCGGTCCTTTGACGGTTTTTACCAGTAAAGACACTTACTTCGACCTCAAGCTTGCCGACGATATCACCCGCATTCGCATGCTATACGCCGAGCACGGATATGTGCGCGCGAATGTGCTCGATCCGGTGGTCGAGACAAAACCGCAACAGCTTCATCGAACTCTGCCTTTCATCCGGCCGCCATTCCCGTGGGGCATACCGATTCCGTTCAAGAAAAAAACACTCGATCGCTACTACATCACGATCAAGATCGAAGAAAACGATCAATATCGGGTTGGAGATGTCAAAGTTACCGGGGCCAAGCAGTTCAATGAAACGGTAGTCAAGTCCGTGCTGGGTCTGGTGCCTGGAGAGGTCTTCAATGAGGAACGGCTTCGGAAAAGCTTTGAAAATCTAAAGAAACTGTATGGGGCACGAGGGTATATCAATTTCACCGCTGTGCCGGTTCAGGATTTTGATGAAGCCAAGAAGCTGGTCAATTTGAACATCAACGTGGACGAAGACCGTCAATTTTACGTGAATCGCATCGCGTTCAGCGGAAACACGACGACTCGCGACAAGGTCATCCGCCGCGAGGTCATGGTGGAAGAGGGGCAGGTGTTCAACTCCGCACTGTGGGACATGAGCCTGCAACGCTTGAATCAGCTCGGCTATTTTGAAGAGATCAAGACGGAAGATGCAGAAGTGAAGCCGAACCCGACGCAACCGCAGGTCGACATCAATCTCAAGGTCAAGGAAAGGGGCCGCAATTCGATCGGGTTCAATGGAGGCGTGAGTGGAATCGGGGGAAGCTTCATGGGCATCAGTTACGAAACCAACAACTTCCTGGGTTTCGGCGAAACATTGGGAGTGACGCTTCAGGGCGGAACCCGGCAATCACAATACGTTCTCAGCTTCACGGAGCCGTATCTGTTCGATCGTCCGCTAACGGCCGGATTCTCGGTATTTAAATCGTCATTCCGCTACGATCAGGCACGCGAATTCTTCGGGCTGGATCCCAGCAAGCTTCCTCAAGGGTTGGGTTTTGAGAACCGGTTGAATTTCACGCAGCAAGGTTCCGGGTTCAACGTATTCAGCAGCTATCCGTTCAAGATCTGGAATCGCTTCGGTCTGAATTTTGGGATCAACCATTCCGTGACGAGCGCGATCAACCCCGCNACTGAAGAATATTTCAAATCGGTCACCACTCAGAATAATCAGTCATTCATTTCGAACACGGGTGCAGGGAGCTTTTCCGACTTTCACGCGCACACGCTCATCCCGAGCTTCACTCGTAACCGTACTCAAGGNACTCCGATCTTTCCAACTGGAGGATCGAGCACTTCACTGACGTTTGAATACACAGGCGGATTTCTGGGCGGAACTGTAAACTACGTTCGTCCTACCTTGGACTACCGTTATTTCCATCCTATGAACAAAGGACGGAATATACTCGCTGTCCGTTTCCTCGGCTCGTTTGTGCAAGGATTCGGCGGAACGGCGGTTCCGTACTATCAACGGTACTTCCTCGGCGGCGATTTCGATATCCGGGGTTTCGATTTCCGTGCGATCAGTCCCATCGCGTTCGTCGTTCGCAACGTGAATGTCATCGATTCCGAAACCGGCAACAGTGTNGCACGGCCGTTCGACGATATTGTTTATGTTGGAGGCGATACNCAGGGGGTCATGAACNTCGANTATCGAATTCCCGTCATCGGCCGCATCTTCACGATTGCACCCTATTTCGATATCGGCAACGCCTGGGTTTTGAGAAAGGATCAATTGACACGGCAGATCATCAACAGCGAAGGGGAGATCACTAAAGAAAAAGTTACATTCCTCCCCGGCACGAATTCCGGCTTCAGGGCAAGTACGGGGATCGAATTCCAGGTGATGATGCCGGTGATCAATGCGCCTTTCCGCCTTATCTTNGCGATGAATCCGAATCGGATCGATCGNAATTTCTCCGGACAAGCGACCGGACTGCAGTTTGGCATTCATGAGAAACGGCGCGATTTCAAGTTTACAGTTGGGAGAACTTTCTGATCTTCTAAGTCCCGCTCTGGGATGGCGTCTACTCCAGGGGACGTCTCCGTGGAGTCGACAGCATCCTCAGCGGGACTTAAAATTCAAATTTCGAGATAAATGAGGGTGAGATGAGAAAAATAACCATCGTCGGTTCGATTTTGTTGCCTGCGGCATTGTTTGCGCAGGCTCCAGCTCCAGCACCGGCACCACAGGCTCCAGCACCGGCAGCGCAGGCTCCGAAGGAGACTTCCGCCGCCGCAGCCTCAGCGGGAGCGGGCCGAGTAGCAGTTGTCGATTTTCAAAAGGCTGTCGTTGAAAACGCCGAGGGCAAAAAGGCTCAGGAAAGATTCATGGCGGAAGTGAACAAGCGGCAGAAGGATTTCGAGGGGAAACAGAAGAGTCTGACCGACGCGCAAAACAAACTGCAGACTCAGGCCCAAGTGCTGACCGATACGGTGAAGGCCGATCTGAATCGCCAGATCGATAAGCTCAACACCGAACTTCAACGTATGAACGATGACGCCCAAAAAGATCTCGGCGATCTTCAGCAGCAACTTTTCCGGCCGATTATGGAGCAGACGCAAAAGGTTCTGCAGGCGTATTCGGTGGAGAACGGCTTTGCCGTCGTTTTTGATGTTTCGAGCCAGGCCAACAGCATCATTTACGTCCAGGATGTTGCCGACATCACGACAGAGATCATCCGCCGCGTAGATGCTACCGTTGCCAAAGCGCCTGCCGCCGCACCCGCCGCAGCGCCGAAACCGGCAGAACCTCCCAAAAAATAGGTGAACGAACTCCGAATTGCCGAGATCATGCGGATTCTTCCGCATCGGTATCCGTTTCTCCTGGTCGATCGTGTTCTCGAGGTCGACCCGGACAGACGGATCGTCGCGCTGAAGAACGTTACGATTAATGAACCGTTCTTCAACGGCCATTTTCCATCTACGCCGGTCATGCCTGGAGTGTTGACGATCGAATCTATGGCGCAAGCGGGNGCCATTCTTGGCTTGCTCGAAAAGAATGCCGATCTCGGCAAGGCNCTTGTGTATTTTATGGGAATCGATGAGGCGAAATTCCGCCGGCCGATCGTTCCGGGCGACCAGATGCGAATCGTTGTTGAAGTCCTCCGGCGGAAGGCGATCGTCTGGAAAATGAAAGGAGAAGTCTACGTCGGACCGGAATTGGCNGCCGAAGCGATTCTGCTTTCTTCNATAGGGCAGCAGCCGTGATCCATGCCTCCGCCATCGTCAGCCCGGAAGCCGAGATTAGTGATGATGTGTGGATCGGACCGTACTGCCGGGTTGGCCCGCGCGTTCAGATAGGAAAAGCGTGCCGTTTCGAATCGCATGTCGTGGTCGAGGGGCCGGCGAAGATTGGTGAAGGCAATCGCTTCTATCCGTTTGCGACAATCGGTCTGGATCCCCAGGATCTGAAATTCAAAGGCGAAGAAACATTCCTGACGATCGGCAATCACAATATTTTTCGTGAATACGTGAATGTCCATCGTGGAACGAGGGGCGGCGGAGGTAACACCCGGATCGGGGATCACAATTTCCTGATGGCGTATGCGCACGTCGGCCACGACAGTGTTCTGGGCAACCATATCATCATGGCCAACGCAGCTACGCTCGCCGGCCATGTCTTGATCGAAGATCATGCGACGATCGGCGCGTTTTCGGGTGTGCATCAGTTCTGCCGCATTGGNATGCATGGCTATGTCGGCGGCTACACGGTTGTCACCAAAGACGTCCTGCCGTTTTCCAAAACGGTCAGCGAGCGGAACACGAAAGCCTACGGTCCGAATGTCATCGGCCTCGAGCGGAAAGGTTTCATGCCGCAACAAATTAAGGACATCAAAAAAGCGTTTCTTTTGTTGCTGCAATCAGATCTGAACACGAGCCAGGCGGTCGAAGCCATCAAGGCCCAAGTGAACTCGCCTGAAGTTCAGATCATTTTGGATTTCATTGAGAAATCGGATCGTGGTGTCATCAAGTAAATACGGACTCATTGCCGGAAACGGAAGGTTTCCTTTCCTCGTGCTCGAGGCGGCGCGCAGCCAGGGAATCGAGATGGTCGTTGCNGCCATCAAGGAAGAGACATTCCCTGAGATTGAGCAGCATGCCNATACTGTNCATTGGATGTCTCTGGGCCAGCTTGGCAAACTGATCAAGACGTTCAAATCCGAAGGTGTTCATCACGCGATTATGGCGGGACAGGTCAAGCACAAGCAGATCTTCAGCTCCATCGTGCCTGATTTCAAGATGCTTCAACTTCTAGCCGGCCTGGCGATCAAGAATACGGACTCGCTTATTGGTGCCGTCGCGAAAATCCTCGAGGATGAAGGAATTCATCTGATCGACTCGACGCTGTTCCTGCGCCCTCTTTTGGCCGAGGCCGGTGTGTTGACGGCGCGAGCACCTTCCGCCGAGGAGAAACGCGACCTCGACTACGGTTACAAGATCGCGCGGGAACTCGGAAAGCTGGACCTGGGTCAATCGGTTGCCGTTTCCGACGGCGCCTGCATCGCCTTAGAAGCCATGGAAGGAACCGATGCGGTTATGGAACGAGCGGCTTCAATTGCAAATGGCCGGCCGCTNCGGGTCGTCAAATTGGCAAAACCCAACCAGGACTTGCGCTTCGATGTTCCGGTTATCGGTCCCCCTACTGTCCGGCTGATGGAGCGTCTGAAGGTCACGGCGCTGGCGATCGAGGCCGGAAAAACGTTGATGATCGATCGGCAGGAATTGATACGCGAGGCGGATACCGCGGGAATTGCAATCATCGCGGTGGAGTAAAAATGAAGATCGCCGTCATCGGTGTTGGGTATGTCGGAAAGGAGCACGCGCGGCTCTACGCCGAGCTCCCAGACGTGGAGCTTGCCGGTGTTGTCGACGTACTCCGGCCCCGCGCCGAGGAAGTTGCAGCGCTGTACAAGACCACGCCGTTTACGGATTATCGTGAAATCCTGGGCAAAGTGGATGCTGCGACTTTGGCCGTTCCCACTATCGATCACGGCCGAATTGGTATTGATCTGCTCGACAACGGCATCGATGTTCTCGTTGAGAAGCCAATCGCTTCGAATCTCGAAGAAGGACGAGAGCTAATCGACCGGGCGCGGCGAAACGGCCGCGTGCTGCAGGTCGGCCANGTTGAGCGATTCAATCCGGTGGTTGCGGCAGCCCGCGAGGCCGCGACTCGGCCGCAATTTTTCGAGATCCATCGGCTTGCTGCGTTCTCTCCGCGTAGTCTTGACGTGGACGTGGTGCTCGATCTCATGATCCACGATATCGACATCGTGCTCAGTCTCGTTCCCGCTCCGGTGCGTGAGATTCGAGCTGTCGGAATTCCCGTGCTGTCTCGGAAGGCCGATATCGCAAACGCCCGCGTCGAATTTGAAGATGGCTGCGTGGCGAACTTTACGGCCAGCCGCGTCAGCTTTGAGAAGACGAGGAAGTTACGCTTTTTTCAACCGCATGATTACATTTCCGTCGATTATGCGAGTCAAACTGGAATCATTGTATCGCTCCGCA
>JGI25382J43887_10000710_pt1 | contig 12079 bp, 8 predicted proteins | sample GraSoi013_1_40cm_3_FD_43887 | JGI IMG/M metagenome (IMG submission 43887) | reverse complement strand
TGGAAGGGCTTGGGGTGAGTTGATCGAGTCTCCCGTAAACACGATGAGGCGAGGCTTTTCCGCGGCAATCACTTCCGGCAGGCGGTCTTCAAGCCGTGGCCTGGGGTCGCTGTGCACGTCCGAGATGTGGACGATGCGAATCGGGGCGGCGCCACGCGGTAGTTTCGCGCTCTCGATTCGGACGCGCGTGACTTCGAGCCAGGTGGGCTCGATGTAGTAACCGTACCCCATACAGAGAAGTCCCGCACCGGCAAGCGCAAGACTCACGCGACGAATTGTGATTTCGAGCTTCGTTGGGGGCGGCGAGCCAGGCTCGAGCCGCCTGCGCGCCCACTTGAAGATCACCACGAGTGCGGCGGCATAGACAGCGATGACGAAGCCGACAAAAACAAAGACTCGGATTTCTTCCGACAGCAGCATGGGCCGGGCCCCTATCTTTCCCAAAGCTCAGCGCGAAATCAAGCGATGGTCGGGTGTACCGTTTCGACCCCTTATCGCCTTCCTGGTGTGGATCGGACTTAGCCCTGCTAATGGCGTGGCGTGTCTTTTAGCGGATGAAATTCGTGGAGACAGGTTGGCCTGATCTGTCTGATTGGAAGGACGGAAGGGCTGGATTGGCGTCGGCGCGAGAGGATAGCTGGTGGACCTGAGGGGATTCGAACCCCTGACCCCCTGGTTGCTAACCGAAAGACCTATTTCACCAAATCTTGCCAGAACCGGCGCCAATCCTTGGGAATCAGGAAGTTCGGGGAAAATCCTCGCAAGACTGTCTTGCCGCCGTTTGCACCATTTCTGATGCAAATAGCACCGTTTTTCCGCGATTCGTATCACATTCCTGGCACAGCGTCGATGTATGAAGGTGCAGGCCAGACTCAATCCATGCCTTGCCGCAGGCCGCTTGCGCACCGGACCCCTTGCTTCGTAGGCCAGGTGAATTGGTCTAACTCAGTGATTCTGCGGCACGGCTGGCAACTGAAAAAGACGTTCAGGCACGCTCGGGACACTCAAGTGGTACCGAATTGGTACTCGCTTTCAGACCACTCGCGAACATCACACGGGACTCTTCTCGACTGTGCTATCCCGAGAGCGCGTGGCTCAATAGCTCTGGTTTGGAAGAGCGGCCAGCCAGGCTCCAATGAGTCAGTGTGTTCGATGCTGGTCAGCCCCACCCCTGACAGTCAGCGGCGTTTCCCTGGGCCTCAGGTCGATTCGAATTGACGGAAACTGTCCAGCCGGCGATGTTTTAAATGACTTGGAGAAAAAAAGTAAAGCCCGTGAGACTCATGCCCTTCACACTCGGTGCTTAATAGGAGCCTTTTACGGTTCCAAGAATGATTCTTCGGAATGCCCCTCATTGCTCTCGTCCTGGGTCCCGGAAGTCAAAATACCAGGTCCCTTCTCCCGCTCTCGTTCGGCGTGTCTCAGCTTCTCAAACAGATCCAACTCGGCTTTCTCTTCCGCCTTTTTTCCGAGCTTTCGATAGGCTTGTGCCATGAGATAGTGACTGGTGGATTCCTCGGGGGTCAGTTGGGCGACTTCCTTCAGCTGGACGACGGCTCGTTCAAGGTTCCCGGTTTGAATCAATGCCCTGCCCAGGTCGCGATGGGCCTGAGCAAGGCCGGGCTTCTGCTGAACCGCCTTCTCCAGGTATGGAAAAGCCTGGTCATATTGTCTTTTGGTGAGATAGATGTTTCCCAGCTTCCACGTGGCCAGGTAATTTTCCGGGTCAATCTGCAATTCTTTGCGAAATTGCTCTTCCGCCTTGTCAAGATCCCTTCTCTTCCAATAGACATTGCCAAGAGCGTAATGCAGCTCTGGCATGTCAGGCCTTTTGGAAATGGCTATTTCATATTCGTCAATCGCATTTTGCGTCTCTCGNCGCGCTTCGTAGTAAGCCCCCAATAGTTCGTGAACTCGATAAGAATCCGGATCGAGATCGGCCATCTTCTTGTAGGTATTCGTCATCAGCTTTGTATAAACTCTTCCCAAGTTATAAAGAACTTCGATATCTCTTGGGGAAAGCTCAGCCGCCTTCTGCAGGACCTCGAGCGCCTGATCGTCTCGGCCTAATTCAGTGTAGCTGAGACCCAGATTGAGATAGGCCCGAGTTTCGCCAGGGCTCAAGGAAATTGCCTTTTTCAAAGGTTCCAGAGATTTCTCATATTGGTTGGTACGGATGTAAGCCATTCCAAGGAAAAGATTGGCGCCCAGGATATCGGGTTTCCGCTCGAGCGCTTGCTGAAAGGTCTTGATGGCCGCGTCATTTTTCCCCTGGAGGTAGTAGACAAGTCCAAGATTATTGTAAACCTCGGCGAGTTCCGGCCTCAGCTTGAGAACCGCTTGGAATTCGGCCGCCGCCTTCTGATAATCACGCGCTTTCTCGGCCTGCTGAGCAGCTTGGAAGTGCTTTTGGACTTGGATGTCAGAAGTGGCTTGAGCTCCAGAGGAACCAGGGAATAGGAACAAGGGAAAAAGGGTCGGCAAAAGAAATCTCGTGTACATCTTCAATGTCTCCCCATCATGAATAGCAAGAGTAATCAGTGCGGGATCGTCAAGCGAACTGAAAGAGGCTATGTCACCACACGCTGGAGTCCGGCCTCGACGGTGCCGCCGCGTCTCCTGCGTTTGTCATGCCCAGAACCGCTGAAGGGTGTACACGTGAGGCAGTGAGGCCTACCAGTAGGCCCGTGGGGAATTGAACTCCTGGCCTGCCCGGCGCGCCGGGAGGATTCGAGCCGCTCTCAAGGGTCATGCACTGCGGGCGTTGAATTTCGCTTGTCCGATAGGAGTTCCGACCACTTCGATTTGACGAAGATCACGCGATCCTACTCCAAGATCTTCAGCCAGGCGCAGCGTGCTGTCGCAGGTTTCGAAGGGCGGCTTTCCCCGATCAGCCATCGGATCGAAGCCCATCAAGGCCATGGCAACGGCGTCCGTGGTGACGCAATTGGTTCCCGCGATGAGGAGGCCTGACTTGACGTGGCGCCGCCCGGAAGTCCAGGGGCCTTCGCCTCCCATCATCGTTTCAATGCCGTCGATCACCGCCAGGTGAACCGGGCGTGCCGCGACCAGATCCGCGACTACGCGAGGCACGCGATAGCCGGGGTCCCGAGGGCTCCGGAGGTCGATTTCCGAAAGGGCGCTCTTGGAGGGCTGGCGTTGCCCGTGATGAAACATCCCGCGGCCGCCGCGCGGGACGAGACTGGGCTCGTCTCTGCCAGCCTCTTCGCCGTAAATTGTACAAGGCGTGATGCCAAAACAATTCTTCATCGAAAGCGTGATGCCCGCCGTGGCGTGTTCTTTCAACTTGGCCAATGAGACGAAGACGTCGCAGTCCTCATACGAATGGTTCAAGTCGTATGCCCGGAACATCAATCCGCCGGCAGGAACCCACAGGCGAGAATACTTCTTGGCCCTTCCCAAGTAGTTGGTGTTCTCGAACTCCACCACGGGCGCCGCACTCATAAAGTCCCGCGGCTCCCAGTTGGCCTGCAGCATGAATTCTTCGAGGGGCTCGGCCGTAGACATCGGGCTTTCAAGCAGCCGGATGCGGCGCGCGCCCGCTTGGCCCAGGAGGTGCACCGTCGCGCCGATGACTTGAGGATGAGTCCAATGGGTCAGCTCAAGCGGCAGGTGTCTCAGGCGATTGGCGGCCAGCCCCGTGAGATTGATTTTGATGGCGACAGTCTTTCCTTTGACGAGTCGCTCCAAGCCGCCCAGTTGATCGAACATGGTTGAGAGCACCTGGACTACTTCGGGGCCGTAAATGTAGCAACGTCCGACCGCCACAGGAGCCGTCGGCGCGCGGCTGGCAATGGCGAGCTTGGCAGGAGACACGCAAATACCCGCTACCGCCGTGCCGAGTGTCCCGAGGAACTCTCTTCGCGTGCAATCTTTTATCATCCAACACCCCGGTGCTCGAATTCTAACGCAGAATAAGTTGACAAGGAAGGCAAATGGAACTCTACGCCGGTCCCGGCCGGAACTCCCTGAAGAGGAGCGGGCTCTTTCGCTTCCAAAGACCAAAACCGCGCCGAGCGATTTGACGTCCTGACCCAGGCGGTCACGAACTCCGAGACACCGGATGTTCGATAGTCAATGATCTGAACCAGTTCCTTCCGGCTGTTGGGGTCGGCACTGAAATAGCTGATCGCCGTTCCAGCGTTGAACAGACGCACCCAATCACTTCGTCGACTCATCAACAAGTGGGTATCGACGGCCACCTGATAAGGATCGCGAAAGCCGTCCTTGGAGGCGGCGATCTTACCCTTCCCCAGACCGCATATCTTGTAGTGGTCCGAATAGTCGGCCACTAACGGCTTACAGTCGGGCGGCCCCCAAAACGAGGCGGAAATCAACAACCCGCCTCGCGTGACAAAATCCAGCAACTCCGATCGCGTTTCACTCGTGGGAGGCTCTTCATCGACCCACAGAATTGTTTCCAGGCCTTCCAGCGAGGTTGGTGCTAACCGCGACGTCTCGATGACCCGGTACTGGACGAGTTGCCGGCTGAGAAGGTTCAGGACCTCTCCTCCCAACGCCTCTTCCTCGCCGCGAAAACGCGACACGACGGTGAGACTCCCCTGCGGCTGAAAGCCGGCCCAGTCCGCATGCTCCTTGAAAAAGGAGATAATGGCTACGACCCTTTCCCATATGCGAATCGCTTCGGGCTGTCTCCGAAGCGCACCAATGCTCAACTTCTCATCGAGTGAAATCATCCAGCGGCTCCCGTAGGCATAGCTGTCAGCCACCGCCGCCGAATATCCCGCCGCGCGCCAATGCTCGATCTGAGGGGGAGGATCCATGTCGAGCCAGAGGGCCTTCCCCGCGGCCAATTGACGCGCCAACAGAGAGAACCACCCGTTGGAGTTCACCCACGGAACGCCCGTTGGGCCCGTAACAGCGTCCGGGGTTTCTTCTGTTTCATGAATCTCCAAACCCGGCCAGCGATTATCCGTGACGCTCAGAATAGGGACATGCGAGTCCCACGGGATGTTCGATCGAGAGCACTGAAGGATGACCGGGAAGTCCTCCACCTGAGCGGAGGGGCCTTCGACCAGGACGCCCGAGAGCCCAGCTTGAAGGCCCGCGGCGACGGCGGCTCTCAGATCCGCAGTGCGCTTCACCCGGCCCACGAAACTGATCCCGATTCGCCTGCCCGCCTCGATCAATGGGACCAAGGCGCTTTGTTGATCGCGATCTGCAGGCTCGCCGGCCGCCCACTCCACTACCAGACAGTTCACCGGCGTTCTCCTAACCAATTCGAGTGCCGCCGGGTCCATCCGGGCTGTCAGCATCCCCTTNACCTCGGGTGTGAAGGTCTGCGCCTTGGCGCGCCGTTGGACCTCCAGCGGACCGCCCGTCCACTTCATCGGTATCCAGTTGGGATTCATACTCATTCGTCACGCCCTGATTCAAAGATCGGCAGAGACGCCTTCTCCANCGGCGTTGGCATTCCTGCAGTGTCATCGGGTTCCTGCATGGAATCTACTTTTGAAGCTTATTTGGATTTCCGCGCGGCTCTCACCAGCGGATCGGGCTTCAGCGAATCGCCTTCCCGAGCCAGATAAAACCGGTTTACCNTCACGTGGGTATATTGATCCACCTGCCCGCTCGGCCAGCGAATCTCAAGATCGGTCGTTTTCGAGTCTCCTAATCCTATGTGTGCCCTCAGGTCGTTGCTGGACAAATAACTGTCACTCCCTCTCACCTCAAATGTTTGTTGGATCCCGTCCGAGTTCGAAAGGATACGAGCTCCCATCCCAGAACGGTTACTCCTCACTCCTTCAGTCCTGATGGTGATCCAATTTCGACCCTTGACTCCGTTATTCCGCCACAAGGTGGGGATATCGTTCTTATTGATGACCAGCACANCCACATTTCCATCGTTGTCGAAATCACCGAAGGCCGTTCCCCTCCCCACCTTGTTCGGGACGTTGCGAAGTCCGGAGATTGCGGAGACATCCACAAATTTCTTCCCGTCGATGTTCTGTAGTGCGTAATTGGGCTCGGCAAAAGGGTCGGCCGGGAAATACTTTTCAAGTTGCTCCATCGTGTGGCCGTTGGTAATGAAGAGATCAANCCAGCCATCATTGTCAAAGTCAACCAATTTCGTTCCCCAACCACTATAGTGGAAGCCGATCAACCCGAGATTAAAGTTAACCGTGCGATCCGAAAATAAATTGTTCCCCTCGTTCACGTAAAGCGTGTTCTGCTGGTCGATGAAATTGGTGACGAAAATATCCTGAAGTCCGTCATGATTGACATCACCGACGGTGGCCCCCATGGAGCCTTGAGGGCTGCCAAATCCATCCACCGCCGTACCGGAAGCCCAGCTGGCGTCCGTGAAGTGCCCCTTGCCGTCGTTGATATAGTAGAAATTCGGGCCAGCATCGTTGGCGACGTAAATATCCTGATCACCGTCATTGTCGAAATCCGAGAAAACCACACCAAACCCTCGGCCTGGATCCTTTCGGGTTATTCCCGCGGACTGGCTGACATCCGTGAAGGTGCCATCGCCGTTGTTATGGTAAAGGAGGTCCTGTTCTCCCTCGTATTGCTCCGGCTCGCAGGCGATCGGGATGGACTTCATCTTACAAGGGCTGTCCGGGTTTGGAGCTGGCCGGTCCGCCTGGTAGTAGAATTTGACAAAATTAGTGACGTAAAGGTCCAGGTAACCATCGTTATCGATATCTCCGAAGGCCGCACCCATGCTCCATTTGGGAAAGTCCCAATGCGGATCGGCCACACCCGCCGCCCCGGCCACTTCAGTAAAAGTCCCGTCACCGTTGTTGCGATAGAGCTTGTTGGGGCCATAATTGGTGACATACAAATCCGTATACCCATCATTGTCGTAATCGCCCACCGCACAGCCGCTGCTCCACTCGGTGTCTCCGAGATGGGCTTTCGCGGTTACGTCGGTGAAGGTTCCATCGCCGTTGTTGCGAAGGAGGTAATCGTGGGGAAGGTGTCCCTCCTTCTGGGACTTGCGAGAAGACCCGTTCACGAGATAGATGTCCTGGTAGCCATCATTGTCATAATCAAAAAAGCAGGCACCTTCGCCATTGACATCGATGAGGAACTCGGTCACTTCATCTCCACAAACAATCTTGAAGGCAAGCCCGGCTTGTTTCGTGACGTCGGTGAAAGTTGGGAACGGCTTTTCGACCCTTCCTGCCGATATCCCCGCAAGGCGGGGCAANGAAAGAAGACCCAATAAAAGGATGGNGAAGGCNGAAAATTGTAGCAGCTTTCGAATCATGNTATCTTGCAAACGCCGGCAGGCGTTCGTTCGANGCGTGAGCATAACAACAGCAACANTTTACTTCAACGGAGTACCGTGATGGTTCACCGCGTGTCCTCTGCCTCGAGGCGTTTCACATGGCGGTTGATGGGATCGGTCTTCGTGACCCTGGTCGGGGTGGGACTGGGTCGGCCCGTAGAAAGACAGGCGCACGTCACCGGAAAGTCTCCCGGGCCTTCCGTCCATACTTCGCAGATCTTCGAGCTTGCGAAATTTGTCGGCTCAACTAACCACCCAGGAGACTCTTACCCGCCTACTGTCAAGGTAGCCCTCGATAACTCAGACCTGGATGCCAGCCGCCTGGTGGCTTTTGAAGAAAACCGATTTTTCGTTTATGCCGTGGGTAGTCCTTCAGGGTCAGGCGACAGCATTCAAGACGGTCTCGAGCCTGCGGGCATTCCCCGGTTGGTCCGTCGCTTCATCGTTCTGAAGCCCTCTATTTTTGTGGTCGACGACGAGGTTTTCATCCCGGATTCGGGAGTGCCCGTTGAGTGGCGCCTCTATTCTCCGAAAATGCCGGAGGTCACGGGGCGGAGAACTCGCATTATTGAAGGGAAAGATGAGCTTTTCTGTGAGACATTGCTTCCCAAAAACGTGGCTCACCGGCTCAGACGCCAGTCGAATGCCGAACCGGAGTCGGAACGCTACGTCCTGGAAATGGCATCGCAGGGCAATTCCGCCAGAACCCGATTTCTTCATGTGCTCTACGCACGTGAGGGCGGCCAACAAGGCTCCGAGGTACATTCAGAGTTGAATGCCACGGAGGGCCAGTTGCAGCTGACCGTCTCGGCGGAGCATCGGATTTTTCGATTGAATCTGCCGCGCGCGAACAATGGAGCCGGCGACATTGCGATCTCCGATGCTGACGGCAAGTCCCTTCTCGACAGCCGGCCCTTGCCCTCGGGCATCCTGCCTCACGGGCCCGAAGGGATCCGATTGCTCGAGCTGTTTGATGCGGATTATCGCGGCGGCCGCCACCCGCTCTGGGATACAGGGCAACCTTCCGGTGAACTTAAAAAAGTGGTCGAGGAGGGTAAAATCCGTCCTTCTCGTGTTGTGGATTTGTGTTGCGGTTCGGGAACTGATGCAATCTATCTCGCGAACCGAGGGTTCGACGTGACGGCCATAGACATTGCCCCTACGGCCTTGAGCCAGGCCTGGCGGAAAGCCCGTAAGGCCGGAGTCTCCGTCCGATGGCTTCTCGCTGACGTACTGTCACCGCCAAACCTGAAGCCCTTCGACTTCATCTACGATCGCGGCTGCTATCATGTGGTGAGGGACCAGAACTTGGTGGCCTACCTCGAGACAGTTCGCCGCTACTCCCGTCCGGGCACGCAATTTCTTCTCCTGACCGGCAATTCCAACGAACCGGCGCGGGATTACGGACCTCCACGAGTCACAGAGGAGGAAATCCGTAATGACTTCCTTTCACTGTTCGACCTCGAATGGCTTCGGGAGAGCAGGTTCGAGATCAACCAACCGGGAGCGGTCAGTCCTCTGGCCTGGTCGGTTCTCTTGCGCAGAAAGTCGAAGCCCTGAACGGGGGACTCCTGAAATAACGATGGCCCGTCGGCAAAACACAACCAAGGTCGGGACGGTCTTACAAATTTCAAGGCGCGGGCAAAAAGACGAGGTTTCCGCCTACTCGATCTCTGAACCGCGACCCAACTGCCGGCAGCCTTGAAACTAGGCGCGCGGGCGGTTCTTGATGGGTTTGGAAGCCTCGAAAATCGTCGGCAGATCCGCAATACTCCATGAACTCGCGATCGCCCTCTCGCCTCTATCCAGCCACTTTCGGGCGATGGTTCGGACCTTTTCCAAATTCTCACCCGCCACTCCAATCAAGGAATAGAAGACCCTCCGGGCTGACTCCTCGTCGGGCAGATCCCACAAATCCATTCCCGCGGGCGAGAAGTGGTTTGGGTATTTCTTGAGAGAATCCGCATTCACCTCGTGGGCTTGGCTGTTGAGCCAGCCGATCGGCCAGTGGTCCCAGGACTTGGAAACCCAGCCCCAGCCCCCCGTGTCACGAAAGCTATGTTCTTTAATGCGGGTGAAGTCATGTCGAAAGCCTGAAGCATCTCCGAAGATGCAAAAAGGAGAGCCCTCCTGCATGGGGACGATCAAAGCCACGCCTGGGGAGTCATCCAGAGATTTCCAGTTGGCGCCCGAACGTCGAGGGTTTGCCTTCCAGATATTTTGGGGTTCGGGTGNGGATTCCCAGTAGAGGTCGTAGCGCTTCTGGGAGAACGGGTCCAGNACGGCCAAGGCGTGACTGGCCCCCGAAGAAGGGTCTGTTCGCAGGACNTCAAACCACAGCTTGCCAACCGGACACATGCCGATCATTTCGATGGGTTCCCTGGCGTAGCCTTTGTGCTCGTGGGGGATGAGCGATTCGTAACTCTGACGCCGAAGGATCAGCCCATTGGGATGAGCCCAAAAGTCTTCTGTGGCCCGATAGGCAGGCTCACCGGACTCCATATGCACGCCGAAGTACGTCCACCGGAGCCAAACCCGCTTGGGCCCGGATTCGAGAACATCCACAAAACTATTCTTCTCTTTCCGGCCCCAATCGTTGAAGAGTTCAGCCCACCCGTCGTTGCCTTCGAAGAATTGATAACAACTTGCCGCTCCAGAAGGGAATTCGAACCAAGGGCAATAGCTCGCCTCGTGCGAGAAGACGAATCGGAAAGGGAGCGCTTCCCAAGAAACGATATAGGCCTTGCAAGGATTCCCGTCGGCGTGGGGGGGACTGTGGAAGTCACCCCGGTAGCCCCCAAACACATAGTCTTTGACTTCGGCGACCGCGACACCGGTTGTCGTCCTCCTGGCGAGTTCAACGACGCTGATGGGTCGGGCCTTCGCCAAAGACGTTGAAAGTCCGGGCTCGGCAAAGCCCGCGGCATCGAGCCCTGAACGGCAACTCAATTCCCAACCGGAGAAACCCATCATCCCAGCCAAGGATTTCTGGACGAATGTCCGCCTGTCCATACGTTGCCCTCCGCGCAGCCCGGTTGAACTCACCTTTTGAATCTTTTCCACGAAACTGCAAATCGATTTTGCAGAGGTTTGGCTGACCATGTTATTTTGATTCATGTTCAACGGCAAGGCTCATCGACCTTTACCCCGACTCCCGCACGCTCTTCTTTGTTTTCTGGCCTTCCTTTTTTCCTGCAGCCGGATAATAGCTCAAGCCGTTCCCCAAAGCCTGGACGATTACTTCCGTCAAGCCAGGGAATCAGAGAAGCGGGAAGATTACGTGGGCGCGGAGAAAATCTATCAACAGGCAGCGGCGAATTATCCCAACCAGCCGGAAATTCTTAAAAGGCTGGGCATCGTCTATCAAACCGAGCTGAAATTCCAGGAGTCCATTGACACTTTTCAGAGAGTCTTGCAACAAGCCCCTCAGTATCCCGAGGTCAACTTTTATCTGGGACTTTCCTGCTTCGGCCTCAACCGGTTCGCTAACGCCGTCGGCGCATTCAACAAAGAGCTGGAGGCCAACCCAAAGTATCGACGAGCTCGTTACTACGAGGCTCTGGCTTATCAATCTCTGGGCCGCAATGGCGAAGCCCTCCAGCAGTACGAAACCCTTCTTAAAGAAGATCCCAACGACAAGAAGGTCCTCTATCAATCGATTCGATTGCTTAAGTCCGCAACTCTTCAGGCCATTAAACAGTTGGGGAACCTGGATCCGGATTCAGATTTCATGCTGGTTTTGAAGGCCGAAAGTTATGCGGACGAGGAAAAATACCCAGAAGCGATTCGAGATTACAAGGAAGTGTTGAAAAGGAATCCGGATTTTCCTGGGATCCATTTCGCTCTGGGGGAGGTTTACTACAACAAAATCGACTACGCGAACGCAGAGAAAGAACTCCGACTCGCTTTGCGCGAAGATCCCAACCATCCGAAGGCCAACTATTATCTGGCTGACATGATGATCAAAACTGACAGGTCACAAGGCGCCATTCCCATGCTTCAAATTGCAGTGGCAGCGGCCCCCCAGTTCATGTTGGCCTATTTTCAATTGGGCAAGTGCTACGCCGCCCAGGGAAAGCCTCAGGAAGCTCTCAAAGTTTTGTTGAAAGCCGCTGAATTGGATCCCAATTACAAGTCGACCCATTACCAGCTTGCTCAGCTTTACGCCCGCCTCAACCAACCGGAGAAAGAGCGATATCATATGGAAATCTTCCGGAAGTTGTACGAACAAGACAGGGAAAAGGACCTCAAGAAAAGAGAGAAACTTCGACAGAATGCCGAGAAGGCTTCCCAGAACTGACGTCTGCCGAAAGGCCGGAAGCCGTCAGCGCCGGCTCGAATAGAAATGCGATCTGCTTTCCTGGTGCAAAGCTTGAGAGTCTTGCTCGACATCCGTCGCCGACTATCAGCGGAGCAGTGTTTGGCGCCGGGCTTACCCTTTTTCAGATTCCCCACATTGTTCAGAACGATCATATTCATCATTCTGACTGGGAGCCTAATGCTCGCTCAGGCCCCCTCACCGAGCCTGGACAGTTTGTTGTCTCAAGCGATCGAGCTTGAGAAGGACAAGGATTATGCGGGTGCCGAAAAGATTTACCGCCAAGCTTTGCTTACCTTACCGGATGATCCGGAGATCCTCAAAAGGTTGGGTGGGGTCAGCCAGAAGCAGCTTAAATATGAGGAGTCTATCGAGACCTTTTGCGAAATTCTGAAGCGGGCACCTGTGTACCCCGAGGTCAACCTGTTTTTGGGAATCTCGTACTACGCGCTGAACCAGTTCGATAAATCTGCGGAGGC
>JGI25382J43887_10000705_pt1 | contig 12124 bp, 12 predicted proteins | sample GraSoi013_1_40cm_3_FD_43887 | JGI IMG/M metagenome (IMG submission 43887) | reverse complement strand
ACCGCCACGGACCTCCGGTACACATGGGTGTCGCCGCTGTACAACAGCTCGGCCCAGATCGGCGATGGGATGCTCAACACGCTCGCCTTCGACTTCCACCTGGTCGTGACCGTGGAGGACAAGACACTCACGCTGCCCTGGTACAAGGTCACGGTGAGCGGCCTGTCCCGTGAGATCACGGACGTCACCTTCGAAGGCAACCGGACGATCTCCGGGCCCTCCGTCGTGATGGGCGCGAAGTACGATCACGTGATCGAAGGCTGGAACTTCGCGGGCTCCGGAAACCGGCTGGCGCTCGAGAGTCATCTGATCTTCGGGAACTTCTACCCGGACCGCACGGTCGACTTCATCCACGCCGCGTACTACCGCGACACCGCGAGCAGCGGGAACGACACCTGGCGGGAGGATGCGAGCACGGTGACGAACTTCACCGCCCCGCAGATCTACACCCGCGACCAGATCGTGTTCGACGACCAATGGACGCGCATCGGCCGCTTCGCCTGGGCCTCGAACGTGACGGTCGACGGCGTCCAAGAGCGGATGCGGTTCCAGGTCCAAGGTGGGACTCGACTCCTCGTGAGCCGCGGCGGCGCAATCTTCCAAGGCTTCGCGGTCCGAGCCGCGTTCCTGTATCCGGCGGGCCAGTCGATCATCCACGACCCCACCATGAGCGCGGAATCGTTCATGCCGACCATCGCGTCCGGGTTCAACCTGACGCCGTTCGGCGTCCTGTTGATCCAGGTCGCGGTCGTCGGAGTCGCGATCATCCCCGCGCTGTACCTGCGCACCCGGGCGCGACGCACGCCGAAGTGAGCGGCGCGTCGCCCCCTTTCTCTTTCTTTTCTTCCCTCGATGATGCGTCGACCATGACGTCCCGAACATCGCCACACCGGGTGAACGATGTCCGACCTCCCGAAGCCGCCGGGCCCCGAACGGCCATATAGCGCGTCTCGGATACGAGGCGAGTCCGATGCCGGAAGTCTCCCCCGAGTGGACCGCGGAACTGAAGAAAGGCTCGATCCAACTGTGCTTGCTGGCCCTCCTGGCCAAGGGGGAGAAATACGGGTTCCAGATCCTGCGCGAGCTCCGCGACAAGTCGAACGGGTTCTTCGANCTCAAGGAGGGGACGCTNTANCCGGCGCTNCGGCGGCTCGAGGAGCGGGGGTTCGTCCAGAGCCGGTGGCAGGAGCCGGANAGCGGCATGCCTCGGAAGTACTACCGGCTCACGGACCGCGGGCGGACCGCGCTGACGGAGGCGCTCGCGATCTGGGACGCGATGACCGCCGGCGCCGAGCGCGTCCTGGAGGACGCCCGATGACCGCGCCTGATGAGTACCTCGGCCAGGTCCGACGCGCCATGGCAGGCATGGAGCCGAAGGTGCGGGATGACATCCTCCTCGAGCTCCGGAGTCACATCGCGGAGGCCAGCGCCGTGAACGGCGGGAACGTGAACACCTCCCTCGGGTCGATCGGCTCACCAGAAGAGGTCGGCCGTCGCTACCGCGAACTGTACGGCTTTGGCCGGTTGTACAAGCTGCTGTTCGCAATCATCGCCTTCGTGCTGGCCATCCCATCCGTGCCGGTCCTCGCCGCCGGGCCCGAGAGCGTTTCCCCGTATGCCTTGTCGATCCTCTTCCTCATCGTTGTGGCCGTCTGGATCCTGTGGGTGAGCGTCGCAGCCGGGTCGCAGGCCGGAATCCTCGCCGGCGTCGCGGCAATGATCTCGCGGTTCGCGGCCTTCGGCGTCGTGGCGGCAACGTTCGCGGGTGCCGAGACGAGCCAAGCCGGTCTCGCGCTGCTCGTGTCCGCATCCGTGATGCTGGTGGTCCTCGGATGGATCCCCGGTACCGCGAAAAGGGCATGGTCCGCGCCGCGCGTGGAACTCTAGAGCCCGCGCCACACCCGCACGATCTCGTTGTGATCGAACGCCATCACCGGGACCGCGGACAGATTCACCCGTTCAATCGCTGCGGCGTCGCTGCCGGCTTTCAGCCGCCCGCCGGTCGCCTCGAGCTCATACACGATCGAGATGACGTGGCCGCGGGGGTCTCGCTTCGGATCCGAGAAGACCCCGACGAGTCGCGTCACGCGCGTCTCGAGACCGGTCTCCTCGCGGACCTCGCGGACGACCGCCTCGACCGTCGTCTCGCCGAGTTCGACGAAGCCGCCCGGCAGCGCGGGCATTCCCCGATACGGTTCGTTCTTCCGACGGACCGCGACGAGTTTGCCGTCCTGAAGGACGATCCCGTCCACCGCCACGGAAGGATGGGCGCCCGCCACCATGGCATCACTCGCGGGAGGGCATCCGGATGCCATGCTCGTTCGCGAAGCGGATGGCGTCCTCGTAGCCCGCGTCCGCATGGCGGACCACGCCCATGCCCGGGTCCGTCGTGAGGACGCGTCCGATCCGGCGTTCCGCGTCCTCCGTGCCGTCGCACACGACCAGGGCGCCCGCATGGGTCGAATACCCGATGCCGACGCCGCCGCCATTGTGGATGGCAACCAGGTCCGCGCCCGCCGCGGTGTTCAGGAGCGCGTTCAGCAACGGCCAGTCGGCGATCGCGTCGGATCCGTCCCGCATCCCTTCCGTCTCGCGGTAGGGGGAGGCCACCGACCCCGCGTCGAGGTGGTCCCGCGTGATCACGATCGGCCCGCTGAGCTCGCCCGACGCCACCATCCGGTTGATCGCCTTCCCGAATTGCGCCCGTTCCCCGTAGGCCAGCCAACACACCCGCGCGGGCAGACCTTCCCAGGGGAGGTACTTCTCCGCGAGGCGGATCCACCGGGCGAGCGATTCATCCCGCGGGAACTCGCGCAGGACGACGCTGTCCGTCTTGATGATGTCGTCCGCGTTCCCGGTCACCGCGACCCACCGGAACGGACCGCGGCCCTCGGCGAAGAGCGGGCGGATGAAGAGCGGGACGAATCCTTGGAACGCGAATGCGTCCTCGACCCCGGCCTCTTTCGCCTGACCGCGGATGTTGTTCCCGTAATCGAACACGATGCTACCTGCCCGGAGGAAATCGAGCATTGCTCGCACATGAATGGCAATCGAATCGCGGGAGCGGCGCACGTACTCTTTCGGATCCTTGGAACGCAGGGCGGTAGCCTCCGAAACCGACAGGCCGCGAGGGATGTATCCTCCGAGCGGGTCGTGCGCGCTGGTCTGGTCCGTCACGATGTCCGGACGTATCCGCCGCTGCACCAACTCGGGATGGACGTCGGCGCAGTTCCCGACCAAGCCGACGGAGAGCGGGGTCCCGCTCGCTTTCGCATCGAGGGCCATCTCCAGGGCCTCGTCGAGTTCGAACACGATTCGATCGCAATATCCGTTCGACACCCGACGTCGGATTCGGGCTTCGTCGACCTCCACATCGAGGCACACGCCTTCGTTCATCTTGATGGCGAGAGGCTGAGCGCCACCCATGCCGCCCATCCCGCCCGTCAGGACGAGTCGACCTTTCAGGGAACCGCCGAAGTGCTTTCGCGCGCATGCCGCGAACGTCTCGTACGTCCCTTGGACGATCCCCTGGGAGCCGATGTACGACCAACCGCCGGCGGTCATTTGCCCGTACATCGTGAGGCCGAGCTTCTCGAGCTCGTAGAACGTCTCCCAGTTCGACCACTTCGGCACGAGGTGGGCGTTCGCGATCAAAACGCGGGGGGCATCCCGATGGGTCGTGAACACCGCGACCGGCTTGCCACTCTGGATGATTAGGGTCTCGTCGTCGCCGAGGGTGTGGAGGACCTCGACGATCCGATGGAAGGACTCCCAGTTCCGAGCCGCCTTCCCGGTCCCACCGTAGATGATCAGCTCGTCCGGCTTCTCCGCGTTCTCCAGGTTGTTCTCGAGCATCCGCAGGACCGCCTCTTGCCGCCATCCCCGGCAGCGCAACGACGTGCCGCGGCCCGCCTTGACACGCTCCATCCGGATAGCACAGCTGTTTCGACCGCTAAACCCTTTCGCACGTCGCCAAGGATTTTACTCAGGCCGAGCTGTGGCAACCGCGATGAATCCGAACTCTAAGGCATACCCGTACGGGGTCCTTGGGCCTGGTTGAAAGGTCACCTCAATCAACGGCTTCTCAAGATTGACGTTGTCTCGGCTTGCAAACCCGACTGCCCCGTTCACCAGCGTCGGGCCCATCATGAGCACGGTCCCGAAGTTCGAAGGTCCGGCGTAAGAGTGCCAGCGCCGCAGTTGTTTCGTGACATCAATCCAGACGGTGGTTCCCCGGGATGGCGTCCCTCCTGTGCCGACGACGGACGCGGTGCTCGTGTCGAAGGAGAAGAGGGGAGCCGTCCCGAACGTCGTAACATTTTCCTGCCAGGCCGTCAGGGACCGTCCGGTCGTGATGACGACAGGCCAACTGGGGGCATTCGCATCGCTGACGGCAAGCCGCATCCTCGCTTGCACGACGAGATCGCCAGGTCGGAGCTTTCCAGCAATGTCGAACTGAATCAGCGTCCAGTTCTCGTGGCCCCCGCCGCGCGACACCCACAGGACCGGCGCGGTCCCGTAGGTGCTCGACGACGCATAACTCGAGAGGTAGGTATCACCCGAGGCCGGCGCGTTGAAGGTACTAGGTGTTGACTGTAGCGCAGGTACCACGCCAATCGCGAAGACCGTCGCTACGCTTGCCGCGACGAAGATCCAAGCCAACGTGCGATTGCCAAAGGCGAACGAAGTGTCTCCCCCCTCGCCGCGGTCTTTCCTAGGGGTTTCTGAATACTTGAGTCTTGGCCTGAAACCTCCTGGGTCCCTTAAGCCCGAATCCTGTGCCCGGGGTCTCATCGCTCCGATCTTGGAGAAGATGCCGGACGACGACACTCGTGCCTTCCACCGTGCCAGATGGATTTCACGGGGGCGATGCATAAAAGGAGAAGACGCGTTGCATATGGGATGCTGATTCGGTGAAACTCGAGTGGATGCGGGATAAGCAAGCTCACGCGCTGTTCTGGGCGGTGTTAGACAGCAAGACGCTGAAATTTCTCGAGAGCTCTCCGAGGCCAACAATCCTTGATGTCGGCGGGGATGACGGGAGTCTCACAGCTCCACTTGCCGAGAGAGGCGGTCGGGTGGTCGTCTTAGACATCAATCGCGATGCTCTGAGGCTCGTCCCTTCAGAAGCGAATCCTGTACGAGCAGACGTCCGCCGCCTTCCGTTCAAAGACCGTGTCTTCGACGGGGCCGCGGCCCGAGCCACCCTGCACCACGTGCCCGATGACCTCCGCGAAGCCTTGGCCGAGATCAGTCGGGTCCTGAGGCCGGAGGGTCTTCTGTTACTTCAGGAACCACTCGCCGGAAATCCGGTGTACGCGATGGCCCGAAGACTGTTTCCGACGACGTGGCACGATGTAAACGAACGGCCCCTGAGCTGGGAGGAGTATCAGCGTTCTGTGCAGGACTATTGGGATCTCTCCGAGGTCAGCCCACATTTCCTCTTAACGTACGCAGTTCCATTCATTGTCCCGCGCGTACGAATTTCGATGTTTGCGAGTGAAAAAGCGCTTCGTCATTTCGATGAGTTTGACCGACGGCTGTTGCGCGCGCTGCCGGGATTGTCAAAGTACGCCGCATACATCCACATATTTGGTCGAAAGCGGGTCGCGGCCACATAGATCGCGGCTAGCATGCGCCATCCATATGTCCAGGCGACGGACCGATAGTCCCTTTCTCAAATCCGACACACCGGCTCGACTTCGTACACGACAAGATTCGGAGTCACGTACGAGCGTCGATAGCATGCCTGATTGTCAAACCGAAACATCCAGCCGGTGTCCGTCCACAGGAGGACGGTTGTAATGGACAACTGCTTGGTGATGTTTTTCTCATCAAATTGACGAAGGGTTCTCACGGGATCGGTACCTGCTACCGTGATTTCGAAGGAGACCGACGTGGCTTGGGAACGCCGAACCGCGATTGCCGGGATTCCCCAAATCGGATGTGACTCGTAGAACCTCAATGTTGATCCCGGATCGAGAATTGAATAGTTCGCTGAGACTGAGCCCGTTCGGTAATCGACGCGAGTTGTGACGCTGGTCAAGCCGACATCGATGATCGCCCAGTTGACGAAGTACGCGGGCCAAATCCACACCTCCCAGTCGCCAAGACTCGGCGAGCCCCCTGCCAAGCTGAAGCTCACGATCACATGGGTTTCATTCAGTTGAATGCGCTCGGTGACCACTCCGCTCGAGTTCGTCGAAGGTTGCCTGAATTCAATCGTGTCGGAGCCGACCGTCGGGACAACACCCGGAGTGACCGTCGTTGGATAGCCGTTGCTCAAGCTGTTGAGGTAAGCCAGCGGATAGTAGAAGCCCGCCACGTCGACCTGGATTGCGGGGTCGGCCAGATGTCCGGTGGGTGACACCGAAGCTTGGAGGGCTCCGTTCTCGATTCCCGCGGTCCCAGAAAAGAAGCGCTGAAGGTCCAGTTCCGATTCTCCAACGTTCGCGAGCGTCCATGTCCATGGAGCACCCGGTCCTATCGCGGGCCGATTGCTCAGGCCTTCCACGAACCATCCGTTGACTTTCCCTTCGTCATAGAGCCCTTGAGACCAAGAAGTGGCAACCGTCCCTTGCTCCGTGCGCAGATATTCGAATGCCGGGAGGTCGTCCGAATGAATTCGCTGATAGTAACTGGAATCGACCTGTGTCCACTCGAGGTAACCGAAGCCGTACGTCGCGGCAATCGGCGCAGCAACTAGGAGGGCGGCCGCACCGATGGATAGGAGTGTTCTCGAAACGCCTCGGTCCTGGATGGTCTCGAGCGTCAGCTGCGAAAGGAGGCTAACCCCAACAGCCACCAAGATCGGAAGAAAGTAGACGACTCTGAGATTGTAGGTAATATCCCATGACAGCAGGAGAGGGATTAGAAACGCGATTGCGCCAAGCGGGAGTGTCACCAAGAACATGACGGACCGGACGACCTGCAGTGGAAGGGCCAAGGCGAGTAAGATGAAGAAAAGGATCGCAAGGTTACCGCGCGTTCCCCAGAAGAGAACGTCCCAGGCCCGGAGAATGTCGAGAGAAACACTCGCGACTGTCCCTCGCAGACTGAGATAATACCCAGCAGCGGTGCCGAACAAGACTGTGACAACGACGAAGAAAGACATGAAACCCCGAAGTCCAAGGGCGCTCCAGTCGGTGGAAAAGCGTCGGCGCGATAGCGCGTGCTCGGTCCATCGAACGGCGAGGACGAGAAACATCCCCGCAGCAATGAACGGGTGCGCCATCACGGTGAGCCCTGCGAACACTCCGACGTAGGGCCCCTGCTTTCCTTTCTCGCGCAGCCAAGCCTCCATCGTCGCAATCGCCAACACCATCATGTCCAATCCGATGAATGTGGCCCCGCCGCCCCACCCCACCAAATCTGCTGTCATTGGCGTAAGAGCGGCGACGGAGGCGGCAGTCAAGCTCGGGACGACCGGAAGCCATTGACGGAGCATGAGAAACAGGCTGACCGGAAGCAGGAATATCGCGATTGCCATGCTTAGTTGAGTAGACGAGATCGGGCCAAGCGATCCGAGGAAGAGCGCGACGAGTAGCGGGAACAGGGGGGCGTGGCGTATCTCCCGAACACCCCCACCGAGGAGGGCCCTCGCATCTGCAACATATTCTCCCGCATCTGCAGGGAAGTAGAGATCGATCGTCTGCGACAAAATCCATAGGGTCCCGGCCGCGACAGCAGTAGCGACTAAGAGAATTGCCAACAGCGACGTGCGGTCATCCAGCGCGACCAGAAGTCTGATCCGATGTCCGCTCTCGCCCGTATCGACCGTGGACATCGGGGGCAGTAACCAGTGATAGCTATCTCGCTGCAGGTTCTCCATACGAAACTCGACAAACGGGGCTTATTTACGTAAAGAGGAAACAAGATATGAACCTACTCGCCGCCGCAAACGAGCCGTGCTCCGGCGCACCGATTCGCGTTGCAATGCGGAAGGCCACATCGATTGCGGTCAAACCGGGAATTGGAGCGCTAAGGGTTCGCGCAACTCCTTGTTCCGAAACTCGTGAAGCGGACGTGCACGAACCGGATCTACTGCTAGCCGCACGGCCGGAGGGTTTCCGCTTTAGTTCGACTCTCGGACCGCCAGAATTTCGCCTGGCGAGATGCTGTATCCGTACTGACCTGGTGGCAGCGTGAATACTTGGAGAACTGGCCCCTCTAGCAGCGGGTTTTCGCGACTCGCGAAGGCAATCCCCGCATTGGCCGTCGCGTGGTCCATGGTCAGCACGAGTCCGAAGAGCGTCCTCTGCCCGGTGTCTCGCCACGTCATNAGCTGCCCAGTCACGTCGATGAAGACCGTGAAGCCAAGCATCGGCCGCTTATCGAAGAGGGTGTTCGTGGATTTGTCGAAAGACGACGCAGGTGCGGTATTGTATGTTACGGTTGCCTCGTTGAACCCCGCGAGAAGCCGACCGGTCACCGTCTGTGCCGGAAACATCCCGTAGCTTTGGTCCACGAGCAGTTTGATCCGAGCCCTTACGANGACCACGCCGGCGGGTAGCTTGGACGCGATATCGAATGAGAGATATCCCCAGGTCTCGACAGATCCAACTTTTGAGACCCAGACGTCTACGTCTTTCCCATACGCGGCGGTCGGGCTTGCAGTCGACACGTAGGCGTCCCCCACNGCGCTGACCTTGAATGTTGTGGGATCTCCTGACGAAGGAAGCAACGCGAAACTTGAAACAGCGATGAGGCTGACCGCTACCAAGACCCAGGCTACCTTGGAAGATCTAAATGCCATTGGCGCCTCCTCCTGCCCCGAGCACGGGTAAGGGTTCCGTATTTTTAACGATTCTGCTTCGCCTTCCTGTTTGCAAATATGATATGAGGGTCTGACTAGAAGAAACAAGATGAGCGGGAGTGTCGCTCGCAGATTTTTCGAACAACGCACCGCAGCTCGCCTCGGCGNCCGAGGAGGCNATCCCCAAACTGAACAATTCCAACACAAAGTGTCTCGGAGGAAACGTCCCAGGATCTTCGTCGATCGGGCAGGCATGAGCAGGTCGCTTCGCCCCGTTCGCGCTAGATGTCGGCGGCTTCACAAGTGCAGAGAGTTTTCCATTGCCTGATGACTTGCGCGTTATCAGTTACGGGAACATTTCGGAGGGCGCGGCAATGATTTAATACGTCGTTGGCTACTCCGTTTCTGCCCAGAGAAAGTGCGTCTCATCAAGGAGGATGAGGGAGGAGAGGGCGTGGTTAGTCGTCGATTGAGGCGGGAGCTTTACCTCGGGAGGTGGCGACGCTGGAGCCGCCAGCGAATCCCGTCGTCTCCTCTCGGTTCGTTTTGTCGGAGTGGTTCGACGTTCCGCTCAATACTTCAAGGGTCACGGAAGAGTCACAGCGCCGATTCCTTGTACAACGCACGCTGGTTCACGCACCGCTCGCATGCAGGAGGGAGCCCATGCGGATAGTTCTCGTGAGTGATTACTATTTCCCGCATGTCGGAGGCGGCGTCGAACGGGTCGTCGAAGAACTCGCCCACAACTTACTGAAGTTCGGCAACGAAGTCCGAGTCGTTACCTTCAATCCCGATGGCTGGCCTTCCGAGGAAGTGACCGATGGAATTGAAATCGTCCGCATCCCATCCGTTAATCTGCAGCCGATGGTCGGCGTTCCCGCGGCCGTGAACGCGGGCCTGGGCATTCGCCGTTTTTTTGAGGATGCAGATGTGATCCACACACATAACATCTTTTTCCTCCTGAGTTTGCTGACCGCACTGGGTCGTCCGAAGGCACCATCGTCACGACGATGCATGTCGGTTCCCTCGCCAATCTCAGCGGATTGACGGGTGCCGTCGGGCGATTGTACGAGCGGACAGTCGGACGGTTCATTCTACGGAGATCAAAGGCGGTCACCGTCGTCTCGCCATCCGTCGCGGAACACGCTGCGGACCTCGGAGCCAACGCGCCGATTCAAATCGTTCCGAACTCGGTTGACGTCGAACGATTTCGTCCCGCCGCCACGTTGGAGGGAGAGCCGGAGACCGATCGATCCGTCTTGTTCCTCGGGCGTCTGTCGAGAAACAAAGGTCCTCAATACCTCATCGAGGCAATTCCGCGAGTGATGTCGGAAATCCCGGAGGCCACGTTTGCTTTCGTCGGTGAGGGGCCTCTCCGAGCTTCGATGGCACGTCGGATGCGCGAACTGGGACTGAATGGGAACGTGCGGATTCACGGGAAAGTTCCCGACGTCGTGCCCATGATACAGCGGGCCGGCGTCGTCGTGCGTCCGTCGCTTACGGAGGGCATGCCTCTGGCTGTCATGGAGGCGATGGCGTGCGGGAGGCCGATCCTTGCCACACGCGTCGGAGGTACCACGGATCTCATCGCCGACGGTGAAACGGGAATGCTCATGGAGCCAGGGGACGTGGAGGCGCTCGAGGACGGACTGATCCGCGTGCTTACGAATCGAGGGCAGGCCGCGGCGATGGGTCGGCGCGCGCGAGAATGGGCCGAGCGTCAAGTGACTTGGGAGCGTGTCAGCCGGATGTACCAGCAGGTGTACGAGGAGGTCGCCTCCTGAGGCGCCTCCGGGTTGGGATCGTCGGCTGCGGTTGGGTTTCTCGGCATCGTCATGTGCCCGCGTATCGACGCTCCGGGGTCGCGGAGATCGCCGCCGTGTACGACCGAAAGTCCGAACGTGCCGAGGCGCTGGCGAGGTACGCCCACGCTCGACCGTACTCCCGAGAACTCGAAGAGATGCTCTCGAAGGAGCAGCTCGACGTCGTCAGCGTGTGCACTCCGCCGTGGCTCCATGCATCCCAGACCGTGATGGGCCTCGAGGCCGGGGCGAATGTCCTGGTCGAGAAACCCATGGCAATGACGGAGACGGATTGCAAGGCCATGTGCGATGCAGCCCGTCGTAACGCACGAAAACTCTGCGTCTCGCACAACTTCCTGTTTAGTCGCGCTGTGGCGGAAGCAGCGCGGCGCGTCACCGCCGGACAGGCCGGACAGGTCGAGTCGGTCGTCGGGTTTCAAATGAGTACGCCACGCCGTCGCCTCCCAGACTGGTACGAGGCGCTTCCAGGACAACTGTTCTTCGATGAGGCCCCGCACCTCTTGTATCTCAGCCGTCGATTCCTTGGGCCTGGCGAGCCAGAGCTGCTCCACGCCGCATCGCTCCAAAGCAATCCGGTAGAAGTCCAGCGGACCCAGAACGTGGTCACCGTTCTGAAGGGGAGTTCGGCCATGGGCATCCTGACCATGACGTTCAATGCGTCCCGCGCAGAGTGGGGGATCGGGATCGTCGGTTCGGAAAAAAGCTATTTTATCGATCTCTTTCGCGACCAGCTCCTCGTCCTCGGGCGTGGCGGCGCACACACCCCAAGCGAAGTCCTCGGTCAAACGATTGGTGGAATCGCCCAGATGACGGCCGGGGCGGTCGCGTCTGGCGCCTTGTACGCGACAGGTCGCCTGCTCTATGGCCATCGCGACCTGATTACGCGATTCCTTTCGGCTGTGATTCAGGACGGGTCGACACCAGTGCCGGGAGAGGAAGGCGTCCGGACCATCGCCCTGCTCGAATCAATCTGTCGCCGAGCGAATCTGAATCCCCTCGAACGAGTCAGCTGAGGCCGTCCGGAAGCCGAAAGTTCGGCTTCTGCGCGGAGAAGAGGAAAGGTGGTCCCGCGTTGCGGGACCTTGTCCGCCGAGGGGGCGGCTACGACGACTCAAATTTCGTCAGGGCGACGCGCCCATCCGCCGAATATGGACTCGCGGTCGTCTGCAGTACTGACACCGTTTGAGGCTCGATCGACGGCGTCGCCGCGGCCGCAGTTGATGGCGCCGCACTCGGAGACTGGCGCACCACGCTCGTCGTCGCAGTTGTCGCGATCGCCAGCGGTGTGTACACCCCGGTCTTCGGCGTCAGCACGCCGGCTGTCACCGTTGCGGTTTGCGACGCCGGCGTCACATATCCGGGCACCGGGCCGAAGCCTACCGTGTACGTTCCCGGAGGCATCGATTGCCACATGCCCCAGTCGTCCCGCGGCACGCCGTTCACAAAGATCGTCGCGGGCAGCGCAGGGCTCGTCTTCACTTGGAGCGAGCCGTGCACCACGAACGGCGCGTCCCACGTCGTCGTCGCGCCCGCGGCGACGGTGACC
>JGI25382J43887_10000704_pt1 | contig 12126 bp, 8 predicted proteins | sample GraSoi013_1_40cm_3_FD_43887 | JGI IMG/M metagenome (IMG submission 43887) | reverse complement strand
GGCGTGTCGCCTGACCGCTCCAGCGTGTGGGTCGCGCTTGCGTCAGGGCTGTGTAAATCCTGAGCAAACCCTGTCGATCGACTGAGCACGCGCGCGGAAAGTTTTATCCCCTGACGCACCAGCCCTGCGGTTTTCCACGCTTTGCACAAGCGGCTTTTCAAGCGCGCACAGGGCCATCTCTCCAACCGCCCGTCACGTGAACCTGTTTTCCACCTTTCCACAGCGCTCATCACAACAACAAGCTTTATACTTTCTTAAAAAAAGAGTAGATTGTTGCGCTGATTGTTGTGCTTCAGCCGGACGGAACCAGAGGATCACACGCGATGGAATTCAGCGTAAAAAAGTTTGATCTGCTTGAAGAGCTCTCCTTGACGCAAGGTGTGGTCGAGCGGAAGACCACCATCCCCATCCTATCGAACCTGCTCTGCGAGGCGAAGGGTAACCGCCTGACGATCACCGCCACCGACCTGGAACTGAGCATCCGCACCGGGTGCGAAGCCAAGGTGAAGAAAGANGGCTCCGGCACCATCCCGGCNAAAAAGCTGCTCGAGCTGGTGCGCTTGCTGCCGGAAGAGGAGATTCGCTTCAAGCTGCTCGAGAACNACTGGGTNGANATTNTCTGCGATCGCAAGAAATACAAGATGGTGGGAATGTCCAAAGACAATTTCCCCGCCCTCCCGGCCTTTCCCCACCCGCTGGTGACGATTCCCGCGAAGGTCCTGAGTTCGCTCATCGCGCGAACCCAGTTTGCCATCTCGATGGAGGAGTCGCGCTATACCTTGAACGGCGGTTTGCTGATCCTGAAACCCGATCAGTTGGCGATGGTGGCTACCGACGGACACCGGCTGGCGTTGGTGGAAACCGATCACAAACTTGCCGGGCTGAATAGCGAAGCGCGCGTGCTGGTTCCCAAGAAGGCCATGGTCGAGGTCCAGCGGCTTGCCGCCAACGCCGGGGAAGACGCCCAGATTGAGTTTGCCCGTGACGACAATCACCTCTTCTTCCAGGTTGGCCCGCGCTTGCTGATCTCGCGCATGCTCACCGGGCAGTTCCCCAACTACGAAGCCGTCCTGCCGCGCGAGAATAAGACCGTGGTGCTCGAGCGCAACGAGTTGAACGACGCTGTACGGCGAGTGTCGCAGCTCGCCGACCAGCGCTCCCACGTCGTGAAGTTCGCCGTGGCCACCGACGGCGTGGAGATTTCCGCTTCCAGCCCCGAGTATGGCGAGGCCAAGGAAACCATCGACAAGGAATACAAAGGCGACCCGCTCTCGATCGGCTTCAACGCGCAGTACTTGCTCGATTTTCTGAGCGCCGCGGCCGAAGGGCCGATCAGCATTGAACTCAAGGACGAGCAGTCCGCCGGCCAGATGCGTCCCCTCGCCGACGATCAGTACCGCTACCGATACGTCATCATGCCCATGCGGATTTAGCTGCGGCCGGCAGCATGGGGCTTCGGCCGAGTGTTCCCAGGGGCGGATTTTGGTGCGAATGCAGGGGTGATAGTTATACGGCGCTACAGCTTCTTTGGCTTAAAGCGAGAGCCAAAATACGCCTTCCTTCTGCTGCCATAGTGCCGGCGCGGCCACGCCCTCGGCTTGCCACGTAACCTGCTGAATTCAAAAGTGATATTTGTTGGAAAATGATCGCAACCGGTCTTGAGAATGGGCCGGTACTCAGGTACAATTATCCTCGTCAGGAAGAGGTTCGGTTTCCTCCAGAACGGCACGTCGGCCAGCCTCCCAGCGGCCTAGAAATGCTTGCCCGCGCCAGAGCAAGCGCGCCGCTCGAGCCTGGAAGAAAATAGCCTTCGCCGCGTCCCACCGAGAATTCGGAGCGGGACGGGATGGAGCAGAAGCCCTTCGAGTCCCCCGACGAGTCGGGGGGCCACAGGGTAAGGCGACTGTCGCACCTTCCGCGTGGCAGCCTTCCCCAATTCGCCAGGCATCGCCCGGCAGGAGACGCAGACAACATGGGTGAGAAAGAAACCGTCGTCGTCAAAGGACCGGGACACCGCTACGATGCTACCTCGATCAAGGTGTTGGGCGACCTGGAAGCGGTGCGCAAACGCCCGGCCATGTACATCGGCTCGACCGGCGAGCAAGGACTGCACCACCTGGTCTGGGAAGTAGTGGACAACTCGGTGGACGAGGCCCTGGCGGGCTACTGCGACGAGATTAACGTGATCGTGCACGAAGACAACAGCGTCACGGTGATTGATAACGGCCGCGGCATCCCCGTGGATATGCACGCAACCGAGAAAAAGCCCGCCGCCGAGGTGGTCATGACCGTGCTGCATGCCGGCGGCAAGTTCGACAACGAGTCCTACAAGGTTTCGGGCGGGTTGCACGGCGTGGGCGTCTCGGTTGTCAACGCGCTTTCCGACTGGCTCGACCTCGAGATCTGCCGCGACGGACAGGTTTGGGAGCAGTCCTATGCGTGCGGCGTGCCCAAAGGCCACCTGAAGGTGACCGGGAAAACGAAAAAAACGGGCACCAAGGTGAAGTTCCATCCTGACCCGAAAATCTTTGAGAAGATCGTCTACAGCTACGACATCCTGGCGCAGCGCCTGCGCGAGCTGGCCTTTCTTAACAAGGGCCTGAAGATTACGCTCACCGATGAGCGCAGCGACAAATCGGCCGAGTTCCGCTTTACCGGGGGAATCGTCGAGTTCATCAAGCACCTGAATAAAGGCAAACAGACCTTGCATGACTCGCCGATCTACATGGAAGGCAAGCGCGATCAGGTGGAGATGGAGATCGCGCTCCAGTACAACGACAGCTACACCGAAAACGTTTTCGCCTTCGCCAACACCATCAACACCGTGGACGGCGGCACGCACCTCTCCGGGTTCCGCTCGGCGCTGACCCGCACGATCAACAGTTTCGCTGCATCCACGGGAATGCTGAAGGAACAGAAAGATGAAGTCTCCATTACTGGGGATGACGTNCGCGAGGGCCTGGTGGCGGTGGTCTCGGTCAAGCTGCCGCAGCCGCAGTTCGAGGGGCAGACCAAGGGCAAGCTCAACAGCGATATCAAGGGCCAGGTCGAGCAACTGGTAAACGAGCGCCTGGGCGAGTACTTTGACAAGCATTCGACCGTCGCGCGCCGCATCGTCGGCAAGTGCATCGACGCGGCGCGCGCTCGCGAGGCCGCGCGCAAGGCCCGCGAACTCACCCGGCGCAAGTCGGCGATGGACTCCAGCGGCTTGCCCGGCAAGCTGGCCGACTGCCAGGAACGCGACCCGGCGCGCTGCGAGGTGTTCATCGTGGAGGGAGAATCGGCCGGCGGCTCGGCCAAAATGGGGCGCGACCGCCGCTACCAGGCCATCCTTCCGATCAAAGGCAAGATCCTGAACGTCGAGAAGGCCCGCTACGACAAGATGCTCAGCCACGAGGAAATTCGCGCCATCATCACGGCCCTTGGGACCGGCATCGGCAAGGACGACTTCGACGCCTCCAAATTGCGCTACCACAAGATCATCCTGATGACGGATGCCGACGTGGACGGCAGTCACATCCGCACGCTGCTGCTCACCTTCTTCTTCCGCCACATGAAGGAGCTGATCGAGCGCGGGCACGTCTTTATCGCCCAGCCGCCGCTTTACCGCGTCAAGCGCGGGAAGATGGACCGCTACATCCGCGACGAGCGAGAGTTCGCACGCGAGCTGATGAAACGCGCCACCGAAGACCACGTCGTCAAAGGCAAGGACGGGAGCACTTTGCAGGGCGGCGGGCTGACTGAGTTTCTGCTCAAGGTCCAGGAGTACGAGCAGGTGGCGGCCAAGCTCGGCCGGCGGCTGCGCAACCCGCAACTGGTGGAGCTGCTGGCGCACAGCGACCTCGACAAGAAAACCGACTTTGCCGACAATAAGGCGCTCGAGAAACTTCACAAAGCCATTGAGAAGCAAGAGCTCAAGTTCGAGGCAAACATCGCCTTTGACGAGGAGCACAGCCTGTACGAGCTGATGCTCAATGTCGGCCCCGGCGCGCCCGGCGGGATCAAGATCAACTGGGCGCTGGCGTCGGCGGCTGAATACAAGCGGCTACGCTCGCTGGCGCGCGCCATTGCCGAGGCGGACCGGCCGCCGTTCACCGTCACGCGCAACGGGGACAAGGTGGTGAAAGAACGGGCGGGAGACGTGCTGGCCTTCGTACTCGAAGACGCGAAGAAGGAGTTCACCATCACCCGGTTCAAGGGCCTGGGCGAGATGAATCCCGCGCAACTCTGGGAAACCACCATGAACGCGGAAACGCGCACGCTGCTCCAGGTGAGACTCGAGGACGTCGTCGAGGCCGAGAAGATTTTCACCACGCTGATGGGGGAAAACGTCGAGGAGCGGCGCAAGTTCATCGAAGAGAACGCGCTCGAAGTCGTCAACCTCGACATCTGACGCAGCCTCGTAGCGCCGCCCTCTGGCCGGCCGTTTTTCCGCGCACTGCCATGCCCTGCTGTACGTTATGAGCGCGGGGCGACGAAATGATTTATCAACTGAGCTGGAAGATTCTGCCAGGGCTGCGGGGACTATCGTGCTCCGAGTTTCGCGCGGTGGCGACAGCCACGCCGGATCATGAACAGGGTGTGGCGGTGGAACTGGCCGAGGCCGAACGGGACGCGCTGCTGCGGCAGCTCGAAGAGCATTTTGGCCCGCTGCGGTACTCCAACAACGCGGGTGCATTTGAAGCAGTGAAAACCTACGTGCTGGAGTGGACCGCACGGCGGGCGAGGAATCTCTTGGAGAGAGGACTCCCTTAGTTCGGCATGACAGCCGTGGAATCAAAAAGCAGAAGAGCTAGAGGAGCAAAGGACTGATGGCGGACGAGACAAGGCAATCGTTGGTGCCGGTGGACATCGAAGTCGAGATGCGCAAGTCGTATCTCGACTACGCGATGAGCGTGATCGTGGCGCGCGCTCTGCCCGACGTGCGCGACGGCCTGAAGCCTGTGCAGCGGCGCATCCTGGTGGCCATGAACGATCTGGGGCTGGCTTCCAACCGCGGCTTCCGGAAGTGCGCGAAGGTCTGCGGCGACACCTCTGGCAACTATCACCCGCACGGCGAGGCGGTGATCTACCCCGCTCTGGTACGCCTGGCGCAGGACTTCAGCATGCGCTACCCGCTGATCGACGGACAGGGCAACTTCGGCTCGGTGGACGGCGATCCCCCGGCGGCAATGCGCTACACCGAGGTGCGCCTGACCCGCATCGCTGAAGAGTTGCTGGCGGATCTGGAGAAGGAAACCGTCGATTTCGTTCCGAACTTCGACCAGACGCGCGTGGAGCCCGTCGTGCTTCCTTCGCGCATCCCGAACCTGCTGGTCAATGGCTCCTCCGGCATCGCTGTCGGGATGGCCACCAACATCCCGCCGCACAACATAAAAGAAGTGATCGATGCCGCGATCTTGCTGATCGAAAAGCCCGACGCCTCGCTGAAGGAAGTGATGAAGCTCGTGCCGGGGCCCGACTTCCCAACCGGCGGCTACATCGCCGGGCGCGAGGGCATCGAGGAGGCCTACCGAATCGGCCGCGGCACTTTCCAGATGCGCGCCAAGGCCGCCATCGAGCAGATCGGCAAAGACCGCGAGAACATTGTCATCACCGAGATCCCCTACCAGGTGAACAAGGCCAAGCTGATCGAGCGCATCGCCGAGCTGGTGCAGACGAAGAAGCTCGATGGCATCGCCGACATCCGCGATGAATCCGACCGCGAGGGCATGCGCATCGTCATCGAGGTGAAGCGCGGCGAAGAAAGCAAGCTCGTCCTGAACAATCTCTACAAACATACGCAGATGCAGGAGTCGTTCGGGATGATCCTGCTGGCCATCGTGGCCGGCCAGCCCCGCGAGCTGGGCCTGCTGCCTCTGCTGCGCCTGTTCATCGAGCACCGCGTCGAGGTGGTGCGCCGCCGCTCGCAATTCGAGCTGCGCAAGGCCGAAGAGCGGGAGCACATCCTGCTCGGCTTCAAGAAGGCGCTCGAGCACCTCGATGAGGTGATCAAGCTCATCCGCCACAGCAAGGCGCCCAAAGAGGCCCGCGAAGGCTTGATGACCACCTGGAAGTTCACCGAGCGCCAGGCCCAGGCCATCCTGGACCTGCAACTCCACCGCCTGACCCAGATGGAGCGGGAAAAGATCCTGGAAGAACTGAAAGAGATCCAGGCGCGCATCGCCGGCCTGAAAGAAATCCTGGCCAGCGAGAAAAAGCTGAAGGGCGTGATTATCGCCGAACTCCGCGAGGTGGCCAAGNAGTATGGCGACGCGCGGCGCACGCAGATCGTTGAGCACGTGGAAGAGATCAAACTCGAAGACCTGATCGCCGACGTGGATATGGCCATCACCGTCAGCCACGCTGGCTATATCAAGCGCACCCCGGTGGACGTCTATCGCCACCAGTCGCGCGGCGGCAAGGGCCGCATCGGCGCCAGGACCCGCGAAGAAGACTTCGTCGAGCACCTCTTTATCGCCTCAGCGCACAGCTACATCCTGCTCTTTACCTCAAAGGGCCGCATCTATTGGCTGAAGGTGTACGAAATCCCCGAGGCTGCCGCGGCCACGCGCGGCAAGGCCATCACCAGCCTGGTGAAGTTCCAAGAGGGCGAGACGCTGACCGCCGTGGTACCGGCGCGTAACCTGGAAGAGACCGGCCGCTACGTTTTCCTGGCCACGCGCACCGGCACTGTGAAGAAAAGCGAGCTGGCCGAGTTCAGCAACCCGCGGCCCTCGGGCATCATTGCCATCAACCTCGAAGCTAACGATGCGCTGATCGGCGCCAAGCTGACCGACGGCAAGCAGATGATCTTTCTCGCCAGCCACGAGGGCCAGGCCATCCTGTTCCGCGAGACCGAAGTGCGCGCCATGGGCCGCCAGGCTGGCGGCGTGATCGGCATGGATCTGGCCAAGGGCGACTACGTGGTGAGCATGGACGCGGTGCAGCCCGACTTTGAGATCATCCGCAAAGAGCACAAGAAGGAGACGCAAGACCTCGACGAGCTTGATAATGACGCTATCCGTGACTCGCTCACCTCGCTGATGCTGACGGTCTCGGACAAGGGCTATGGCAAGCGCACGCCGCTCGCCGAATACCGCATCACCTCGCGCGGGGGCAAGGGCGTCATCAATCTGAAAACCACCGAACGAAACGGCTCCGTGGTAGCCGCGCTCCAGGTGACCGAAGAGTCTGACGTGATGATCATCACCGAGCACGGCAAGGTGATTCGCGTTCACGCGAATGAAATCCGCGAGGCCGGCCGCTCGACCCAAGGCGTTCGGCTGCTGCGCCTGGCAGAGGGCGACTCCATCGCCGCCGCGGCGGCCATCCTCGAAGAAGAAAACGGCGAAAAAGAACCGGCGAAGAGCTAACCTAGTTCACGGCTGAACGGAATGACAGCGAGCCTAAGGGTCGCTGCCGCTGCTAGGTAGCCGGGCCAGCAGCCCAGGCCCGGTTGGAGAGGGGATGATGGCGCCCAAGCTAGCCTACATAATCAAGTTCGTACCGGACATGGATCGCGCTGTGCACTTCTACCGCGAGACGCTGGGCCTGCCGCTGAAGTTTCAGTCGCCCGGCTGGAGCGAATTTCTCACCGGCGAAACTACTCTCGCACTGCATGCCGCTGACGCCGACCACCCCGCGGGCCAAATGCGCTTGGGCTTCCGCGTGCCGGACTTGAGGGCGTTCNGCGCCGAGATGGCCGCCAAGGGCATGCAGTTCACNATGCCGCCNACCATGCAGTTCGGCGTGCTGATGGCTCAGTTCATGGACTCGGAAGGCACCGAGGTCAGCATCAGCGGAGATTCGACGCAAAGCTCNTGATGGAGGGCCGGCCAGACCCTTCCGCTGNGCGAGCATCGGCGATGGCNGCGGTTCAGGTGGCGCGGAGGGCGGCGCCNAGGCGCGACTCGAGCGCGGCNACGATGCGGCCGCTGAAATCGGTCAGTTGCGCTTCGGTGAGTGTTGCATCGTGGCTCTGAAAGGTGACGCGCACCAGCAAGGAATATTTTCCCTCAGGAATGTGGCCGCCGCGATACACGTCCACGGCCTCGACGTCAGTGAGTTCGGTGATGCCGAGCGACCGAATCACCTCGACGACCTCCGCGAAGGGCGTGCCGTCGGCCAGGAGCAGCGAGAAGTCGCGCTCGACCGCCGGGAAGCGAGGCAGCGGCGCATACCGCATAGCTGCTCGCGCCTGTCTATAAGCCGCATAAAGGTCGTCGAGTTGCAGCTCGGCGACGAAGACATCTTGTCGCAACTTTAGACGCTCCGCGACGCGACGCGCCAGTTGCCCCGCGCAGCCGATGGGGGTTCCATCTGCTTTCGGGGCGGCGTGTGAGAGCGCAAACTTCCCCGCGCGCGCCGGATGGAGCCATGCCGGCGCGCCTCCCTCCCAGCGCAAACCACCGGCCAGAGCGGCGANCTGGTCGAGATCGCCTTTAATGTCGGCGAAGNCATACTCGCGCGCCGTTTCGTGCACGCCCTTCTCGCGCGCCTCGCCGGTCGCGCCGAGGGTGAGGANGCGGGTCTCGAGCGGCTCCGNGCCGCGGAGNCGGTAGGTTCGGCCNATTTCAAACAGCCGCAAATTGCGCTGGCCGTGATTCAGATTCCATTCCAGCGCGCCGGCCATGGTGACCACGCCCGAGGTGCGCAANACGGAAGCGTCTTCGGCCAGCGGATTCACCATGCGCGCCGGCACAATTCCTTCGGCACGGAAGATGGCGTCCCTTTCTGGATCCACCAGCGGAATAGTGATGATTTCCTGATAGCCCAAGCCAATCAAGCGTTCGCGCAGGCGGTCTTCAGCCTCCGCGTGCTCCAAGCGCGCCGCTGGCTGCTTGGCCCCAGGCAGCCGCGCGGGAAACTTGTCGAAGCCGTAGTGGCGCGCCACTTCTTCCACCAGGTCGATTTCGCGCGACACATCCTGCCTCCAGGAAGGTCTGCGGCACTCCCAGGCGGCCATCAGCGAGCCACTGCTGCCGCGGGTGCCGTCCACGCGCTCCGGCGCAAAGCCCAGAGCGCTCAGAATCGCTTCGATCTCTTGGTCAGGCACATCGGCGCCCATCACGCGTAGTAATTCTCTGCGCGTCAGCTCGATCTTCTCCGGCTCGCGACGCCCGGGATAGACGTCCACCGCGCCGCCGAGGAGCTCGCCGCCGGCCAGTTGCAGGATCAGCTCGGCGCATCGCCGTGAGGCCAATTCCGCCATTTCCGGGTCGGCACCGCGCTCGAAACGTGTCGAGGCCTCGGTGCGCAGGCCCAACGTTTTTGAGGTGCGTCGAATCGAAATGGGATTAAACCATGCCGCCTCGAGCAGCACGTTCTTGCTCGAAAAGCTGATCTCCGTCTCCGCGCCGCCCATGATCCCGCCAATGGCTACCGCGCGCGCGCCGTCGGCGATCACGCACATCTCGGGCTCGAGCGCGCGTTCGAGGCCATCAAGCGTGCGCATCTTTTCTCCAGCTTGCGCCCGCCGGACGAGGATGCGCCGCTCCACGAGCGTATTGAAATCGAAGGCGTGGGTCGGATGGCCCAACTCGAACATAACGTAGTTGGTGGCATCCACAACGTTGTTGATCGAGGCCTGTCCCAGCGCCTCGAGGAGCTGCCGCAGCCAATCGGGCGAGGGCGCCACTCTTACCCCGCGAATCAGCCGCGCGGTATAGCGCCCGCACAGCTCGGGACATTCGATTTCGACACGCGTGATGCGCTCGACTTTCTCCGTCGCTTCCTTCAACTGCGGCGCGACCCGCTTCAGCCGCAGCCGGTAGAGCGCCGCCACCTCGCGCGCGATGCCGTAGTGCCCCAGGCAGTCGGGGCGGTTGGTGGTCAGGTCGGCGTCGAGCAGCGGCCCCGCATGCGAATCCTCGATGGCGTCAATCCCGATGCCGGCCATCGAAAGACGCGCGCGCAGCTCCTCGGGCGGCGCCGTGAAGTCGACGAACTCCTTCAGCCAGTTGTAGAGAATCTTCATCGTGAGGTCACTTCATCCCGAGCCGTTACGGGAACTGGCGCAGGAAGCGCACGTCGTTCTGGAAGAAGAGCTGGATATCGCTGATGCCGTATTTCCGCATGGCGAAACGCTCGACGCCCATGCCGAAGGCGAAGCCGGAAAGTTGCTTGGCGTCGTAGTTCACGAAGCCATAGACGGCTGGGTCCACCATGCCGGCGCCGAACAGCTCAATCCAGCCGGAGAACTTGCAGACGCGGCAGCCGCTGCCGCCGCACACGTGGCAGCTAGCGTCTACTTCAGCCGAGGGTTCGGTGAACGGGAAGTAGCTGGACCGCAGGCGCGTCTTGACCTGGGGCCCGAAAAACTGGCTGACGAAGTATTCGACGGTGCCCTTGAAATCGCAGAAGGTGATGTCGGTGTCGACCGCGAGGCCTTCGATCTGGTGGAACGCGAAGGCGTGGGTGGAGTCGGGGTTGTCGCGGCGATAGACCCTTCCCGGCACAATGATGCGCACCGGCGGCTGCTGGCTTTCCATCACGTGTATCTGCATCGGGGAGGTATGCGTGCGCAGCAGGCGCGGCGGCGCNCCGGCGGGCAAGTCNAGATAAAACGTGTCCATGGTGTCGCGCGCGGGATGGTGCTCAGGGATGTTGAGCGCCTCGAAGTTGTAGTAGGGCGTCTCGATTTCCGGGCCTTCGACCACCGTGTAGCCGAGCGAGAGGAAGATGCGGGCGATTTCCTGGAAGGTTTGCTGGATCAGGTGATGTGTGCCAATGGGCCGCCGCACGCCCGGCAGCGAGAGGTCCACGCGCTCGCGCGCCGTCGCCTCCCGTTCGGCCGATGCTTCCACGGCGGCGCGGCGCGCTTCGACNACGGCTTCGACGTGCGCNCGCAGCTCGTTGAGCGCTTGCCCCACCGCGCGCTTCAGCTCCGGNGGCGNCGGCTTTAACCAGTTGTCGGTGATGTGCGCGAGGACGCCGGACTTACGCCCCAGCCAGGCGTCGCGGAACTCCTTCCAGAGCGCTTCATCGTTTACGGCCNCGGCATCTCGGTCGAATTCCGCGCGCAGTTCACCGAAAAGGGGAGGCACTTGGGCGTCCCCGCTGACGCCAAGCTCCGCAAGTGTCTGCAAGACGTTGCTGGTCTTCGTGGTCATCGCCTCACGTTATCGAGTCCTAGGGCCTGAGGGCCGGACTGAGAATGCGGCATCCCGAGGTAAACTCGGGCAGGTGCCGAGCCCTACGAGACCCTAGGAAAGGCCCAAGATTACACTATTTTGGTGTCATTCCGAACGGCAGTCTGAGGCCGAAAGGCCCAAGTGATAGCGAAGAATCTCTCGGAGAGATCCCTCACTTCGTTCGGGATGACAACGGCGGGCGATCGCGTTACGCCGTGACGGTGAGGTGCTGCTTGGCAGTTTCGGCGAGCTGCGCGAACGCGGCCGCATCCTTCACGGCCATGTCGGCCAGCACCTTGCGGTCGATCTCCACCCCGCCGGCCTTAAGCCCATGCATGAACTGGCTGTAGGAAAGGCCGTGCGCGCGCGCCCCGCGCCGATGCGCTGGATCCACAGCTGGCGGAACTGCCGCTTGCGGTTGCGGCGGTCGCGGTAGCTGTATCGCTCCGCGCGTCCAACGGCCTCCTGGGCGCTCTGGTAGAGTTTGCTCTTGGTGAGGAAGAAACCTTTGGCGCGCTTCAGATATTTTTTCCGGCGCGCGCGGCGCTTNGTTCCGCGTTTGACTCTGGGCATCTCTCTATCTCCTGNGGCCCGCGTCTTTAGACGCGGGCGGCCTTCACCCGGTCATCTCGGGTCTTCCCGGCTAGCCGGGATGCACAAAACACGGAAGACCGGGGCTANAANTCTTAAGGAGACAAACATCGGAGCGGCGCCCGCTCCCGCACCCGAAAACTCATTCCAGAACTTCGGGAAGAGCGAGCTGCGACGGATTTGTCTCCGGTGTGACACTTGGCGGCTCGCCCGGCTCGCGCCTCATCCCCCAACTGACGGCTTGGGAACGACAAACGCGGCTCGCGCGGAACCTATCGGCCGGCAGGCACCCGTCGCGCGCTGCCTGGCACGACTGAATCTCTCCATAACACCTACGGCGAAGACCTAAGCGTACGGCAACATCAGGCGAACGTTGGCGACGTCCGCCTGATGCACGCGGGTCAGCTTCTTCAAGTGGCGC
>JGI25382J43887_10000703_pt1 | contig 12126 bp, 11 predicted proteins | sample GraSoi013_1_40cm_3_FD_43887 | JGI IMG/M metagenome (IMG submission 43887) | reverse complement strand
AGCCCGCGCCGGCCGAGGATCGCGAGATAGATCGTGGCCATCAGCGCGCAGAGGGCCACGTTGGTGCAGATGTTCGAGGTGGCCTTGGCGCGGCGGATGTGCTGCTCGCGCGTCTGCAGCGTGAGCACGAAGCCCCGGCGGCCATCGAGGTCGACGGTGGCGCCGACGAGGCGCCCGGGCATGCGACGAACGAACTCCTGCTTCGCCGCGAAGACGCCGAGGTACGGCCCGCCGTACGAGAGCGGCACGCCGAGCCCCTGGCCCTCGCCGACCACGATATCGGCGCCCAGGCGTCCGGGCGCTTCGAGGACTCCGAGATTCACCGGATCGGAGACGACGACCAGGAGGGCTCCTGCCGCATGGGCCGTCTCGGCGGCTGCCGCGATGTCCTCCAGGCATCCGTAGAAGTTCGGCGACTGCACCACCAGTGCCGCCGTCTTCGCCCCCACCAGCTTCCGGAGGGCCGCCCCGTCGAGGACGCCCTCGGGCGCGGGGACGTCGCGCAGGCGCAGCCCCGGTCCCTCGCAGTAGGCGGCGACCACCCGGCGGTAGAGCGGATTCACCCCNGTGCCGAGCACGATCTCGGTGCGCCCGGTCACCGCCTGGGCCATCAAGGCCGCCTCGGCCAGCGACGAGGCGCCGTCGTAGATGGACGCGTTGGCCACGTCCATGCCGGTCAGCTCGGCAAGCATCGTCTGGTACTCGTAGATCGTCCGGAGCGTGCCCTGGCTGGCCTCGGGTTGATAGGGCGTGTAGGCCGTGAAGAACTCGCCGCGCGAGATCAGGTGGTTGATGGGGCTGGGGACGTAGTGGTCGTAGGCGCCGCCGCCCGCGAAGCACGTGTAGGAGTCGGCGTCGGCGTTCTCGGCCGCCAGCGCCCGCAGATGGCGGATCAGATCGGTCTCGGCCAGGGCCGGCGGCAGCCCGAGCGGCCGCGACAGGCGGGCCTTGGCCGGAATCTTGACCAGCAGATCTTCGATCGCCCGGGCGCCGATGACGTCGAGCATCGCGCGCTGGTTCTGCGGCGTGTTAGGCAGATATCGCATCAGTGCCCGCCCTGGGCGAGAAACTCCTCGTACTGCTTGGCGGTCAGCAGCTGGTCCCACTCGGCGGCGTTCGAGGGCTTGATGACGATCATCCAGCCACGGCCATAGGGGTCCTGGTTGACCAGCTCCGGCGTCTTGCCGAGCTCCGCGTTCACCTCGACGACCTTCCCCGACACGGGCGCGTAGAGGTCGGACACGGCCTTCACCGACTCCACCACGCCGAAGGACTGGCGCTGGGCCGCCGGGGCGCCGGCTTTGGGAAGCTCAACGAACACCACGTCGCCGAGCTGCTCCTGGGCGTAGTGGGTGATGCCGACGCGGACGTTGCCGCCCTCCCGCTTCGCCCACTCGTGGTCGCGCGTGTACCTGAGATCCGTCGGAATGTTGGACATCGTCACCTCATTATTATAGAGACCGCCGGCGCCTCGGGCCGCCGCCGGCCGGGGATGTCACGGCGCCCTCTTCACGCGCGGCGGCTGGAACGGCGTCTTGACGACGCGGGCGGGCCGCGCCTGCCCGCGGATGTCGACGCCCAGCTCGGTGCCGACGGCGGCGTGCGCAGTGGCCACGTAGGCGAGCGCGATCGACTTGTCGACCGAGGGCCCGTAGGAGCCCGACGTCACGATCCCGATCGCCTGGCCGTCCTTGAGGACGGTGTAGCCGTGGCGGGCCACGGCGCGATCGGCCATCTCCAGGCCGACCAGCCGGCGGCGCGGCCCCTCGGCCTTCACCCGCTCGATGGCTTTCCGGCCGACGAACTCGCCCTTGGCGAGCTTCACCACCCAGCCCAGCCCCGCCTCGAGGGGGTTGGTGGTCTGGTCGATGTCGTTGCCGTAGAGCGCGTAGCGCATCTCGAGACGCAGGGTGTCGCGCGCGCCGAGCCCGATCGGCCGGGCGCCGTCGTGAGCTCCGGCGTCGAGCAGCGCCTGCCAGAGCCGCGTCGCGTCAGCCGCCGCCACGTACAGCTCGAAACCGTCCTCGCCGGTGTAGCCGGTGCGGGAGATCAGCCCCCGCGCTCCGGCCACGGCGCCGGCCGCAAAGCGGTAATACCCGATCGCGGCGACGTCGCGGTCGGCCAGGCGGCCGACCAGGGCCTCGGCCCGCGGCCCCTGCACGGCGATCAGCGCCGTCTGGGCCGAGACGTTCCGCCACCGCGCGCCCCGGCGCGTGGCGGACTTCTCGGTCACCCAGGCCCAGTCCTTGTCGATGTTGGCGGCGTTGACGGTCATCATGAAGCGCTCGGGGCCCAGCCGGTAGAGCGTGAGGTCGTCGACGACCCCGCCGTCGGGATAGCAGAGCAGCGAGTACTGGACCTGCCCGACCTCGAGCGCGCCGACGTCGTTGGTCGTCGCATCCTGGAGCGCCGCCAGCGCCTCCGGCCCCTCGACCTCGAACTCGCCCATGTGGCTCACGTCGAAGAGGCCGACCGCGGCGCGGACGGCCCGGTGCTCCCCGACGATCGACGTGTACTGCACGGGCATCTCCCACCCGCCGAAGGGCACCATGCGGGCGCCGGCCTCGACGTGGATGTCGTAGAGAGGTGTCCGCCTGAGGAGCGTCTCCATCGGGTCGAAACCCCGATCAGACCGCCGGCAGCCAGTCGCGCAGCGGCTTCACCTGACAGCCGGCCTTCTCGAGCGCCTCGCGCACGGTCCGGACGATGCGATCGGAGCCGGGCGTGTCGCCGTGGCAGCAGATCGTCTGCACCGCGATGTCGATCTCGACGCCGTCGATCGTGCGGACCTTGCCCTCCATCGCCATCTTCACCGCCTGGGCCGCCGCCTGCTGGGGGTCGGTGATGAGCGAGCCGGGGATCTTGCGGGAGACGAGCGTGAGATCCACGTTGTAGGCGCGGTCGGCGAAGCCCTCGGAGGCCACGCGCACGCCCATCTTGCGACACGTCCCATCGTACTTGCCGGCCGCCAGCGCCATCAGGATGAGCCCGCTGCCGCCGGACTCCAGCACCGCCTCACCGGCGGCCGCGGCCAGCCCCTCGTCCTTTTCCATCATGTTGTAGAGGATGCCGTGCGGCTTGACGTGCTGCAAGTCGCCGCCGGCCACCCGGACGAACTCGCGCAGCGCGCCGGTCTGGTAGCAGATGTAGTCCTTGACCTCCCTGGGCGACACGTCCATCACGCGACGGCCGAAGCCCATGAGGTCGGGCAGCCCCGGATGCGAACCGATGGCCACGCGGTGCTTGAGGGCCAGCTCCACGGTCTTGCGCATCACGTGGGGGTCAGCAGCGTGGAAGCCGCAGGCCACGTTGGCCGAGGTGATGAAGGGCATGATCTCGGCGTCGTTGCCCAGCGTCCACCGGCCGTAGCTCTCGCCCATGTCACAGTTGAGGTCGATGAATTTCCGAGTCGCCATGATGGTCACTCCCTCGCCAGTACTCGGGCCAGTGCGTTGATGAAGCGGTCGATATCCTCGTCGGTCATCGCCAGCGAGCAGGCCCCCAGGCCCCGCTGAGTCAGCAGTATGCCCTCGTTCAGGAGCCCGAGGAAGACCCGGGTCGGCGCCTCCGGATCCTTGGGGCGACTCGAGCGATAGTCGGTCAGGGGGGCCGACGTCCAGTGCAGGCAGAAGAGCGAGCCGACGCCGGTCACCTGGCCGCGCCGGCGCGTCGCCATGAGGAGGCGCGTCACGCCGCCGCGCAGGCGCTCGCCCAGCGCGTCCAGACGCGTGTAGGCCTCGGGCGTGAGCGCGTTGAGCGTGGCGGCGCCGGCCGCCATCGTGAGGGGGTTCGCGTTGAACGTGCCGCCGTGGCTGATCCGGGCGCCGCCGCGCCGCGGATCGTACGCCGCCATGATGTCGGCGCGGCCGCCGAAGGCGCCCACGGGCAATCCGCCGCCCACAATCTTGCCGAGCGTCGTGAGATCGGGGCGGATCCCGAAGCGCTCCTGGGCGCCGCCCCAGGCGATCCGGAGCGAGATCACCTCGTCGAAGATCAGAACGATGCCGTGCTGCTCGGTGACGGCGCGGAGCTGCTCGAGAAAGCCGTCGGCGGGCGGCAGGATGCCGCCGATCCCCAGCAGCGGATCGACGAGGACGGCAGCCAGGTTGGCCGCCTCCTTCTCGATGATCTGTGTGCACGCCTCGGCGTCGTTCCATGGCAGCACGACGGTGTGCTTGAGGACGGTGGGCGGCAGCCCGGCCGACCACGCGACCGGCTTGGGGTGGCGCCGACCCCCGGCGGCCCTGGGGTCGGGCGACACGCTCACCATCACCCAGTCGTGGGTGCCGTGATAGGCGCCCTCGAACTTCGCGATCTTCGGCCGTCCGGTGAAGGCGCGGGCCGCGCGCACGGCGTTCATGGTCGCCTCGGTGCCGGAGTTGGTGAAGCGCATCGTCTGGAGCGACGGAATGCGGCGGGTGAGGATCTCCGCCAGCCGGATCTCCTGCTCGGTCGGCCCCGGGAACGACATGCCGAGGGCGGCCGCCTCCTGGGCCGCCTTCACCACGTCGGGCGGCGCGTGACCGAGGATGAGGCTNGTGTAGTTGCCGTTGAAGTCGAGCCGGGCCACGCCGTCGGCGTCCCAGACGTACGCGCCCTGACCGCGCTGGACGTAGAAGGGATAGGGATCGAAGAACGTGGTGGTGCGGCTGTTGCCGCCCGGCATCACCGCCGTCGCCTCCTCGTGGAGCGCCCGCGACCGGCTCGTCTTCGCCAGGTACTCGTTCAGCTCTTTGTCGATGGCCATCACAGGACCTCCTCGAGAGACGCCTGCCACGCTTGGAGCGCGCGATGGGCCTCGGCCAGCGTGAGGGCGCGAAAGCGCAGGTGCTGACCCGGTTTGACCTGCCCGAGGCGACCGATGTCGAACGAGCACACCGTGGCCACCTTCGTGTAGCCCCCGGTGGATTGGCGGTCGACCAGGAGCGCGATGGGCTGGCCGTCGCCGGGCACCTGGATGCTGCCGAGCGCAATGCCGTCGGAGACGATATCGTGCCCGCGCGTGTGCGTGATCCGGGGACCGCGCAGCCGCGCTCCCATCCGGTCGGACTGCGGCAGCATCTCGTACGATCCGGCCAGAAAGGCCTGCAGGCCCTCGGCGGCGAACCGGTCCGTCTGCGGTCCGAGGACGACGCGGATCTCGGGCCCGGCGGCGAGGTCGGGGATCCCCGAGGGCGGCACCCACCGCAGGGGCGGCAGCGCCGCCGGGAAGAGCCGGAGGGCGTCGCCCTTGCGGAGCGCCCGTCCCTCCAGACCGCCGAGCCCGCCCCGCAGGTAGGTCGAGCGAGAGCCCAGGACGACCGGAACGTCGATTCCCCCCGAGAAGGCGACATACGCGCGGACGCCGGCGCGCGCGGGGCCGAGCTTGATCACGTCACCCGTCTCGAGCGCCAGCGTCGTCCAGGCGGGCGCCTCCTGCCCGTTGAGTGTGAGCGGCATGGCGGCGCCGGTGACGGCGATCGCGCACGGCGCCGCGACCTCGCAGCGGGGACCGAGCACGGTGCACTCGAGTCCGGCGGCGCCATCCGGGTTGCCGACCAGCCGGTTCGCGAGGACGAACGCCGCGCGGTCCATCGGACCCGAGGGCGGGATCCCGTAGCGCAGGTAGGCGGAGCGGCCGAGGTCCTGGACGGTCGTCTGGGGCCCCGGCTCGAGGATGCGGATCAGAGCGCGGGCTTCGCCCGCGCAACCTTTCCTGGGGGAGGTCTCGGAGGGGGCCGTCGAGGCCCCCTCCGATGAGATTGCGTCGAACTCCGGGCGGTCGATGCGACGGAAGCGAACGCGATCGCCCGGCCGCAGCAGATCGGGTCAGGCGCGCCCGGATCGTAGAGGCGCAAGGGCGTGCGACCGAGGATCCAGTACCCGCCGGGGCTGTCGACCGAGTAAATGCAGCACTGGATGCCGCCGATGCCGACGCTCCCCGCCGGCACCCGCGTGCGCGGCGTCTCCAGGCGCGGCAGCCGCAGGCGGTCGGGCATCCCACCCATGTACGGCAGCCCGGGCGTGAAGCCGATGAAATAGACGAGATACGACGCCCCGGCCTGGAGCCTCACCAGTTCTTCCACGGCCAGGCCGAGGCGCTCGGCGGCGGCGGCCAGGTCGAAGCCGAAGTCCGGATCGTAGCAGCAGGGCAGCTCCACGCTGCGCGCCGGCGGCAGCACCGCGGTATCGGCCCGGGGAGCCAGCTCGCTGATGGCGGCGCAGAGCGCGTCGTACTCGACGGCCAGCGGATCGTAGTAGACGAGCAGCGTGCCGAAGGCGGGCACCGTCTCCACGACGCCGGTGAGCCCCTTCTGCTGGATCAGGAACTCGAGAGCGCGCACCCTCGTGTTGAGCTCGACGCTGATCTCCTCGCCGAGCACGACCGAGACGGCGAGGTCTCCCGCGGGGAGGAATTTCAGAGGCGCCTCGCTGACCGAGCGGCCTACAGGACCGCCAGCATGGAGTTGGGCACGTCGGTGATGAACATGTGCCCCGGGCTGTGAGTGATCATGAACGGCGGTCGGGAGGCCAGCGCCACCGCCTGAGGCGTCACCCCACACGCCCAGAACACCGGCACGTCACCCGGCCGGAACTCCTGAGGGTCGCCCCACTCCGGCTTCGTGATATCCCGGATGCCGATGGCCGCCGGATCGCCGATGTGGACGGGCGCGCCGTGGGCGTTGGGGAACCGCGCGCTGGCGGTGACGGCCTTCGAGAGCAGCGCGGCCGGAATCGGGCGCATGGAGACCACCATCGGCCCGTGGAAGGCGCCGGCCGGCCGGCAGGCGATCGACGTCCGCCACATCGCGACGTTCTTGCCGTGCTCGACGTGCCAGAGCCGGATCCCCGCCTCCAGCAGCGCCCACTCGAACGTGAACGAGCAGCCCAGGAGGAAGGCGACGAGGTCATCGCTCCAGTACGGCGTGGCGTCGGTGACCTCGTCGGCGAGCACGCCGTCCTTGTAGATCCGGTAGCGCGGCAGGTCGGTGCGGAGGTCCGCGCCCGGCGCCACGCCCACCGGCTCCGGCGAGCCGACGTCGGTGACTTCCAGCAGCGGGCACGGTCGTGGATTGCGCTGGCAGAAGAGCAGGAAGTCGTAGGCCCCGTCCCGGGGGAGCACCGCGAGGTTCGCCTGGACGTAACCCTGGCCGAGGCCGGCGGTGACGCCCGCCAGCTTGCCCTGCCGGATGTCGGCGCGGATCTCGCGGGGGTGGCGCGAGTCGATCGGCATACCGGGATTCTACTACCGGACTCCGAGGCGCGGCCAGACCTCGGGATTCACCAGCACCTGCGGCTTCTCGCCGCGCAGCACGCGCAACATCTCGCCGGCCACCTGCACGCCCATCTGGCGGTTGGCCTCCTTGGTGACGCCGGCGACGTGGGACGACACGACGACGTTCTCGAGATTGAGCAGCGGATTGTCGACGGGGGTGGGCTCTTCCTCGAAGACGTCGATGCCCGCCGCCCCCAGCTTGCCGCGGGTGAGCGCCTCGAAGAGCGCGCGCTCGTCCTGGACGCCGCCCCGTGAGGTGTTGATGTAGATGGCGCCCTCCTTCATGAGGGCCAGCGTGCGCGCGTTGATCATCTGGCGCGTCTCCTCGGTGAGCGGGGTGTGGCAGGTGAGCACGTCGACCTGCCGCAGCAGCTCGTCCAGGCTCCCCACCGGCTCGGCGCCACGCCGCCGCACCTCGTCGGCCGGCACGTACTTGTCGTAGGCCAGCACCCGCATGCCCACTGCCCCCGCGAACTTCGCCACCCGCCGGCCGATGTTGCCGANGCCCACGATGCCGAGCGTCTTGCCGCTGAGCTCGGTGTTACCGACCGCCCGCTGCTTGGCGCTCCAGTCGCCCGCCCGGGTCAGGCGGTCGACCGGGAGCGTTCGCTTGACGCAGGCCAGCATCAGCATGAGCGCGTGCTCGGCCACGGCCTGGGAGTTCGATCCGGGGGCGTGGACCACGGCGATTCCCAGCCGGGTGGCCGCCGGGATGTCCACCGTGTCCAGGCCGACGCCGTGACGGCCGATCACCTTCAGCTTCTTGCAGGCCGCCAGGAGGGCGGCCGTGCAGCGCGGCCGGATGCGGAACAGGATACCGTCCGCCTCCGCCGCGGTCTTCATCATCGCCTCCTCGGTCGGGTCGTCGGTCACCACCACGCGGGACTGGCTCTCGAGCAGCGCCTTGCCATCAGGATGGAGGAGGCCGCTGACGACGATGAGCGGCCGGTTGTCACTGGCCATCGACGATTCTCCTTTCCGAGAGGGGCCGAGGGAACGCTCCTACTTCCGGGCGACCAGGACGAGGCGGGGCGTGTCGAGGGAGAACGGCGTGCCGTCGAGGGCGCCGTAGAGGTCGACGCGACTCCAGCGCTCGGGCCGCAGCATCGCGCGCATCTCGTGCGCGGAGTACAGCCGGATCTCGCTCTCGCCGATCAGGTCCCCGGGCTGGTCGTCGGCGCCGGCGGCCAGGCGCCACCAGCGGGCCAGCCAACGGCTCGTGATGGGATCGAACGAGTTCTCGATGCGCAGCGTCCAGTGCTCGAAGCGCTGCCGCTCCTCACGCGGCATGGACCGCACGCACTGGTCGCGGTTGCGCGTGTCGAGGACGAAGACGCCCCCCGGGCTCAGCGCCCGCCAGAAGCGGTCGAGCAGGAGGCGGTCCTCGTCGTCGGAGAAGTAGCCGATGCTACTGAAGAGGTTCACGGCGAGGTCGAACTCGCCGGAGAAATCCATGTCGCGCATGTCCTGGCAGATGAGGTTGAGCGACACCCCGGCGGCCCCCGCGCTCTCCCGCGCCCGCCCGAGCTCGGTCTCGTTGAAATCGACGCCGGTGACCTTGTAGCCCTTGCCGGCGAACTCCACGGAGTGACGGCCGAAGCCGCAGGGCGCGTCGAGCACCCGGGCCCCCGGCTTGAGTCCGGCCCGGCCCACAATCCACTGCACGGCCCGGGCGGCGTCGGCCGGCGACTCCACCGCCTGGGAGATGGCGGGCCACGACTCCCGGAAGAACCGCTCGCTCTGGAACATGCCCGGCCATTATAGCCGCGCCCGCCCCGTCGGGGCGCCCTCGGCTAAAAGTGAACCGCCAGCCCCCCGAGGATCGTTCGCGGGTTGCCGGGCGTAAAGTGGATATCCGCCACCCCCTCGGCGGGCTCTCCCCGCAGCCGGGACGTGAAGAAGAATTGCGCTTCGCGATACGCCGCGTCGAGCACGTTCTCGACGCTCAGGAATGCCTCGACCGCCTTGTAGCGGTAGCGGGCCGTGAAATCGACGAGGGTGTAGCCGTGGGCGGTCCGCTGACGGTCTTCATCGGCGAAGCGATCCCCGAGATAGCGCACCCCGAGGCTGGTGGCGAGCCCCCCGGGGAGACGCGCGGTGAGGTCCGCTCGGGCAGTCAAGCGGGGCGCCAGCGGGACGGCCTTCCCGGTGTCGAACTGTGCGCGACTGACCGTCACGTCCCCCGAGAAGGTCAGCCAGTCGAGAAGCTTGACCCGCGTCGCCAGCTCGCCGCCGACACGGTGGCTGGGGCCCCGGGGCTCAGTCGTGCCGTCGTCTCCGTTGAAGACGAGCTCGCTCTGGAGATCGAGCACCCAGTAGGTGGCCGAGACCTCCACGCGGGGAATCACCTGCGTCTTGACGCCGAACTCATAGCCGCGGGCGGTCGGCAGGGCCGGCAGGCGGGGATCGAGAATGACGGCGCGGGCATCGTTGCTGTGGAAGCCCGTGCCGAAGTTGGCGAAGAACTCCGTGCGGTACCAGGGACCGAGAACGACGTTGGCCTTCACGCTCGGCACCGCCCGCGTCGCGTTGCCGGTGAGCCGGCCGCCTTCTCCGTGGAGGTTGTCGGCGACGTCGTAGTGGAAGATGTCGCCGCGCGCGCCCGTGATGACGCGGAGCCACGGGAACGGGATGAGATCGAGCTTCACGAACGGCGAGTAGGACTGTTCACGGACATCGACGTCCTGGCGGCGGCCGAGCCGATGCCGGTCGGTCTGGCTCAGGAGCACGACGTGGACCGCGTCGATCCGATACTGGAACCCGGTGGTGCTCGTCAGGGGCAGCCCCAGGGGGGCGGCGCGGTGCTGATACTGCGCGTCCAGGCCCGCCAGGACGCGGCGATCGACTTGTTCGATGCCATCGCCGTTGACGGGGTCGTTCAGGAAGAACGTGAAGTCCGAAAAGAGGTCGAGCGCGTAGTAGGTGAGGTATGGACGCACGGTGACGAGCTCACCCTCGGACGGTCGCCAGCGGAGCTCGGCCTGCACGTTCGTCCGCTGAGTCTGGCCCCCTTCGCTGTTGTCGATCGCGCCGAACCGGTCGATCAGCCCGGCCCGCACCCCCCGCTCGGGAATCTGCCCCGAGGCGTGCCAGGCGCTTCGATAGTGTGACGCCGAGAAGGACAGATCGGTCCCCTCGGCGAGCGTGGCGCTGGCCTTGGCGAAGCCGTTGAACCGCTGGAAGTTCTGCCCCCGTTCGAAGGGCCCGTCGGTGACGAACCCCTCGACGGCGACGAGGGTCTTGAGCGCATCCCGCGTCGGCGACAGCAGGGTCAGGTAGCGCTGGGTGCCGAACATCCCGCCGGACGCCTCGACGGTGTTCTCGTCGACGACGTCCCGGGTGACAAAGGTGAACGCGCCGGCCGTGGCGAAGTCACCAAACTCGACGTGATAGGGGCCCTTGAGCACCTCGAGCTGCTTGACGGTTTCCGGGATCAGAAAGTGCAAGTCCGCATACCCCTGCCCGTGGGCGTGGCTGCGCAGATTGACCGGGACGCCGTCGACGAAGATCGCGAGATCCGTGCCGTGATCGGCATCGAACCCACGCAGGAAGTACTGCTCCGCCTTCCCGCCCCCCGCATGTTGCGAGATCACCAGCCCGGGGGCCAGACGCAGAACGTCCGCCGGCCGGCCCTGGGGCCGGAGCTCGAAGTCGCGCCCGGGAACGAGGAGCTCGGACGACGCCGCCACCGGTGGCGGCGCCGTGACCACCACCGGGGGCAGGACCGTCTTCTCCGACTCACCCGCCTCGGACGGCGGTGCCTGCGCCTCGGCCATTGACGTGGCGACCAGGAGTCCGAGCTGAGCCAGAATTCGGAGCGGGCGCGTGAACGGGCAGCCGAACTGGAGGACCATTGGGGCGAATTAATACCACGTCGCGCTTATCCTGGCCGATGAGGTTCGACACGCCGGCGGCGCGGGCGGCGGGCCGTCACGCCGCGTCGCCGCGCTTGAGGACGCCGAGCTCGAAGAGCAGGGCCGCGCGCTGGATGAGGCTGGCGATCACCTGGCCGTAGAACTGCGGCATCGCGTCCAGACGGCCGAGCCGGTCGCTCAGGTGGAAATGGCCCCGGCTGTCCTGACCCTGGTAGTCGCGAGTGAAGTCCCGGTCGATGAGCGGCTTCACCCATGGGTACGTCTCCTCCGTCAATTCCACCACCGCCGCCCCCCTCACCTTCCCGTCCGGCCCCAGGCTGACGGCGACGCGGACGGGGCCGTGGATGGTGAACTCGGTGACGAAGATGGACGCGGCCACGAGCCGGCCTTGGCCGTCGCGACCGAGATAGAAGCGGTAGAAGTCCTCGTCCGGGGTCCAGCCGGTCTGCTGCTTGATCGCCGCCTGCTCCGCTGGCGAGAGCCGGACTTCGCGGACGAAGAACCGTTGGGCGCCGGCCAGGAGCGTCACCACCGCGTCGCGGTCGGACATCAGCACGACCGGGGGCGTGATGTGAGCGGCGGCGATGCCGGCGAGCATCACGGCGCCGCCGGCGACCCCCACGAGCGATCCGAGCCTTCGGCGTGTCATACCCGAGCCTCCTTCCCGAGCCAAAGCTCCCACAGCGAGATGACGGTGATGAGCGTGTAGCCGAGCGCGAAGAGGCTGCCGCCGGCGATGACCAGGACGGAGAGCCCCGGCCAGACGAAGCGCGTCAGCCACATGCCTCCGATGTCGATCAGCGTGCCGACGAAGGGCAGGGCCAGGATCAGGGCCTTCGCTCCCTCGCGCAGCGACGAGAAGAGAAAGATCAGGCCCAGGAGTCCGGCGATGAGGGTTTGACCGAAGAGATGGGTGTGGCTGGTCTGGATGAGCAGCGGCGTGCGGATCCACACCTTGGCCGCGCTGCTGATGTCGCCCAGCGTGATCTCCTTCTC
>JGI25382J43887_10000697_pt1 | contig 12159 bp, 10 predicted proteins | sample GraSoi013_1_40cm_3_FD_43887 | JGI IMG/M metagenome (IMG submission 43887) | reverse complement strand
GGGTCCATTTCCATTTGCACGATCCTGGCCCATGCGATTGTGGAGTCGGCCGCGACGCGGGCCCTAAGCTCGTCTTCTTTCTGCCGGAAGCGCCTGAACTGCTCACCAACGCGGGTCCGTCCCCCGAAATCGTGCTCTGGGTCGTACGAGCCTGTGAACACCGCCTTGACTTTCTGGTGGGTGAGATTGAGGTATAAGAAGAGGACTTCGGATGTCAGGAGAACCCCGACTGCCCACTCCAAAGGAAAACCTGGCGCAGGTAGCAGATCGTCGCTCCCCGCGTATTTCCTGAGCTCGGCATCCCAGATGATGTTCGATCCCGGCAAATCAATCAAACGAGGATACGGAAGGCCGGAACTGCGGGGAGGCTCATAGGTGATTGCTGAGTCCTCAACTCCGGTATCCTTCGCGACATCGATCATCCGACGACGGAGGTTTTCAATTTCTTGCTCTGATGGCTCGTGACGAGTTCCGGTTTTGCCACTGGCGAGCCGGTACATCACCCGTTCACCGATTTGCAAGCCTGCCGGCTCGTCAAGCAAACGAGGAAACTCGTCGCCGAACGTCGTTTTGAGGTACGACAAGAACTGCTCTCGGAGTTCGGCCAGCATGACATCAACCATAGGTACAACTCCCTGCGGTGTATTTCGCTTCAGAGACGGATCATCACCGCTTGCCTCTCGTTGCCGCCATGCCGATGGTTACGCTACTGCCGCCGCCGAGTGGGCCGTCCGGTTCATCACCCGTGACGCCCCTGATTTTCAATGGTCCCTATTTCACCGCGACTTACGGCGACCGCCTTCCAAAACGGATAGTGCGGAGCCATCACCACCAAGCGAATCACCTATCTTCTTCTTGCTGCAGTCGTCGCTCTTGCTGTTCCTCGGCATCTCGCCCTTATTTGGGTAGTCCCGAAGATACACGGATCAGTTGTCACGGGCTAAAAGCCTGGATGAGCCCCTTGAGCTTTGTCTGGACGCTCTCTTCAGCCCCTAACCACCGGATCAGGTAGTCCATCTCGTTCGAGAAGAGACTCGTGCCGCGGTCAATGGCCGCGATCGCGACGTCGAGTTGCGCGGGCGTCAGCAACGTCTCATCCACAGCCGCGATCACGAATGCGGCCCGGATGATTGCTGGCTTGAGAGAACCGTTGCCACCGGCAGATCCTGAAAGGATATCGGTCGCGCGCTTAAACGCCGCCTGGGAGTCGAGCACCTCGCCAGACGGATCCTTGTAGAGGTAGCCGTTATTCTGCCAGGACTCCATCAGCTCATGCGCCCGGTCGGCAAGGGTTTTCGCCGGCCGCATCCGTTGCTCCCGTTCCTTCTCGCAAGCCGCGGACTGCTTCAGCGCCTTGTCGAGAGCCGCGATGGCCTCGTCGTACATCGCATTCGCCGCGGCGACCATCTTTTGGGCGTCGGCCAGTTCCACGTGCGCCTCGTGCAGGTGTCCCTGGAGCTCGTAGAGTTGCTCAAGGGTCAGAAGGACTCCAGCCCACTCGAGGGTGCTGACAGCGACCCCAGCACGTCCCGCCTGGGCCGCCCACCGCGTGGCCCTCAAACTACCGACGGCTTTTTCGATAGCCTTGAGCTTTTGATGCTTGAACATGTTCAGCCACAACGTGAGCGGACCCTTCGTGATCGTCGCCTCGTACGACCCGATCCCGAAGTTCTTGAGGAACTCCCAGAGATCGTCGGTGCTGTGATCGATCTGCTTGCCGGCAGCCTCGTACAGTTCGAGCGCCGTCTTCTTCTTGCGGTTGAACTCATCTAGGTTGGGCTCACATTTCGCCGGAGACGCGCCACCAGGATAGGGGGCGCAAGCGCGGCACTCTCCGCCAACGGTAGGCTGGCCGGGTTGAGCTGACACGGCAGGCGGTAGACTCAGCAAGGCCACACACAGCATCACCGCCATCAGCGCCCGAGTGACGTGACTGTGATTGAGGGCGCGCGTTGCCGACTTCTCATTCATAACTTCCTCCCTACAGTCCACGGTCACCTGTTTAATCGAGCGGATGGGGTTCCTTGCAAGCGCGTGTTCTTTTCGCGCAGGATGAGACGTCCCGTTGAGAAGGTACTCGGAGGGCCCATACGAGCGGGACCAGAGAGGAGCTTCATGGGGTACCGTAACTTCTCGCTGCCTAGCACGTCGTGAATTTATACGACTGCTGATGCCCATGAGCAATGGGTAATTTTGATGGTGAAGTCCTAGACTTGATGGAAAATCGGGCGGGGATGCACTCTTGCTTGGAAGTCCAAACGAAGCTCGCCGGTTGGCGCCGGCGGCAAGAGGAGGCATCCCTGTGGGGACGAGGATACCGGCATCGGAGCGGACAAGCCAGAAGCTCGATGAGCTGCTGACCCAGGGCGTGGCCGACGGCGACGCCCGCGCCGAGCTGCTCAAGCTCGCCGTGCGGAAGATCGTGGAGGAGGCGCTGGAGGCCGAGGTGGCGGACGCCCTGGGCCGCGAGCATTACGAGCACGGCGCCGCGCCCGGCGCCGGCTACCGCAACGGCTATCGGCGCGGCCGGCTGCGCAGTGCCGGGGGATCGATCGAGTACGGCGTGCCACAGGTGGCGGATCGCGCCGAGCCGTTCGTGTCCCGGGGGCGCGCCGGACTCGCGGGCCGGACGGCGGAGCTCGAACGCCTCGCCGTCGAGATGTTCGCGCGGGGCCTGAGCACGCGGGACATCGAGGCGGCCTTCCGCGACGCGACCGGGGCCAGTCTGCTGAGCCGCACCGCCGTCAGCCAGGTCACCGAGCGCCTCTGGGCGGAGTATGAGGCCTTCGCCAGCCGGGATCTGAGTGAGTTCCAGGTCGCCTACCTCTTCGTCGACGGCGGCGCCGAGCGGCTGCACGCGGGCATGCCCCGGGAAGCGGTGCTCTGCGCCTGGGGGATCACCGAGGACGGGCGGAAGGTCCTGCTCCACCTGGCGCCGGGGACGAAGGAGGACACCGCCAGCTGCACGGCCTTCTTCCAGGACCTCAAGCGGCGCGGCTTGCCGGATCCGCTCCGGGCGATCACCGACGGCGCGGCGGGCCATCCAGCAGCCTTGGGACTTGACCAATTTTGATCGAAAGAGCACCGGTATGAACGAGCCCTGTTCTTACTTGCGACGTTTGAGGCCTCAGCTGCCCTTGCCCCGTCGCGCGCTCTCTCCGACCAACGAAAGCCGAGCGAGATGGGTAGCAGGACGCCTCCGGCAGAGGCTGGGCCGCCCGATCCTTCGCGCTTTGTGGCAAACCAGGCACAAGGTCCGTCATTTCAAGAGCCTAGAGTCCGTCTCAGCTTTCAGCAGACGACTTACACAACCCTGCAAGCGTTGATCTGCGCGAAGATTGCTTTGGCTGAACGACGTGCGCTTATTTTCCTCTCGCGAAGGGAGAAGCGGATGCGGTTTTTAATCGTGCTCGTCCACGTGGTCATTGCCATACCTCTGTGCCCCGGCTTGGTGCAGAGCATCGATACTGAGGCGGGCGCGAGCTATAGTACTCTCGAACTGGAACGCTTCGACGTCAGGCACCTCGACAGATCCGTGGAGCCCTGCGTCAATTTCTTCCGGTACACCTGCAACTCGTGGATTGCCGCCAATCCCATTCCTCCGCAAGAAGTTGCCTGGGGCACTGTTTCGAAATTGGAGCGCTGGAACGAGGAAGCCCTGCGCCGCATCCTAGAGCAGGCCTCGAGCAATCCAAATCGCAGTTCGATCGAACAGACGATTGGCGATTACTACGCTGCTTGCATGGACGAAAAGGCGATCGACGCCAAAGGGATCGCCGCCATCGCGCCGGAGCTCCAGCGCATCCAAGACCTGCGAGACAAGTCGCAGCTGGCGAAAGCGTTGGCTCGCCTGCACCGGATTACGTTCACAATATCCGGCCAAAGTCCCTCGGGCTTTTACACCCCCATATTCGGATTCGCTTCGGGCCAGGATTTCAATGACGCCACCAAGGTGGTCGCCATCGTCGACCAGGGAGGGCTGGGGCTGCCCGACCGCGACTACTATTTCCGGGACGATCCTAAATCGATCGAGCTTCGCAGAGAGTACGTCGCGTACCTGAAGAAGACTTTCGGTCTGATGGGTGAGAGCCCGGAGCAGTCCTCCACCAACGCTCAGGTAGTGATGGATATGGAAACCGCACTGGCCAAGGCCTCCATGGAACCGGTCAAGCGCCGTGATCCGTCCAATCTCAACCATCCAATGTCATGGAGCGAACTACAGGCCCTAACGCCCGCGTTTCTCTGGAAGACATACCTGAAAGGGATCGGTGCATCGGTCGCCGGTCACTATCTTGTCTACACACCGGAATTCTTTAAGGCCCTACAGGGACTGCTCATTCAGCGGTCGATTGAAGATTGGAAGGCTTATCTGCGTGCGCACTTGGTGGAGACCGTTTCTCCTCTGTTGAGCCAGCCCTTCGTGGATGAGAACTTCGATTTTTATCGACGAAAGATTTTCGGCCAACAGCAGATCGAGCCCCGCTGGCACCGGTGCGTACGCTATGTCGATCGCGACCTCGGCGAAGCGCTGGGACAGGCGTATGTAGCCCGGCATTTCAGCCCAGAGAATAAGCAACGCATCCTGAAGCTGGTAGGCGCGTTGAAAATGGCGCTGGATATCGACATTCAGCGACTGCCCTGGATGACGCCCGCCACCAAGAAGGAAGCCCGGGACAAACTTTCGGCCATGGAACCTAAGATCGGCTATCCCGACCACTGGCGCGATTACACTCGCCTTCGGATCATCCGTGGGGATGCTATTGGAAATGCCTTCCGGGCCAGCGAGTTCGAGTTGCAGCGCCAGTTGGCCAAGATCGGCAAACCCGTGGACCGTAGAGACTGGACTATGACCCCGCAGACCACTAATGCGTACTACGATCCGCACCTCAACAGCATCAATTTCCCTGCGGGTATTCTGCAGGCTCCGCTTTTCGATGCGGGCGCGGATGACGCGGCGAATTACGGTGCAATTGGCGCCTTGATCGGGCACGAGATTACTCACGGATTTGATGACCGCGGCAGCAAGTTTGACGCTCGGGGAAATCTGCGCAACTGGTGGACGGCCCAGGACTTCCGGCAATTCCAAGAGCGCACAGAATGTATTGCGGGTCAATACTCCGAATTCGTTGCCACCGAAGATCTTCACGTCAACGGGAGACTGACACTGGGCGAGAATACAGCGGATAATGGGGGTCTCCGCATTGCGCTCATCGCGCTCTTAAATACTCTCGGCCAGACCAGCAAGACAGGCGAAAATCCTAATGGCCTTAGCGCCGAACAGAGATTCTTTATCTCGTTCGGGCAGATGTGGTGCGAGAATGCTACACCCGAATATCTGCGCTATCTGGTCCAGACGGATCAGCACTCTCCCACCACGTACCGCGTCAACGGCGCAGTGTCCAACATGCCGGAATTCACGAAGGCCTTCGACTGCGGCTGCGGGCAGCCGATGGTGCGGGCCAACGCTTGCCGGGTCTGGTAGGGTGGAATTCGGAGCTGCGATCAACGCATTCGGCGGTCAGGAGCGCGGTCGGGTTGGCGATTGAATTCTGGAATATCCTCCGTCATTAGGGAGCTACGGCCCGACGATCGGAAAAGGAATCGATATAGCAGTTGAGCGAAACCCACGTAACCGAGGAGGCCGAAAACCGGAAGCAGCGGCAGAAGCACCGGTAACTTCGCCGTTATCCGCCACAATGCATACACGTCCTCGTACATCACCCCATTCGTCGCGTCGATGGCGATAAGCGAGAAGTCCCGGGAGTGGAGACTCGATCGATCCACATCCGTTGCCGTCGGGAAGTCAAGTGCCCCTCCCCAGTCGAGACGCTTGAGCCATCCCAGCAGCCATTGAATGCGGACCCGCGGGTTTGCAATAACGTAAAGGCGATCTTGAAGCGAAAAGAAGTGGACGATGCCCCGGCTCGTCTCGTCCGTCAAGAAAAGCGTGTACATCACGCACATTACAACGCCGAAGGTGAAGAGACCCATTCCGAAACTAATGCCCAGATGCAAGACCACACCTAAGAGCAACATGGTTGCTCGCGTTTTGCGAAACCATACAAGGAGTGGGAACAAAGCCTCAAAGGCTAAGGTGAAGTACGACCCTACAAGCGAAAGCAGAGGATAGGTCCTAATTAGCCGATACAGGAGGGGATGAGTGTATGAGTCCGTCTGAAAAATGTAATAAAGCGCCATCCCGCTTTGCCAAAGAGGGCCACTTAACTTCAGGATCGCTGAGCACAAATAGACAATCACAACCTGCAGCCGACAAAGAAAAAATGCGGCATTGGAAACAGCGGTTAGCCCCATCCTCAAGGGCAACCATGTCACTCGCACAGGCTTGCCGCTCGTGTTGAGGAGCAGCATGTACAACAAAATAAGCTGCGCTAAGTTGGTCCCGCCGTCCACAATGACCGGCGTGAGGTTGTTCAGATTGATGGTGATGGCGCAAATAAGCGAATTGAAGAGCCTGGGCGCAACGCCAGAAATCACAGCGACGACCATAAGGCTCAACTGAGCCAATACAAAAATAAGATAGTAATTCTGAATTTTCTGGTGGGCAGCCAAATGAAAGATCCAATCATAGAGGGAGTGCGAATCAAACGGCAGTCGCTGGACGAACGCCTCAGGTCCCCACACCTCTCGGTGGAAGGGAAGAAGCAAAATCGTGTGCACGGAAAGCCACGCATAAAAGAGGTTCCTGAACAGCTTCTGTGTTGTCAGGTATTTCTCTTGGCGAGTGAGCGCGGTTGAAAAGCGATCCAAGGCACGGAGAGCGTTCTTAAAATGTGACACTATCGGTGCAGGCATATTTAATTGACCGTGGAGGTTCGGAAGTCTACGGGTCGAAAAACGACTTCCTTGACTGCACTCCATCGCTTGCCGCTTTGGTCGCGCTCTGAATACTGCAGGGGATAGAAGGTGAGTAGTTTGAACTGAATACGGTCAATGCGAGCTGTCGAGTCGAACGCGGAGCCTTGCCCGGGGCTCCAGCCTTCGCACACCTGCTGTGCATACCTTTTGGCCATCGCGTAAGTTCCGCTTTGCTCGAGCTGAACGGTGATGCGGTCGAACGCACACTGAGGACGCCCGACCTCCAAACCTTTGGAAGTGCTTACCTTGCACTCGGCCAGCATCCTCTGAAACTCTTGTTCCAAGACGAGCGCGATCTGCCCGTAGATGTAGATGAGCTTGCTGTGACCCGAGATCCGATAGTAGAAGTGCTTGGCGTAGAGAGTTTCGAGCGGATCTCGCCATGAGCTCCATCCGTGCTCTACGGTGTTGCACCGCACCGCGAGTTTAGTGGAGGTGATGCTCGGGGCAGGGCCGAACAGGCGCCAATTCTGGCGGAAGAGCGGCAACATGTACCAGGATGCGACGTCTCCGAGGTCCTTTTTGAGCAGATTGGGTGGGGACAGATAGACTGCGGTCATCAGCAGGTGAGTAACGGCAGCAACGACCACGACACCCGAGAGAGTGCGTGCATAAACTGCGTACCCGGCCTTCATTTGCAGGTCTCCGGCCAAGCCTTTTCGGTATCGCAGTGACGAAGCATCCACCGGAGCAGCGCCCGCCCACGATTTGCTGCGTTTTACGATTCGGTGAGCGCGCGCTCAGTAGTCCAGAGGTCTATCCTCGAACCTCGCGTAGGGATCTGGACCGCTCGGGCCTGTTTTCATGGCGCGCGCTTGCCTCAAATGCGTATCGTAATCTAGCTCTGCTTCTTTCCGTGGATGGGATTCCGAAGAGTGGCTCTTGGCCCAATAGTTCAATATCCGCTCACGCTGAGCTGTGTTCAACGACTCCCAGATACGGACTTCCTCATGAACTGAGGACGGTATGTGCATCCGAGCTTTGGTCGCCGTCTTCATCTGTCTTGAACCACCGTCGCGCCCTTTGGATGGCGGAAACAACAAGGAACCGCTTAGCGGCAGCCCAGCAGCCCCGGTGGCATCGACCAGGCGCAGAACGTAGATTGTGCCGGCCTTGTCGCCGACCGCCAGATAGCGCCCGCCCGCTGTCGAGGCAATAGTCTGTGTCGATGACGGAAAGCCGATCTCCCTCAACGTCTTACGCGACGTAATATCCCAGACCCGCACACCGTCGCGGGCCGCGGACAAGAGTCTTGTATTCTCAGTGAAAACGAGCCCCGCGATCTCCGCCTGGTGGCCCTCGAGCACAGCGCGCTCGCGCGTGAGACTGCCGGAGACATCCCAAAGGCGGATTTGTTTGTCCAAGGCGCCGGACGCCAATGTCATCCCATCGGGGGCGAAGGCGAGCGCGTACACCTTGAGCAGGTGGCCGCTGAGCGTCGTCAGGATCCGTGGCCGTGCGTTGGCGACATCCCACAGCCCTACGGTACCTTCCCAGTTGCCGGAGGCAAGCGTGCGGCGGTCCGGCGAAAACGCAACCGCGTAAATCCTGTTCGTCCGAGGCTGCGGGATCAGCACGGCGCCGTCTCTTGGACCTGACGCAGTGAGACTCCACACCCGGATTGTTCCATCCCAGCTGCCTGACACGACGGTCGCGCCGTTCGCTGCGAACGCAAGCGAAGATATCGTGGAGTTATGTCCCAAGAGTACGGCGCCTCCCTTGGGCCGGCCGTCGGCGAGGGACCATACACGGACGGTGCCGTCCCAGCCCCCGGAAACGAGCGACTTGCCGTCGCGGGAGAATGCTAGCGCGCTCACCGAGCCTCGGTGCGCCTTAAGGAGTTCCCGCTCCTGTGCCTCAGTATCGCTCAGGGTCCACAGTCGGACGGTTCCGTTCCGTGCGCCGGCGGCGAGCATCCGACCATCTGGCGACAGCGCGAGCGGCTCAAGGCGCGCATCGCCACGAATGACCGCAGTGATCGTGAGCCACTCGGCGCCCGCGTTGAAGAACCGAGCTGTGGCGCGCGCGACGTTTCCGGCACGATCCGCAATCTCGATCAGGAGCATGTTCTCGCCGAGCGGCAAACCGCCAGCTACCCGGATATGGCCGCTCGCGCCCCGGCTGTGCTGGTCGAACGCGCCCGCGTAGTCGCTGCCGTTGAGTAGCGCGTGGAACGACTGCGCCGCGATGCCGCTGTTGTCGTCGGCGTACTCGACCTCGACGGTCAGCTCCTGGCCCTGCACGCGCTGGCCATCCGCCGGCGTGACGATGCGCACCACCGGCGGCGTCGTGTCCGCCGCCTTGGCGGGCTGCCATGCCGGAAGCCCGCCCGGCTCGCACGCCGCCAGCGTCAGACCGGCCGTAATGAACGCGCCGTCGCGAACAAGCCGGAGCCAGAGGCGCACGATCGAAATCCTCTTACCGCTTAAGATCGGTGAGCGCCGCGTTGATCTGCGCGGCGTCCGTGGCGGCCGGCTCGAGCGCGAGGTACCGCTCGAGCGCCGTGGCCGCGTTCGACCGGTCGCCCTTGCGGTAGTACGCCAGCCCCAGATCGCGATAGGCCACTGCATACTGTGAGTTCATCGTCGTGGCCTGGCTCAGCTCCGTGATGGCGCGATTGAGCGCGTCGGCGCCGCTCCCGGTGTCCAGCGCGATCTTCCCGAGATAGTAGTGCGGCACGGGGTCGGTGGAATCAATGCGCACGGCCTTCTCATAGAGCACGCTCGCCGTCTTGAACCGTCTCGCGTCGTAGTCGGACTTGGCCGTGGCGATCACGAGCGCCCGCGTGCGCCGGTTGAACTCCTGCGTGTTGACGATCAGGCGCCGGGTGCCGAGATCGGCAGCGTACTTCTCCTTCACCAGACGCGTCGTCGTCTCGATCCGTGAGACGTTCGTCGGATGGTTGCCGTAGAAGAAGTTCTGGACCGCGGACTGGTCGCCGTACTCCTTGAGCAGCTGCTCGAAGGTGCGCGGGGCCTCTCGCGGGTCGTAGCCGGCCTTCACCATATAGTCGAGGCCGACCTCGTCGGCCTCGCTCTCGCGCCCCCGGCCGTGGCCGTTGATGGCCGCGTTCATGGTGTACTCGTAGCTCTTGCCGAGCGCGTAGGGCGGCAGCACGCCGCTCGTCGAGGCCGCCGCGGCGGCGAGTTGGCCCAGCACCTGGATGCCGTACTGCGCCTCGATGCCCTTGGGCACATGACTCTCGGTCACGTGGCCGATCTCGTGCGCCAGGACCATCGCCACCTGCGCCTCGTTGTCCATGCGCGCCAGGAGGCCGGCGTTGACGTACACGAGGCCGCCGCCGAAGGTGAATGCGTTGACGCCTGGGTCTGCGATGATCCGGAACCGGTACGGAAATGGCCGGGGCTTCGCAACGGCGACGAGGTGCTGCCCGATGTCAGTGATGTAGGCCTCGAGCAGCGGGTCGCTCCACATCTTGGCCTGTGCCTCGAACTTGCCGGCGTTCTCCTCCGCGATCTTCGCCTCGTCGGCTTCGCTGAACGACGGCCGCTTGAGCAGTGCCTCGACGCCGCCGACACCGGTGTTGATGCCGATGTTCTTGAGGAGGTCTGGGCTGATGCTGGAGCAGCCGGACGAGAGAATGACCAGCCCGCATGCGACGATAGCTAACCGCCACGAGACGGCCGGAAGTTTCATGATTCCCTCCCCGATGTGACGGTGAAACTCTAGACTGCCGGTGCATCGACAGTCCCTTCGAGTTCCATTTCCGCCTTCAGGAGCGTGAGGCCCATGTCCTTCGCATATGCCCCACCGAGAGCCTGGATCGCCTTCGCGCGTGGGTCGGCGGGAGAGGAGATAAGGCGCTTGGCTGTGCGAGGGTCGGCGTAGTCGCGAGGACACAGAACAGCATTAGAGTACGAGCCACGCTCGCGAGATGGATCGGCAAGCCGCGAAGCTTCATCGGTTACTTCTTGGTGCAATCAGGACCCTTACCGGTATTCGAGACCTTGCCTTTATCTTGTGTAACCGCGTAGGTGCAGGGATCGTCCTTCTTCGTGTTCTCGTTCCGGCCGACATTGCTGCCCCGGTCGTTATATATGATCTTCCCATCGGGCTTTTTCTTGGGATCGATGCTGTCGCCCGATGGCAAGCCCGGCGGAGCACCTTGGCCCCAAGCAGGGGGTACGACGGTTGCCATGAACATGAACGCCCAAGCTGAGATAAGAAGGCCCGATACCTGACTCGCTGTTTTCATGATCATTCCTCCCGATTAACTTCGCGACTTTGTTGCTACCAACGTTGACCCGCGTGCCAGACTCGGACTTCTCGTCTTGTCCCGGGACGACGAGGATGCACCTACGGAGATTTGAACTCGTGCGTGGGAATCGATAGAGTAGAAAACCAAACATCTCACTTCCGTACCCCCAACTAATAATTTAGAGGTCTCGGAGCCCGCGAGCAGGCTGAACACTACCTCCTGAACCGCTCATCGTCAAGCCACTTAGCACCCAGTCGGCCGAAAAGATCCGCGTCTTGGAAGAGATCGAGCCCCGTGAGCCTTTCGTCGACGAAGATCGCGACGCCGAGCGCTCCGGCCGGCGGTTCCGCGATGGAGTGCGCGACTGCTTGCTGGTGCTTCGTGACGTCGGGCGGTCGTAGATCGCCTGATAGCTGCCCGTTGGTGACGCCGCCCGGGCGCTGGTGGCGTAGCGCGACACCGCCGCCCGGACCTCGGTCTGCGCGCCGAGCTCGACGACGCGCGCGCGGAGCGCGGGTGCGGCGAAGCTGCCCGCTGCGCCGAACTGTTTTGAGCCCACATTTTCGTTTTGAGAGGTGAACGGACCAGGGCCATAATCGCTCAACTCCCCAAGAAACGCGGCTCTCGGGGGCTCCTCGCTGACGCGGAGGGCACCACCCAATGGGTGACGCGATATCTGGCCCGATTCGCCTCTCGTTCAACCCTCAACGCCGCGTCGGATTCCGGGGAGCAACGGTGACATCCGATTGCGGGCTCCTCCTCCCGCGGCAGTCGGACGAGCGACTTGGTCTGAGCGTGCTGATCGGCCGTCATGTCACCGATCCCCGTACCGGGCAGAATCGGCAATTCCCGCTGACCTGACCTCTCCCGTCAATCGATCTACAGCCGCTTGGCCGGTTACGAGGATACCAACGATGCGGAGCGACTGGCCGAGGACCCAACGTTTCGGATGCTCGCTTCGCGCGAGCGGCGGGAGGCGAGCATCGCGCTCACCTCGACGCTGCACTGGTTCGAGACGGACGTCCTCACGGAGGAGCGGAACTACCAGGGACTTGTCGCCTCAA
>JGI25382J43887_10000696_pt1 | contig 12159 bp, 12 predicted proteins | sample GraSoi013_1_40cm_3_FD_43887 | JGI IMG/M metagenome (IMG submission 43887) | reverse complement strand
CGCCTACCTTCGCCTGGGGTGGAGCGGGACGGAGATCATCCATCAGGAGAAGCTCCTGGAGAAGCGCGGATGGAAGGTCGAGTGGACGGTGATCGATCCGATCCCGGGCCTCGTCAACGCCTTCGCGGCCGGCCATGCCGACGTGATCGACATGAGCACGGTGCTCGCGGGTCGCATGTTCGAGCAGGGGCAGAAGGTGCAGATCTTCGGGGTGACCACGGGCCCGACGACGTACATCCTCGTGCCCGCCGACTCCGCCGTCCGCGACGTGCGTGACCTCAAGGGGCGGAAAGTCGGCGCCATTCCCGGCAGCTCGGCGTTCCAGGAGATGAACGCCTACACCCGGCAGCTCTACAACCTCGACCTCACCAAAGACGTGGCCCTCGTGACCGGGATGACGCCACCCGATCTGGCCACGCTGATCGGCAAGGGCGAGGTGGACGCCGTCGTCGTCTGGCACCCCGTGGTCGACTCGCTCCTGGCCACGCGCAAGTTTCGCCTGCTCACCGACCAGGACACGCTGTGGCGGCAGTCGACCCAACGGGCCGGCGAGCCGGTGATGGTTCTCTACCTGACCAGCCCGGAGTTCGCGCGAAAGCACCCCGAGGCGCTTCGCGACATCAACGACGCCCAGCGGGAAGCCGTCGAGATCTGGCACACGCGCCCCGACGTCGCTGCCCGCGCGATCGTTGCCGTGACCCGGCTTCCGCGCGACGTGGTCGAGTTCGCCATGCGGAATACGAAGAAGATGCTTTACGGGCTCAGCGACGATTCGGTGGAGACGATCTTGACCCAGCTGCGCATCGCGCGCCAGCACGGCACCATTCTCCAGTCGGACGTATGGACGGCGCCGGACAGCGCGCGCAAAGTGCGGGACGAGCTCTTTTACGGGCCGCGCTGAGCCAGCGAGCCCGCGACGGCGGGCGCGCGCGGCGGATCGGCACCCGGGTGCCGGGCCAGGAAGTTCATCACCGACCGGTTGAAGGCCTCTGCGTTCTCGATGTTGCTCAGATGGCCCGCACCGGGAATGACCGTCAGCTCGGCGCCGGGCACCTCGGCGGCCATCGCCCCGGCCAGGGCCACCGTCGTCAGCCGATCGTGCTCTCCCACGACGAAGTGGGTCGGGACGGCGATCGCCGCCAGATCACCGACGGTGTCCTGGTTGACCGTCGCCTCCAGCGATTTGATGTACGACTCCTTGCGGAGCGCGGCCATGCTCTCGAAGAGCCGCTGGTGCGCCGCCGGCGACGCCGCGGGCGCGAGCAGGGTCGGCACGACGACAGGCGCGATGTCGCGCGGCTCGGCTCCCGCGTCCAGCCTCGCGTCGCAGCCGAACGTACTCGGTGCGCTGCTCGGCGGTGAGCGAAGCAAATCCACGATGGGTGTCGCACAGCGTGAGCGTGGCCACGCGCGGCGGGTGCAGGAAGTAGAACCGCATCGCGATCCGACCACCCATGGAAAGTCCGACGAGATGCGCGCGGCGGACACCGTAGTGGTCGAGGACGCGCCGGAGGTCCGCGGCGAAGTCGTCGAAGGCGAGCGGCCCCGCGTAGTCGTCGCTCGCGCCGTAGCCGCGAGCATCCCACGCCGCCGCCGTGTAGTGAGCCGTGAACGCGCCGACCTGGTCGCGCCAGTTCGTGCGGTTTCCCCCGATACCGTGCAGGAAGACGACGAGCGGCCCCTCGCCGGTGCGGTCGACCGCCAGGCGCGGCGGCGGACCGATCAGGTCGGTGGTCATGGCCGAACGACGCGGTCGGTCTTGGCGGGCTCGAAGCGTCCCGTGCGGCAGAGCGCCCACAGCACGCGCCAGGCGCCCCGGGTGGCGAGCAGCCAGTAGGTCTGGCAGCGGAACGTACCCCAAAACTTTGCTGGCAGTGTTGTCCGGGCGATGTTCACCTCGTGCGGGTAATACGGCGTCAGGCTCTCGATGAGATCCTGCGTCACGATCCCGCCCACCCAGATCGTCAATCCGAGCGAGACCGACGGGAACGCGATGCCGAGCATGAAGAGCGCCGGGTGATCGGCAAAGCGGTACGCCAGGTGCCAGCCCAGGAAGCCGATCAGCGGGTAGACGACGGCGGCGATCGGCCACTCCACCACCTTGTTGCCGACGTGACGGACGAGCTGGGCGGCGTTGAAGGCGGTTCGATTCGCCTGCCACGTCTGCCAGAGGAAGGGCACGTCATCGAGCACGCCCTTGTACCAGCGCGCGTTCTGCCGGACCATCTTCTCGGTCGTCTCGGGCAGGTCGTTCATCTCGAGCATCGGCAGTGGCGCGATGAGGATCCCCCGTGCGCCCAGGGCATAGCCGAGCGTCGAGTCCTCCGTCGCTCCCGACGTCGGAAAGCCGCCGAGGCTCTGGAGCGTATCGAGCCGGACGAACTGGTTGTGCCCGAGGCAGATCTGCGACCGCCGGAAACTCAGCTCGAACAATGGACGCACAAGGCTCGCAAGCCTCGGTACGCGCCGGGCCAAGCCCGCAAACCACTGGACACGTCGGCGCTCCGAGATCAGCCGTGCGATCGACACCCGGATGAAGATCGACGACTGCTGGACCGCGCACACCCGCCCGCGCACGTCGAGGCGATCGAAGTTCGCCAGCGACAGCGTGACGCCCTGGTAGGCCTCGCGGCCACCGTCGTTCACGACGTCGGCGGCGATCCACCGGAAGGCGTTCCGATCCGGGATCGAGTCGGCGTCGCTCACGCCGACCCAGACGCGCGAAGCGTCGACACCGTCGCCCAGGACCGCGGCCAGGTTCTCCCGGCGCAGGGCCCAGTTGAGCTGATGCGCCTTGCGTCCCCGGTCCGCCATCACGAGGACCGACAGCATCTTCTGCTGCCACGGCGGAAGCTCGAAGCGGAACTGGCGCACCAGCTCGGCCGTGCTCGCCTCCATCGACGGATGCGGCGCCTGGTCTTCCTCCTCCTTCGTGATCACCGCCACGTGCAGCTTGCTGTCGGGGTAGCGTGAGCCGAGCAGCGCGCGCAGGGTGATGCCGATGTCGGGCTCCTGATAGGCGGGGACCAGGTGAAGGAACACGGGCGCGTCGGGGTCGCGCGCCAGCGCCGCCTCGTCGGGCAGGGCCTCGACCCGCTCGTAGGCCTCCTCCACGAACCGGCAGGTCGTGAGCATGCCCTTCCAGTCGAGGAGGAGCTTGAAGGCGGCGCGGCCGTTGAAGAACGAGGAAATGACGAACAGCGTCGCCCAGAACCAGTCCATGGCCGCCGCGAGAGCTTACTTGGGCTTGGACGGGAACTTCAAGACGGTATCACCCTCGCGGACGAGGCCGTGCTCCTCACGGGCGAGCTTCTCGAGGTAGGCGGGATCGTTGCGCAGGCGGTCGATCGTCTGGGTCAGCGCACCCGCCCGCGTGCGCAGCGTTGCGATGTCGCGCTCGACGGCCGTGATCTCCTGCCGCGTGGTCCAGATGCGCAGCGCGCCGCCGACGCCCCAGGCGACCAGCAGCACGATGACGAGCGCGCCCGCCGCTGCCAGCGCGACCTGGCCCCGGGACAGCCGACGCCAGACGGTGTGGGGCCGACGGCTCACCGCATCACGCGGTTGTAGAGGCTGCGGCCGGGGAAGGACGCGGCGTTGCCCAGCTCCTCCTCGATGCGCAGAAGCTGGTTGTACTTCGCCGTGCGCTCGCTGCGGGCCAGCGAGCCCGTCTTGATCTGGCCCGCGTTCACCGCGACCGCCAGGTCGGCGATGAACGTGTCTTCCGTCTCACCGGAGCGGTGTGAGATGACGGTGCCGTAGCCGGCGCGCTTGGCCAGCTCGATCGCCTGCATCGTCTCGGTGAGTGTGCCGACCTGGTTCACCTTCACCAGCACGGCGTTGGCGATCCCGTTCTTGATCCCCTGCTGGATAATGGCCGGGTTCGTCACGAAGAGGTCGTCGCCCACGAGCTGCAGGCGTGAGCCGAGCCGGCGCGTCAAGGCGCCCCAGCCGGCCCAGTCGTCCTCGCCCAGGCCGTCCTCGATCGACACGATGGGATAGCGCTCCGCGAGCGACTCGTAGAAGGCGATCATCTCGTCGGCGCTGCGCACGGCACGCTCGCGCTCGAGACGATAACGCCCGGCGGCTTCTGCGAACTCGCTGGCGGCCACGTCGAGCGCGATGAAGATCTCGTCACCGGCGCGGTAGCCGGCGCGGTCGATGGCGAGGAGGAAGAGGTCGAGCGCTTCGGTGTTGGAGCCGAGGTTGGGCGCGAAGCCGCCCTCGTCGCCGACCCCCGTGGAGAGCCCCTTCTCCTTCAGGATGTCCTTCAGCGTGTGGAAGCACTCGGAGCCCATGCGGAGCGCCGTCGAGAAGTTCTCGGCGCCGGCGGGGACGAGCATGAACTCCTGGATGTCGAGGCCGTTGTCGGCGTGCGCGCCGCCGTTGATGACGTTCATCAGCGGCACGGGCAGCAGCCGGGCACCGGGTCCACCGAGGTACGCGTAGAGCGGAAGGCCGACGTCGTCGGCGGCGGCCCGCGCCACCGCGAGCGAGACGGCCAGGATCGCGTTGGCGCCGAGCGACGATTTGTTGGGCGTGCCATCCAGGTCGAGCAGCGCCTGATCCAGGTGCACCTGCTCGGTGGCCTCCATGCCGTCGATCTCGGGCGCAATCGTCTCCTCGATGTTGGTGACCGCCCGCTGAACGCCCTTGCCCCGGTAGCGCTGGCTGTCGCCGTCGCGCAGCTCGAGCGCCTCGCGCTTGCCCGTGGAGGCGCCGGAAGGAACCGCCGCGCGACCCCAGGCGCCGGACTCGAGCTGGACCTCGGCCTCGACGGTGGGATACCCCCGGGAATCGAGGATCTCGCGCGCATACACGCCGGTGATCGCCGACACGTCAGGATCTCCTCTCGTAGATGAAGTCGGCCAGCGCGGCGATCGACCGGGCGGCGGGGCCCAGCGGCGCCAGCGCGACCTTGGCGTCCTCGATGAGCGCGCGAGCGTGCCGGCGCGAAGCCTCGAGGCCGTGCACGGCGGGATAGGTCGCCTTCTGCTTGCGCTGATCGCTGCCGGCGGTCTTGCCGAGCTCTTCGAGGCTGCCCTCGACGTCGAGGATATCATCCACGATCTGGAAGGCGAGCCCGAGCGCCTCGCCGGCGCGCGTGATGGCCTTGAGCGCGTCCGGCTTCGCCCCGGCCAGCATGGCGCCCACGCGCAGCGAGGCACGGATGAGCGCGGCCGTCTTGCGCGTGTGGATGTAGTCGAGTGTCTCGGCGCTGACCGTCTTGCCCTCGGACTCGATGTCCACCACCTGCCCGCCGACCATGCCGTCGGTGCCGGCCGCCTCGGCGATCTCTGCCACCACGTCGGCGATGACCCGCGCGTCGGCGGCGCCGTCGACGTTGCTGGCGACGAGCCGGAAGGCGTGCGTCAGGAGCGCGTCGCCGGCCAGGATGGCGACGGCTTCGCCGAAGACCTTGTGATTGGTGAGTCGCCCGCGACGATAGTCGTCGTCGTCCATCGCGGGAAGATCGTCGTGGATCAGCGAGTAGGTGTGGATGAGCTCGAGCGCGCACGCCGTGGGCAGCACGCGCTCGGCCACGCCGCCCACGGCCTCGCAGCCGGCGATGACGAGGATCGGGCGCAGGCGCTTGCCGCCGGCCATCACGCTGTAGCGCATCGCCCGGTGGACGGTGGGCGGGGGCGCCGTCTCCGGCGGCAGCACGCGGTCGAGCGTCTCGTCGACGAGGCGGCGGCGCTCGTTGACATATGTCTTGAGGTCGAAGTCGCTCACGCTTCGCGCTCGGGTTCCCACGCGAACGGGCGCGTGCCCAGGCTGCCCGCTTCGTCCTTGGCCAGGATTTCGATGCGGCGCTCGGCGTCGTCGAGATAGGCGGCGCAGCGCCGGGCCAGCGCCACCCCCTCCTCGTAGACCTTGAGCGACTCCTCCAGCGAGAGATTGCCGCCCTCGAGCGCGGCCACGATCTGCTCGAGCCGCGCCAGGCAGTCTTCAAACTTGAGGTCGGTCATCACGCTCCCTCGTGCTCTCGACGCGGCAGTCCAGGACGCCCTCGCCGAGCAGGACGTCCACGCGGCTGCCCGGACGGACGTCGCGCGCGCTGCGCACGACGGTGCCCTCGGGCGTCCGCGTCAAGCTGTAGCCGCGGCCCAGCACGGCTAGCGGCGACAGCGATTCCAGGCGGCCAACGGCACTGGCCAGGCGATGGCGTGCGGTCAGGACGCGTGCGGCCACCGCTCCGTGCAGCCGTCCATGCACGCGGTCGAGGCGATGGCGCCCGACGCCCAGGCGGTTGAACGGGCTCGCCGCCTTCAGCCGCGCGGTCAGCAGCTCGATCCGATGGGCGACACGGCCGTGGGCGACGCGGCCGGCGTGATCGAGACGGCTCCGCGCGTCGTCGACGCGGCGCTCGAGGTCGCTGAGCGGCCGGCGCACGGCGCGATCGAGGCGCACGCGGAGCGCGTCCAGTCCATCGACGATGGCCTGCTTCTCACGAACGACCAGCTCGGCGGCGGCCGACGGGGTCGGCGCCCGCAGGTCGGCGACGAAGTCGGCGATGGTGACGTCCACCTCGTGGCCCACCGCCGAGATGACCGGGGTCTTCGACCCGGCGATGGCGCGCGCCACGACTTCCTCGTTGAACGCCCACAGGTCTTCGAGCGACCCTCCGCCACGGCCCGCGATGATCACGTCCACGTCGCCGAGGCGGTTGAGGTCGGCGATGCCCTGCGCGATCTCCTCGCCGGCGCCCTCGCCCTGCACGCGGCAGGGCGCAATCACGATGTGCAGACCAGCGAAGCGGCGGCCGATGATACGCAGGATGTCACGGAGCGCCGCACCGCTCGGGGAGGTGACGACGCCGATCTTGCGCGGGAAGCGCGGGAGCGGCCGCTTCCGCGTCGCATCGAAGAGGCCTTCCGCGCCCAGACGCTGCTTGAGCTGCTCGAACGCCAGCTGGAGCGCGCCCAGCCCCCGGGGCTCCAGCAATTCCACGACGAGCTGATACTCGCCGCGCTGGGCGTAGACCTCGAGGCTGCCGAAGGCGATCACGTGCTGGCCATCGCCGGGCTCGAAGCGCAGCCGGCGCGTACGCGTGCGAAAGAGCACGGCGCGGAGCTGCGCGTTCTCGTCCTTGAGCGTGAAGTAGGCGTGGCCGGAGCTGTAGAGACGGAAGTTCGAGATTTCACCCTCGACCCACACCGCCGGGAACTTCTCCTCGACGATGCCGCGGAGCTGATCGGTGAGCTGCGAGACGCTCAGGATCGCGCGCTCGGCGGTCATGACAGCGATCGCTCGCGCGTGCTCATCGTTTCGCGGTCTGCCGATCTGCGGCCAGCAGCGTGTTTCGCAGCAGCATGGCGACGGTCATGACGCCGACGCCACCCGGCACCGGCGTGATGGCTCCGGCCCGCACCCGAACGCTCTCGAAGTCCACGTCGCCGACGAGCTTGCCCGTCGGGAGCCGGTTGATGCCGATGTCGATCACCCACGCGCCGTCCTTCACCATGTCGCCCGTCACCATCCCGGCCCGGCCGGCAGCGACGCACAGCACATCCGCGCGCCGGGTGTGGGCGGCGAGGTCGCGCGTTCGCGTGTGGCACATCGTCACCGTCGCGTGGCGCGCGAGCAGGAGCTGGGCCAGCGGCTTGCCGACGAGCCGCGAGCGCCCGATCACCACCGTCTCCGCGCCCTCCAGCTTCGCGCCGTAATGATCGAGGATCTCGAGACAGCCGGCCGGCGTGCACGGCACCACCGACGGCTCGCCCGCGAGCAGGCGGCCGAGGTTCATGGGATGGAGACCGTCGGCGTCTTTCTCTGGCGCGATGGCCGCGATCGCGGCGTCTTCGTCCAGGCCCTTCGGCAGCGGCAGCTGGAGCAGGATGCCATGCACGGCGGGATCGGCGTTGAGCGAGCGCAGGACGTCGATCAGCTCGCGCTGGGTCAATCCCTGCGGATAGAGGTGGTCGCGCGAGGCGATGCCCACGGAGTCGGCCGCGCGCTTCTTGCTCCTGACGTAGACGAGACTCGGCGCGAAATCGCCGACGAGCACGACGCCGAGCGTCGGGGTCACGCCGCGCTCGGCGCGCAGACGCTCGACGCCGGCGCGGACCACCGCCAGCACGTTCTCGGCGACTGGCTTGCCCTCGAGGATCACGCCCGCTCCGGCGTGGTCAAGCAGCCTGGCGGATCCGGACGATGTCGGAGGCGCGGCCCGTCTCGGGATCGACCGTGATGACCACGCCGTGCAGCGCGGCGGGTCCCTTGGCCGCCTCGAAGCGGACGGGCATCTGGGTGAGGAAGCGCTGCAGGATCAGATCCTTGTCCACGCCGATGACGGAGTCGATGGGGCCCGTCATGCCGAGGTCGGTGATGTAGGCGGTGCCGCCGGGCAGAACGCGCTCGTCGGCGGTCTGGACGTGACGATGCGTGCCGACCACCGCGCTGACCCGTCCATCGAGATACCAGCCCATCGCGACCGACTCCGACGTCGCCTCGGCGTGCATGTCGACCAGGACGATGCGCGTCTCTCTGGTCACCTCGCTCAGGATCTCGTCGGCCTTGCGGAACGGGCAGTCGATCGCGCTCATGAACACGCGGCCCATGAGGTTCACCACCGCCACCCGATGTGGCCCGGTCTTCACCGTGACGTGACCGACCCCGGGCGTGCCGGCCGGGAAGTTGGCCGGCCGCAGCAGCAGATTCTCCTTGGTGATGTACTCCACGATCTCCTTGCGGTCCCAGATGTGGTTCCCCGAGGTCATCACGTCGGCGCCCTGGTCGAGGATCTCGCGGGCGATCTGGGGCGTGACGCCGAAGCCGGCCGCCGCGTTCTCGACGTTGACCACGGCCAGGTCGATCGCGTGCTGCTGGCGGAGCTTGGGCAGGAGCTTCTTCACGGCGGAGCGTCCCGGCTCGCCGAAGACGTCGCCGACCATCAGGATCTTCATGCCGCCTACTTCGCCACTTCGACGGCGCGCGTCTCCCGGATGACGACGACCTTGATGTGACCGGGGTACTGCATTTCGGCCTCGATGCGCTTGGTGATGTCCTTGGCGAGCTGGTGGGCGTCGAGGTCGGACACGATGTCGGCCTTGGTGATGACGCGCAGCTCGCGGCCGGCCTGGATCGCGTAGCACATCTCCACGCCCTTGTAACTGAGCGCGATCTCCTCCAGCTTGGCCAGGCGCTTGATGTAGGACTCGAGGACGTCGCGGCGGGCGCCCGGGCGGGCGGCCGAGATGCCGTCGGCGGCTTCCACGAGGACGGCCTCGATCGTCTCCGGCTCGACGTTCTCGTGGCCGCACAGCGCGGCGTTGATCACCTCGCGGCTCTCGTTGTACTTGGTGAGTACCTGCAGCGAGAGCTCGGGGTGACTGCCCTCCTGCTCGTGCGTGAGGGCCTTGCCGATGTCGTGAAGCATGCCCATGCGCTTGGCCAGCTTGACGTCGGCCTTGATCTCGGCCGCCATCATGCCGGCCAGCCAGGCGACCTCCTTGGAGTGTTGCAGGCAGTTCTGACCATACGAGGTCCGGTAGCGCATGCGCCCGACGAGCTTCATGAGCTCTGGATGGAGCCCGTGGATCCCGACCTCGAAGCAGGCCTTCTCGCCTTCTTCCTTGAGGTGCTGCTCCATCTCCTTCTTGACCTTCTCCACGACCTCCTCGATGCGCGCGGGATGGATGCGCCCATCGGTGATGAGGATCTGGAGCGCGCGGCGGGCGATCTCGCGCCGGTACGGATCGTAGGCGGAGATCAGGACGGCCTCCGGCGTGTCGTCGACGATGAGATCCACGCCGGTGTGCAGCTCGAGCGCCCGGATGTTGCGGCCCTCGCGCCCGATGATGCGGCCCTTCATGTCGTCCGACGGAAGATCGACGACGGACACCGCGGTCTCGACGGTGTAGTCCGGGGCCAGGCGCTGGATGGTGGTGGCCAGCACTTCCTTGGCCTTCTCGCGCGCGGTCTCGCGCGCCTGCTCCTCGAGCCGCATGCCGATCAACTGGGCCTCGCGCTTGGCTTCCTCTTCCATCTGGGCCACGAGCTGGCGCCGCGCCTCCTCGGCGGTGAGACCCGCGATCATCTCGAGCTTGCGCCGCTGCTCGTCGAAGGCCTGAGCCAGCCGGCCTTCCTTCTCGACGATCGCCTTGTCGCGCTCGGTGAGGCTCCGGTCCTTCGACGTGTACTCGGCGAGACGGCGCTCGATGTCGTCGAGCTTGCGCGCCAGCTGCTCCTCCTTGGCGAGGATGCGCTGCTCGATTTGCTGGATCTCGCGCTCGCGGCGACGAACCTCGGTGTCGAACTCGCCGCGCGCCTTCAGCACGATCTCCTTGGCCTCGAGCTCGGCCGTGCGGTGGCGCGCTTCGGCATCGCGCTCGGCGTCACCGACGATGCGCGTGGCGCGCGCTCCTGCCTCGCCGAGCTTACGTTCGCTGAGGAGTTTCTGGACGACGAACCCGGCGAGGAGGGCGACGATCGCGACTACAGGTAGCAGAAGCCATAGTGGCTGAACCATCGCTATGTCAACCCCCAAAGAGGGTGAGGTGTAAAACGCAAATACCTATCAGATTTGACAGTATAGAGGGCGCAGCCGGGGGAGGTCAAATCCCCGCCTCTGCCGTGTGCCGACGGTGTTTCGAACCTGGCTTTGCCAGGTGGGCGCCAACGATTGAGGGCTTCAGGCTTCCCCTTCTCGGAGGGGCTTGCACACCGCCCTCGGTGCGGCTCCCGCATTGTGAATGAGGTTGAAACTTCCCCCCGGCATCACGTACAGCGCAGGGACGTTTCTTGTGTACCCGACACGCGGGGCTGAAGTCAAGAACCTGAAGCGATCCCGGTGAGCATGTCGGGCATCCCGGCGAGGAAATGCGCGAAGATCCGCGACATACGGGAGGGAGCTATGGCGGTGACGAGCGAGCGTCAGGGCGCGGTGACCACGATCATCCTGGACCGGGTGGACCGACGAAACGCCATCGATCCGCCGACGGCGAAGGCCCTGCGAGCGGCGTTCCGGGCGTTCGAGCGTGATCGTGACGCCCGCGTGGCGGTGCTCTGGGGCGCGAACGGGACGTTTTGCGCCGGCGCCGACCTCAAGGCGTATGCCGAGCGGCGGCAGCGCCGCCCGTGGCCGGTCTACGACGAAGGGCCCATGGGGCCGACGCGCATCCGCCTCGCTAAGCCCGTCATCGCCGCCGTCGCCGGCTACGCGGTGGCCGGCGGCTTCGAGCTCGCGCTGTGGTGCGACCTGCGCGTCGTCGAAGAGGACGCCGTCATGGGCGTCTTCAATCGCCGCTGGGGAATTCCGCTCATCGACGGTGGCACCGTCCGCCTGCCCGCCCTCATCGGCCTCGGGCGCGCGCTCGACGTCATGATGACGGGCCGGCCGATCGACGCGCGCGAGGCGGAGCGGATCGGTCTGGCCAACCGCGTCGTGCCGCGCGGGCGCGCTCGCGAGGAAGCGGAAGCGCTGGCAAAGACGATCGCCGAGTTTCCGCCGAACTGCGTCGTGAGCGACCGCCGCTCGGCGTACGACTCACTCGGCAAGACGCTCGACGCGGCCCTGCGACGCGAGCACGGCCTCGGCGGGGCGACGATGAAGACGGGGGAGAGCCTGGCCGGCGCTCAGCGGTTTGCCAGCGGCGCCGGCCGCCACGGAAAGTTCAGCGAGCTCGCTCGGTGAGAGGCGGTGGTCTCACGATGGCTTGGGCGTGGCTTGCTCGAGCAACGTGAGCAGCGCGCCGAGGCGCGCGCCGACGTCGCCCGCGGTCTTGTCCTTGTCCTCACGGGCGCGAAACAGTTCGTCGGTGATGTCGAGCGCGGCCAGCAGCAGCGCCTTCGCGGGGTCCTGGACTCCCGACTGGCGCAACGTCGCGACGCGGCTCTCGAGGTACCGGGCCAGCGAGCGCACGTAATCGTCCGACGCCTCGGTGCGGACCGTCAGGGTCTGGCCCAGCAGCGTCAGCTCGACACGGCTACTCAAGGTCGAGCTTCGCGATGTCGTTGAGGATCGAATCGATCTGGGTCACCGTCTGCTTGCGCTCGGCGCTGAGGCGCGCCACCTCTCGGCGGAGGCGGTCGTTGTCCTCGCGCAGCCGACCCAGCGCATCCGCCGCGCGGCGCACGGCGTCCTCGAGCTGACCGAGGCGATCGATCACGTCGTCACTCATCAGGCTCCTCGCCATGTTGGTGATGTTGAAGCGC
>JGI25382J43887_10000694_pt1 | contig 12163 bp, 9 predicted proteins | sample GraSoi013_1_40cm_3_FD_43887 | JGI IMG/M metagenome (IMG submission 43887) | reverse complement strand
CTCTGATGCGAGCGAAGTGCTTCGACTTGCGTTCCGGCCCAACCGCGTGACGGCTGACGGCTCTGCGCTCCGCGAGCAACAGGATCTTGATCAGGAAAGTTGGGCTTTCGATTCGGCCAAGGGGGTGCTCCGCGTGTGGCATCAGCGAGCCAAAAACATTGTGATTAGCGGGCGTTAACCGAGTTTCGCCAACTTTTGTCCTGCCTCCGAAGAGGATTTCGGTTTTCAATTTCCTGCGAAGCAAAGTAAAAATCAGTCAGGGAGAAAGGCCCCATGGCAAGAAAACTCCGCAGCGCAAAATGGTTTGAGCCCGACAACGGCATCGGCTTCCAGCATCGAGCAGCGCTTCGAGCGGAGGGCTTTTCGCCNAAGGCTTTTTCGGGCCGGCCGGTGATTGGGATCTGCAACTCCTGGAGCGAATTGAATAATTGTAAAGTCCACCTGCGCGCGGTGGCCGAGGCGGTGAAACGGGGCGTGTGGGCCGCCGGCGGCTTTCCGCTCGAGTTCGTGACAATTTCGCTCGGTGAAGAACTCATGATGCCTACCACGATGCTCTATCGCAATCTGATGGCGATGGACGTCGAGGAAATGATTCGCTCGAATCCGCTCGACGGTGTCGTGCTGCTTTGCGGTTGCGACAAGACTACGCCCGCGCAACTGAGGGGCGCGGCCAGCATCGACGTCCCCGCCATCATGCTATCCGGCGGGCCGATGCTGCGCGGCCATATGGCGCAATGAGGAATTGGGATCCGGCACCGACTTGTGGAAATACTGGGACGAACAGCGCGCCGGACGACTGGGAGATTGCNAATNGCAGGAACTCGAAGGGTGTTATGCCCGCAGCACAGGCCATTGCAATACGATGGGCACAGCCTCGACGATGACGAGCCTGGCCGAGGCACTCGGCTTGATGCCGCCCGGCACTGCCAGCGTCCCGGCTCCCGACTCGCGACGGCTTGCCGCCGCCGAAGCCACCGGACGGCGCATCGTCGAAATGGTGCAGGAGGACTTCCGCCCTTCGAGGATCCTTACCCCCGACGCCTTTGAAAACGCGATCAAGGTCTTGCTGGCTCTCGGGGGCTCGACGAACGCCGTCATTCACCTGATTGCTATCGCAGGACGCCGCGGGATCGCGCTTCCGCTCAAGAAATTCGATGATCNCTCTCGCAAGGTCCCGGTGGTCGTCAACCTGCAACCCTCGGGAAAGTATCTGATGGAGGACTTCTTTCACGCGGGTGGCGTTCCGGCCGTGCTCAAGGAAACCTTGCCCCTTCTCGAGGGCAACGCCCTCACTGTTACGGGGAAGACTCTGGGGGAAAATGTGCGCGGCACCGGCTGCTACAATCGCGATGTGATACGGCCACTCGGCGAGCCGCTGCAGTCTGAGGGCGCACTGGCAATCCTCTACGGAAATCTTGCCCCCAACGGAGCAGTAATCAAGACCTTCGCGGCCACTCCGCGCCTGGTGCAGCACACCGGTCGCGCCATCGTGTTTGAGAGCTATGAGGAGATGCTCGGCAGGGTCGACGATCCCAATCTTGAGGTCGAAGCCTCAGATGTTCTGGTGCTCAAGAACGCCGGGCCGGTGGGTGTGCCGGGGATGCCGGAGTGGGGCATGATTCCGATACCGAGCAAGCTCCTCAAGCAAGGCGTAGGCGACATCGTGCGCATCAGCGACTCGCGCATGAGCCGCACCAGTTTCGGGACCGTTGTCCTTCATATCTCCCCTGAAGCCGCTGTCGGCGGACCGCTCGCCGCGGTTCAAACCGCGGCGGCCTGCTCGAAGCGCGCAANATTGCGAGTCTGGGGGAGACCTAAACTGATGGGCATCGCGCCGCTCAACCCCAACGGGCCCATCGCCAATGTCGTCGCGTTGCACTTCGACCTCGCCACGCCCAATTTCCTGATTCAGGAAGATAGGCTGGGCGACGTTCCGNGGCGGTTCGACGTTGTGAAGACCAACGTGCGCTCGGAGTAGGGCCACTGGTTGCCGCTTGAAGNGCCGGGCCTGGGCGTGGAAGTGGACGAGAGAGAAGCCCGCAAGCATCCCTTCCAGCAGGAAGTCCTCGAACAGATGGTGTTTCACCCCGATGGTTCCGTCGCCGAGTAGTGAAACATCTCGTGCCGCACTCCAAAGCCGGCGGTACTACATCAACNTCCTGAGCGCGCCGCGATGGCGCTGCGCCTGGTGGANCGCGGGGTGCGCATGGTGCAGATCTATTTCGGCAACGGGCAGCCCTGGGACAACNACGAAGACATCATGGTCCACGAGAAGCTGGCGCGCCAAGCCGACCGGCCCATCGCTGCCCTGCTCGGCGACCTTAAGGCGCGTGGCCTGCTGAACGAGACCCTGGTGGTGTGCGGCGGCGATTTCGGCTTCAAGCCTGTGGAGAATCCCGCGCACGTTCACGACGTCCACGCCACCATCGTGTACCTGCTCGGCCTCGACCATGAAAAGCTCACCTACCGGTACAGCGGGCGCGACTTCAGGCTGACCGACGTCACCGGGCGGGTGATCCACGACGTCATCGCCTGAAGAAAGCTCGGTTCCCCGTCCCCGCAAAAAGCCTATTGAAAAGCTCCGCCGACGGAAGTAGAGTNCGCACTCCTCTGCTTTCCGGTTATGGAAAGGAGCTTCCACATGCTGGATCGATCTGTTCTGCGCCGTTCGGCGATAACGCTGGCCGCGGCNGCCCTGCTGGTTGCCGCCGCGCCCGTGCTTCGCGCCCAGGACTACGTCAACGCCCAATTGCCCTGGCACGCGCCCGTGCTCGATGGCCAGGGGCGGCTCGTCGCCTGGCATCACCCGGAGAAGAATCGGGGCTTCGACCAAGTCCTGAAGCTCGGCTGGGACTTCATCGAACACAAAGTCCCGAACGACACCCGCCACAAGACCGGGTTGAAGATTTACCTCATCAATTCGGTGTTTGACGACAATACGCTGCAAGGCTCCAACTGGCAGCACAATCCCGCCATGGTTTACGGGAGCTTTGTGGATTCGCTGGCCGGTTGGTACCCGTACTCGGGCGACGAGGAAGCCGTGCGGGCGGTGCGCGGCATGCTGGACTACGCCCTGGCGCACGGTACGACCCCAGGGGACTGGGACTGGCCCGGCGTGCCCTTTCCCACCAACTGCGATGACGACCCGGACTACGGGCACTGCATCCAGGACATGCCGCGCGAGTTCTACGGCGGCGTCGAGACGGACAAGGTAGGGGAACTGGGGATCGGCTACACGCTCTTCTACGAGATGACGGGCGAGCGGAGGTACCTGGACGCGGCCCTGCGCTGCGCCGAAGTGCTGGCCAAACACGTGCGGGCCGGCGACACGGAACACACGCCCTGGCCCTTCCGCGTGAATGGCCACACCGGCGAAGTCCTGGCGGGCGAGGAGTACGGCGGCATCATCATCTCCCCGCTGCGCCTGTTTGACGAATTGATCCGGCTCGGCGCCGGCGACACGGCAGGTTTTCAAAAGGCGCGCGACACGGCCTGGAAATGGCTCGTCGAGAATCCTCTCAACCGGCGTAGCCGCGCCTGGGACAAATGGAGCGGATACTTCGAGGACGTGCCGAAGAACACCGAGAACGTCAACCAAGCGGCGCCCACCTACACTGCCTACTACATCCTGACGCGTTCTCAGCCGGCGGCCGTGGACCGCGACTGGTCGAATCACGTCGGTCACCTGATTGACTGGGTGCGACAAAAGTTGGGCCGCGGGCCGTTCTTCGGCGCCTGGGGGATTGACGAGCAGGGCGTGCCGCCCACCTATCAGGGTTGCTGTTCGCGCTCGGGAGTGGGCAGCGACACGTCGCGCTGGGCCGCCATCAACGCCCTGTATTACGAGAAGACGGGTGACGCGCAGGCGCGCGAGGACGCCTTCCGCTCTCTCAGCTACGCCACTTACTTTGCCGGCTCGGACGGTCGGATCTCCTGCTGCGGCATGGGGTTCGGCGGGCAATACTGGTTCAGCGACGGCTACTCGGACTACCTGCGCCACTTCAACTGGGCGATGGGAGCCATCCCGGACTTGGCGCCTGCGGGCGAGAACCATCTGCTGCGCTCGAGCTCGGTGGTGCAGAAGGTCAGCTATGGCGGCCGTAGCGTGAGTTACCGCACGTTTGACAAGGCTTCGACCGAGGTGCTGCGGCTGAGCTTCCGGCCGGCACGGGTCACGGCGGGCGACGCCACGCTCAGCGAGCGGCCCGACCTGAACGACGACGGGTACACGCTCCGGGCGCTCGCGGACGGCGACTACGTGGTTCGCGCACGGCACACGAAGTCGGGTGAGGTGAGCGTCGCGGGTCGCTAGCATCGGTCCACGAAGCGCCCCGGCCGATCGAACAGCAATGAGAAGGAGCCGCAATGAGAAGGATCTCAGCCAGGCTGCTTTGCTGCCTGCTTGGCGCCTTGATCGGCCTGCCCGAGGCAGCGCCTGCCCAGACCAAGCCGCGGCTCAACGGCCACGCGGTGGTGCTCGACGCGCGGGGCCATCTGCTTTCCTGGGTCAGCAACCGGGAGCGCGCCTACGACCATGTGGTGAGCCTAGGCTGGGACTTCATCCTCCACAAGGTGCCCATCGAGTCGAATGGGCTGCGGACTTATCTCACGCACTCGACGTTTGATCCCGCAACGCTCCGCGGCACCGACTGGCCACACAATCCTGCGGGCTTGTACGCCATGTTTGTTGACTCCGCCTTGGCGTACTACGCCTACTCGGGCAACGGCGCCGTGCTCGAGCGGGTGCGCGAGATGCTCGATTACCAGCTCGCCCACGGGACTACGCCTGCCGCCTGGGACTGGGCGTCGGTGCCCTACGCCAGTTCTGACCCCGGCTCACTCGAATATTTCGGCGCCGACGACGCGCGCTACTGCCGTCAGATGCAGAACCCGGAGCATTGCGGGCGCGGCGACGGCCACTATGCGCTCGAGCCGGACAAGATTGCCGAACTCGGCCTCGGTTATCTGAAGTTCTTTGAGCTGACGGGCGAGCCGAAATATCGCGATGCCGCGCTCGCCTGCGCCGGCGCTCTGGCTTCGCACGTCCGCCCCGGTGACCTCACTCATTCTCCCTGGCCCTTCCGTGTCTTCGCCCACACCAACCTGGCGCGCGAGGAATACACAGGCCAGGTGATCGGCGCCATCAAGCTGTTCGACGAGCTAGCGCGGACCAGCCTGCCCGCACCGAACGCCTACGTCCGGGCGCGCAAGCTGGCCTGGGACTGGCTGATGAAGTTCCCGGTGAAGAACAACGTCTGGAGTGCCTACTTCGAGGATATTCCCGTTGATACGAACCTCGAGAACTGGAACCAGTACACGGCCATGGAGACGGCGCGCTACCTGCTCCAGCACCCGGAGAACGACCCGGAGTGGCCGCGTCACTCGAGCGGGCTGATCGCCTGGGTGGAGAAGACCTTCGCCGTGGATGTCCCCGCAAGCGAACACTACCGCTGGGTGCAGCAGGAGCCGGTGCAATACGGGCAGCAGTGGGGTGCCAACACCATCTCGGAACAAACCGTGGACGACATGGACAAGATGGGCAGCCACACCTCCCGCTACGCCTCGGTCTGCGCCCTGTATTACGAGAAGACGGGCGAAGAAGCCTTCAAGGAGAAGGCCTTCCGCTCCTTCAACTGGGCCACTTACATGGCCCACGAAGACGGCCTGATCACCGAGGCGATGGCGGAGGACAACTTCTGGTATTCCGACGGCTACGCCGACTACATCCGCCACTTCCTGGCCGGCATGGGTTCGGTGCCCGAGTGGGCGCCGCCCCGCGAAAATCATCTGCTCCGGTCGAGTTCAGTGGTGCAGAAGATTGCCTACAGCGCGAGCGAGGTGCGCTACACAACCTTTGACGCGGACGCCACGGAGGTGCTCCGGCTGGCCTTTTCGCCCGCGCGGGTGACGGTCGGCGACGCCGCGCTCGCGCCCCGCCCCGACCTCTCGAAGCCCGGCTGGACGTTCGACGCCACGAAAGGCGTGCTGCGCGTCCGCCGCCAGCGCTCGCGCGACGTGGTGATCAGCGGCCGGTGAGGCCGCGGCCCGCGGGACAGTCGGCAGCATGCGAGGAATCCGCCATGGAGAGAAAACTGCGCAGCGCCAAGTGGTTCGAGCCCGACAACGACATCGGCTTCCAGCACCGCGCTGCCTTGCGCGCCCAGGGGTTTTCGCGCCAGGCGTTTGCCGGCCGGCCCGTCATCGGTATCTGTAACTCCTGGAGCGAGCTGAACAACTGCAACGTCCATCTGCGGACCGTGGCGGAGGCGGTGAAGCGCGGCGTCTGGGCCGCCGGCGGTTTTCCGCTCGAGTTCATGACCATCTCGCTCGGCGAAGAGCTGATGATGCCCACCACCATGCTCTATCGCAACCTGATGGCCATGGACGTCGAGGAGATGGTCCGATCGAACCCGGTGGACGGCGTCGTACTGTTGTGTGGTTGCGACAAGACCACCCCCGCGCAACTGATGGGCGCCGCCAGTATGGACGTCCCCGCCATCCTGCTGTCAGGTGGGCCGATGCTGCGCGGCATGTGGCGCAATCAGGAACTGGGCTCGGGCACCGACCTCTGGAAATACTGGGACGAACGCCGCGCCGGGCGGCTCGGGGAGTCAGAATGGCAGGAACTCGAGGGGTGCTACTCGCGCAGCGCCGGTCATTGCAACACCATGGGCACGGCGTCCACCATGACCAGTCTCGCCGAAGCGCTGGGCATGATGCTTCCCGGCACCGCCAGCATTCCAGCTCCCGACTCCCGCCGCCTGGCTGCCGCCGAGGCCACGGGACGNCGCATCGTGGAGATGGCGCGCGAAGACCTGTGCCCCTCGCGCATCCTCACCCCAGAGGCCTTTGACAACGCCATCCGGGTGCTGCTGGCGCTCGGCGGTTCGACGAACGCGGTCATTCATCTGGTGGCCATCGCCGGCCGCCGCGGCATTACGCTGCCGCTCGAGAAATTCGATGAGCTCTCCCGCCGCACGCCAGTGATCGTCAACCTGCGGCCCTCGGGGCAATACCTGATGGAGGACTTCTACTACGCGGGCGGCGTGCCCGCGGTGCTGAAAGAAATGCTGCCGCTACTCCAGGCCGACGCGTTGACTGTGACCGGCAAGACGCTCCGCGAAAACGTCCGGAACGCGCAGTGCTACAACCGCCAAGTCATCCGCCCCCTGGACCAGCCCTTACACCCGGAAGGCGCGCTGGCGATCCTGCACGGCAACCTGGCGCCCCACGGCGCCGTCATCAAGACCGCGGCGGCCACCCGGCGCCTGATGCAACACGCGGGACGTGCAGTCGTCTTCGAAGGCTACGAGGAGATGCTGGCCAGGGTTGACGATCCGAGCCTGGAAGTGGATGCTTCGAGCGTCCTCGTCCTCAAGAACGCGGGACCGGTGGGCGTCCCGGGGATGCCGGAGTGGGGTATGCTGCCGATTCCGGCGAAGCTGCTCCGCCAGGGCGTGGACGACATGGTGCGGATCAGCGACTCGCGCATGAGCGGGACGAGCTTCGGGACAGTGGTGTTGCACATCTCGCCGGAGGCAGCGGTGGGTGGGCCGCTGGCGGCGGTGCAGACAGGCGACCTGATCCACCTGGACGTCGAGCGCCGGCGACTGGATCTCGAAATTCCTGAGGAAGAGTTCGAGCGGCGACTGGCGGGCTGGCGACCGGTCCCGCGCCGCTTCCAGCGCGGCTACTACACGATGTTCCTCGAGCACGTGCTGCAGGCACACGAGGGCTGCGACTTCGATTTCCTCCGCGCCCAGCCCGGCGACCGGCCCTACGAGCCCCAGATCGGCAGGTCGTAGAGAAACCCCAATACGATCTGACGCTGATAGTCTTCTCGGCCTGTCAAGCTTTTCGCACGTTGCTGTGCAGACCCCTTCCTCACGGCCGCGACGCTGATTGTTGCTCACCTCCGAGCGTTTCGAGGAACACCGAGCGCAGCATTTCCGTCTCTCGGTTTTCCTTTTCAGTCTTAAGCTGTTGGAACTGCTTTCGAGCTCGGGCGGCATCGTCGCTGCGGCCGGCGCTTTGGTAGAGTGGTGCCAGGCGGTACCAGGCTTCGGCGAAGCCCGGATCGAGCCGCACGGCGGTTTCGAGATCCGTGATCGCCTGGCTGGTCTCGCCCCACGCCTGGTGGACTTTGCTTTGCGTGAGGTAGCAAAGGCTGCAGCGAGGAATCGAGCGCGTGGCCACCGCGAGTTCCTCGAGCATCTGACCGTAGTCGCGGGACTGGCGCTTGAGCAGGATCGTGGCGTGCAGGTAATAGAGATAACCGGACGCCTGCGGATTCTTGAGACCCTGAGCGGCGAACTGCTCCGCCTGCTCGAGGTTACCGGTCATATAGGACGCAAAGGCCATGAGCAGGCGCGCAGGCGCGAAGTCGGGCTCGAGCTCCAAGAGCTTCTTCGANGTCTCGAGCGACTGCGGTTCGCGTCCGCCGAGAAATTCCGCAAGCGCCAGCCCCAGGGCGAGAAAGGGCGAGTAGGGATTGAAGGCGGCGCCGCGCTCAAACGTTTCCACTGCGTGGGCGTAAGCGCGCTCGCGCAGATAGAAGAGTCCCAGGTCGAGCGCGTAGTTCTCCTGCCGGGGCGCGCCGNCGAAGGCCGCCGAGAGGTCGCGCTCCGCCTCCGCCGTCCTGCCCAGAGCGTTCTCGATTTTGCCGCGCAGGTACGAACGCGCGANCTCCTGCAACTCGGAGCCGTGCCGCGCCGCTTGGAGCGCCGCTAGAGCCTCCGGAAACTTTTGCTGCGCAAACTCCGCCAGCGCCAGGTTATAGTGGCCCTCGAAGACCGCCGGGTACTCTTTCGCGCAGCGCGCAAACGCCTGCGCGGCTTCCGGGTAAAGGTCCTTGGCGGCGAAGTCAAGTCCCACTCGCAACAACGTGTCAGCGTCCACGTCGGGTCGCCGCAGGATTGCTTGCAGGGTCTCGCGCGCCTTCTCGGTCTCGGCTCGCGACAACGCCTTGCTCACGTCCGACCCGAGGGGCTGCGAGACGCTTGCACTCGACGTTTGCGGGTAACCATAAGTGTTCGCTCCGGCGCTGAGTGCCGGCNTTGCGCCGACGNCCAGGGACCACAAAGCCAGCGCGCAAAAAAGCGCCAACCTCCCNTTGGGAGAGCGGCCGCGACGCACTGAGCCCCCGAGCTGGGCGGTGAGCGATACGAGTATTTTCACAAGGAGGAATTATGACATGCGGGGAGCGGCCGCGCACGAATCGTCGCGGCCGCAGCCGGCAGGTGAGACCTCAGGCGCGAAGCGTGGGCGTTCCCGCACGGGCGCCGGCATGGTTCCGGCAGAGTTCGTAGGCCAGCATCACTTCCCTCAGCCGCTCCGCCGTCGAGGAGAGCAGCGGCAGCCGCACCTCGTCCGAACGGAAGATGCCGACCTGCTTGAATACCGCCTTGGTGGTCGTGACTTCATCGCCCAGGCCGAAGAGGTGGATGAAGGGCAGGATCTGCTCGGAAAAAACCCGCAGGGCCTCTGCAGGCTTGCCCGCCTTCAGTCGGCGCACCACTTCCTGATACGGCGCGGGGAAAACGCAAGGGGCCAGGATCATGCTGCCGTCCACTCCCAGTAGAAGGCTTCGAAACGCCACCACGTCGTCCCCGGAGAAGACGGCCACGTTGCCGTGCTGCTTGAGGGCAGTGATCTTGTCCAGGTTGTGGTCGGTCATCTTCACGCCCTTCACATGCGGGCAGGCGTCGAGGATTCGAAACAGTTCCTGGGCGGTCAGCCAGGTCTTGGTGTAGAGAGGATTGTCGTAGATCACCAAGTCGAGTCCCGAGGAGCGGTCGAGCGCCTTGAAGAACTCGAGCACCATGGGAAAAGAGTTGGGAAAGTAGTAGGGGCAGGGGACCAGTCCCGCGCGCGCGCCCAGTTGCTCGGCACGCCGCGCCAGTTGCGCCATCTCATTGAGGTTGGTGTGGGTCAGCCCCACGACGATGCTCTTGCCCGTCGGGGCGTTGCGGATCGCGAACTCCATCAGCTTCAGCCGCTCCTCGAGCGACAGCGACACCGATTCGCCGCTGCTCCCGCAGAGCGTACAGCCGTCGAGCTCCGGGAAGAGGTGGTCGAACAGGCGCAGGAGGCTCTCAAAATCAATCTCGCCTTGGTGGAAGGGGGTGGGAATGACCGGCAGGGAGCCGCTCAGTTTCAAGCAGAAGCCTTCCTTATCGAGAACTGGCCCGGGGGCGGGCGCACGGCCCCCGCTCTTGCGTATTGAAAGCGACTTCCGAATCATGATAGTGAGCGAGGGGCGCGGCTGTCAAGAAACTCCTGCGCCCGAGCNCATTGACAGAAACGCCGGCCCCCGGTAAGCTCAGCGCCGTCCCGACGCCCTAGCCGGTTGCCATGACCCAGCGCTATCTGGTCCCCGCCATCAAGCGCGCCTTCGAGATTATTGACCTNCTCGGGCAGCGCGACTCGGGACTGACCATCTCGGAGATCCATCGTCTGCTGGGCCTGCCGCTGAGCTCCGCCGCCACCATCGTCTATACGCTCAAAGACCTCGGCTACCTCGAGCGCGACGACCAGACCTCTTCCTATCGGCTGAGCGTCAAGCTGTTCGGCATCGCGCGCCGCGCGCTCGACCGCATGGACCTGGCGACCGAGTGCCACAGCCTGCTCGAGGAGGCGGTGCGCGAGTCGGGACTCACCGGACACCTGGCCGTGTTGCGTGAGGGCGAATCCATGTACATTGGTCGCGTCCAGAGCGANAGCNTNGTGCAGGTCTCGACCTACATCGGCCTGCGCTGGCCCGCGCACACCGCGGCGGCGGGGAAGGCGCTCCTGGCTTTTCTGCCCGCCCCGGAACTTGAGCGCGTGCTGAAGCCCATGATATTGAACAAGCTCACGCCCCACACCATCACCTCGAAGCGTGTCCTGGCCAGGCAGCTTGAGACCTTCCGGCGCGCCGGCTACACCTGGGAGCGGAACGAGGGCGAGGTGGGGCTGGGCTGCGTCGCCGCGCCCATCTTCGGCCCGCGCCACGAGGTGATGGCGGCGCTGAGCCTGGCCGGCACCACGCATCAGATCTCCTCCGCCACCATTCCCGCGCTGGGGAAGCTCGCGAAGAAGTTCGCGCAGCAGATGTCAGCACGACTGGGCGACCACTCATGACATCTCCCTTTCTCTTTTTCGAGACTCGACTTGGAGCCCGTAGCGGGCCTTCTCCCCGGCTGGCCCGACTCGTGACAGGCCTGCTGGTCCTGGTGGCACTGCTGTTGGGAAATGCCGGCCCGATGGCGGCCGGCGCACCGCGCGGCGTTACTCAGATCGAAGTCAATGCCGGCCAGGTGACCGGAAACGTCCAGCCCTTTCTTTTCGGCCACTTCATCGAGCACGAATACAACACCATCCAGGGCGGCCTGTGGGCGGAACTGCTCCGCGCCCGCAAGTTCGAAGAAGGCGACCAGAACGGGGACGGCGTCGCCGACGCTTGGCAACCCGAGGAGCGCATTCAAGATCGCTACTGGCAGCTCGTGGCCGCGCGAGGCCCGAACGTCCGCTACTTTGTTGATCACGGAGAGTACTACGGCGGGGGAGCGTCGCAGGCCATTGAGCTTTACGGCTCGGGTCAGAACCACGCGAGTGTCTACCAGATCGGCCTCCAGGTTGCCCGCGGGCGCCGCTACGCCTTCTACGTTTACCTGAAAGCGCGCGGCACGGGTAAGGCGTGGGTGGAATTCGACAAGCTGGGCGGCCCACTCTTCGCCCGCCAGGAATTCGACCGGCTCTCGGACGGCTGGGAAAAGTACACGGCCGAATTCACTTCGCCCGAGGACACCTCCGAGGCGCGCCTGCGCATCGGCTTCCAGGGCGCCGGCACGTTCTGGATGGACTCGGCGTCGCTCATGCCGGCGGACAACCTGCGCGGCCTGCGCCGCGACGTCGTCGAGGCCCTGCGACCGCTCCGCGTCCCCATCCTGCGCTTTCCCGGCGGCTGTTTTGCCGACTACTACCACTGGAAGCTCGGCGTCGGGCCGCGCGACCGGCGCCCGGAGTTCTGGGGCGAAGCCTGGAGCGAATGGAACCCCAACGACTTCGGCACGGACGAGTACATGGGCTTGGCGCGCGAGCTGGGTTTCGAAGGTCACATCACCACCAATTACCTCTCCGCCACGGCTCAGGAGGCGGCCGAATGGGTCGAGTACGCGAACGG
>JGI25382J43887_10000691_pt1 | contig 12174 bp, 17 predicted proteins | sample GraSoi013_1_40cm_3_FD_43887 | JGI IMG/M metagenome (IMG submission 43887) | reverse complement strand
GCGCCGCCGTCGGCGACGATGGCGGCGCCCGAAATGAACGAGGCGTCGTCGGAGGCGAGGAAGAGCGCGCAGCGCGCGATGTCCTCGGGCTCGCCGACGCGNCCGAGCGGGATGCCGCGGCCCTCCTTCGCGGCGGATTCCACGCGGTCCACGATGTCCGCGGTCAGGCGCGTGCGGATCGTCCCCGGGCAGATGGCGTTGACCCGGATGCCGTCGCGGCCGTACGACGCCGCCATCGCGCGGGTGAGCGCGAGCACGGCGCCCTTGGACGCGGCATACGCGTGGCTCGGCCGCTCGNCCGAGCCGCGGAAGGCGGAGACCGAGGCGATGTTGACGATGGCGCCGCCGNCGCCGCGCATGTGCGGCACGGCTGCGCGGCTCACGAGATAGATCGCGCGCACGTTGACGTCCTGCGCGAGGTCCCAGTGCTCGAGCGAGATGCTCTCGACGGTGCCGCCGACGACCATCGTGCCCACCCCGGCGTTGTTGAGCACCACGTCGAGGCGGCCGAACGCCCGCACCGCGCGCCCCACCACCGCCGCGCAGTCGTCGGGATTCCCGAGATCGGCCGCGATCGCCGCCACCTCGCCGCCGGCCGCGCGCACGTCCGCCTCGGTGCGCGCCAGCTCGGGCTCGCGCACGTCCACGAGGGCGACGCGCGCCCCCGCCCGCGCGAAGAGCAGCGCGCTGGCGCGGCCGATGCCCGTCGCCGCGCCCGTGATGATGGCCGCCCTGCCCGTCAACGCGCCGCTGTCGGCGAGTCCCATCACGCCATCTCCTCGAATCCGGTCTCGGCCGCCCACGCCTGGATGCCGCGACGGAACGCGAGGCCGCCCATCGGCATGATCACCGCCTCGAGGGCCTCGAGGATCTCGCGCGGCGTCGCCCCCTCCCGGAGCGCCACCCGGACGTGGGCGCGGATCTGATCGACGTCCGCGCGCAGGGCAGCCTCCACCGCGATCTGCAGCAGCTCCTTCGTCTTGCGGTCCAGCAGGCGCGGGCCGGTGTAGGTGGCCTCGATGAAGGCGGCGTACTTCTCGACCCACTCGGGGTCGGCCGCGGCCAGGATGCGGTGCATCTCCAGCTCGTACCCGCGCCGCCGGCGCACCTCGTCGGCCTCATCACGATTCATGAGGCGGAGTATACTGGCGCACGCGAACAGGGTGCGGCATCTCCTGACCCCCCGAAGCGCCACGGCGCAGGAGCACAACGATGATTGCTGCCCGCAAGCTCGGCCACCTCGTGCTGAAGGTTCGCGACGCCCGAAAATCCAGGGATTTCTACACCCGCGCCCTCGGCCTCAAGGTCGCCCACGAGGACCTCGAGCGCGGCGCGGTCTTCCTCAGCTTCGGCGAGCAGCACCACGACCTGGCGCTCTTCCAGCTCGCCACCGGGGAGGCGCCCGACGCCCGGCAGCCCGGTCTGCACCACTCGGCCTGGCAGCTGGGCAGCTTCGCGGAGCTGCAGGCCGCGCATCGCGAGCTGCGCGAGCTCGGCATCGCCGTCGAGTCCACCATCGAGCACAACGTGACCCGCAGCGTCTATTTCCACGACCCCGACGGCAATCGCGTGGAGCTCTACTGCGACATGGTCGAGGACGGCTTCGACGCCATGCGCACGATGGGGCCGCGGCGGGACGAGATCGACATCGAGACGGGCCAGGTCGTGGGCCGCGGAAAGGAATACGTGTGATGAGCGAGACGAGCCAGCGCTTCAGCGTGAGCCGGGCCGAGAAGGCGGTCTACAAGACCGGGCTGCGCAGCTTCATGGAGTATCGCGACCTCGGCATCGAGCAGGCGACGCACGGACAGTTCCGCGCCCACGTGATCCGGATCAAGAGCGGCTCGGCCGGCGCCCACGAGCTGCACACGACCGGCCTGCACCAGCACAAGTGCGACTTCCAGATGTTCTACGTCCTCAAGGGCTGGATGAAGTTCGTCTACGAGGGCCAGGGGGAGCAGACGTTCCACGCCGGCGACTGCGTGCTGCAGCCGGCCGGCATCGTGCACAACGAGCTCGACTGCTCCGACGACGTCGAGATCCTGGAAATCTACTCGCCCGCCGTGCACCCGACGCTGGTGGTCGAGACGATGCCCGAGGCGTCCGCGGCGCGCTGACCCGCGCGGCATGATCTCGGAGCGCGTTCGGGGCGACGGGGTGTTTCCGCCCGCCGCCTACGAGCGGGACGACGAGTCGTCGGACGAGGGGTTCTACGCGACCGCGCGCAAGGTCGTCCACATCGACGAGGGCGCCATCGCCGCCCTCGGCCGGCTGTACGCGGAGGTGATGCCGGCGGGCGGGCGATTGCTGGATCTGATGTCCAGCTGGCGCAGCCATCTCCCACGTGATCATGCGACGGGCGACGTCGTGGGGCTCGGCCTGAACGCCGAGGAGATGGCCGACAACCCGCAGCTGGCCAAGCACGTCGTCCACGACGTGAACCGCGATCCGCGCCTGCCGTTCGCTGACGACGAGTTCGACGGCGCCATGTGCGCCGTCTCGATCCAGTACGTGATCCACCCGGTGCAGCTCTTCCAGGAGATCCGCCGCGTGCTACGGCCGGGCTCGCCCTTCGTGGTGTCCTTCTCCAACCGGTGCTTCCCCACCAAGGCGGTCGCCGTCTGGCTCGGCACGACCGACGCGCAGCACCTCACGCTCGTCCGCGCCTACTTCGAAGCCGGCGGCGGCTGGACGGACGTGCGCGACGAGGACCGGTCGCCCGGCGGCGGGGATCCGCTGTACGCGGTGTGGGCGCGCGCGGCGTCGGGTTGAGGCTCGCGGTGGCCTAAGAGCCTGTCGGAGTATCGAGGGGTGCCCCGGCTTGGCCGGGGCGCCCCGAGCGTTTGGGGGGCTGGGGGATAGAGGAGCGCCCGGGTTCATCCCGGGCGCTCCGAACGTTTGGGGGGCCATATCGGGGCCCCCCATCTTCCTCGTCGCCAGGCTTCACGCGCGCGGAAAGCTCGGCGGTCTTCGCCCGCAAATGCGCCACGAGCGTCGCGTACGAGCCGCGCCGCATGATACGGTCGAACTGCGCGCGGTAATTGCCGACGACGCTGATTCCGTCCAGCACGACGTCCCAGACGAGCCAGCGCTCGTCGCGGCGGACCAGGCGGACCTCGACGGGGATGTTGACGTCGCGCCGGGTGAGGATCAGCAGGCCGACGCGCGCGCGGTCGCCGTCGATCGTCTCGTCGAGATAGCGCAGGCGCAGGGTGCCGAGATCGGTCCGGAACGTGACGACGATGTCGGCCCCACTCAACTCCAGCGTCGCCGGCACGGCGCTCAGGAAGAGGTTGGTCGTCCCGTAGGCCGCGTCGACCGCCCACACCCCGCGCTCGAGCAGGACACCGTCGATCATCAGCGTCGCGCAGCCGGCGAGCATCGCCGCGAGCACGCCGAGCACGATGACCTTCGCGGTGCCGTCCATACGCTCAGGCCGCCGTCACGCCGCCGTCGACTGGCAGCGCGACGCCGGTGACGAAGGATGCCTCGTCGGAGAGGAGAAACAGCGCCGCGTTGGCGATCTCCTCGGGCCGGCCCGTGCGCCCCATCGGCACCGCGCCGTGGGCGCGCTTGCGCACGAGATCCTCCGGATCCATACCGGCCGTCGACTTTTGATCGGGCCGGGCCACGAACACGCGCAGCATCGGCGTGTCGATGGGTCCGGGACAGACCGCGTTCACCCGGATCTTCTCGGGAGCCAGCCGCACCGCCAGGCTCTTGACGAAGCCCACCACGCCAAACTTGCACATCGAGTAGACCGGGCTGTACGCGGATCCCTGCAGCCCCGAGGTGGAGGCGGTGAAGAGGAGGCTGCCGCCGCCCCGGGCGCGGATCTCCGGAATGGCCGCCTCGGTCGTGACGAGCACCGTGCGCAGGTTCAGATCGAGGGCCAGATCGAACGCGCTCATGTCGATGCCCTCGACGGCCGCCGGACCCGGGTGCCCGACGTGGTTCCAGACGAAGTCCAGCCCCTTGAAGCGGCTCACCGTGTCCCACACGATGCGACGCGAGTCCTCGTCCTTCGTCAGGTCCGCAGCGATCCCGAGCGCGGTGCCGCCGGCCGCGGTGATCTCGCTCACCACGCGCTGCACGCCGGCGGCGTCCACGTCCACCACGGCGACCTGCGCGCCCTCGCGCGCGAAGCGCAGGGCGCCGGCCCGTCCCATGCCGGAGGCGGCAGCGGTCACGATCCCGATCTTCCCAGACAGGCGCATCGATCGTCCCCCCGGCAGCACGTGGGCCCGGCAGCGTGTGAGCGCCGATTCTATCCCGTTCCCGCGATCAGAGCAGCGCGCGCCAGAGCTGGTGGGCGGACGTGAGATAGCGGTCAGCGGCGAGGCGGACGAAGAGCAGCGAGCCGAGCGCGGTGGCCGCCGCGAGCATGAAGACGACGACCATCTGGCAGGGCCCCCTACGTCTTGAGATGCCGCGCGACGCGCCGTGGTTCCACCCCGATGGCCCTGCACCGCCGTCGCGCCGGACGTCGTCACAAGAACGTAGGAGGACGGACACCATGCGAGCGCTGATGACGGCCATCGTGGTGGCGGCAGTGCTGGGCGGCTGCGCGACCACCGAACCGCACTCGACGTACGAGGCGGCGAGCGTGCCGGCCTCTCCGGCGGGCGAGTGGCGCGGTACCGCGTCGGAATTCCAGGCCCCGTACATCGGGACGGCCACGGCCACGGTGACGCTGAATCTCAACGCGGACGGGACGTGGAGCGAGACCTGGACGGAGGGCGCCCGCACGTCGTCCGACTCGGGCCGATGGAGCGTCCGCGGCAACACGGTCGTGCTCGAGTCGAGCGGACGGACGCACACGCGGTTGATGCTGCGCCGCGGAAGTGACGCGCTCTACACGGTCGCCGTCGAGTCGCTGCTCAGCGGTCGGACGACGACCATGACCATCGACCTCCATCCGGTCGGACACTGACGACGAACGGCTCCGGACGCGGAATCAGGGCGTCGTGTCGAGGTCGAGGCCGAGCTGGCGAAGCACGGCGCAGGCGTTGCCGCGCCGATCGCCGCCGACGAGCGAGTTCGTCGCCCGCGTGACCTCCCTGAGCCGATAGGCACAGGCGGTCTGCTGCCACGTGCGCGCCTGTTGGCGCTGCTCGTAGCCCCAGCGGACGGGAACGACGATCGCGCCGACGAGCACGAGGACGGCGGCCACCCGGAGCGCTCGCTCGAGCTCCGGCCGGAAGAACCCGGTCATGCGGAGTCCCGCGTCCGGCGGGCACGCGCCAGCATCGGCGCCGTGCGGACCAGGGGTGTCGGACGGAATTCCTGCGCCGGCACGACCCGCAGGACGCGACCCTCGGCGTCGAGAATCGTCACCGGAGCGATGGTGTTGTCGTGGTCAGGAAGTCGGACGTCGTGGAGCGGTCGTCGAGTCATAGCGGTTGCCCTCATGGCCGGAACAGTGGTGTTTCGACGGAAAGCCGATCGATGGTCTGTTCGCCATCGCTGTCGGCGACCAGCAGCAGGATGTAGACGCGGTCACCGACCACCCGTGCGCTCTGCACCATCAGCACGGTCGGTGCGAACGCGATGGCGTGCTGGAGCACGTCGTCGATGGCGGTCCCGAGCGCCTGCTGGAGCTGCGCGTCGTCGTCGAGACTCGCCGCCGGGATCGACGTGGCGACCTGGGCGACGAACGCCGTCGCGGGGCTCGCGAATGCCGCAATGGCAAGCCCGATGAGCGCCACCAGCAGTGTCTTCATCGCCGTTAGGACGCGTCGAGCCTCGCGATCGTTGCTGCTCAGTTTCCGCACACGTCGCCTGAGATCAGGCGAGACTGACAGCAGGCGACGCTTGACAGTCGCATCGCCCCGACCTACGGTGTAGGGCCTATCGGCGCAAGGACCTCGACGAGACGGCTCATCGGCTCCGTATCGTCCATGGGAGCGCGGCATGCAGCTCAAGACGGTCGAAGGCGATGTGGCCAAGCTCGCCGCGCGCGGCGAAGCCCCCACCGCGAGGCTGTCCGATTTCCTCGTCCGCGACACCCCGGTGGCGTACGCCTTCATCGGGCCGGCGTTCTTCCTCCTGCTGTTCCTGGTCGCCTATCCCTTCGTCCTCTCCCTCTGGTTCAGCCTGAGCGACGCGCGGGTCGGCGAGACCGGCAGCTTCGTCGGCCTCGACAACTTCGCCCGGCTCCTCCGGAGCGGGATCTTTCTCCAGACGCTGCAGAACTCCATCGTGTTCACCGCCGCCGCCCTGACGCTCAAGACCGTGCTCGGGATGATCCTGGCGCTGCTGCTCTTCCGGCTCGTCCGCTTCAAGCGCCTCATCCGGGGCGCGGTGCTGCTCCCGTTCATCGTGCCCACCGCGCTGAGCACCCTGGTGTGGTGGTGGATGTTCGAGCCGCTCTACAGCGTCGTGAACTGGACGCTCAAGAGCCTGCACATCGTCAACTACGACATCCCGTGGCTGCCCGATCCGTACCTCGCGATGTTCACGGTCATCCTCGTCAATACGTGGAGGGGCCTGCCGTTCTTCGCGATCACGCTGCTGGCGGGGCTCGTCGCCATTCCGCGCGAGCTGTACGAGGCCGCGGAATCGGACGGCGCGGGGCCGATCGGTCGGTTCTGGCACGTGACGGTCCCGCTGCTGAAGCCCGTGCTCGCCGTCGTGATCCTCTTCTCGGCGATCTTCACGCTGGCCGACTTCAACATCGTGTACGTCCTGACCAAGGGCGGCCCGTTCAACATGACGCACCTGTTCGCCACCTACTCGTTCGTGCTGGGGCTGCAGAGCGGCCAGATCGGCCAGGGCGCCGCCGTCTCCCTGTTCCTCTTCCCCATCCTGCTGGCCGTCGTCTTCGTCCAGCTCCGAATGGTCCGCAAGGCCGCGATGTATGACTAGCCCGGGGCGCCGGATCCGCCCGCTGTTCACGCTCTACCTGCCCGTCACGCCGTTCGTCCTCTTCGCGCTGTTCCCGCTCTACTTCATGCTCATCACCTCGCTGAAGAAGAACGCCGAGCTGTACGACGTCACCACGGTGCCGTTCCTGATCAAGCGCGGCGTGACCCTCGGCCACTACCAGCTGCTCTCGCAGGACACGCTGTTCTGGAGCTGGTTCGTGAACAGCCTGATCGTCAGCGTGGCGGCGACGGTGATCTCCGTCGTGATCGGGATCCTCGCGGCCTACCCGCTCGCGCGCCTGCGGTTCCCCGGCGGCGACTCCTTCGGGGTGGCGATCTTCGTCACCTACCTGGTGCCGCCGTCGCTGCTCTTCCTGCCGCTCAGCACGGTGGTGAACCGACTGGGACTCTCGGACAGCCTGTGGGCGCTCGTCGTGACCTACCCGACGTTCCTCGTCCCGTTCTGCACGTGGCTCCTGCTGGGTTATTTCCGCACGGTGCCGAAGGAGATCGAGGAATGCGCCATGCTCGACGGCTGCAACCGGCTCCAGACGCTGGTGAGGATCCTCCTGCCGGTGGCGGTGCCGGGGGTGATCTGCGCCGCCCTGTTCGCCTTCACCCTGTCCTGGAACGAGTTCCTGTACGCGCTCGTCTTCGTCTCACCCGCCGAGCTCAAGACCATGACCGTCGGCGTGATCTCCGAGCTGATCCGGGGCGACATCTATTACTGGGGCGGCCTGATGGCGGGCGCCTGCGTCGGCTCGCTCCCGATCGTGATCGCCTACGTCTTCTTCCTCGACTACTACGTGTCCGGACTGACGGCGGGCGCCGTCAAGTAGGAGGACCACCATGGCCAGAGTCAGTCGACGTCAATTTCTGCGCGTGACCGCGGGCGGCGCCGCCGGCGCCCTCGCGCTCGGGCGGGCGCCGGCGGTCGCCCAGACCCGCGAGCTGACGTTCCTGAGCATCGCGAGCTTCGTCCCCGAGACGGACAAGGAGCTGAAGCGCCAGTTCGAGGAGTGGGGCGCGAAGAACAAGGTGAAGGTGCGGCTCGACATCATCGCCCACCTGCAGCTGCAGACCAAGAAGGCCGCCGAAGTCCAGGCGCGCTCGGGTCACGATCTGACCGCGCTCGGCCCTGGCCTCGGCGACGCCGACCTGTACTTCGACTACCTGGCCGACCTGAACGACGTTGCGACCGACGTCGCGCCCAAGAACGGCGGCTGGCTGAGCCAGAACGACTACCTCATCCGGGGCAAGTGGAAGCTCCTCCCGTGGTGGCAGCCGCCCTTCCCGATGGCGGTGCGCACCGATCTGCTCGAGAAGCTCGGCGAGAAGAGCCCCGACACCTGGGAGGACTGGCTGCGTGTCGGCAAGAAGGGCAAGGCCATGGGCCATCCGTTCGGAACCGCGATGGGCCACAGCGGCGACGCCAACGTCACGCTGCTCTCGATCTTATGGAGCTACGGCGGCTCCTACGTGGGCAAGGACGGCAAGACGATCACGATCAANTCGAANGAGACGCGGCAGGCGATGGACTTCGTCAAGCGTCTCTACACCGAGGCCATGGACCCGGAGGTGCTGGCGTGGGACGACGCCAGCAACAACCGCTGTCTGAACGCCGGCAAGTGCATCGCGATCCACAACCCGATCAGCGCCTACGAGTCGGCCAAGAAGGACAAGGTCCTGGTGCCGGGCACGCAGAAGGAGATCGCGGAGGTCATCGATCACATCCACACGCCGCGCGGCCCGGCCGACCGCAAGGCGACCACCGGGTTCTGGTGCGTCGGGGTCTGGAACTTTTCGAAGAACGTCGACCTCGCCAAGGACTTCCTGCGCTATCACTTCCAGCCCGAGAACCTCAACAAGTGGGTGGAGGCGGGTCACGGGTTCAACATGCCGTTCCTGACCAATCTGACCAGGCACCCCGTCTACAAGAGCGACAAGCAGTATCGCTTCATTCCGGAGGTCGCCAAGGTCACCGTCTCGCCGTCGTGGCCCGGTCCCACCACCGCGGCGTCCCAGCAGGTGTGGGATCTCTACATCATCCCCGACATGTTCGCCCAGCACGCGACGGGCAAGATGACGGCCGATCAGGCGATCGCCTGGGCCGAGAAGGAGATGCAGGAGATCTACGCCGGGCGCAAGCGCAAGCCCTGACCGAACTCCGGCCGCCCCGGCGTCTCCGGGGCGGCCGGCTCCGGCGCTCTGCGGGGCCGGCCGCGCGCGACGCGGCCGGGCGCGTCACAGTCCACGCTCCAGGCGCGGATCCAGCACGTCGCGCAGCCAATCGCCCACCAGGTTGATCCCCAGCACGAGCACGAGGATGGCGAGACCGGGGAAGAGCGCGAGCCACCAGCCCGTCGTGATGTAGTTCCGCCCCTCGTCGAGCATCGCGCCCCAGCTCGGCTCGGGCGCCGGGATGCCCAGGCCGAGGAAGCTCAGCGACGCCTCGGCGATGATCGTGCGCGCGACGGAGAAGGTCGCCACCACCGTGATCGGCGGCAGCACGTTCGGAAGCAGGTGACGGCGCAGGATCCACGCGTCGTCCGCGCCGAGCGCCCGCGCCGCCGCCACGAAGTCGCGCTCGCGCAGCGTCAGGACCTCGCCCCGGACGATCCGTGCGTACGTGATCCATCCCGTCACGCCCAGCACGAGGATCAGGTTCATCACGCTCGCGCCGAGCACCGCGAGCACCGCCACCGCGAGGACGAGCACGGGGAACGCGAGCTGCACGTCGCCCAGACGCATCAGCAGGTCGTCCAGCCAGCCGCGGTACCAGCCGCTCACGAGCCCGAGCCCGACGCCGACGACGCCGGCGAGCAGCACGGCCGAGAAGCCCACGACGAGCGACACGCGCGCGCCGTGCAGGAGACGGCTCGCCACGTCGCGGCCGAGGGTGTCGGTGCCCAGCGGATGCTCGCGGCCCCACGTGGGCGGCGTGAGCCGGTCGAGGAGGGAGTTCTTGATCGGGTCGCCGGGCGCCAGCGCGGGCGCGGCGGCGGCCAGCACCACGGCCGCGAGGACGACGAGCGCACCCGCGACGGCCAGCGAGTCGATCCGCCTCACGTCAGCCGCACGCGGGGATCGGCGACGGTGTAGAGCACATCGACGATCAGGTTGATCGCGACGAACACCAGCGCGAAGACGAACACGCCGGCCTGGATCACCGGGAAGTCGCGCCCGGGCACCGCCTGCACGATCAGGCGTCCCATGCCCGGCCACGCGAAGACCGTCTCGATGATGAGGGCGCCGCTCAGCATGAACCCGAGCGACAGACCGGCCACGGTGATGACGGGCAAGGCGGCGTTGCGGAGCGCGTGGCGATAGACCACGCCGGGCTCGGCCAGGCCTTTGGCGCGCGCCGTGCGCACGTAGTCCTGGCCCAGCACTTCCAGCATTCCCGCGCGGACGAGGCGCACGTTCTGCGCGAGCGGCGCCGCCGCCAGCGCGACGGCCGGCAGCACGAGGTGGCGCCACGTCCCCGTGCCGTACGCGGGCAGCAGGCCGCCCAGCACCACGGCGAACATCATGATCAGCATGATCCCGAGCCAGAAGCTCGGCATCGATTGCAGGAACAGCGACGCGATCCGGCTCGCGTGGTCGGCGGCGCGCCCGCGATGCGTGGCCGAGATCACGCCGAGCGGCACCGCGAGCACCGTGGAGAGCAGCAGCGCCGCCGCGGCCAGCTCCACCGTGGCCGGCCAGAAGTGCTCGAGCACCATGCGCATGGCCGGCCGCTTCTCGCGGATGGAGGCGCCGAAGTCGCCACGCACGGCGGAGGCGACAAACTCGACGTACTGCACGGCGAGCGGGCGGTCGAGGCCGAGCAGCGAGCGCGTGTGCGCGATCTCCTCCTGGGTGGCGCTCTGGTCGACGAGGAAGAGCGTCGGATCGCCGGTGAGACGGACGAGGAAGAAGACGACGGTGACGACGCCCCAGGTCACGAACACCGCGTGCAGCAGGCGCCGGAGGAGGAAAGCCGGCATGGGCGGACGGACACGCCTAGCCGGTGGCGGCGGCGAAAATTCTCAGATAGTTGCCGCCGACGACTTTGGCGACGTCGGCGGGAGTGAAGCCGCCGCGCAGCATCGCGTCGACGAGGCGAGGGAAATGGTCGTACTCGGAAAAGAGTCCCGGCGTCGAGGCCGTGTCGGTGCCGATGCTGACGTGGTCGACGCCCACGACGTCGGCCATCTCCTTGAGGCCGTCCACGTAGCGCTCGAGGCTCGGGAAGAAGTGCCAGATGCCGATGGAGCCGCCGGCCTCGGCGAGGGCGCGCGCGTGGTCCGGCGTGATCTGGCGCTCCGTGAGCGGCGTCGGACCCTGGGCCCGCGAGCCCCGGAGCGCGGTGTGTGAGAGCAGCAGCGGTTTCGTGGACACCCGGAGGGCCTGCGTCACGGTGTCCGCGGTGGCGTGCGCGACGTCGACGACCACGCCGAGACGATCGCATGCGCGGATGACGTCGGCGCCGAACGGTGACAGCCCGTGGTGGACGACCGGGCCCGTCTGGAAGTCCCCGATGTCGTTCGGCGTGTAGTGCACGAGCTGCATGGTGCGCACGCCTCGGCGGTACGACTCTTCCAGACGCTCGAGCTTCTTCTCGAGGAAATCGAGGCCCTCGATGTCGACGATGATGGCGGGCTGTCCCGCCGCGTGCGCGGCCTTCAGATCGGCCACGGTCAGCGCGCGGCGGATTCCGTGCTTCGCCACGAGCTCGTCCACCCACGCGAGGCGGTCGAGATGATAGCCATAGAGGAATCCCGGCTCTGGCGTGCGCAGGGCGACGAGAACATTCCGGGCGTTGCGGCCGAGGATGGGACCGTCGGGCACGTCGGCGAGGCAGAGGACGGCGATGCGGCCGGCGCGCATCTGGCGCGCGAGGTCGTCGCTCGGCCGGGCGGTGCGGGACGTGATCCCGTTCGCGCCCGCGTGGGTGTGGACGTCGATCGAGATGTTGTCGCGCAACAGGGCCGTCGCGTCGGCGAGGGGAGCCTCCGACGCCGCCGGGGCCTCCGCGCGGGTGCCGGCGCAGCCGGCGAGCATGGCCCCGGCCGAGCTCAGCGTGGTGGCCCACATCCAATCGCGACGGGTGAGCGCATGGCCGCAGCACGTCATGGGTGTGTCCCTCCTGGCCCGGTCACTTTCGTATCGCGACACCGCGGAAGTCCATGTGCAGCTCGGTGAGCGGCGTGAAGCCCACCACGCGCGCGAGGTGCGCGTACACCTTCACCTCCTGGTAGAGCGGCACCACCGGCGCCCAGTCGCGCACCTGGCGCTGCAGGTCGGCGAGCAGGCGCAGGCGTTT
>JGI25382J43887_10000690_pt1 | contig 12179 bp, 9 predicted proteins | sample GraSoi013_1_40cm_3_FD_43887 | JGI IMG/M metagenome (IMG submission 43887) | reverse complement strand
TAGCGCCTTGATCTCCGAGCCGAATAGGAGGCGACGACCATCCCATGCATAGACGAGGGGCTTGATTCCCACGCGGTCGCGGGCGAGCAAGAGCTGACGCTTTCGCGAATCCCAGATCGCGAACGCGAACATTCCCCGCAGCCGCTTGAGGCAGTCGACGCCGAAGGCTTCGTAGGCGCGAAGGACGGCCTCCGTGTCTGACGTGGTATGGAAGACGTACCCGTGTGCCTCTAATTCCGAGCGGACCTCCCAGAAATTGTAGATCTCGCCGTTGTAGGTGATCCATATGGTCCCGTCGGCGCTGCCCATGGGCTGAGCGCCGGTGGCGAGGTCGATAATCGCGAGTCGCCGGTGACCGAGGCCGACGCAGCCGTCCATGTGCAAACCGCTTCCGTCGGGGCCTCGATGGGCAAGCACGTCCGTCATGCGCCGCACGAGAGCGGCGTCAGCGGGTCGACCATCGAAGTTAGCGAGCCCGGCGATTCCGCACATGACTCAATGTGCGCCGACAGGAACAGTCGCAAGTATCGGTGCCGGGGCAAGCTGAGCAGTCGCTGCCTTCTCTGCCAGCACCTTGAGTAGAATGACAACCGCCACGAGGTGGTAGAAAAGGTCGATATAGGCTGCGCTCAAGAACGCTCCCGTCACAACGTAGCCGACGATGCTCGCCTCCAGCATGTGTGAGTAGCTGTTGACCCAGCGCGCCGGTGGAGGGTCCTTTCGCCGTCGAAGGCTCCTGAGAGTGAGGATGCAGGACATGAGGAGCCCCAGAAAAAGCGCTAGCCCGATGAAACCGTGATCCGCGAGCACGTGGAAGAAGAGGTTGTGCGAGCTCACCTGGAAATCGCGGCCCCTAATGTACCGCTCTACGATTTCGGGTTCCGCGACTGCCCCGAACCCGGCCCCCAGCCATGGGCGATCTAGGGCGAGACGCCACGCGATGTACCAGGCATCCAGACGGGCCATGGCGGAGCCGTCTTGCTCGTAGTGCCGGATCGTGTCCATGCGCTCGAACCAACCCGGTGGAGCGAAGTTGACTACGAAGACGTAGGCCGCCGCGAGCCCCACGGCGGCCCACACGGTGCGTTTCGCCTTACCGGCGAGGACGAGAAGTACGGCGGCGAGTCCGAGGACCGCCCCACGCGAGTACGTGAAGAGAACCGCGGGAATGGAGAAGAGGAACGTCACGTACAGAAGACGGCGCAGCCAGACATTCTTCTCTTCTCGTCCCAGGTAAAGCAACATAGGCAGGACGATGTTCAGGGCGAGGCCGGCGCCGTTCGCGCCGCCAAGCATGGTGTCGTCCGGCATCATGACCCTCTTCGCGCCTCCGGTGGCGAGCGCCCAGATACCGCCCTTGAGCCCGAAGAACCCGATGGAGAGCGCGATGACGAGGAGCAAGTAGCGCATCCGCTCTCGATCCTGGAACAGCAGCAAGGGGATAAAGGTGAAAAGCAGGATCTTCGAGACCTTCCAGAAATAGTCCCACGCGAGGTCCGGATACATGGCGAAGACAGTCGAGGCGAGAAAGACGACCCAGAGTCCAGCCAACAGATAGGTTTCTATCGTCCACGGGAGTGGCCGCCGATCCTTCGTGAAGAGCAACCCTGCCAGCGTTGCAATCGCCACCATCACGGCGAACTGCATCGAGTGGAACGGGCCCCAGGTCAGGCGGTGAGGGGTCATGTATCCGAGCCAGCACCACATGAGAATGCCGATCCACGGCCGAGCGAAGCAAACTGGGATGGTCGCGATGACGAACGCGGTTAGGGCAAGGCCGATGTACACGCTACGCTCCTCGGCGAATCGTCCGAAGCCATGCGCGAAGACGTTTGGCATGCATCTCTGCACCGAGACACAGCCCGGCAATGGAGTGAGCGGGGACGGCCCGCACGCGCATGAGCGTGTCAGTTCGCGTCGCCCATCGCCGCGTCCACGGAGCCGCCCCCGGCAGGTTCAGCGCCCGAAGCGAGGGATCGGCGAAGCACTCCCGGACAATCAGGCGCAGGAGAATCGATCCTGGACCGTAATGGCTGAGCGCCTCGTCGTAGGCTGTCTTCAGAGAGAAAAGCACGTCGTCCTCGGCGATCGCCAGCTGGAATGCGATGAGCCGATCATCCAGGGTCAAGAGGAAGAGGCGAAGTCGTCGCTTTTCGGCCGCTGCCTGCACGATCGCACGATAGAAGCGAGCCTCGTTAGGTCGCTGCAGGATCGCGGTGGCGGCCTGCCCTTTCCAGCCCGCCGCCTCGAGCATCAGTGCTTCCTCAAACGAGTCCCGCCAAGTGGCGACCTGACCTGCATCTTGGAACTTGACACGGCCGAGCTCGCGCAATTGCCTCTCCTGCTTCGCCAAACTCTTTCTGAGATTCCTGGATAACCCGTCCCAGTACCTCACCCACTGACCATCTACGTCTACTATGGGGTTCTGCTCTGCTTCGTCGATTGAGACGATCCAGAGTCCTGTTGTTGCAAGCTTCCGGACGAGCGCGAGCGTCGGGCTTCCGTCGGGGACGAGGCCAACCTCGATTCCGTGACATCCAGAGGCATGCACCACGTTAAGAAGGAGGCGACTCAGGTCGCTGACATCCGGGGAATGGCTGAGTTTCCAGTCGTACCTCGGGCTCTGAACGTTCACCGGTGCTCGGAGGAACCGCCAGGGCCGACGAAGAATAGGAACGAACCCTTCAATAACCTCTGGCTGAAAATCGCGGCCCGAAAGTGCCAGGGGATACCGTGTGATGTCGGCCGCGAAGGCTTCGTGCCAAGCATCGAACCACGCCTGGTCTCCGAAGCCGCTCTGGACGACCATGTCATTCAACCCTGATGGCCCAGCACAGGCCTATGGTGCGCTTCGCTCGCCACAGACGATCCCGCAACCGAACGCCAAGGAGGGTGGCGCCGAGGGCGAGCGCCGTCGTGAGGCACGGCTTGGTCTTGAAGCTCGCGAGCAAGTGTTTCCGCGCTGTTTTGGCATCGCTTTTCTCGAGGGCGAGGATGCCGAGACGATAGAGGGAGACGGGTCGCTCCTTGCAGAAGTAGGGACGGGCCCCAGCTGGAAACAGTTCGGGATGGGCAAGAGCCTTTTCAGCCATCTTGAGCCGCTCGCAGACTAGGGTTTCCTTATTCAGGGACGCGTTGCCCTCCCAGATCAGTGAGAGCACCAGGCGGTCCTCGATTGCGATCGCGCGCCATTTTTGGAGGAGACGTAGCCAGCAGTCAGCGTCGTCGCAGAGACGGAAGGCCTCGTCGAAGCCGCCGACATCGTTGATCGCAGCGCGCCTGAGGAGCACCGTGGAGGGAGAGATGAAGTTGAACCGCATCACCGCCTCCGCGAGCGTCTCTGGTAGCAAGTAGGCGGAATCGGCGACTGGTTGTCGCTCGAGAGACGCGTAGGGCGGTGTGGATCTGAGATAGCCGTCCTCGGCGATTCTACCCGTGCTCTCTAGAAGAACCATATCGGTGAAGACGAGGCCGACCGCCGGATGGGCCTCGAGCAGGCTGAGCTGCCGGGAGAGCTTGACGGGCTGCCATACATCATCCTGATCGAGGAGGGCGATGTAGGGCGCCTGCGACATCGCAATGCCTGTATTACGGGCGCCCGACACGCCCCGATTTGCTTGAGACACGACGGTGACCCGAGGTCCATAGGAGCCGGCGATGGCGGCCGTTTCGTCCGTTGACCCATCGTCGACAACGATCACTCTGAGGAGCACGCCGGTCTGGGCGAGGGCGCTGTCGATCGCGGCGGCGATGACGCGAGCCCCGTTGTACGCGGGAATGATGACGTCGATCATCGCGTCTTTAATGGCGGCGGCTGTAGAGCCGGTCAAAGGTCTCCTCCGAAGGGTGTCGGTATTCGCGCGATCGCCCTGTTGCTTAGGACATCACGATAGGCGTCGACCGTTTGAGCGGCGACGATCGGAGCGGCGCACAGACCCTCGACAGTCCGCCGCGCGCGGGCGCCGATCTCGTCACAGCTCGAGCGCGGCATGCTGAGCACGCGAGAGATGGCGCCGGCAAGGGCGTTTGAATCGTCTGGAGGGAGCACAAAGCCGGTTTCGCCGTCTATCATGATCTCGGACGTCCCGACTGTACTGCTCACGATTGAGGGACGAGCGCAGGCCATCGCCTCGAGGACGGCATTTGGATACACATCGTGGAGCGAAGGGAGCACGAAGAGCGTGCACCGCTGGTAGAACGAAACGAGCTCCCTCTGAGGTACCGGATCGACAAACCTGACGTGGCCCAGTACGCCACGCTCGCTCAGATATTTCTTCAGGAAGAGTTTCATGGATGTGCCGTCAGGAGCCGAATTTGTGTCGTTACCCACGAACTGAAATTCGACATCGGGATGTCGCGCCACGACCAGGGGAATCGCCACGGCGAGCGTGTGAAGCCCTTTCAGTCGCTGCAAGTGTCCCACGAAGAGGACGGTCTTTGGGCCTCGGTCATGGCCGTTGCTCGGACGAAACAGTTGGAGGTCGAGTGGGTTGGGAATGATTCGAATACGGTCGGGGTCGACCGACCACTCCCGGGTGACGAGGTCGGCGAAGCGCCGCGTCGCAGCAATGAGGAGCGACGCGCGCGACGCCGGGCGTTGCTCGACCCAGGCTTCGACTCGGGCCCGCGGTCGCGGCACTCGTCGACCATCCCAGCGCTGCACCAGGCTTGCCGGGCCGAAGAGCTGAACGGCAAAGGGAACGAGGGGCGAGTAGGAGTACCGCAAGCCTTCGCCGTAGCCGTCGGGAAAGCTGACCAGGTCGAAGCAGTACTGATGATGAAGAAGCCGGAAGGTGCGCCAGACAGCAAACGACCGCCGGATCCACGATACCGGCACCCATCGGCCGAGTTTCCACATCCGCTGGGAACCCCGTGGGAGCGCATAGACCTCGACGGGGCCGTCTGAATATCGCTCGACTTTCGTTTCTGTCTCGGTGATCACGACCACCGTGTGCCCGAGGCCCGCGATCGCGCGGGCGAGCGTGTAGGTGTGCGTCCCGATGCCTCCGGCGCCTGCTCTTGCCGTTGAGGCCGCCGGGTAATCCGCGGACACGAAGCAAACGTTGAGTGGCCGGCTGGCGTGGTCGTCTGCTATCCCAGCCCGGGGGATGCCCGCGATGACCGTCCCCGCGCCGTGGCGCCCGGGGCTCGCCGGAGTCACTCCGTATCCCGGGCTGCATCTGACGTTTCGACCTCCCAACGGTGTGGGTAGACCACATGTCCGCTCACCTCACGACTCGCGATCCCTGGTCCCTCGACGGTGAACATGGTGGCACCTGGTCGGAAGTCCAGGTACCGCTGGATTCGTGCGTCGTGGATGGCGACGTTGACGCCGTAGGCCCCGCGGGTGAAGAGCAGTGGCGACAGAACGAGCCGGACGACCCCGTGCTCGCGGGTCGCGTCAAGCTTGACACCGTCGAGACGGGTAGTCAGGCCTCCGAGTGGATAACCACGGGCGTCATGGAATTCGATGGCAACGACAGGGTCGCTTACAGAGCTCAGGGCCCGATACCCGACCTCGATCGTTGCCGGGCGGCCGTGCTCAAGCACGCTCGAAACTCGTAACCAGGAGTCTTTGATAGTTACGTCACGGATCCGGATGGGTGAGGGGTCAGGTGCCTGGGGAAGCGCTGAGACCTCCGCGATCCCGTGCTGCGCGGACTCCAGGTATTCCTCGACAATCCGTTCGGGCTCACCGAGGGCACGGACCGTGCCGCGGTCGATCCAAAGCACGCGGGTTGAGTCTTGGAGGATGTTCGTCATTACGTGAGAGACGAGGATGATCGTCTTCTGTTGCGCTTTCAGTTCCGCCAGCTTGTTCAGGCACTTCGCCTGGAACGAGGCGTCCCCGACGGCGAGGACTTCGTCTACGAGAAGAATCTCCGGGTCGATATGGCAGGCGACCGCGAACCCGAGTCGCACCAGCATTCCTGAGGAGTAATACTTGATTGGTGTGTCGAGAAACTTCTCCACCTCCGCGAAGCCGACTATATGGTCGAACTTTGCCTCGATCTCGGCATGTCGCATCCCTAGGATGGCGCCATTGAGAAACACGTTCTCTCGCCCCGTGAGGTCAGGGTGAAACCCGGCTCCAATCTCGATCAGGGCTCCGACTCTTCCAGATGTCCAGAACTGGCCGCTTGTCGGAACCGTCACGCGCGAGAGGATTTTGAGGAGCGTACTTTTGCCTGCTCCGTTCGACCCGATGAGGCCGACTGTTTCGCCCCGCCGAACCTCTAAGCTGATGTCACTCAGAGCAGTGCACCGCTCGCGTGGTGTGTCGTGGCCCAGGAAAAGTCGGCGCGCGAGGCGCCCCGCTTCGTCGCGCAGCGATGAAGCGCGGTGAAGACTATAGATTTTGGAGACGCGATCGAGGCGGATGTCGAAGTCGCCCATTACAGTTAGGCTCAAATCACGTCAGCAAAGGTTCGTTCCGCACGCTTGAATCCTAGGTATGCGACGCTCACGAGAAGGAAGGCCACTGCAATCGCCAGTGCGAGCTGAACGGGGTTGGGCGGCGTCCCCTGCAAAATTACGCGCCGGTAGCTATCGATGAGGAAAGCCATCGGATTCAGGAGATAAACGGGCTGGAGCCACGGTGGCACCAGGCTCAGCGGGTAGGCCACTGGACTCGCGAACATCCAGAGCTGGAGCAACAGCGGGAGCACGTGGCCGATGTCGCGCAAATGGACTTCGAGCGCCGAGGTCACACAGATCACTCCCAGAACGAAGAAGATCTGCAGGACAAGCAAGGGAAGTATCCACAGAAGGTTCCACGTGATGACGATCTGGTAATACAGCATCATGCCCCCGAAGATAGTCGAGGCGATGAGGAGATCGAATGTCGTGGAAAGCATGACCGCGAGGATAAGAGTTTCCCGCGGAAAGTAGATCTTGCGCACGAGCTCGGCATTGGCAACCATCGCCACCGTCCCCTGCGAGATCGACGTGGCGAAGAAGGTCCAGAAGATCAATGCGCTGTAGGCGAAGATCGGATAGGGAATTCCATCACTGGGCACGCGGGCGAGCGTGGAGAATACCAACGTGAAGATGAGCATCAGGGAGAACGGCTGAAGTATTGCCCAGGCGACGCCGAAGGCGGTCTGCTTGTACTTCACCCGGATGTCGCGTCGGGCGAAGCTCAGGATCAGGTGGTGATGCTGAGCAAGCTCCGCGAGATATTGGCGAATCAGGTCACCGGTCTTCAATGGCTCGGTTCGCCGAACTATGCCGCCAAGACTCGCCATGGGCGTCTGCACCTTCATAGGAGAGAGTCAGCCGATACCAGGTGAGCTTCACCGCGTACGTAAGGAGATCGTGCTCGCACGGTCCTTCCCGCCTCAGGCGCCACGGTGATGGTGTCGGGTGTTTGAGCCAAACCGCGTGGTGACGGCGCAACGTGAAGCCGGCCTGGCGCAGGAGTTGCTGCACCGTCGCGAGTACTCCGCGCGTTGGCCGTTGGGATAGCGGAGGCCCTCGGTGCGCGACCCCAGACGGACGGGATTGTCGCTTTCAAGTCATCGATCTCATCGCGGACGCGGTCGACACTCACACGAGAGAGGATGGGTAAGGGTATGGGCGCCGAGGGAGAAGCCCAGCCCTAAAATCGGGCGCATGTCATCCTATGCACGGTGAAGGAAGGCCTTCCCGAGGAGCCGCCACCTGTGTGAAGAGCGTGGTAAACCGCTGTGATAGCGGCCCGCGGCAAGCCGGCGGACGATGGCGCTACGCCAGCCGCCCTTCACGGCGTGCCTCCGAGGTCGACGTCGCGCTGGTGCCAGAGCTCGAGCATGATAAACATCCATAAGAGGTCGCCATAGTAAGGTGTTGAGTCGCTGCATTGAGCGCGAAGACCGGCTTGGGCTGCCCGATACCGCCGCCGCAGAAGCAGCGCAACTCCTGTCCAAAGTGCTCATCCTCGATGAGCGGCCTCGAAACGCTCTTCAGGGGTCGACGATCTTGATTCCGAGCGGGATCGCTCGCGCCGGGGCTTCGACAGCGCCTGGGATAGGAGGCATAGCCCGTCTTTGGCCGAAGTAATCTTCGGTGGGCATCACCGGGTACGCGTCGAAGAACGCAAGGCCTAGAGATAGCGGCGAGTAGTTTCCCAACTCGGGAGCCTGAAAGCAGGGACGCATCCGGCAGTCTACATTGCCGACGCTCATGACGCCTGGCTGTCCGATCGGAAACGCCGGAGTTCCAGGAAGAGCGTGGGCAGCGTTATTGACGATTCGGACGTCGATGAGGCCCTGCTTAGGGACGACGATTCCGCCTGTCGTGTTTCCGTAGAGCGTGTTGTGGGCTAACACTATTTTGCGCAGAAGTCCCCGCTTGCCGTAGTCCTCCAGGGCAATCCCGGCCTCTGCACTTAAGACGGCGATGTTGTTTTTGACAATTGCCGGTCCACCACCCAGGACGATGGCGGAGTCCTTAGACGCAGCGATGTAGTTCCGCTCAACGACACTTACCTGCAGCAGATCTCTCGCACCGTAGACCATGATACCGGGGCCCTTGGTGTTCACGACAACATTGTCTCGGATGGTTGCAGTCGAGTTGAGCTTGACCTGAACACCGTATCCGATGCTGCCTTTTGGCGAGTCGACGCCATTGATATAGTTCTGCTCGATCAGAAGATCAGAGAGCGCGCAGTGCAAGCCGTCGTGACACCCGAAGTACATTCCAGTTGCTTTCGTTCCAATGATCTGATTCCGACGGACCGCGATGTTCCGCGCATGCTTGTGATTGGCAACAATTGCGATACCACCGAGCGAGGAGAAATAGCAGTCCTCAATCGTGATGCCGCTGACCGCATAGATTCTGATCGCGTCAACGCCGGGTAGGGTCGGGCCGAACTGGAGCCCTCTGATCGTTACGTGGTCCGCTCGGACCTCGAAGACGTTCTGGGTCTCGGCCTGAAAGATGATCCGTGGAAGCTGGCGAAGATCTTTTGCGCGAAGAACGATCGGTGCATCGGCGGTTCCCCCGTTTCGAATGGTGCAGGGTCCGGAGTAGTCGCCGGGACGGAGCAGCACCTGACCCCCAGCAGGCAGCGCGCGAATGATCCCACACCAGTCATCCTCGGGGCCGACTTCCCATGTGGAGGCGGCGGCGCCGAAGGTGGTCGTGGTAAGTAGGAGCATCACGGCTTGCAGGGGGAAAGAGATCGCTCGGTGCCGCGGTCGGCGGGGTGGGCTAACTGCTTCGCGGGGACTTCCTGTCGCGCCGATGGCAAGCATAGCGCGCGCAAGTTCCCGTACTCTGGATCTCAGGGATCTTCTCAAGGCAAAAGCTCGGTCTCAGCGCGCGAGCGCCGGACCGCTCCAATGCGCGTCTTGGGCCAGCGAACGCAGTCCTGCTCGGGCGTTGGCTGTGGTATCGAATCTGCCAGTCGCGCGAAAGGGAGTATGACTCGGCACCTGCTTATTGTGTGGCGCCGCGCCCGCGGCCTTAGACTTACCTGGTCGTACGGTTTAGGTGACCCAGCGGCGGAGGTGATCCGCGACGGGCGGCGCGGAGAACTGATGACGCCGGGGAGTTCTACCACTGCTTGTTCCAGCGGGTCAGCGACCTGCTCTGTCGAAGCCCATTTATCGCACCGGCTCTACATCGGCGGCATCCAGCTCGACCGCGGCGGCCTGCTGAATCAGATGGATGGCGACGACGAAGCGCGCGTGCCGCCCTTTGCGGACCAGGATCCCCCGCACACCCTCGAGGGGTCCACGCACCACCTCGACTTCCATCCCGTCCTTGAGGTACGGGTGAGGGTCGAGGGGCAGTGTGCTGGATACCAGCTGGCGAACCGCTTCAATCTCGGAGTTTGGGACTGGGGTTGGATCTCCGGTGACCCCCAGGATCTGCACGAATCCCACCGCGCTCAGCACCGCCAGTCGGCGTTCGTAGGGAAATCGTGCGAAGCAGTAGCCGGGGAACAATGGGGAACTGACCTTCATCCAGCGGTCCGCCCACCTCTGGCGTCGCGTCACAAGCGGCAGGAAAACCTCGATGTCTCGCGACACGAGCTGCTGGTTCACGAGCTTTTCGTGGCGCGATCGGGTCCGAATCGCGTACCAGGCTGCATTCTCTTCGCCTGCATGCATGGCTCCGCCCTCTCACTTACAGGACCCGTTATGGGGCCCCTCTTCCACGGGCCGCGATGTGGCGCCTCCGGCCCGGGGCAGTCCTGCTTACTGCCTTCTCAGCGTCGGGCTCTCGGTAATCGCCCGTCCTCTTTCGTGGCCATCAGTCGTCGCCGACGAACTGGTACCACGCGAGCTTCAGCGCGAAGACGGCGAGATCGTGCTCCGACGAGCCGCCTCGGTGAAGCTCATAGAGCGAGGTCCGGCGCGTGTTGACGCCGAAGTGCGCGGTGACGGCGCACTTGAATCCAGCGTCCCGTACCAAGCGCGTCACCGTCTCGGTGTAGTCGCCGGGGTGACCGCTCGGATAGGCGAACGCGCGAGGCAAAGCTCCGCAGGCCGACTCGATCATCGTCCGGGAGCCCACGATCTCGGTCCAGGCGCGCTCGGTGCTGACCCGTGACAGAATCGGATGGTTCACCGTATGGGCGCCGATGGAAAAGCCCAGGCCGCGGAGCGCGTGGACGTCATCCCAGCTGAGCATCAGGTTCTTGAACCACTTCTGGTCGGTGACGGCGAGCGTCTCCAGGAACTGGTCGAGCATCCGGCGTCGTTCGTCGTCGTGGAGCCGCTTGAGGTGCTGCAGCACGAGACGCATCGCACAGAGCCGCTCGGCCTCGCCGCCTAGGCTCACCGTTATCCCAGAACGCAGGTTCAGCGACGTCGCCTTGGTAGCCTTCAAGGCCATGGCTAGCCGGTCGAACCACGGGACCTCTGCCGTGCCGATGAAGCCGGTCGCCAGGAAGACGGTGGCGGGCAGGCCATAACGCGCCAGGATGGGCGCCGCGTGCGTCAGGTTATCCCGGTACCCGTCGTCTAACGTGACGGCCAGGGCGTTGCTTGGCAGCTTACCTCGCGCCGACCGGTCGGCCAGATCTTCGACTGTCAGCACCCGATACGTCCGGGCGATATACGCCATCTGTTGCTCGAACACCTTGACGGGCACCGAAGGGAAGAAGGGATCTCGATCGTCGTTGACGCGGTGGTACATCAGGATGTGGAAGACCGGCGTCCGGCACAGATAGGGGGTGAGACGGGCGACAAACGGGGTAAGCCCCGCACGATGCAGACTGTGAGTCGTCCAACTCAAAACGCGCGAGCGGGCACGTCTCACGCGGCGTACCGCCGATGCCAGAGTTCCAACATGAGCACCCTCCAGAGCATGTCGCCGTAATATGGGGTGGTATCCCGCGCATGGCACTCGAACAGTCGCTCCAGGGCGCCGGCTTGGAAGTAGCCGCGTTGGTGGGCTCGAGGCGAGAGTAGCGTGTCCCACGCCATCGCGCGGAACTCCGGATGGCTCTTGAGCCAGACGCTGGTCGGCACGCCGAACCCATGCTTGCGCTTCGTGAGCGTCTCAGGAGCGAGGAGGGTCCGGAACGCCTGCTTGAAGAGGTAGCGCTTTTCGAGGCCTCGGACCTTGAACTCGGCGGGCCACGTTGCCGTGAATTCGACGAGGGGAGGATCGAGCAAAGGGAAACGCACCGCGACACCGGCCAGTTCCGCCGTCCGCGTGACTTTGAGGAGGTCGTTGTCGCCGATCGCAAGCTTGAGGTCCAGGTAGAGCAGGCGATTGACCTCGGCTGCCGCCTGGGCGCGGTCGTAGTGGCCTCGCAGAACGGCGTACGGCGCATCTTTATCGACCGCCGCGCGAAAGTCCGCGTCCAGAAGCGTCTCGGCCTCCTGCGCCATGAGGAACTCGTGAGGATAGAAGCGTTCGGGGTTTTGGATCTTGGCCCGGCGCACGTAGCGGCGTGCGCGGTCGATAATGTGGGGCACGTTATCACCGAGATTGCGCAGAACCGGTTCGATGACTCGGGAGCGGAGTGCGGCCGGTATCCGGTGGTAGCGCGCAAAGACTCGATCGCGCCGATAGCGCTCGTTGCCCCCGAAGATCTCATCACCACCGTCACCGGCGAGGAGCGCCGCCACACCACACTCGTGGGCGAGCCGGGCGCAGAAGAAGGTCCCGATCGCCGAATTGTTCCCGAAGGGCTCGTCGTAGCCTTCGACGAGGCGGGGCAGCCACTCCAGGGGGTCATC
>JGI25382J43887_10000687_pt1 | contig 12207 bp, 11 predicted proteins | sample GraSoi013_1_40cm_3_FD_43887 | JGI IMG/M metagenome (IMG submission 43887) | reverse complement strand
GGCCGAGCTTCTTGCCGCGCGGATCCATGATCCATATACCCCCGGCTCCGCCACAATAGACATTGCCCTCCACGTCCACCTTCATGCCGTCGGGGACGCCGGGCTCGTCGCCACGCAGGTCGGCGAAGACACGGTCGGTCTGCTTCGCGAGGGTGCCGTTGGGCAGCAGGTCGAAGGCTCGGATGTGTCCGCGGCGGGAGTCGTTGATGTAAAGCACCTTCTCCTCGGGAGTGAAAGCGAGGCCGTTGGGCAACACGAAGTCGCCGACGAGCAGGGTCATGGTGCCCAGATCGGGCGTGACGCGGTACACGCCGGCAACGGTGAGGTCCCATTGCTCGGCGGCGGCCGGACTGGTCCAGGGGTCGGTGAAGTAGATACAGCCGTCGGACTTGACCACCACGTCGTTCGGCCGGTTGAGTCGCCGCCCCTGGAAGCTGTTCGCGATCACGGTGAGGCTGCCGTCGAGCTCTTGCCGGGTGACCCGCCGACTGTCGTGCTCGCAGGCGAGCAACCTGCCCTGGAGATCCCGGGTCAGCCCGTTGGCCCGGTTCGTCGGCTCCTGGAACACGGACACGCCCTGGCCAGGCACGTACTTCATGCGCTTGTTGTTATGGATGTCACTGAACAGCAGATAGCGGCCTTCCTTCCACCAGAGCGGTCCTTCGGCTGGCCCCAGGGGCCCGCCGAATCCCTCGGCCAGCGACTGGATGGGCTCCGACGGCGAGATGATCTTTTCCAGCTCCGGAGCGAGCTGTTCGATGCGCTTTGACGACTGCGACAACACGCGAGTGACACCAACGGACATGGCAAGACCTCCTGTCGCCACCGCCATTCCCAACACGTGTCGGCGTGAGATGCCGTCCTGAGCACCCATGGTGGCCCCTCCCTCGGTATGCGCTGGTCCCCTGCGCCGGAGGGAGGATAGCTCTTTCCGGCTTGTTCTGTGTGTCGACGGCGAGAGACGGTGGATCTAGGCGGTGGGCTCGCCGTTACCCCGACCTTTGATGAGGGCGTCGAGGCGGGCGATGAGGGCTTTGATGTCGGTCGAGAGACTTCGCTGGCCTTCGACCATGAGCCGCTCCCCTTCGACGATCGCGTGCAATACTTGCTGGTTCTCCAGATGCTGCTCGCGGATGCGGAAGTCGAGCTGCGTGAATCGTTCGTCCTGGAGCCTGTTCCCCTCGCGAAGGAGTCGGACCACCTCCTCGCTGGACTCGCGGTGAGGCAGGCTCCGGAATCCGGCGACCAGCGTTGCTTTCAGGTCTCCCAATCCGGAGCGCATCTCTCCCTTGAGGTCGGCGAAGCCGGCCGTCAGGTCGTCGTGCAGGGTGTCCAGGGTTGCGGCCGGATTACCTTCAGTCATCGTCTAATCACGCGCCCGCTACGACCTGATTACGCGTAGCGAACGCTCATGATCTCGGCGACGAGCGCCGGGCGCTCCTGGCCCTCGACTTCCATCGTGACCTCGTTCGTCAGGCGCACTCCGTTGCCTTCGACCGGCTCGACCTTGGCGATCTTCAGGCGCAGGCGCACGCGCGAGCCGGCGGGCACGGGGGCGGTGAAGCGGACCCGGTTGGAGCCGTAGTTCACGCCGCGCTTCACCTTGTCGACCTTCACCAGCGTGGCGGCCAGGCGTGGGACCAGCGACAGCGTGAGATAGCCGTGGGCGATCGTCTTGCCGCCCGGCATCTCGCGCCCGGCGCGCTCGACGTCGACGTGAATCCACTGGTGATCGCCGGTGGCGTCGGCGAACTTGTCGATCATCGCCTGGTCGACGGTCATCCACTCGGAAGGCCCCAGCTCCCGGCCCACGTGCGACATCAAATCCTGAGGTCTCTCGACGGTCAGCGTTCCTGGCGTCATGTGATAGATTCCTCTCCCCTGACCTTGCCACGTGAGGAGACGTCGATGCAATTCGGTCTGTTCATGATGCCGTTGCATCCGCCCGAGCGCTCCTTCGTGGACTCCTACGAGCGCGACCTCGCCCAGATCGTCCTGGCGGACCGGCTGGGCTATCACGAAGTCTGGATCGGCGAGCACCTGACCGAGCGCTGGGAAAACGCGCCGGCGCCCGAGCTGCTCATCGCCCAGGCCCTGGTCAAAACAGAGAGCATCGTGCTGGCCACGGGGGTGACGCTCCTGGCGCTCCACAACCCGGTGGAGGTGGCGCATCGCATCGCCATGCTCGATCACCTGGCGCGGGGGCGTTTCTACTGGGGCATCGGTGGGGGCGCCATTCCAACCGACCTGGCGCTCTTCGGCCTGGAGGGCAGCACGCCGGCCGAGGTGCGGGCGCGCTCGGCCGAAGCCCTCGACCTCATTCTCAAGCTCTGGGAGTCGGAAGGGCCCTTCAGCTACCGCGGAAAGTTCTTCGACGTGACGGCGCCGGACATGGACCCCGTGCGGGAGCGCGGCTTCTACATGAAGCCGTACCAGAAACCGCATCCCCCCATCGGCGTCGCCGCGACGTCCATCGGCTCCGCGGCGATCCGGCTCGCTGGCGAGCGCGGCTTCATGCCGATGAGCAGCTCCTTGCTGGCGCCCGTGCACCTCAAGGATCACTGGCCCCTGGTGGAAGCGGGCGCGGCCAGCGCCCGACGGGTGGCTGACCGTCGGCAGTGGCGCGTTGGCCGCGACGTGTTCGTGGCGGAAACGTCGGCGCTCGCCGAAGAACGGGCGCGGCAGGTCCTCGGGCGCAATTACGTGAGGCACCAGTACCCGAACCGGCGAGGTACCAGCCAGATGGCGGCGACCAAGATCGATCCGAGCATGCCCGACGAAGCGGTCGACGTGGATTACATGATGGAGCACATGTGGATCGTCGGCGATCCCCAGGAATGCGCTGATCGCATCCGACGACTCTACGAGGCCGTCGGGGGTTTCGGCATGCTCCTGGCCATCACCACGGACTCCGACGATCCCGACTGGGATCATCGCTCGCTGCAGCTCTTGATCGAGGAGGTCGGGCCGCGCGTCGCCGATCTGTCCTGAGAGGAGGAACCAGCCGATGACGACCGTCGGGAGCGGCCGCTACACCTACGAGGTGCACGAGAAGTGGGCCGTCCTGCCCACCGGGTGGACGTTCGGGCCGGTGAGCGCCGTCGCCACCGATTCCCAGGACCGTGTCTACGCGTTCCAGCGGAAGGATCCGCCCATCGTCGTGTTCGACCGCGACGGCAATTACGTCCGATCATGGGGCAGCAGCGCGATCACCGATCCCCACGGGATCTCCATCGACAACGACGTGATCTATCTCACCGACCGGGACGATCACGTGGCCCTGAAGTTCACGCTGGACGGCAAGCCGCTGATGGTCCTCGGCAAGCGGGGCCAACCCTCCGACACCGGGGCCACCAAGGACATCGAGCTTCCGCCGCGCTCCGCCGGGCCGTTCAACAAGCCGACCGAGATGGTNGCGGCGCCNTCGGGNGACCTGTACGTCTCGGACGGCTACCGCAACAGCCGGGTGCATCGCTTCTCGTCCGAGGGCAGCCTGGTGTCCTCGTGGGGCAAGCCGGGCAAGGAACATCCCGGAGAGTTCCATCTCCCGCACAGCCTCTGGGTGGACAAGCAAGGAAGCGTCTACGTCTGCGACCGCGAGAACAGTCGCATCCAGGTGTTCACCGCCGAGGGGAAGTTCATCGCCCAGTGGCGCGACATCCACCGCCCGACGGACATCTACATTTCTCCGGAGGAGATCGCCTACATCAGCGAGATCCGGCCGTCGGTCAGCATCCTGGACAAGAACGGCAAGGTGCTGGCCCGCTTCGACTCGCCCTCGGGCCACGGCCTCTGGGTCGATTCCGTCGGAGACATCTATCTCGCCTCGAACAGCGGGCGGAGCCTCACGAAATACGTGCGCAAGCACTGAGCAAGGAGCGAGGCATGATTCTCGAGCGCTTCAAGGTTCCCGAGAAAGACCAGGTGCTGGTCTCGGAAGCGGCGCTGCGACGGACGGTGACCGAGATCTTCGAGAAGCTCGGCGTGAGCCACGCGGATTCCGCCGAAGCCGCCGACGTGCTGACGATGACCGACCTCCGCGGCGTCGAGACGCACGGCGTGTCCAACATGCTCCGCGCGTACGTCCGGGACTACAAGGCCGGCAAGCTCGATCCCCGGCCTGGCTGGCGCATGGTGCGTGAGTCACCCGGCACGGCCGTGATCGACGCCGAGCGGCGGCTCGGCATCATCGTCGGGCCGAAGGCGATGCGGCTGGCCGTCGAGAAGGCCCGGAGCGTCGGTGTCGGTGTCGTGACCGTGTACAACAGCGGCCACTTCGGCGCGATCGGCCACTACGCCATGCAGGCCGCCGAGCAGAACATGGTGGGAGTCTGCTTCACCGGAGCCGGGCTCAGCGTGGTGCCCACGTTCGCGTCGAAGCCGCTGCTGGGCACCAACCCGATCGCGCTGGCCGCGCCGGCGCGCCACGAGGCGCCGATGCTCTTCGACGCCGCGACGTCGGCGATCGCGGGCAACAAGATCCGGTTGGCCATGCGGGTCGGCTCGCCGCTCCTGCCCGGCTGGGTCACCGACAAGGACGGCACTCCGATCATGGAGGAGAAGCCGGTCTTCAACCGCGACGATGTCTACCAGGCGCCGCTCGGCGGCACACGAGAGCAGGGCTCCCACAAGGGCTACGGCTTCGCCCTCATGGCCGAGGTCCTGTCCACGGTGCTGTCCGGCGCGCTGCCGACGATGCTCGTGCCCGGCAGTGGCTCGAAGAATCATTTCGCCGCGTACAACATCGACGCCTTCACCGATCTCGAGCAGTTCAAGGACACCATGGACGCGATGCTCAGAACCTTGAGAACGGCGAAGCCCGTGGTGGGACAGGAGCGCGTCCTCTATCCAGGGCTGTCGGAGGCGGAAGAGATCCAGCATCGCCGGGCCCACGGGATCCCGCTGCACAAGGAGGTGCTCCAGTGGTTTGCCGAGTGCACGGGCGAGCTCGGCGTGGCGCCGCTGGCCGCCATGAGATGAGGGCGCGAGCAGGCGGCGCGAGCCTCTACGCCTGGAGGCGATAGACGCGGGCCGCCGTGTCGTGGAACAGCTTCGCCTTCTCCGTCGCCGAGCAGCCCGACGTCAGACGCTTGAACGAGTTCCACAGCACCGTGTAGCTGCAGCTCGCCTTGTCCACGGGGAAGTTCGACTCGAACATGCAGCGATCGGCGCCGAACTTCTCGATGGTGAACTCGTAGTAGTTCCGGGTGGCGTCGGCCAGCTCCTGGCTTCCCGGCGGCCGGCGTCGCTCGTGCCAGCCGAAGCCGTTGATCTCCATGTTGATCCCGCCGAGCTTGGCCACGACGTTCGGACAGGTGGCGAGCTCGCTGATGTACGGGCGCCACTCGGCGTACACGTCCTTGGCCTTGCCCGCATAGGGCCCGATACCGAGCGGCCCGCCGAAATGATCGAGGATGATCGTGGTGCCGGGAAACGCGCGGGCCAGCGCCGTGACGTCCGGGATCTGGCGGTGGTAGCACCACGCCTCGAACGTCAGCTGGCGCGGCGCGAGCTGAGCGAACCCGGCGCGGAAGTCGTCGCGCAGGAACAGATGCTGTGGGGGCTCGGTGCGGTGGTTCGGAATGCTTGGATCCGGGTCCCACGCCGCACCCAGGCGGATGCCGCGGAACCGGCCGCCGCCGGCGGCGATCTGCGCGTCGAGCACGGCGCCCACGGCGGAACCGAGGCGGAGGCTGGCCGTGCCGATGATTCCCGCGGCGACGCGCGTCTTGCCGTAGAGGCCGGAGGCGCTCATCGCCGCGATGCCGTTCACGAACTCGGTCTCACCGACGGGCCGCAGGGCTTCCGGGCCGTCGCTCTTGAACATCGCGCCGCACTCGATGAACACCGTGGACACGACGTTGTGACCGGCGGCGACGTCCTCGACGATCTCGTCGAGGAGGTAGCGCGACGCCACGCGGCCGGCACGCAGGTCCCAGAGGTGGTGGTGAGGGTCGCAGATCGGCAGGTCGGGCTCGAGCGACGCTTCGACCGTCTGCGCGAGCCAGTTGTGATTCGTCGATCGGGTCGTCATCGCATGTCCTCTCCCCCAGTTGACTCCGCACCTATTTTCACCGATTCTCCGGCCCATCGCAGGGACTCGCGTGACATCCGACAGGGCGGTGTAGGCCGGACCATCAGAGAGATCGCGAGGAGGTTGACGATGCGAAAGATGGTGGCTGCAGTGACTGGAGCTCTCGTTTTCGCAAGCTGGGTCGTCTCGGCCCAGGAAACCCCGAAAGCGAAGCCAGGCGGCGGAAAATCGGACGCCGCGATGATCGCGAAGGCGACGAGCGCCGCCCCGCCGGAGATCGCAAAGAACGCGACCGTCATGGCTCCCGGGCATGATGGTCAGATGAAGCAGCTGCGCGCCGGGACGAACGGCTGGATGTGCATGGTCGACCCGGCCGGCGATCCCATGTGCCTCGACAAGGAGTGGCAGGCTTGGGGCGACGCCTGGATGAACAAGAAGGATCCGCCCAAGCCGAAGACGGTCGGGATCGCGTACATGCTGAAGGGCGACAAGGGCGCCAGCAATTCGGATCCGTACGCGACCAAGCCGACGACCGGACAATCAGTGGGTCGTGAGCCCGGCGCACGTCATGATCCTGCCGACCGACGCGAGCCAGCTCGACGCGTTCCCGACGGACCCCAAGGCTGGCGGTCCGTGGGTGATGTGGAAGGGCACGAAGTACGCACACATCATGGTGCCGACGGCGGCGATGCCCAAGCCGGCGGCCGGAAAGTAGGCGCGGCCAATGGCACTCGACACGTCGCAGCAGCGAATTCGGCCGGTGACGGGAACGCACGTGGTCCGCGTGCAGCATGAGGGCCTCGCGACCGCCGACGCCGAGCGGTCGAAGGATTTCTATTGCCGCGTCCTGGGATTCCAGGTGCTGCCGCGCCCGGCGTTCTCGAGCGGCGGCTACTGGCTCGGCACGCCAGGCATCTTTCCCCAGATCCACATCATCCAGGCGGAGATCGAGCCGCCCGGGCCGGGCGCGCCGCTCAGCCCTCGCGGCCGTCACACCTGCTTCGAGGTGGCCGACTACGACGCGATGAAGGCCACGCTGGAGCGCGAGGGAATCAAGTACGTCGAGAACACGCAGCCGGGCGGCCGCCTCCAGCTGCTGTGCAACGACCCCGACGGCAACACGCTGGAGTTCCAGCCGGCCACCGTCTGAGCGATCTCACCGCTGGCGGATCAGCTCGTCGATGTTCAGGTCGTACATGACGGCGCCCGGGTTCCACCGGGTGATCTTCTTCGACGTCGCGTAGGCGTTGTGCAGGTAGACGAGCGGAATGCCGAGATGCTCGCTGCGCAGGCGCTGGAAGATCGAGCGCATCAGGCCGTTGACCTTCTCGCGGTCGGTCTCGGCGAGCACGGCGCCCACGAGCTTGTCGAGCTCCGCGTCGCGGATCGCCGCCGTCTTCGCCGTCGGGTTCGTCCACTTGTCGATCATGGCGAAGGTGCCGAGCCAGTCCCGGTTCGACTGGTTGTAGTAGCCGAGCGCGCCCGGCGCCGAGCGGTCGAACCACTTCTGGCGGAACGCGACGTAGTCGACGGGCACGAGGCTCGTTTGCACACCGATCTTGTGCCAGTAGCCCGCCAGCGCCTCCGCCATGGTCCGGCCCTCGGGCAGACCGGGGAGCTGGTAGGCGTAGAGCTCCATCCCGAAGCCGCTGGCGTACCCGGCCTCGGCGAGGAGCCGCTTCGCCCGCGCGGGGTCATAGGGGTAGGTGTGCTCCGACGTGATCCTGAACTTGACGTCGCGCATGGCGCTCGCCATCGCGTACGGCACTGCGCCCGGCTCCGCCATCCCTGCGAACACCGACTCGATCAGCTCCGGGCGGTCGATCGCGATGTTCAGCGCCTCGCGCACGCGCTTGTCGCGGATCGGCGCGTTGGTCCACGGCAGGATCCACCAGAAGTCGACGTGAGCGTCCTGACGCTTCGTGACGATCGGTACGCCCGCCCGCCGCAGCTCCTTCACCCGCTCGCGGCTGACCTCCATGATGTCGATCTCGCCCCGGCGAAGCATCGCGATGCGCGTCGACTCCTCGGGCACGATCCGGAACGTCAGGATCCTGTACTTCGGGGTGCCCGCACGCCAGTGTGAGGCGACGGCCTCGAGCTTGATGTGCGAGCCGGTCACCTGCTCCACGAAGCGGTACGGCCCGCTGCCAACCGGACTGTGGGCGAAGACGTCGTCGCCCTTCTCGAGATACTTCCTGGGCACGATCATCCCCTCGGTGGCCAGACCGCGTGACAGGTACTGCGGGATGATCAGCGTCGGCTCCTTGGTGACGATCACCACCCGGTCGGGCGCCGGCGTCTCGATGTCCTTGACCAGCACGCGCAGCGGCTCCGCGTAGCCCGTCGTCGAGCGCTTGCCCATCGCGCGCTGGAGGCTCCACTTCACGTCGTCGGAGGTCAGCTCGTCGCCGTTGTGGAACCGGACGCCCCGGCGCAGATGGAACGTCCACCGTTTGTTGTCCGGCGACGATTCCCAGCGCGTGGCGATGCCGTCGTCGGCCGAGAGCTGGCCGTCCGGCGTCACGCCGACCAGGTAGTCGAAAATCTGGTCGAGGTAGAACTTCACGATGTGGCCGCCGAGAATGGGATCGAGGGTCTCCGTCGACAGGCTCGACATCGCGACGGTGAGGTCGTCCGCGAACGTGGCGGTGGGGCCGGCGGCGACGATGAGAAGGCACACAGCGACGATGGCGACGGCCGAACGCTTCATGCTCGGTCCTTTCACGAATCTCAGGCGAGTCTGGGATAGCCGGCAGCTTCGGCGGCACGCTCGCGGTCGAGGAAGACGTCGAAGTCCTTCGGCTCGGTGCGAGCGAATCGCGACAGGAGCAGCTCGTCGAGCGTCGCGCGCATGTCGGGCACGGCGTGGACGGCCAGGAGCGCGAGGGTCAGCGCCTCGCACTTGTCGGCCGGAACGTCGGGAGAGGCGACCAGCGGCGCGCTCGGCGCCGGGATCGTCGTGTCGATGACGCGCACGCGGTCCGCGATCTCCGGCGCGTGCCGCCGCAGGAGATCGAGCGCGTAGCCGTCGATGGCCGCGACGTCCGCGCGCCCGTCGACGACGGCGTCGAGGACGGGCCGCTGGCGCACGAGGGGCCCGATCACCGAGCCATAGAGCGCGCGCCGCTCGGGCGTGAGGTACCCGAGGAGATGATAGCGAGGTGCGTTGTAGCCGGAGTGCGAGTGCTCGGTGGAGTACGCGATCGTCTTGCCGAACGTCTCTTCGAGGCGCGCATACGCGCTATCGGCGCGGACGATGAAGTCGGTGACGTAGACCGCGCGGCCGCCGTAGCGGGGCGGGGCGGGCACGGGCGCGGCGAGCAGATGCGGCCGATCGCGGCGCAGCGCCCACGGGTAGCCGCACATGAACACGCATCCCATGTCCGGCCGCGCCCACAGCTCGTCGAGCGGCGTGGGGTCGCGCTCGTCCATCACCGCAAGGTCGACGCCGGCGCGCGACGCCACCCGCGAGAGCAGCCGCCGCCAGGCCGCCCCGAGCGAAGGCGCCCACGCGTACATGCGGGCCGAAGCGACGAGTGGCATCGAGAATCCTACTTGCCGACGAAGGCCTTCGCCTGCGCCAGCTCCGGCCGCGCTCCGTCCGACGCCGCCGCCACGGTGAGAAGCTTGCCATACACCGCGCGCGCCTTGTCGGGGTCGCCGGACAGCTCCGCGGCCCGGCCGAGGGCGTAGAGCGCCTTGAAGCGGTTCGGCGCGAGCGTGAGCGCCGCCTCGTACTCGGCCATGGCCCGGGCCGGCTGCTGCATCTCGAGGAGCATGTCGCCCAGGAGCTCACGCGCGAGCGCGATCGGGCCCGGCGTGATGTTGTGCTTCTCCGTCGTCGCCTCCAGCTCGGCCGCGGACCGCATCAGCGACAACGCTTCGTCCGCCTTGCCCTCGGCGCGCGCGGTCCAGGCCGCCGCGGCCCGGCGCTGGATCTCCACCTGCTCACCCCAGTAGGTGTCCTTGTTCTGCTGGAGCGCCTCACGCAGGCTCGCGAGCTTCTCGGTCTCCACCCGCGCCTGAGCCGCGTTGCCGGTGCGGGCGGCGCCGATCGCCCGCGCGAAGTGAATCATCGCGTCGGTGTGCGCGAAGCGCGTGGGCCGCGGCTCGATGGCCGCCGCGTCCGCCCAGCGGCCGCGCTCCATCGCCCAGCGCGCTTCGATCGCCGCCATCGCGAAGGCGGCGGTGGCACGCCCGGAGTTGTAGTTGCGCGCGGCGAGGTCGGCCATGATGGAGCGCGCCTCGTCGACGACCTTCCTGGCCTCCGCGTCCTGCGCCTGTTGCAGGTAGCCGTAGACCAGGTAATCGAGCGCGTGCATCCGGTCGTCGGGGTTGCCCCGGTCCTTCTCGGCCGCGGCGGCCACGACGTTGCTCTGGATCGTCTCCGGCCACATGCCGAGGAGCACGTAGATGTGCGAGGGCATGTGGAGCGCGTGCGGCACCGACGGCGCGAACTGCGCGTAGCGGCTGGCCGCGATCAGACCTTGCCGCGCGATCGGCGGGTAGTCGTAGGCGTGGATGATGTAATGCGCGGCGCCCGGATGGCTCGGCTCGGCGGCGAAGACCTTCTCCGCGATCTCCGCTGACCTTCGCTGATTCCCGTAAGTCTTGTCGTGAGGATCGGCCGTCGCCTGCAGCGCCAAGGCGTAGAAGATCGCCACCTCGCGATCTTGCGGATACCTTACCGACATCTGCTCCATGGCGCGGCCGTACGCCTGGGCGCGGGTGCGGTGATCGAGCTTGTCGGCGTCCTTGAAGAACGCCTCGGCGGCGGCGACGAAATCGCGCTCGCGCGGCGTCTTCGCATTGGCCGCCTTCGCCTTCTCGACGGCGTCCCACCCTCGCTTCAGCGCGGCCGCCGGCGGCGGTGCCCAGATCTGCGTCCACTGGCTCATCGCGAGGCCCCAGTAGGCGATGGCGCAATCAGGATCGGCCTGCGTGACGGCGGTGAACGCCTTGGCCGCCTCGATGTACCAGAACGAGTGCAGGAGCGCGACGGCGCGCTCGAAGGGCTTCTGCATGGAGACGGCGCACGACGTCGGAAAGTTCACCTGGCCGATCCGTTCGTCCGTCGTCTGGGCCCGCGGCGTCGCGACCCAGACGGCGATCACGAAGGCGGCCATCGCCGCGACCGTGGCGAGAGCGGTGCGCCGTTTCATTGGAGCGTTCCTCCCCACATGCCTCAGTGAGCCAGCGGATCAGGACGCAGCTGGAAGTGCACGACCAGCGGGCTGGACAGGGTCTTGCCCGGTGCGCCCGGGCTCGGCGCGTCGATACCTTCGATGTGCATCGGCGTGCGGTTGCCGGAGGTCACCCACAGTCCCCTGCCCTTCCAGCCGACGTTCGGATCATCGATGCGGCCGTCGATGCCTTTGGCGAAGAAGCCCATCGGATACGGCACGCGGAGCTCGACGACCTTTCCGTACGTCAGGGCGTGCAGCGAATCAGAAAAATTGCCGGTGCCGATCGGGACGTCCCGGCCCAGGCCGAGGATGTCGTGCTGGTCGACCCACGTGTAGTACGGGCCCTCGGCGGCGCCGTCCCGGCCGGCGAACGACGGGCCGGAAATCGGATAGAACGTCCAGCCCTCGGGACACAGGTTTCCTTCCGCCGCGCCCGGGCCATTGAGAGGCCCCTTGCACGTGCGGCGATCGAAGCTGGCGATGTGTCCGCTCGCCAGCGTCACCCACGCCCGTCCCTGGCGATCGACGTCGAACCCGCGCATTCCGTATCCGGGCGGCGGGACCTTGTAGACCTCGGCGAGCGCGGTCTCCGATGGATTGGATCCGAGCTGCACGCGAATCACCCAACCCGGGTGGCCGATGTTCGATCCCCAGATGGAGCCGTCGGCCGGGCTGTAGGCGATCCCGTAGAGGCCGAGCCCGATGCGCTTGTCCTTGGTGGGATCGTCCGGCTGGTTGGGTTCGGTGTACGCGTCCCGCTTGCCGTTGCCATTGGTGTCGACGATGAGGGGCGTCCAGCCCTGTGACTTCCCCGCGTCGCGAGTTTCCCAGAACATCTTCGTGTTGACCCAGCCGACGATGGCGAAGTCGTTCTGGAGGTTGTTGCTGAGCCACAGCGTGTGGTTCGGATCCTCGGCGAAATTCAGATGGTGCGTGCCGAAGCAGGTGTCGATGAACGTGAACTGCCGGGTCTTCGGGTCGTAC
>JGI25382J43887_10000684_pt1 | contig 12220 bp, 11 predicted proteins | sample GraSoi013_1_40cm_3_FD_43887 | JGI IMG/M metagenome (IMG submission 43887) | reverse complement strand
CCGCACATGTTCGTCACGCGATGCTGGGCGATCAGCCGGAACACGAGCGCCGGGTCCACCTTGCGCAGGCAGACGTGGGTACCGCCCACCAGCGTCACGGCCCACGAGTAGCACCAGCCGTTGCAGTGGAAGAGCGGCAGCGTCCACAGGTACACCGCGCGCGGCGGCAGGTCCCAGGCCAGGACGTTGCCGACGGCCACCAGGAACGTCCCGCGGTGGTGATAGACGACGCCCTTGGGATTACCCGTCGTCCCCGACGTGTAGTTGAGCGCGATCGCCTGGCTCTCGTCGCGCGGCGGGCGCCACTCGAAGTCGGGCGCTCCCTCGGCCAGGAACGCTTCGTACTCGATCTCGCCGAGCGTGCCGCCGGGGCCGTCGTAGAGCGGGTCGTCGACGTCGATGACGAGGAGCTTCCGACCGAGCTGCTCGAGCGCCGGGCCGACGACGGCGGCGAACTCGCGGTCGGTGATGAGCGCCTTCGCCTCGCCGTGGCCGAGGATGTAGGCGATCGTGCGCGCATCGAGCCGGGTGTTGATGGTGTTGAGGATCGCTCCGGCCATGGGCACGCCATAGTGGGCGTCGAGCATCGCCGGGACGTTGGGGAGCATGACGGACACGGTGTCGCCGGCGCCGATGCCACGCGCGGTGAGCGCCGACGCCAGCCGCCGTGCCCGCGCGTAGAAGTCGCGGTACGTGATGCGCCGGTCCCCGTGGATCACGGCCACGCGGTCGGGGTGAACGGCGGCCGTGCGCGGAAGAAAGGCCACGGGTGTCAGCGGCGTGAAGTTCGCCGGCCCGAAGCCGAGTCCGGTCGTCTCGAACGGGTTCATCACGGTCCCTCGTCGCGAGGGGCCGGAATCGTGCGGGCGGGGAACTCGCGGTACGCATAGCGCGCGAGCACGTCTTCCTTCAGCTCGATGCCGAGCCCCGGCCCGGTGGGCACCGTGAGATAGCTGCCCTCGACCTTGAACGGATTCACCATCACCTCGGCCGCCCGAGGCTCGAAGTTCACGAAGTACTCGGTGATCAGGAAGTTCGGGATCGCCGCCGACACGTGCAGCGTGGCGGCGAGGCCGACGGTGGTGCTGTTGTAGTTGTGAGGCGAGACGACCACGTGGTACGCCTCGGCCATCGCGGCGATCTCGCGCAGCTCCTCGATGCCGCCCACGTTGCACACGTCGGGGTTGATGATGTCGGCGGCGCGGCGCTCGAACACCTCGCGGAACTCGAAGCGCGTGTAGAGCTCTTCGCCGGTGACGATCGGGATCTTGATCTCTCGCCGGCACTCGACGAGCGCACCGAGATCACGCGCCGAGACCGGCTCCTCGTACCAGAACGGATCGAACGGCTCGAGCATCCGGGCCACCCGAACCGCGTGCATGGGTGCCAGACGCCGGTGGACCTCGATCATGAGATCGACGTTTGGTCCGACGGCCTCGCGCACGGCCTTGACGGTCTCGACGACCTGGCGCTCGGCGTCACGCGAGATGTGCGTGCGCCACGGCCCGGGGAACGGATCGAACTTGAGCGCGGTGAAGCCGCGGGCGACGGTCTCCTTCGCCTTCTTCCCGTAGTCGTCGGGCGTGCGCGCGCCCGAGTACCAGCCGTTGGCGTAGACACGGATGCGATCGCGGCAGGGCCCACCGAGCAGCGTCACGACCGGGACGCCGAGTCGCTTGCCGGCGAGGTCCCACAACGCCTGCTCGATGCCGCTCACCGCGCCCCAGAAGTCCAGTGAGCCGCGCTTGGACGCGAAGTCGTTGTACGCCCAGTGCGTGAAGTGACGGATGTGCGAGGCGTCGCGGCCGAGCAGATACCGGCCGAGCTGGCGGGCATGGGCGGCGATCGAGTGATCGCGATCCGCCTGCGTGTAGCACTCGCCCCAGCCGTGCAGGCCGTCGGACGTCTCGACCTTCACGAAGAGCCAGTTCTTCCCGTACCCGGGATCGACGACGAACGGCGTGACCGCGGTGACCTTCACGACATGAACCCGTTCAGATCGGGCGTCGCGATCGAGTGGTCGAGGTACCCGAACGTGCCCTTGTCCTTCAGCTCGCGGGCCGCGTCGAGCAGCCCGGTCATCGCGGCGCGGTAGAACGACGAGGCCACGCTGATGCGCCTCACGCCGGCGGCCTGGAGCTCGGCCACCGTGAACGACTTGCCCTTGATGCCGGCCATGAAGTTGACCGGCTTCTTCACCGCGGCACACACCGCGCGCACCGAGGCGAGGTCGGGCAGGCCCGGCGCCATGAGCACGTCGGCGCCCGCCTTCTCGAAGGCCTGCAGGCGCTTGATCGTGTCGTCGAGGCTCGGGTTGCCGCGCAGGAAGTTCTCCGTGCGCGCGGTCAGCGTGAAGGGGAAGCTGAGCGAGCGCGCCGCCTGGGCGGCCGCGGCCACGCGCTCGGTGGCGAGCGCGATGTCGTAGAGCGGCCGGTCCTTGTCGCCGGTCGCGTCCTCGATCGAGCCGCCGACCAGGCCGACCCTGGCGGCGAGACGGATCGTGTCGGCGGCGACGGCCGGCGCGTCGCCGAAGCACTTCTCGAGATCGGCGGAGACGGGAAGATCGACCGCGCCCACGATCGCGCGCGCGTGCGCCAGCGCCTCGTCGCGGGACACGGTGCCGTCTCGCCGGCCGAGGACGCCGGCCTCGGCGCCGCTCGAGGTCGCCAGGGCCTGGAAGCCGAGCCCGGCCAGGATTCGCGCCGAGCCGGCGTCCCACGGGTTGGGAATCAGAAATGCGCTCGGCCCCTCGTGCAGGGCCCGGAAGCGGGTGGCCTTCTCGTTCTGACTCGTCGCCATCAGGTTCCCTCCTGGGCGAGAGGGTACACGAGGTCACGACCGTGTATGATCCTGTCCCGATGACCACGCTTTCGGTGCGCACACCCATGCTCGAGATCGGCTACGAGGCCCACGGCCCCGCCAGCGGTTTTCCCATCGTCCTGCTGCACGGGTTCCCCGACGACGTGCGAGCGTTCGACGGCATGACGCCGGGGCTCGTCTCCGCTGGCTATCGCGTGTTGATTCCGTACCTGCGCGGCTATGGGCCGACGCGCTTCCTGAACGCCGCGACGCCACGCATGGCCCAGCAGGCTGCCATCGGCCAGGACCTCCTCGATTTCATGGACGCGCTCGGTCTACGCACGGCCGCCCTGGCTGGATACGATTGGGGAGGCCGGGCCGCGTGCATCGCGGCGATTCTGGCCCCCGAGCGCGTGCGCGCGCTTGTCACCATCGGTGGCTACAACGTCCAGGACGCTCTGGCGCCGCCACGCCCGGCGCCGCCGGAGCAGGAGCGCGCCTTCTGGTACCAGTGGTACTTCAACACCGAGCGCGGGCGGGCGGGCCTCGAGCGCAATCGCCGCGAGCTGTGCCGGCTCCTCTGGCGGGAGTGGTCGCCGACCTGGAAGTTCGACGACGCCACGTTCGAGCGCACGGCGCCGTCGTTCGACAACCCCGACTTCGTGGACGTGGTGATCCATTCGTACCGCGTTCGCCATGGCAACGCGCCGAGCGATCCGCGCTTCGACGAGATCGAGCGCCGGCTGGCGACGCGTCCGCCGATCACCGTGCCGTCGATGGTGCTCCGCGGGGGCGATGACCACGTCACACCGAGCCGTTTCTCCGCTGACGACATGTTGCGCTTTCCGTCGGGCACCGTGCGGCGCGTGGTGGACGGCGCCGGTCACTTCATGCCGCGCGAGAAGCCGGGCGAGGTCGTGGACGCTCTCGTGAAAGTGTTGGGCTGACCGATGCGCATCGAGATCATCTGCACCGGCGACGAGGTCCTGACCGGGAGGATCGTCAACACCAACTTCAGCTACATGACCCAGAGGCTCGAGGACGTCGGGCTCTCCGTCAAGTGGGAGACGACGGTGGGTGACGACCGCGAGAGCCTGCTTCACGCGTTCAAGCAGGCGGGCGAGCGCGCCGACGCCGTGATCGTCAATGGTGGCCTCGGCCCCACCGTGGACGACCTCTCCCAGGAGATCGCGGCCCAGGCGGCGGGCGTCGAGCTCGTGCTCAGCGAAGACTGGCTGACGCGGATGGAAGACTTCTTCAGCCGGCGCAGCCGCGTGATGCCGCCCAACAACCGGAAGCAGGCGATGCTGCCGGCCACCGCCGAGATGATCGACAATCCGATCGGCACCGCCTGCGGCTTCGCGGTCGACATCGGCAAGGCCCGCTTCTTCTTCACGCCGGGCGTGCCGCGCGAGCTCAAGCGCATGCTCGAGGAGCAGGTCATCCCGCGGCTGCTGGCGCGCAGCGGGCTCTCGACGACGATCCACCTCAAGCGCTTCCATTCGTACGGGCTCGGCGAATCGCACGTCGATTCGCTCCTCACCGGCGTGGACGCGCTCGTGCCCGACGGCAGCGTGAAGCTCGGCTTCCGCGCCCACTATCCGCAGCTCGAGACCAAGCTGACCGTGCGCGGCACCGACATGAGCGACGTTCGAAAGAAGCTCGAGCCGGTCGAGCGGGAAGTGCGCAAGCGGCTCGGCAACTTCATCCTGGCCGAGGACGATCACACGCTGGAGGGCGTCGTCCTCGGCGCGCTCGCGGCCCGCCAGGGCTCGCTCTCGATCGTGGAGACGTTCACCGGGGGTCAGATCGCGGCGCGCGTCGCCCACTTGCCGGGCGCCGAGAAGATCTTTCGCCGCGGCATCGTGGCGCGTGAGCTGGGCGAGGTCTGCGCGGCGGTCGGTCTCGACGGCGCTGCGGCGGCGGGCGGGATCACGCGCGAGACCGCCGAGGTCGTCGCGCGGGCGGCGCGGCGCCAGGCGGGGACCACCCACGCGGTGGCGGTGCTGATCGATCTCGACGAGGGGCCGGATCGGATCGAGTTCGGCGGCAGCATCTGCCTGGCCATCGCCGCCGACGGTGACGTGGCGTCGCGGCGCAGCCGTATCGTCGGCGGCCGCGAATGGGTGCGGCTGGGCGCGGTCGAGCTGGGGCTCGACTGCCTGCGCCGCCATCTCCAGGGGTTGCCCGTGGTCGAGCGGATCGATTTCGAGAAAGTCTGAGGAGGAGCGGCATGGCCTACGAAGCGATGTTCGCGGAGACCGTCCACATGCGCGGGCACCAGAACGACCAGATCGACGCCTACCTCGCGCGCCCGCTCACCGGCGGGCGTCACGCGGGCGTGGTCGTCATCCACCACATGCCGGGCTGGGACGGCCCGACCAAGGAGATCGCGCGCCGGTTCGCCCACCAGGGCTACGTGGCGATCTCGCCGAACCTCCACTTCCGCGAGGGCAAGGCCACGCCCGAGGAGAACAGCGCGAGCGTTCGCGCGGCCGGCGGCATGCCGGACGATCGCACGATGGGTGACGTGCAGGGTGCCGTCGACTACCTGCGCGCGTTGCCGTACCTGAACGGCAAGGTCGGCGTGATCGGCTACTGCTCGGGCGGCCGCCAGTCGTATCTCGCCGCCTGCACGCTGCGGGGCATCGACGCCGCGATCGATTGCTACGGTGGCGGCGTCGCCGCCAAGCCGGAGGAGCTGACGGCGCGCCAGCCGGTGGCGCCGATCGACTTCACCAAGGATCTTCGGTGTCCCTTGCTCGGCCTGTTCGGCATCGAGGACACGCGCCCGTCACCGGACGACACCGTGAAGACCGAGGCCGCGCTCAGGCAGGCGGGAAAGACGTACGAGTTCCACACCTACGAGAACGCGGGCCACGCGTTCTTCGCCGTCGATCGTCCCCAGTATCGTCAGGCCGCCGCGCTCGACGGGTGGAAGAAGGTCTTCGGCTGGTTCGAGAAGCATCTGCACTGACGCGCGAGGCTACTTGAGCTTCAAGTCTTCACAGGGGGCCGCGTAGGGATAGCCCTGGATCAGCCCCGCGCCCGAGACTTCCACGCGCGGCCCCACGCCCCAGATGAAGCCTTGCTGGAAGATCGGCGCCACCAGCACCTGGTCGGTGACGATGCGCTGGATCTGNTGGAGCGNGGCCTCGCGCTGCTTGCGATCCACCATCTTGGCCTGGCGCTGGAAGAGATCGTCGATTTCCGGGTGTGAGCCGTACGCGTAGATGCCNCCCTTGGTGAAGAACGGCTCGAGTCGCGCCGCCGCGTTGCCGGCGGCGCCGGTCGCGCCGANCAGGAGACCGTGGAGCTTCTTCTCTCGCCACGCGGCGAAGAACGCCGCGCGCTCCATGGTCCGGACCCGGCTCTTGATCCCGATGGCCTGGAGATAGCCGGCGACCGTCTCGGCCAGCGTCGAGTAGGGGGGCAGCGGCGTGAAGTCACCGGCATCGAAGCCGTTCGGATACCCCGCCTCGACCATCAACTGCTTGGCGCGCTTGGGATCGAACGGCGGCGGCTCGACGCGCAGCGCGAAGTCGAACTCGGGCGGCACGAACGAGCCCGTGGCTTTGCCGAGGCCGAGCATCTCGGCCTGATTGATCGCATTGCGGTCGATGGCCAGGCTGGCGGCCAGGCGCACGCGGCGATCGTGCCAGGGCGACTTCGGATCGAACTGGTCGAGGAAGTCGACCCAGTACATCCCGTAGAGCAGCGGCGCGACGACCTTGATGCCGGGTGAGCGCTTGAGCTCCTCGGCGATGGCGCCGCCGAAGAGATAACCGACATCCACCTCGCCGGTCTTCACGGCAGCCGCGCGGGTGGCCTCGTCCGGAATGCTGCGCATGACGATGCGCTTCACCGACGGCGCTTTCTTCCAGTAGTCGGGGAACGCTTCCACCACCAGCTCGACGCCGGGGTTGAACGAGACGAACTTGTACGGCCCGGCGCCCACCGGGGCCTTCTTGAACCCGTCCTCGCCGACCTTCTCGACGTACTTCTTCGGCACGATCCACGACGCGCCGGTGGCCGAGGTGCCGTAGAACGCCATGAAGTCCGGCCACGGCTCCTTGAGGACGAAGCGGATGCGGTTCGGCGCGGTCACCTGCACCTCTTTCATCTTCTCCTTGAGCAGGGTGGCGCCGCTGCCCTTGTACCGCTCGAAGGTGAACTTCACGTCCTCCGCGGTCACGGGATCGCCGTTGTGGAACTTGGCCTTGCGCAGGACGAACTCGTACGAGAGCCCGTCCTTGGAGACCGACCACGACTCGGCGAGGCTCGGCGTGCTGATGTTGCCCGGCATCGGCTTCACCAGCGCGTCGTGGAGCGCGTAGAGCACCATGAACGGCGTGATCAGCGCCTCGGTGTCGCCGGGATCGAGCCAGCGCGAGACCAGCGTCACGTGGACGCCCCACGTCATGGTCCCGTCCTGCGCGGCGAGCGCGGGTGAGATGCATGAAACGATCACGAGGACGATGGCGACGATCACGAACCGGGGCCGCATCTCGATACCTCCCAGGGGGACTGCCGAGAAGCTACCACGTCTTGTATGCTGCTTCCCCAATGAGCTACGTCTATGCCCGGACCTCGAGCAGGCCTGGCACGCGTGGTACAGCGGCCCCAAGCTGGCCGAGATGATGACGCATCCCCTGTTCCTCTCGGGCCAGCGCTATCGGGCGTCGGGGCTCGACCAGCGTGTCATCTATCTGGCCGCGTGGGTCGTCGAGTCGCCCGCCGCGTTCGAGACGCCGCAATACCGCGCGAGCTGGGGCTTCGCCGACTGGGCGCCCCACATCACGGACTGGAGCCGGAATCTCTTCCGCGGCCCCGAGAGTGACGTCTCCGATCTGCTCGAGGACCTTCGCGCCAAGCGGCCCGACGTGCTCTGGATGCCGGTCGTCGGACTCGATCGCTCGTGCCCTGCCATCGGCCTGCGCCGGCTCGCCGCGGGCGCCGAGGCCGCGCGGTTACCCGACACGCTCGCGGCCGGGATCCGCCAGACCGTGTACACGCCGATCACGCCGCGGCGGCGTGCCGCATGATCGGCCACGGCGCGATCGTCCTCGCGTGGATCCTCCTCGTGGCCGTGTGGCCCGCTGTGGCCTCGGCGCAGGAGCGACCACGGTCGGGCGGCACGCTCCTCTACGCGGTCGGGGCCGAGCCCGCCTCGCTGGACGCTCACCGCGAGGACAGCTTCGCCACCGTGCATCCGATGGCGCCGTTCTACAGCCTCTCATCAAGGTGAACCAGGAGCGGCCGTCGGAGTTCGAGGGCGACCTGGCCGAGAGCTGGGTGATCTCGCGCGACGGCCTGACGTACACGTTCAAGCTGCGCGACGGGATCCGCTTCCACGACGGCAGCCCGCTCACCTCGCGCGACGTGAAGGCGAGCTACGATCGGATCATCGCTCCGCCGCCTGGCCTGGTGAGCCTTCGCCAGGCTCAGTACGCCGTGGTGGAGCGCGTCGACGCCCCCGATCCGCGGACGATCGTCTTCAAGCTCAAGTGGCCGTCGGCGGCGATGCTCGCCAACCTCGCCTCGCCCTTCAACTTCGTCTACAAGGCCGACGTCCTGGCGCGCGATCCGCACTGGTACGAGCACAACGTGCTCGGCAGTGGCCCCTTCAAGTTCGTCGAGTACGTGCGGGGCTCCCACGTCCTCGGCAAGAAGAACGACGACTACTTCATCAAGGGCCGCCCGTACCTCGACGGCTTCCGCGCGCTCTTCATCAAGGACACGGCCGCCCGGGTGGCCGCGCTTCGCGGCGGCCGGATCCACGCCGAGTTTCGCGGCTTCCCGCCGTCCACGCGGGACGAGCTGGTCCGCGCCCTCGGTGACCGGATCGCCGTCCAGGAGTCGAGCTGGCTCTGTACGCAGTACGTCGCGCTCAACCACGAGCGCAAGCCGTTCAACGATCCGCGTGTCCGCCGCGCGCTGACGCTCGCCGTCGATCGCTGGGAGGGCTCGCGGGCGCTGTCGCGCATCGCCGTCGTGAAGACGGTCGGCGCGCTGGTGATGCCCGGCACGCCCTTCGCCACCTCCGAGGCCGAGCTGGTCACGATCGCCGGCTTCGGGAAGGACATCGAGGCCTCGCGGCGCGAGGCGCGACGGCTGCTGCGAGAGGCCGGCATCCCCGAGGGGTTCTCCTTCACCTACAAGAACCGGAACATCCCGATGCCGTTCGAGGCGGTCGGTATCTTCCTGGTGGACCAGTGGCGCAAGATCGGCCTCAACGTCCAGCAGGTCGTGCAGGAGACCGGGCCGTACTTCGCCGACCTTCGGGCCGGCAACTACGAGGTCAGCATCGACTTCCAGTGTGGCAGCATCGAGGAGCCCGACTTCGAGCTGGCCAAGTTCGTCTCCACCGACAAGAGCCCGCAGAACTATGCGCGGTACAAGGACGCCGTGCTCGACCAGCTCTACGAGGCCCAGAGCCGGACGACCGACCGCGACGAGCGCCGCAAGCTGATCGCCCAGTTCGAGCGTCGCGTGCTCGACGAGCAGGCGCACTACGTTCCGACGCTGTGGTGGCATCGCATCGTGCTGCTGTCAGCGGCCGTGAAGGGCTGGAAGATCCTGCCCAGCCACTTCATCAATCAAGATCTGCGCGACGTGTGGCTGGCCGAGTGATGGCGTGAGCCCCCAGGAGGAGGACGCATGAAGATCAAGGCGGTCAACGGCTTCGCACGAACCCTCAAGTCCGAGGGCGTTCCCTGGGTGAGCTGCTATCCCACCAGTCCCGTGAACAACGCGCTCGGCGAAGAGGGCGTGCCGATCCTCATGATGGGCGAGGAGCGCTTCGCGGTCGCCGTGGCCGACGGCTTTTCGCGCGTGACGTGCGGCAAGCAGATCGGTGTGTGCACGGTCATGGCCGGCCTCAACGCCGCGGGCATCCAGATGGCGTACGGCGCGGTCGCCCAGGCCTGGGAAGACTCGTCGCCGCTGCTGGTGATCGCCGAGGGCGTCGGCCCGGGCGCCACACGGCACACGCACTACGACATCGGCCAGGCGTTCAAGTCCGTCACCAAGTGGGTGGGGGAGATCGACCGCGCCGAGCTCGTCCCCGACTACGTGCGCCGAGCCTTCACCCACCTCCGATCGGGCCGGCCCGGTCCCGTGCTGCTGCTCGTCCCGCGCGACCTCGGAGAGTACGACGAGGCCGAGCATCCCTATGCGCCCGTGAAGGGATGGAGGAGCGGCCCCGATCCCGATGACGTGAAAACCGCGGTGAAGGTGCTCCTGGCCGCCAAAGACCCCCTCCTGTATATAGGGGAAGGCGTGCTGTATTCGGGAGCTACCGACGAGCTCGTCAAGTTCGCCGAGCTGGCCCAGCTTCCCGTGCTCACCACGCTCAAGGCGAAGGGCGCCTTCCCGGAGAATCACCCGCTGTCGGTGGGCGTGCGCGGCTCGATGGCCGAGCACTTCCTGCGCAAGTGCGACGTGCTCTTCTCGATCGGCGCCAGCCTGTTCCCCAACCGGTTCAGCCACACCATCCCCGACGCCGAGAAGAAGACGATCGTGCAGTGCACGATCGACACGCTCGACATCAACCGGAGCTACGAGACCGCTGTGCCGTCATCGGTGACGCCCGGCTGACGCTGCAGGCGCTCGGCGAGGAGCTCGGCAAGCGGACGGGCGGCGGGCGCAAGAACCCGGCGCTGCTGGAGGAGATCCGGGCGGCGCGGCAGGAGTTCATGGCGAAGTTCCGGCCGTGGCTCGAATCGAACGAGATGCCGATCAATCCGTACCGCGTGCTCGGCGATCTCATGAAGGTGCTCGATCCCAAGCAGTCGTTCGTGACCGCGGATTCGGGGAACACGCGGGATCAGACCAGTACCGTGTACGAGACCCACATTCCGCGCGGATTCCTGGGCTGGGGCAACGTCTCGACGCTCGGCTTCAGCCTGGCCGGCGCCGTCGCGGCCAAGCTCGCGTATCCCTCTCGCCAGTGCGTCCACGTCACCGGCGACGCCGGCGTCTGCTACATGATGGGGAACTTCGAGGCGGTGGCGCGCTACAAGATCGGGATCACGACGCTGCACATCAACAACGGCGGCTACTCCGGTTACGGGCCGGGCTTCTGGGGCGCCGGGCACGATCCGTACACGTGGAAGGTGTCCGATCACGAGTCCGCGTGCATGTCCTCGATGGCCAAGGCCGTGGGCTTCCACGCCGAGGACGTCACGAAGCCGTCGGAGATCGTGCCGGCGCTCGAGCGCGCCTTCGACGAGAACGCCAAGGGCCGGCCGGCCTTCGTCGAGTTCATCTGCTCTCACCATCCGGTCCACGGCGGCTGGGTCCGCCCGGGGCCGAGCGCTCACTAGCGGGAGGCCGAGAGATGGCGCGACTGACGCCGATCACGACCAAGAGCCAGGTGGCAGCCAAGGATCAGGCGATCGTGGACGCGATCGTCAAGAGCCGCGGCGCGCTGCAGGGCCCGTTCACGATGTTCCTGCACTGCCCGGAGCTGGCTGAGCGCGTCGCCCACCTCGGCGCCTTCGTCCGCTTCGAAGGCTCGCTCGACATGCGCGTGCGCGTGCTCGCCGCGATGGCGGTCGCGCGCGAGCTCGACGCGGTCTACGTCTGGGGCGCCCAGACGGGCGCCGCGCGNAAGCTCGGCGTGCCGGAGACCATCATCGCGGCGATTCGCGAGAAGCACACGCGCGGCCTGCCGCCGAACGACGCCCAGATCGTGGACTTCACGCACCAGCTCCTCCGGAAGCACCGCGCCGACGAGCAGACGGTGAAGGCGCTGCGGCGGCGCTTCGGCGACGACGGCTTCATCCAGCTCACCGGGGCCATCGGCTACTACAGCATGCTGGCCATGACCGTGAACGCCTGCGAGCTGGAAGCCGCCGCCGGCGCCGAGGTGCTCACGCTCTGATGCGGGGCGCCGAGCGGCCTAAAATGGGAAGGGAGCGAAAAGCGCCGTGAAATGGATCGTGGCCGATTCGGAGCATCTAGGGGGAAAGCCGAGGATTGCCGGCACACGCATTTCCATTGCGTTCCTCTTGGAATCGCTAGCCGCAGGCATGACGATCTCCGACATTGTGCATTCGTACCCGACGCTGAGTGAGGACGCTGTGCGTGGTGCCCTGCAGGAGCTGGCGCGGTCGACTGAACTCAGCGTGCCGTGAAAATTCTACTCGATGAGAACCTCCCTGAAGGTCTCATCGAGCCCCTCCGGCGCCTCGGGCATGTCGTCGATTCGGTGTGGGTTATGACCTCTAGGCGAGTGAGGAGCGAGCGATGCAGATCGTCGATGCGCAGGTCCACATCTGGGCGGGCGGCAAGCCGAGCAATCCCAACCACCGGCAGGTGCCGGCCTTCACGAAGGACGAGCTGCTGAAGGAGATGGACGAGGCGGGCGTCGACGCGGCGGTGATCCATCCGCCGACCTCGTGGGATCCGAACGCCA
>JGI25382J43887_10000682_pt1 | contig 12227 bp, 12 predicted proteins | sample GraSoi013_1_40cm_3_FD_43887 | JGI IMG/M metagenome (IMG submission 43887) | reverse complement strand
TCGGCCATGAGCACGGCCGCGCGCGCCTGCTCGGCCTTCGCGCGGTAGTCGCGGGCATCGAGCCGGACGACGACCTGGCCGGCCCGGACGACCTCGTTGTCGCGCACCATGACCTCCATCACCTGACCTGGAATCTTGCCGCTCACGGGCGCGACCGTACCTTCGATATACGCGTCATCGGTACCGACGCTGAACCGACTTCGGTACCATGCCGTGCCTGCCCAGCCCGCGCCGAGGAGGAGGATCAGACCAAGCGCTAGGGCGAGGCGGCGACGGCTCACGGTCCTTTCCTTAGCACGGCCCGTGCGCCGTTGTCACGCCGGTGACACCCGAGCGTCGAAGACCGCGCGTTGAAAAAATCGTCCCAACTGCTTGCACCACGCGCGTTTTCGCGGGCTTCGCGATCTTCCAAGTTCGGCATGGGAGTTGCTCAACGCACCCCCGTGCTTCGCAGTCGTCCATTCTTGCTTCGCGGTCTGCGCTTCTATCGAGCGCTGGACGAGCACCGTCTTCCCGCCGACGACGATCTCGTTCACGCGAGGTCGCGGTTCAGGAGCGTGGACGATCCTGACTGTTTCGCGGTCTACGAGGTACGCCAGGTTCCGTTCGCTGGAACGCCACCTCCGCTGCACGCCAGCGAGGACCATACGCTGATCGCCGTACGAGAGTTCCGTCGCGTCCCGCTCGACGCCTCCGGCCTGGCCCTCGTGGTCTTCAACGCTCGCGGTGGCTGCGCGGTTCAGGTCATCGCCGCCCTTGGCCAGTGGGTGGAGCGCGCGGTCAGCCTCTATCAGCCCACCTATCTGCTGTGTGCTCGCTCGCTCGAGCAGCCACGGCTCACGGCGCTTCTGACGGGAGTGAGGGAGCGGCGAGCGTTGCAGTCAGGGCGGCCGAGCCCGTTCAGCGTGGACCTGATCATGCCGGAGCTCATGCCGCTCCTGGAGACGGCGCCGGAGCACTACGCGTACTGGCCGGACGGTCTCGACACCGACGCGCCGTGCGCCCCGGTCGAAGTGATCGCAAAAGACGCCGTGTAGGTACGCGCGGGGTTAGACACCGCGCTACGATTTATTAACTTGGGGGGACCCGTACCGCTTCCCCCCAAACCGATTTATTAACTTGGGGGACCCGTGCCGCTTCCCCCAAACCCCCTCGTTCACGTGGCGCGTGACGCTGCGTCGCCTTGCGCAACGCTATCGCTTCCGCGTGGCCAAACTCGCAGATCGCGCCTAGTTCTCCGCGTTGACCTGCAGTAGCGCGACCAGCAGCTCGGCGGTGGCGACGATGTCGTTGACGTCGACCCATTCGCTGACGGTGTGGATGGCGCGCATGCCGCAGCCCAGGTTGGCCACCTCGAGCCCGCGGCCGGCGAAGACGTTGGCGTCGCAGCCGCCGCCGGTGGCCCGCGTACGGAACGTGCGGCGCAAGCGCTCGGCCGCCCTGGTCATCAGGCGCACGATGGGCGTGTCGTCACCGAGGTCGAGCCGCTCGTAACCGCGGGCGACTCGCGCCTCGATGCGGGCCGTGTGCTCGCGTCCCTCCACGATGACGCGGTGCCGGGCAGCGGCCTCGTCGAAGCAGCGCTGCATGTGCTCGGTCTGTTCGTCGAGCTTGGCGAGGCTCCGGCTCCGCGTCTCCCCTTTCACCGTGACACGGTTGGGCACGATGTTGGTCGCCAGCCCGCCCTCGATCATCCCGAGGTTGGCCGTCGTCTCGTCGTCGATGCGGCCGAGCCGCATACGAGCGATGGCCTCAGCCGCCACCTTGATGGCGCTGATGCCCTGCTCGGGACAGACGCCGGCGTGGGCCTCGAGACCGTGCACGACGAAGTTCACGTGATTCGCGGCCGGCGCGCGGGTGATCAGCTCGTTGACGCCGTCGCAGTCGAGGACCAGCCCGCGCCGGGCGGCCAGACGCGTGACGTCGAAATTCTTGGCGCCGAGCAGGCCATTCTCCTCGCAGATCGTGAAGAGGATCTCGACGGGACCGTGGGGTAGACGACGCTCCCGGGCAACGCGGACCGATTCCAGGATGGCGACGATGCCCGCCTTGTCGTCGCCACCGAGGATCGTCGTCCCGTCGGTCTTGATGACGTCGCCCTGCGCGACCGGCCGGATGTTCTGGCACGGCACCACCGTGTCCATGTGGGCGCAGAGGAGCAGCGGCGGCGCCGACGGCGCCGTGCCCGGAATGCGGGCCAGGACGTTCCCGGTGTCGCCACCGATCCTGGCGCCGGCGTCATCGACCTCCACGTGGGCGCCCAGCGCTTCGAGCGCCGGGATCAGACGCTGGGCCACCGGCGCCTCGCGGCGCGACGGACTCGAGATCTGCACGAGCTCCATGAACTCCGAGACCACGCGCTGGCGGTTGATCATGCCGCGTCCTCGAAGAAGCGTCCGAACCACTCGAGACTCGCCGCAACCGCAGCCCGGCGGTGGCCGATGTCGCTGAGCCGGTGGTCGGCGCCCGGAATGATGACGAGATCACAGGGATCCTTCGCGCGCGCGTGCAGGGTGGCACCGTGCTCGACGGGCACGACGTCGTCCGCTTCGGCCTGGATGACCAGATGGCCGCCGACGCCCGTCGGCGCGTTGTCGTAGCGGTGGGTGGCCAGCTCCTGGAAGAACGCCATGCCGAAACCGGTGGCGTCCGCCGAAGGCGTGTCCATCAGCTCGGCGAGATTCGATGGCGCGTTCCACGTCACGACGGGTATGCCGTCGCCGCGGGCGGCGGCCACGTGGAGGGCCACGTAACCGCCCAGGCTCGAGCCGAGCAGGCCCAAGCGCCCGTCCAGTCGCCGGTGGAAGGCGAGGAACTTCAACACCGCCTCGAGGTCCTCGACGCGGGTGGCGATGGTGGTCTCCTCCTCGATGCCGCTCGATTCGCCGCAGCCGCGGAAGTCGAAGCGCGCAAGCGCGAGGCCGGCCGCGGGCAGCTCGGCTCCGAGCAGCAGGTACTTGTCACTGTCCTTCGAGGCGGCGAGCCCGTGACAGGCGATGACGCACGGCACTCGGCGCCGCCCCGGGGGCGCGTGAACTACGAGAGCGAGGCGGGCTCCGGGAAGCGCGACGGTGTGCTTCTCTTCTTCGTCTTCTTCGCTCATTTCACTGCTCGCCACTTTCGATCATTTCAGCGCTCGGCTTGGCCGTCGGACGGCCGCCGCCTCGCACGGCCACGCTCGCCACTTTCAATGATTTCAGCGCTCGGCTTGGCCGTCGGACGGCCGCACCTCGCACGGCCACACCGCGACGTGAACGTCAGGCCCAGACCAGGTCGAAGAGGCGGCAGGCATTGGTGGAGAGCCGGAACATCACGTCCGCCACCGGCAGCTGCTTGATCTTCGCCAGCTCCTCGGCCACTCGCGCGGCGAACCACGGCCCCGAGTCCAGTCCTTCGAACTCCCCGGAGTACTTCCAGGGGGCGTCGCTTTCCACGAGCAGGGAGTCGAGCGGTACCGACGTCGCCAGCTCGCGATCGCGCTCGCGGTAGACGACCTCCGGCCCCACCGACACGAAGTACCCGGCCTCCACGATGTCCCGTGTCACGTCGGGCGGAGCCTTGTGCCAGTGGAACACCGCGCGTTCGATCCCGTGACGCTTGAGCGCCTCCAACGCGCCGACGGCCGCGCCGTGCGGCGCGTGCAGAGCGACGGCGAGGTCATAGCGTCCGGCCAGCGCGAGCAGGCGATCCAGGCGCTTCCGGCCTCGCTCCATCGTCGCCGCCGGGTCGGTGGACGACTGCAGGCAGTACCAGGGCAGTCCGACCTCGCCGAGGCCGATGATGCGCGCGTGGTGCTCGACCACCTGCTGCTCGACCTGGTCCAGGTCGTCGTCGCTGAGATGGACACGGTCGGGATGGAAACCGAGGCAGGCCCATACCGTTTTCGAGTTAGCCGTGGCGAGGGCGAGCGTCCGTTCGTTGGTGTCGACGTCACAGCCCACGGCCACCACGCCCCACACGTCGTGAGCCAGGGCGGTCTGCAGGGTCTCCTGCATGTTGGCGAACACCGGCTCGTACAGGTGGCAGTGGGTGTCGATGATCATGCGGCCAGCGGTCTAGTCGCCGGCGACGACCATGCGCGCGATCTTCACGGTGGGCGCGGCGGTCCGATCGCGCAGCACGAGGTCGTTGCCGATGCCGTCCACCCGGGCGAGCATGTCGAGCAGGTTGCCGGCGATCGTCACTTCCTCAACCGGATACGCGAACGCGCCGTTCTCGATCCAGAGACCGACGGCGCCTCGCGAGTAGTCTCCGGTGACGCCGTTGACCCCGAAACCGATCAGCTCGGTGACGTAGAACCCCTCGCGCACGGAGGCGATCAAGTCCTCCGGGCGGGCCGACCCGGGCAGGAGCATGAGATTGGTCGTGGCCACGGTGACGCCGGCGCCGTCGCGGGCGGCATGGTGCGTGGAGGCCAGGCCAAGCTTGCGCGCGCTGTAGCTGTCGAGGAGGTACGACTGTAAGACGCCCTCGCTGACGAGGACGGTCCGGCGCGTCGCCAATCCCTCACCGTCGAACGGCCGCGACCCGAGTCCACCCGGCCGGAGTCCGTCGTCCACGATCGTGACCGAGGGTGCCGCGATCTTCGTGCCCAGCCGGTCGAGCAGGAACGAAGCCCGGCGATAGAGGCTGGGCCCCGCGGCCGCCGATGCAATCGCGCGGACGAGCGTCGCCGCGGTCTCCGGATCGAAGATCACCGGAACCTCGGTCGTCTTGACCTTCCGCGCCCCGAGCCGCCGCACGGCACGCGCGGCCGCGGTTCGGCCGACTGCGGCAGGATCGTCGAGCGCCGCCCGCTTGCGAGCCGTCGTGTACCAGGCGTCGCGCTGCATCTCGCCGTTCTGTGCGGCCACGGGAGAGGCCGTGATCCCGAAGCTCGACGTCCGATAGCCGCCGGCGAATCCCGATGACGTCGCGTACGCGTAACGCGCCTGGCGATCCCAGAACTCGGCGCCCTCGGAATTCGTCACGCGCGGGTCAGCGGCCAGCGCGGCGGCCTCGGCGCGGCGCGCGATGTCGATCTTGGCTTCGGGAGCCAGATCGTGGCCACCGGCGTCCGCGAGATCGAGATCCGGGATCGACGTCGTGAGCTCGGCCGGATCGGGAAGTCCGGCGTGAGGATCCTCGGCGGTGATCTTGGCGAGCCGGGTCGCCTCCGCCACCACACGCTCGAGCGAATCGGGCGAGAGATCCGAGGTCGAGGCCGCGGCGGAGGCGCGGCCGGCGAAGACGCGCAGCGACAGCCGTTGATCGTGCGAGTGCGTCACCGTGTCGACCTCGCCGAGCCGCACGGTGGCGCTGAAGTGGCGCTCGTCGACCAGGAAACCGTCGGCGGCCGTGGCACCGAGCCCGGTCGCGCGCTTCAGAACCGAGACGAGGAGGTCGGCGTCGATTCCGCTCACACCTGCGTCCCGCCGACGGTCATCGCGTCGATGCGAATCGTGGGCAGGCCGACGCCCACGGGGACCGACTGGCCGTCCTTGCCACACGTGCCGATCCCCTCGTCGAGCTTCAGGTCGTGGCCGACGCGGGTGACGCGCGTGAGCGCGTCGGGCCCATTGCCGATGAGCGTCGCGCCCTTGACCGGTGCGGTCACCCGGCCGTCCTCGATCAGGTANGCCTCGCTCGCCGAGAAGACGAACTTGCCGCTGGTGATGTCGACCTGGCCGCCGCCGAACGCGACGGCGTAGAGGCCGTGCTTGACGGAGCGCACGATGTCCTCGGGCGCCTCCTCGCCGGCCAGCATGAACGTGTTCGTCATGCGCGGCATGGGCGGATAGGCGTACGACTCGCGGCGTCCGTTCCCGGTTGCCTTCATGCCCATGAGCCGGGCGTTGAGCTTGTCCTGCATGTAGCTGCACAGCACGCCGCGATAGATGAGGACGTTGCGCGACGTCGGCGTGCCCTCGTCGTCGACGTTCAGAGAACCGCGGCGATTCGCGATCGTTCCGTCGTCGACCACCGTGACGAGCTCGGAGGCGACCTTCTGCCCGAGGCGGCCGGCGAAGGCCGACACACCCTTGCGGTTGAAGTCCCCTTCGAGGCCGTGGCCGATCGCTTCGTGGAGGAGAATGCCCGGCCAGCCCGGACCCAGCACGACCGTCATCGTTCCGGCCGGCGCGTCGACGGCGGCGAGCTTGAGCCCGGCCTGGCGCGCTGCCTCGCGCGCAAAGCGCTCCCAGCGGTTGTCCTCGAGGAACCAGTCGAAGGCCACACGGCCGCCGCCGCCATAGCTCCCGATCTCCCGCTTGCCCTCGTCCTCCGCGATGACGGTGACGTTCAGGCGCGTGAGCGGCCGGANGTCGCCGACCGTCCAGCCGGCGGCGGTCACGACGAACACGATCACGTCCTCGCTGGTGACGCTCGCGATGACTTGACGAACTCGGGGATCGGCGGCGCGCGCGACCCGATCGGCGGCGCGCAGCAGATCGAGCTTGCGCGTGAGGTCGGCCGCGACCGGCGTCTCGCTCAGCGCGTAGAGATCGTGCGGTCTGCCGTTCGGCACTGCCACGACCGCCGAAGCGCTCGCGTCGGTCGCGATGGCCCGCGCCTGGCGGGCCGCCTCTTCCAGGTTCTTGATCGAGATGTCGTCAGTGTGGGCGTAGCCGGTACGCGTGCCGGCCTGGGCGCGGACACCCGCCCCCTGGCTCACGTGCCGCGACGCCTTCTTGACGGCACCCTCCTCCAGCACCAGCTCCTCGGTGATGCGGTACTCGAGATAGATGTCGGCATCGTCCACCTTGCCGCGGAGGGCGGAGCCGAGCAGGCGATCGATGGTCGAGGAGGTGATGTTGAAGCGATCGGCAAAGAAGGCCTCGGGACGCGCGGGGACGAGATCAACCATGCGGCGGCTCCAATCGTAGCTGCGGGCCCGTCAGGGCCAAAGTTTTTTGAGGCTGCGGCAGAAGCTACCTTCGATCTTACGCTTCTAGGCGGCGGCCTGAAAGTTCTGGACGATGTCGTGGATCTGTCTCAGTCCGATCACCAGCGACGGCCCGGGTGACAGCACGTCGCTGCCGTCGAGCTCGTGGATCTGGCCGCGCTTCACCGCCGTCATCCCCTGCCAGCCGGGTCGGCGGGCGATGCCATCGCGGTCCACGGGCTTGCCACACCAGGACGCCAGGATGATCTCGGGATCGCGCCGGACCACTTCCTCGGACGCAACGATACGCTGGCTCGCGATCGGGCGGTCGCGTAGCTCGGCGAAGACGTCGCGGCCACCCGCGATCTCGATGAGCTCCGAGACCCAGCGAATGCCGGTGATGAGCGGATCGTGCCACTCCTCGAAGTAGACGCGCGGACGGTCGGGCCACACGCTGGAGTACTCGCGAACCTGCTTGACCTCGTCCCGGAGGTCCTGGACGAGGGCGCGCGCGGCCGGCTCGCATCCCAGTGCGCCGCCGATCATCAGAATCGTCCTCAGCACGTCCTCGAACGAGCGCTGATTCGTGCACAGCACCGCGATGCCGCTGCCGATCAGCTCGCGCATGACGTCCTTCTGCAGATCGGAAAAGCCGAGTACGAGATCGGGCTGGAGCTCGAGGATCTTGTCGATCCTGAACGTCGTGAAGCCGCCGACTCTGGCCTTCTCCCGGACCGCGTCGGGCCGACGCGCGGTGCCGGGGACCCCGACCACGCGTCCGCCGGCTCCGAGCACGTGCGCGATCTCCGCGGTCTCGGCGGTCAGGCACACGATGCGCTGAGGGAAGTCGACGCCCGTCTTGCCGTACACGCGGTCAGGCCTCGTACACCTCGCGTCGGGCGATCCCACGCTGGAAAGAGAGGTAGTGCTCGCGGGTCATCGGCGGCCGGGCGCCGACCACCTCGCGAGCGCCGGCGGCGCCGTCGGCGAGCATGTCGATGGCCATCGCCGCCAGCGCCTTGGCCGGTGCGACGTAGGCGAGCGCCGTGTCCGCGATCTCGAAATCGGCGCCGTGACCGCTCCCGCGGGCGCCGCCGATGTACGGATGGAGCACCGGCATCACCTGGGAGAGGTCGCCCATGTCGGTGGAGCCCGTGCGATGGCCGATCTGCCGGTAGTGCTCCTCGCCCACCAGGCGTGTCATCGTCTGCTTGAAGTGGGCGGCCATCGTGGCGTCGCAGTGCATGGGCATGTACCCGGGCAGCGTCTCGATCTCGACGGTGGCGCCGAGCGCGAGCGCGCCCGCGCGCAGGGCGCGGTCGACCTTGACGTTCGCGTCGAGGATGGCCTCCACCGAGCGGCCCCGGACGTAGGTCTCGAGCCTCACGTCGCCCGGGATCACGTTCACCTGCGATCCCCCGTGAGTGATGATCGGATGGACGCGGATCGTGTCCTCGTCGCGAAACGTCTCTCGGATCGCGTTGATGGCGGCGAGCGCGATCTGCGCGGCGTAGAGCGCATTCACGCCCATCCACGGCGCTCCGCCGGCATGCGCCGCCCGTCCGACGTAGCGAACGGTCTTCACGATGCAGCCGTTGTTGGACCCCGGCACCCCAGCCTTGCCGTCCTCGGGCCGCGCGGTGGTGTGAATCATCATCGCGAGATCGACGTCGTCGAAGTGGCCGAGGCGCAGCAGCTCCGGCTTGCCGCCCAGGAACTCGAGCTTGCCCGCCCGCGCCTGGCTCACCCGCCATTCGATGTCGCCGTACTCCTCGGCGGGCACCGCAAAGAAGACGAGCCGTCCGGCGAGATGGGCGGCGGCGCGGGCGTCGATCAATCCCATGGCCGCGCCGAGCAAACCGGCGATCTGTGCATTGTGGCCGCACGCGTGAGCGGCGCCCGTCGCCGGGTCGGCGTCGGGATGACCGGCGACGACGAGAGCATCGAGCTCGCCGAGCAGCGCGAAGGTCGGCCCATCGCCGGCGCGACCGGCGAGATCGGCGCGCACCCCGGTGAGGGCGAGACCGCTGCGGGGCGAGAGCCCGAGCTTGGCCAGCGTGTCCTCCACGATCCGAGAGGTCTTGAACTCCTTGAAGCCGAGCTCAGGATGACGCCGGATCTGTTCGCCGAGGGCGATGATCTCGTCCCGGCGCCGGTCAATCGCCTGCCAGACGTCGCGCTTGAGGTCGTCTCTGGTCATGTCTGGCGCCTCGTTAGGAAGCGGTTCGGAAGAAAATCCTCGAGTGGCAGCGGAGTCTTCCCGGTGACGATCCACTCGGTCATCACCCTGGCCGTGATCGGCGCCAGGAGAATACCATTCCGGAAGTGCGCGGTGGCGACCCACAGGCCCTCGATTCCCGGCCACGGCCCGAGGATGGGCATGCTGTCGGGCGCCCAGGGTCGGAAGCCGAACCAGGTCCGGCTGATCGGCAGGCCGCCCAGCGCGGGAACGAGGTCGATCGCTGCCTGGAGCAGGCTCGACATGCCGAGGGCCGTGACGGCGCGCTGGAAGCCCACACGCTCCACGGTCGCGCCGACGAGAAGCTCGCCGGAGGGTCGCGGAACGAGATAAACGTCCTCGGCGTGGATCGCGTGCGTGATCACGGGCGGGACGTGAGTGAGCGCCAGCATCTGACCGCGCCGGGGCTCCACCGGCAGCCGCGCCCCGAACGACGAGGCCAGCGCGGACGTCCATGCCCCGGCGGCGAGCACGACGACGTCGGCGTCGTGCCGTTCGCCCTCGGCGATGACGCCGCTGGTGCGGCCGTCCTCCACGAGCACCCGCGAGACTCCGCAGCCTGTGATGAGGCTGACGCCGGCAGTGACCGCGGCCTGCGCATAGGCGACGACCAGGCGCTGGTTGTTGACCCAGTGGTCGCCGCGGACGAACATCGCACCGCCGACCTTCGACGAGAGCGCCGGCTCGTGGGCGTGCACGTCACCGCGGTCCCACGCCTCCACGCCGAGGTCGAGCCCCCTGGCACCCCGCGCGAGCTCTTCGGCCTGGCGAACGTCGTCGGCGGTGTAGAGCGGATAGATCGTGCCGCGGGTGACGTGCTCCACGTCGATTCCCGTGCGCTCCCGCAGCTCGCGCGCAACGCCGGGATAGAGCCGCCAGCTGGCGACGGCCAGATCGCGGAACGCCGCGGAGGAGTCGCCCAGCGGCGCCAGCAGCCCGGCGGCGGCGCCCGAGGCCTCGGCGCCTGGTGTGGATCGCTCGAGCAGGGTGACGGCGCAGCCGGCCTTTGCCAGCTCATACGCCGTCGCGCATCCGATAATTCCGCCTCCGACAACTAGAACTTTCATGATTTGTTGTAGCGGGTGGCGTGTGCTCGCCTCGAACCGTAGGTGGCGAGCGCTAGGTGCACGGAGCTGCGTCCTTTTCGCCGATTGATTGACATGGAACTCATTTGCCGAGGGCGTCGAGGAATCTCTGGGTGGCGGTGGCGGGCGAGTCCGCCGCCAGGATCGCGGAGATCACGGCGACGCCGTGAGCGCCCGCTGCCCTGACGTCTTCGACACGCTCGGGCGTGACACCTCCGATGGCGATGACCGGCACCGCGACGGCCGACGCCACGCGCTCGAGGGCCGACAGGCCCTGAGGCGGGCCGTACCGGCGCTTGGACGGCGTGTCGTACACGGGACCGAAGAAGAGCCATTCGGCTCCCGCCGCCTCGGCCCCGACCGCCTCGTCGATCGAGTGCACCGAGGCCCCGATCCTCACGCGCTTGTCCGCTGCTCTCCGCATGTCGTCGACGGAAAGCGAGGACGAAGTGCGCTGAACACCGTCGGCCCCAACGGCGAGGGCGATGTCGACACGGTCGTTGACGATCAGGAGCGCGCCGCGGGCGGCCGTCAGCGGCCGGAGGGCGCGACAGAGCCGGGCGACTTCGGCCGGCGGCAGGTCCTTCTCTCTCACCTGCACCGCCGGCAAGCCGGCGGACAGGCACTGCGTGACGACGGCGATCAGATCGCGGTCACGCGTCTCTGCGCGATCGGTGACGAGGCAGAGCCTCAGCTCGTGGACCAATCGGGCAGGCCCTCGAGCGGCGAGGACGCGCTCGCGTAGAGCTTCTTCGGCATCCGTCCGGCCTTGTAGGCCAACCGCCCGGCTTCGACGGCCAGCCGCATCGCGCGTGCCATCGCCACCGCGTCGCGCGCCGAAGCGATGGCGGTGTTCATCAGCACGCCGTCGCAGCCGAGCTCCATCGCGATCGCGGCGTCCGACGCCGTACCGACGCCGGCGTCGACGATGACCGGGACGGAGACCGTCTCGAGGATGATCTTGATGTTGTAGGGGTTCCGGATGCCGAGACCGGAGCCGATGGGAGCACCGAGCGGCATCACCACCGCCGCCCCCGCGTCCTCCAGCTTCTTGGCCATGACCGGATCGTCGTTCGTGTACGGCATCACTACGAAGCCGTCGCGCGCCAGGGTCTTCGTCGCGTCGAGCAGACCCTGAACGTCGGGGAAGAGCGTGCGGGAATCACCGATCACTTCGAGCTTCACGAGGTCGCCGAGGCCGGCCTCGCGCGCCAGGTACGCCGTGCGCACCGCCTCGTCCGCCGTGTAGCAGCCGGCGGTGTTCGGCAGCAGCGTGAAGCGCTTGGTGTCGATGTAGTCGAGGATCGACTCGCCGCTGCCCGGTAGACTCACGCGGCGGACGGCGACGGTGACGATCTCCGCGCCCGATTCCTCGTGGGCCTGCCGCATGACGTCGAGCGACCCGTATTTTCCGGTGCCCACGATCAGGCGCGACGAGAACTCCTTGCCTCCGATCACAAGCGACGTGTCCATGGCTATCCTCCTCTCACCTCGCACCGCCACCCATCGGCCGAACCACCTCGACGCGGTCCCCATCCTTGAGCCGGATGGACTCGAACTCGTGGCGGCGCGCGATCTCGCGGTTCACGGCCACGGCGGTGAACTCGCGCTTCACGCCGAGGCTGGCGAGGAGGCCGTCGATGCTGAGGCCATCCGCCACCTCCATCGCCTTGCCGTTCACCGTGATCCGCACACCGACCCTCCGGTGGCCAAAAAAACAAAACGACCGCGCCCACAANGCGGGTGCGGCCGTGTCTGGCGCCGTGTTCCCTTCGCTGGGATTATCCAGATCAGGTTCGAGGGGTCCCGGGCCGCACCCGGTTCTCAGGAATCCTCCCCCCACGACGACGAACGGAGTATACCACCGCCGGTCATCGCACGACGGCCACGGCCTCGATCTCGATGAGCATGCCGTCCATGGCGAACCGGCTGATCTCGATCAGGGTGCTGGCCGGCCTGTTGGCGCCGAAGTACTCCTGGCGGACCTGGTTGACCTTGGGCCGCTCGTCCACGTTGCCGAGATAGACCGTCACCTTGACCA